>Ga0247780_1000047_pt1 | contig 107221 bp, 106 predicted proteins | sample UWRJL079202R5_FD_179927 | JGI IMG/M metagenome (GOLD analysis project Ga0247780, IMG submission 179927) | Plant litter microbial communities from Arlington Agricultural Research Station in Wisconsin, United States - UWRJ-L079-202R-5 | ecosystem: Environmental > Terrestrial > Plant litter >...
TGTCGAAGGCGGCGTCTTCGATGGTTTTGGGCTTGACGATCCAGCTGGTGTTTGGCTGGGGGGGTTGTGGGAGGGTTCGGGTGGAATGGCAGCGGACAGTGCGGGAGGTCTGGACGCGGATGTCGACGTCGGACACGCGGAGGTCTTCGGAGGCAAAGGAAGCGTAGCGGGTTACTAGGGACCATGTCTGTGACAGTCCCTTGGGTAGGTGGTGGCTGTCATCTTCGGATGGATCTCGCACGCCTTCGGGGTCAAAGAGGCTTGGCCAGGGATCGGGGTGCACGCGCGGCATGAGATCGTAGTTGGCTTCGAATGGGTTGACGATGTTGAGTTGGAAGACCGAGGTCTGGGTGATAGGAGTCCCGGGGTTCGTGGAGAGGAAGTAGACGACTTTGAGGGTCAAGCTGTATTGTGTCGATTGTGGGATCGGTGGTACACGAATGTGAGTGATGATGGACTTTGAGCTTTCGATGGCCCCGAGAGGTACATTCGAGAGCCTGCTTTCGTCTTTACCGCCATCGTCGGATAGTGTCTCGTCCTGGCCGGGAACTTCAACGATGAAAACTGGGGGCAAGCTTCCCACTAGTATGGCGTCTAGTTTAGCAGGGGCGTCGACGTCTTCCTCGTTCACGATCTCAAACTCAAGTGTGATCGGTTCGTCCGTGTAATATTGGTCCTTCCACGTCAGGCCAACTATCTCCATCTGTGGGGGTCTTTGCTGGACCTTAATAGCAAGGGGGTTCGCCCGGGGTATACGTCTGGTCTTGGAGGCAGATAAGAACCAAGTATTTGCACCGCGGCCCTGCTGAAATGACAGATATTGGTCGAGGTCGAAGAGCTCCGATTGAAGGCTCAGCGTGAGAGAGACCGCGCTTGTCTCCCCGGGTTCTCGCAGGGGAATTTGAACCCCCAAGACAATTGTTTGGCCAGGTGCAAGCGTCAGGTTGGCCTCTCCCTGTAAAATAATGATCCGGTCTTCGTCCAGGTTTTCCGAATTAGTTGCCGCGGCTTTCCCTTTCCCTTTGCCAGCTCCCGTCGTCAAGGACACGGCAGATAAAACCGTGTTGCCATGCTTTTGTTGTTCATCAGAATCCTCGTCGTGTTTCAGGATAATGCGATTGACGCTGCCGTTAAAATCAACCTGAACACTGCTGAGGGCAATAGGGGCGGCGCCCTGGTGAGCATTAGACTTGAGCGTCAGCTGCCCGTTTGCACTCTGGCCGGCTTTGCCTTCCTCGTCCCTAAAAATAAAGGATGCTGAGACGAAAGAGAGGGTTTGGCCGTCTTCAATGTGAACGTGAGGCTTGGACTTTAGTGATATACCATCTAGAGACCTGGAGATGTCGTAATGCCAGTTGGTTCTTCTTGTGAAATCTAGCACCTAACGTCAGCGATGAACGTTTCGAAAATATTTGGCCGTTATGGGGACGGCCGGGGGGACGTACTGCGATTGAGCAACTCCCAGTCAATTGCGATCACCAATGCAGCTTCACCAACCATCGCAGCCGCTCCTCTCAGAATCCAACTCAGCTCCTCCGCTATCGTGAGCCACCCTTCGGTTCGGAAGGACATATCCTTCCAAAGGGGTCGCAGTAACTCCACAATGCTCTTCCAGTCTCTGTTTATCGCGAGTTCTCTAGCGCACTCCAGCGACAGCTCCGCTGCAAACCGTACTTGCTGTCTCTTCAGGAACTCTGAGCGGGCTCGCATGAGGCAATCCACTATCAGGTGGCAATAGTCTGTGCCGGGGATATTATTTAAGGGGTACTCCTCGTGAGGTTCGGGGCACATGTAAGTGTCATAAGTGAAGGCCTTGCTGGCGACATGTGAGGCAGGGGATGAACTCGGTGGACTCCTATCGTCCTCAGGCATTGCATGGGCAAAGGATCGTCTAGCACCCAACTGCTTTGCTGCTAGACGGTACCAATAACCGGGATGGTGAAGGAACTCCCAAGGCTGCAATCGCTCTCCCATCGCAGCCTTTTCCGGTTGGAGATAGAGCGCATGAGTAGACGGGGCAAATCCTTGTATATTAGCGCGTTCGATCAAATTAGCCATGACCATGGCCCAGCGAGCTTCCCAGGCCTTCCACCCGTAGTTCTTCGTCCCGCGACCGCGACGATCGACGAACTCGGCCACCCGATCCCGATGAACCTGCCAGCGACGAGCAGCAGTGCTATGCTGGCCGCCAGATAGCAAACACGAGATGCCGCGGATCGCAATAACGTCGGCAAGGAAACGCGCCTCATTCCATCGAGGACTCCAGCTCGGGATGACCTCCAGAAGCTCTGAACTCAACAAGCCCTCGTAGGCTTGTTCGTACGATCGGAGAGCATTGTCAAACTCGGATCGGAACTCTGCAAAGACGGCTGACTTAAAGTCATATCGGACGTTCCACCCAGCCAAAGAAAGAGTCTGTGAGGTACCAGAGGTAGGCGGGATGGTTGGTTGGGGGGCCACGCCCCTGCTCCTCTTCTTCCGGGCATGTCTCCCAAGCTCCCGATAATACTCAACAACCAGCGGGTACAAGGTCGAGAGCATGTTTTCCGCCATGCGCTCGAGTTCTTCGGAGGATTCATTGGGCGGCACAAGGAACAGGGCCTTTGAGTCGATTCCACAGCCCTTCCGGATGGTCTCAAGACGCTCCTGCACCCCCTCGATTGACGTAGTGTGCTGTTCGCCCAGAAGAACAACAGCCAGGCGCGTTTTATAACCGGACTGGCTGAGAAGACCCCTGATGTTGTTCAGGTCCGACTTGATCTGGTTGTCGCATAGTGTGGCCTGAGTGGGGTCTGAGACGAGTGTATAGAAGCACAGCACGACGCCGGGCACCAGCGCCTGATGCTTCTGCAGCCACAGAGTGTCGATCAGTCCATCGGGGTACAGCGGCGATACGGAGCTCAGGGGCGAGAAAGGAGAATGGAGCGCAGCCGGGGATGGCGGTTCGGCGCCGTCAGGAAGGCGCGCATGGCGGGGCGGCAGCAGCAGAGACTAGAGATGCGCCGATCAGAACCAAGCAACACACAAACACAGGCAGATGCTAAACTCTACGAACCCTCTCGGCGGTCCTCACCCGGAACCGGTATCGCGCTCCGGCAGCCGCCTCCCGGCCGGTCCCGGGCAGTCGCGATGCATCGTGCTCCTGGATGTAGCGGAGCAAGCCAAGGGCCTGCTCCGTGACGAGAGGCGCGACCGCGGAGCGAATGAGGACACCCTGTTCCTTCAAGGTTGCATCTAATTCGGTGCCATGATCCGAGCCTGCGCCAACGCCCAAGGTGAGCAGGAGGGGGATGCTTGAGTCCAAGCTGCCTTTGGGGTACTCGTCCATGGTGGGAGTGCCTCACCGCGGCCGTTGCATCAGCTCACTGCTCGCTAATATCTGGACATGGGGCCAGGCAGCTAGGTATCGAGCAGGTCGCGCTGCCAGTTGTGCCGGGCTAAGTTCACAGTGGGCGGAGCTGTTGTTGGCGGTGGATTATGTTTGAATTGTTGGCAAAAGCTCACAGCTATGGTTGACGGGATCTTCAGCCCAGTCAATTGCTTGCTGGAGGGGTTCCAAGCATGCGTGGCTGGTAATAATTGATGCATCAGCCCCGGCACTAGATTCCCAGGAACAGGGGTCTTTCTTATCTTATCAGCCGCAACGCCTTGGTGGGGCAGCATGGCAGTCGCGTTCCCCCGAGCTGTCATTAAGACGCGTCTTCTCGCGTCGGTCTCGGCCATGGGTTTCCCCAAACATGCCCATGCCCATGCCCATGCCCATCCCATGCACCTGACCTGAATTCCAGATTCACAATTGTGGTTCTATTTTGGATGTTCCGTCACCGAAACCCCTTGTCTTCGATATAAACAAGAAGGGTAGAACTGGCAATGAGCTATGACAATGCCTCCCCTTAAGAAGTCGTATTCAGACCAGGCCAGGAATCCGAAGGTCAGTTCGGCGAGTTTGCTATACAATGCCGGTCATACTAACGCTTCGCAGCGTCCGCAATGGCAGAGAACAAATAGTCACCCCAACGCCCAGACGACTGCCCCTAAGCCCCTTGTGCCCGTGTCCAAGTCAACAAGAAACAAACTACAGGCCTTCCAGTTCGCGCCTCCGAAATCCGGACTCGACGAAAAGATCCCAGAGCCAGCCAAGACGAGCAACGAGAATGAAGCACCCCCTGGGCCACCGAAAGCAACCCCGCGAGCCCCGAGCGCCATGGGCAGTGCTGTGACTCCCGTTGCCCGCCTGGCCTGGCAGGATCTGCTTGGAGTACCCGAAATGGAAAAGGAGGATGAAGATGCCTCGCCAAGCGAGCGCATCATGTGGCGGAACGACCCTAGGGCAGCTTCGAACACGTCCATGTCGCCAATGCTCAGTAGGAAGGGCAGGAAACGGCGTGCAAGGAGCTCGTCGCCGGTATCATCGCCAGCTACGTCAAGGACTCCTGCCTCCAACCCGAAGCATCTCGCTCACGGCCCCAACGCACCGCATGCAGACCCAGCACTGGAGTTATGGGACAGAGGGACAACCGGGATTATGAACCCGCTTCTTGCCCGAATGATGGTGTCGTCCTCACCCCGCCCCCCGAAGACCGATGGAACGCCGGGTAGCGAGAGATCACTACGAAAGTCTATCAGTTGCGGGTCCAACTGGCCGAAGCGTCGCAGGATCGAGCGGCTGGATGTCGATCATTCAGCAGTATCCCAGGACAATGAGCGATCTACCACCAAGTCCTCGTTGGTTTCAGCTCTGCTGCAGACGGTCGACGGCGAAATTAGGAAATCGAACACGTCCGTCGAAGCTTCTATCGAAGCTCAAGAAGAACAACACAGCTCACCATCTCGGAGACGGTCTCCCCGGAGATCGCGTGCGGAGGCTCAACAAAGTAGTCGCCCTTCGCCGATTCAAGAAGCAGCAGAGCACAACCAACCAGCACCACAGTCGTCAAGCTCAAGCACAATCTATGAGGCGGCGAATGAGGTAGCAAAACAGACAGCAACTCGAGCTCCCTCCGACTACGGGGACGACTTCGGGGACGACGACTTTGACGAGGACACACTCATGGAGTTGGATGCGATTGCCAATCAACCCATTCAAGGAGATGACACAACTTTTGTCGCAGCTGAAGAGCCTCATCCACCCGTCACCACTCCTCACGTCCCGAAGACTATCGCCGACGACGAGTTTGACGAGTTCGGCGACCTAGATGACGATCTGTTTGACGGTGCAGAGGATCTGGTGGCTGAGGTGGAGTCCAAATATGTTTCCCAGATTGCCCATCAGGGAAAGCTCCCAAACACGCCCCCAAAACCCAAAATGGGGGAAGAAGAGGGCGACCCATATGGCTTAGGAGATGATTTTGGCGATGACTTCGATCTGGAGGCGATTGAGTTGGCGGCTACACATTCTGCGCGTGCTTCTGCATTAGCACATGTACGTTCAGTGCAATAGCTCGCACTATGATCATACACTAAGTCTTTTGTATAGACCAGTCAGAAACCTAGAGCAATCCAAAGGTATCTAATTACGAATGTTCTTGAGAGCTATTACACGGATGGCCGAGGTCGTGAGTTTCCTGAAAAGGTAAGGAGGCCCTCCACACCTGTAAACCAAGTCTTTATTAATGTGTTTTAGCTGCTTCTTGTGCAAGTCGACAGGACAAACCAGACGAAGACTATCCATCTCCGGGATGACTGGTATGACACCGAGGCACACAATAAAGCTTTCGTTCATGTCATTGGTGACTTCGAGTCTTCGGGGCGATGTATTGTCGACAACAACCAAAATATGCTCATCCTTCACCCGGATCAACTGATTTCGGCCACCGTCCTCGCAGATTCGTTTATGTGCATGCGGCGGGCTGTGCTCCAGGACAGAGTCAAGGCCACGGGCGAGGCGTCCCCGCCGCTTGTATACGGCACAGTTCTCCACGAAATCTTCCAAGAGGCGTTGATGGAAAACAACTGGGAGTCCCGATTTCTCGGCAACCTTGTCACCAAGACCCTCGATAAGCACATTGAGGACTTGTACATCATCAAAGTCGGCATGGACGATGCCAGAGCCCACGTTTTGTCCAAAATTCCCGAGGTCCAGACCTGGGCGAAGACTTTTGTGTCGGCGCGACCCAGGCCTGAGGCTTTCGCTCAGGGACGTAACGGAGAAAAGGTCAACATGTGTGTGAGTAAGCTTCTCGACGTCGAGGAGCACGTCTGGTCACCCATGTACGGCCTCAAGGGAAACATCGACGCTACAGTGCAGGTCACGATGCAGGACAAATCAGGATCGAAGACACTCACCGTGCCATTCGAGGTCAAGACTGGCAAGTCTGTCAGTTCGACACACCACGCTCAGACACTTTTGTACAACCTCCTGCTCTCCGATCGATATGATGTTGAGATCGTCTATGGTATTCTCTACTACATGGAGACATCTCAGACGCTTCGTGTCCCAGCCATTCAGCAGGAACTCCGCCATATGATTATGCAACGGAATCGGCTGGCTTGTTATATCCGCGAGCGGAGCGTGACGTTGCCCCCCATGAAAAGGGACAAGTTTGCTTGTAGCAAATGTTATGCCCAGACAACTTGTTTCGTTTACCACAAACTTGCCGACGACGGAACGGGCGAAACTAGCGGCATGAATGACAAGTTCGACGAGGTCGTCCAGCACCTGGCACCGGTCCACAAGGAGTTTTTCCTGAAATGGGAGGATCTCCTGACGAAAGAGGAAAAGGAGAGCATGAAGCACCGCCGTGAGCTGTGGACCATGTTGAGCACTGAGCGCGAAAGGCTCGGGCGGTGTCTCGCAAATGTCATTATCGAGGACGGTTCAGCGTCCGAGGACAAACAGTCGTCTAAGATCAACAGGTTCTTTTACACGTTTGTCAAGGAAACCCACGCTTCGAGCTTCTCCTTTCTGGATTCTCAGCTGGCAGTAGGAGAGCCGATCGTCGTTTCGGACGAGAAGGGACACTTCGCTCTAGCTATCGGCTACGTGACCGCTGTTAGGAAGTATAAGATCAGTGTCGCGGTCGACAGGCGACTCCACAATGCCCGAACCAGGCAGCGTGGCTTCGACGAAGTCGATAACCAAGTCTTTGCGAGCATCATGGAGGTTGGTACTGGCAATTCAAAGCCGAAACAGTCCCAAGATGAGCCCATGCAGGCCCCGGTCCGCTACAGGGTCGATAAAGACGAGTTTAGCAACGGTATGGCGACAGTCCGGAATAACCTCGTACGTGCCATGGCCAACGACCCGTCTGGGTCCGGCGAGATTCGGCGGCTTGTGGTCGATTTATTTCCACCAATGTTTAAGAGTGCTGCGGCCCAGACTCAATACACCATCTCCGACAAAGACGAACTCAACATGGACCAGAAGGCGGCGATCCGTAAGGTCATGAGTGCAAAGGATTATGCCCTCGTCCTCGGCATGCCCGGCACTGGAAAGACCACTACCATCGCCCATATCATCCGCGCTTTGATCTCCCAAGGCAAGACGATTCTCCTAACCTCATACACACACTCAGCGGTGGACAATATCCTGCTCAAGCTCAAGCGAGAGAACGTCCCGATCCTGAGGCTAGGAGCGCCAGCCAAGGTCCATCCAGAAGTCAAAGAGTTCGTGACCCTGGCCAGCCAGCCAATGTCCTCATTTGAGGAGATTCGCAAAGCCTGGCACGACTCCCCCATCGTTGCCACCACTTGTCTGGGTATCAACCACCCGCTGTTCAATGAGCGCAAGTTCGACTACTGTATCGTGGACGAGGCATCACAGATCACACTCCCCGTGTGCCTCGGCCCGATCCGCATGGCGAAAACATTCGTTCTCGTTGGCGATCACAACCAGCTGCCCCCGCTCGTCCAGAACGAAGAGGCCCGCCTCGGTGGCCTTGATATTTCCCTCTTCAAGCTACTCTCCGATACCCATCCAGATTCAGTGGTCAACCTCGAGCATCAATACCGCATGTCCGAAGACATCATGACCCTCTCCAACACCCTCATCTACCAGGGTCGCCTCAAGTGCGGCACTGAATCCCTCCGCCACGCCGTCCTCGACATCCCCAACCTCAATGACGGCCTTCGCCAGCGCCACTTCGACGCCTCCAGCTTCATCTCCCTATCGCAGCAGCGCAGCCCGTCCAAAGCAGCCGGCGGCGCCTACTGCACCTCCCCGCAGAAAACCCGCCCAGCCCCCTCCGCAACATCCCTCTGCCGGGGCCCCCGCCCCGGCACCTGCTGGCTCCGAGACCTCCTCGACCCCACCGCACGCGTCCGCTTTGTCAACACCGACGCCCTCGCCGACAGCCGTGAGCAAGCCAAAGGAAACCGCATCGTCAACCCCTGCGAAGCCCGCGTCGTCGCCCAGCTCGTCGACGCCCTCCTCGCAACGGGCGTCCCCGCCGCCGAAATCGGCGTCATGACGCACTACCGCTCGCAACTCGCACAACTAAAATACCTCTTGCGCAACCACACCGCCAACGGCCAGGCCATCGAGATGCACACCGCCGATCGCTTCCAGGGCCGCGACAAGGCCGTCATCGTCCTCAGCCTCGTGCGCAACAACGAGAACTGCAGCATCGGCGAGCTGCTCAAGGACTGGCGCCGCATCAATGTTGCCTTCACCCGTGCTAAGACGAAGCTGCTTGTTGTCGGGAGCCGGAGCACACTTGGTGGCTGTGGCGAAGAGGAGATGCTCGCGAGATTCATTGGGCTGATGGAGGACCGCGAGTGGGTTTATGATTTGAGGGAGGGCATGCTGGATGCGCATTGGTTCCCTGAGGGAGGGGAGATGGGTACCCAGGGGCTGTCGCCTGTGAAGGGGGCGGGGGTGAAGATCAAGATGGAGAAGGGGGAGGAGAGGGTTTTGGGGAGGTCGCCTTTGAGTGGGAAGGGGAAGGGGAAGGAGGGGAAGAAGGGAAAGGCTGAGCCGAGGAGGGTGGGGGTGGGAGAGAGGGTGTTGATGAAGAAGCCGGTGTTGAGGGATGTTTTGAATGATTTGATGTATTGAATATCATAACCTGGGCATGGGTATGGATATGACCGGAAGTTGGGAGTTGTTTGTTTATGGTATGGAGTTGGCAGAGTCATGGAAGGAATAGGAACAGTGGCTGTCAGAATGAAGGGTGGATATTAGCATTGGCATGCCATTGGCATTGGCAGAGATAGGTACCTACCTACCTGCCTCCCTTCCTGCGTACTAGATACCCAGTTAACGGTTATATAGCTTTGGGTTTAGCGAGCTATCAGGACATACACACATTTGATAGGAGTAGTTAGGATTATTATGGATTCTTGGGGGTTATGAGAGGGATCATGTTCCTGTTATGTTGCAATCATTATGTGTTTGGCGTTGGGTTGGGTTGTGGTTTGGTGTGGGTATGGGTTGGGTGGCATATGGGTAATTTATCGGTAGAATATGGGAAGGTTATGGGTGTGTAATGGGTAGGGTATAAGTCGGACACGGGTAGGATATGGGGTAGAGTATTAGTAGTATTGTGTTGTGGGCCTGGCACGAATAGCGGCATGTAGCTTTGGTGAAAACCCCGACCCAGACATCTGAGTCTCTTCGGCTGCGGTTTGCTCGGTGTCACTCGTGGCAAGATGTTGTGCCCCTGAATTAGTCGATCTGAACCTTCGAGGAGCCTTCTTGGCCGGGGCTGGTGCTACGGCTTTCCGAGCAGCACGCTTGGCGCGATGTTTTTTTCCTGAGGCATGTTGTCTTGCTGACGTACCCGATGCAGGCTTTCGAGTCTCTTTCGCTGGCGCTGCTGCCGAGGAAGGGGCTCTGGATTTGGCGATCTTTACCGGCCAGGCGAAGAAAAACTTGATCAAGTCCACCCCGAAGCTGGTATGGGCCCAGTTATCGCTGTGAGGTTCGAACAGACCGTCCATAACATCGCTGTGGAACTCCGACAGGTTCTTCGGGAATTGACCCCGGGGTATCGCGAGCCGTAAATGATGTTCTATCAAACCTTCGTACTCCCATCACCAGTATATCACGAAACTCGCGAACTTCATCGTCGGTGCCTGTGTAGACATCCCTGAGGGATTTCATAATGTCATACATCGCGCTTAAAGACTCGTCGATCCTGATTCAAGGTCACCCCTGAAAAGCAATCTTATCAGTTTGATCCAGGCGTATCTCACTTATTCGAGAGCCCAAGGTAGCAGGGTCGACTCCGATTTTGTACCCCTGAATGCTTGTTGACTTTGTCATGCGGACCCCTATTGATTGGCCTTACTTACTAAGAGACATTAATCAACAAGAAGGTACCGAGGCAGGCTAAGAGAAGGGAGTAAGTGATTGTTTAGACTATAACCAAGAGAGCCAGTGCTTCCTCGTCCGCCCAAGTAAATTACCATGCTGGAGGAAAGTCTTTGCTACTCCCTTACAAATATGTCTGGCCATAACGCTTTATCACGATCCAGGAGGAAAAGGGAGAAAGGGGAAAATGAAACCGAGTTAAAGAAAATTAGGACAGAGTATGTGAGCCTAGCTGCTGGATCGTATTGGTGCCAGCGGGCAAACGGGCTGTGAGTGCTAAGCCGCGTCTACCAGCGGCGCTGTAATATACGAAATCACTTCAAACATATTGAAATCAGGCTGCTCCTGTGCAAGAGTTTGTTCATTTTGGTTTCTAGGTATCTGGATGAGGATTGGGCTCCATTGATGAAACCTCGGTCATCCGCCTTTCCCAGAGCACCCCCGATGGCAGACAACCCCAAGCGAGTCCCATTCACAGCACTACCAGCCCCCATCTCTATTCCCTCTGTCTCCTACTCCCAGAACCCGCTGTCTCGAAATCCTCCGAAGCGGGCCTTTTCATAGCCAATCCAACCCTAGTATTCAACGGCAGTAACGGCTAGCGGAGGTAGGACACCAACAAATCCCCCAGAAACTTGTTCTTGGCATCTTGTGATTCGACCTGATTGAACACACGATCTACCAAGAAGTCAGTTTCCGCTTGGACCCCTGAGCGTGAGGCTCTCACTGCTTTTGCTCGCACCGCAACTATCATTTTATTGCGAAGATCCCGAGGCAGATTCATTTCAGGGTCGTAGATGTCCACGACAGTTTCGAGAATGTCCTTGATGCTACAGCTCAAGGCCTCGTCTTCGTATCTGGTGGCCGCTAGGGCTTCGAGTCCCTCGACGCCGTACTTGTAGGCAATTGCCGACATTTCCGTGTGTATGCGTATCGGTGTAGAGCTTCCGTTATTGTTCCCTTGAGTGTTGCGGATCTCGTTGCCGTTGGTGTAGCTTCCGGTGTAGAAGTATTCTACCATCCGTTCAACCATTTCCGGACTGTCCTTGGGCATAAGATATTCATCTCCCTGCACACAAAGAAAGTCGCGGTTAGCAATGATATATGGCTCGTTCTGACGGCTGTAGGGAACTCACACTTGAGGTACTGTGGCAAAATTCCTGGAGGATAGTTGAGTGACCACAAACGACAAATTTGTGGACGGGGAACCTTTTCGGCCCGCAAATCAAGACGAAATCGGTGAACTCGTTGTGTATTCGTTGCCTATGAGGCGTTGATAAGTCGTCAGCATTTCTGTTGCAATGGTTATTCACGCTGGGGCGTCTTACATATACCGCTTGGCTGTAAGGTCTTTGTGGAAATCGCTGCTCGCAAAGCTGTTTGTCCCAGACACGATGAAGACCGAGGTGGCGAGGACAATGTTGACCATGGGGGAAAAGAAGACCAGGAATGGGGTATTGTCTTGCAATTAAATACTGTTTCAAAGGGAAGACGGATAGAACATCAAAGTTATAACATACTCTAAAGAGACATCTGTCGTCCTTCTCCGCATCTCTAGACTAACTGTTCTGTCCCATGTCCAAGAACACTCGCCCTCATGGGTAGATAACTGAGACCGTTTCTTTGTTTGGAACCAAGTAAATTTGATGTACATGCCACATATGAATCTAGAAACTGCGTTGGAGAGAATAGAATAGAAGTTGCTCCTCATTCGGGATCATGAGGCTCCGCTCAAGGAACCCGCCAGAATGAGAACCAACAATGAAGAAAGACAAACGCCAGTTAACAAAAAAAGAAAAATAGGGTGATACTGTTGGATTATGATGATGGATGTATTCAGGGACGTATCGTATCTGTCTATTTGCTAGCTAGAAATTCTTAAACAATGGTAATTTACGGTTCCCTCCATGGGCTTCGGCGAGTGAGCCCAGGGTGTGCCTAGAGGCGAGGGTGTTGGCGGCTTGAACAACGAAGGACCTGGCTGGCACATGGCTCGCAATCAGAAGTAGGACATTCTATGACGGGCGAGGTCAAAAGCTTCGGCATATCTGGGGGAGATACGTAGGCCACGGCCACGTTCAAGCGAAGTGTCCTGACAGAGACCCAGACCCGGGGGGTTCCAACTGCCAAGGAGAATCATGGTCGAAATATCAGCCATGTTGTCCATGTCCAAGCTTTTATGTCGAGGACTTACATTATGGGAGATGATCGATATTTAAAGGAAATGTCGTGTTGATGCGATGTGTGGACGCGAAAGAAGAAACAAGCCGTTGTGCGGCAGGAGACAAGGGCTGCGCTGAGCTCACACAAAGTAACTGCGACTGGAGAACGGCAGGAGCGACCTCTCCTTCATTAACAACTAAAATTGATACACTTCTGTTATTGTTTTGTGTCAACCGCAAAATGCCTGCCATCGAGACCTAAAATGTACCGCCCAACCTGCTCCGAATGCACCGTGTAGTCAACTAAGTCTTCCAACCTCAAAAGCCCTCAACATGGCTTCCCACCCCCTTTTCCCGAGCAAACTTGACCATATGCATGCCAACCGTCAAGTCCATGAGACCCAGGCCCACACTCTTGTAGATTACATTGCCCCCCGCCAGCCACCTCGCCAGGTTATCTTCCTTGTCGCTCTTTTTCTTCTGCCGGTCGACCGATCCTTGACTCGATGATCTCCTATGGAACGGGAAGGACGGTGCCCGGATAGGGGACGAGGGCCGACTGCCCGAAGTCCCAAAAACACTGGACAAGGCCGAGCGCCCGCTGCTGATCGTCAGCTTCTCCATTTCGCTCGACGGGTCGCTGCTAAGGCTCGTGATGCTGGCTGTGTCGCCTGAGGAGGCTTCCTCCATGATGGCGGCGGCTTCCGACGCCGCAATGTTGTGTAGCATGACCAACTCTCCCAGCTCCACAAGCTGTGTCGACTCCAACCCGGCTTCAATTAGTTCGCCCGACTCCTTCAGCGCCCCATCAAGCGTGTCGACTATTATAACACCCCCTTCGATGACGTGCTTATGGAAATGCCGATGCCCCTTCTCGTGCGGCTTGACGGCCTGCAATATAATCTCGATGGGGATCTCTCTCATCTGCGGCGTATAGCTGCCGATAGCCACAATCAACCGCCCCTTCCGGCGGGCATCGTGAGTAGTCAACCACGACCCGTCAAATAGCGGCTCCGTGGAGGGTGTGCAGCAGAATATCACATCCGCAGCCAGTACTTGCTTCTCAAGTAGCCGGTGATACTCGCCGTAACCCGGCGTCAACACCCCAAACGTGCAGTCAGTCCAGCCCTCGCGCGCCTTGATGACCGCCTGGACGCCGTAAAAGCGCTTGAGGATAGCGGCACAACTGGGGCTGAAGCTGCGGTTCACCAGGTTGACCTGTCGGATCGTAGAGCCGCGCAGCATGAGTGCGAGCCGCACATGCCAGTATGCCTGCTCTCCGCAGCCAAAGACAGTGAGGGTGCGGATTTGGGCACGCTTGCTCACAAGGCAGAGCGAGGCCAGTGCCGTGCGAAAAGCTGTCAATGTACTTGCGTGGAGAATGCCGACCGGCTCCCCGACTGGCGAGAATAGAGTTACCGCTCCCGTCGGCCGCACAATAGGGAGATCCTCGTTTTTGTTGGCGTCAGCGGAAGATAGGGTGATAACTGTGTTCATTATTAGTTGTCTGATTTCTCAAGTGAGTAAGGGAGTTTGGGAGTGAAGCCTCACCCTTGACGCCATTTCCGGCCGAATTTGCCGACGGCATGAACAGCGTATTCGTCCCCGTTGCAGCGTTCGCCACCGTCGTGCGTTCGGGCAAGTGCACGGTGGACTGTGTCGACGTTGAATATTCATGGAGGGAATCCTTGAGAACTTTCTGGAAGTCCAAGAGCTCCTCGGCCGTCAGGGTCTCCAACATCCCTTGGATCTGGGGGTCGGTAAGCACCGAGAGTGTCATTTTGAAGGTGGTGATGATGCTGCACCTGAAAGATCGCGAAATGATGTCAGTCCGGGCCGGGTGATTGTTCCAAGAGAAAGTCAAGACGGTTCAAGCTTCTCGGGGTGCTTGGCTATCCACTGTAATCCTGGACCAAACGCGGGGAGATCAGGCATTTGGCTGCCAAGAGCGCTGTATCCGAGTCGGCGTTCCTGTTGCGTGAGCAGAGTTGTCTGAGAGGTTCGAACGGCCTTCGCTAACGTGTGGGTGGTTCGATTCATCAGCAGCCAAATTCCAAAGGAAAGCAGTGTGGTGATTTATTCATGAGTGCTCTCCGCCAGGTCCTTCACTATTTCAGATGGGCAAAGCGTGGAATTTTTGCATTTTCATCCCCTCGGGTATGGGAACTTCCATCCCATGATATGATGATAGGTAGGGGGGGCGAATGAATGCTCGGGAAACTCGGGCCTGACCAGCACCGGGGAGACATATCCTCCCAGGTTGGTAATAGGTGTTCAGCCTGAGTAAGGACACAACGCAACAAAACCAGGTCTTAAATATAAGATATTCTATGCTCCGGTCCGGTCGGATCCTCAAATGAATTTTGCCCCGGCAACCGCCATAATCCATAATTCCTTCCCCGATGCCTTTCCCAAAAATAAAGTGCTGCGCTAACTCCAGCTTTCCAGTGATACCACATATCCAAAACCAAACCCCCATTGCCCCCCCGGCTACCGCGCGAAGCGCAGCGGGACGGACGGGATGACAGCAATTCGAACCGACCGATTCTCCGCTAACCATCCGCCGCTCGGTGCCTCACCTGATATCAACTCGCTTCCCGGCCTTCCTTAGTGTGCCCTCTCCTCTCACGGCGCAGCAGACATGCTCGCATTGCCCCCGCGGAAGACAAGCTGCGCGTGCTTGCCGCGCACAACCTCATCGCTCCCCGCTCCTCCATTCCCACCCTTCGTCCCCAGCCCCAAATCCTTAATCTTGCCGCACGCAATATCAAACAACACCCCGTGCACCTGCAGGCCGCGATCGCGGATCGCCTCAGTGATCGTAAAGTTCGCCAGCAGCACCTTGACCCCCGCATCGACGTTGAGCTCCGCAATCCGCACCGCGCGCTTCGCGTCGTCCTTGATGCTGTCTAGCTCCTCGCGGTTCGCTTGGCGCACCGCCTTGAGAGGGGTGAGCCACGTGTCGAGGACACCGCCGATACGGGAGTCGCCTAGCGAGGCGACCGCGCCGCCGCAGGCGGTGTGCCCGCAGAGCACGACGTGCTTAACTTTCAGGTGGGCCACGGCGTACTCGATCACGGCCGAGGTGTTGATGTCGGTGGGGGAGATGATGTTGGCGATGTTGCGGTGTACGAAGACGTCGCCGGGCTGGAGGCCGAGGATTGTGGTTTCAGGGCAGCGCGAGTCGGAGCAGCCGAGCCAGACTGCGGAGGGCTAGTTAGCTCGCTGGGCGAGGCGGGGAGGTAAGGGGAGAACGAACGGATTTGGGGGGTTTGCCCGCTCGCGAGCTTCGGGAAGAAGCTGGGGTTTTGGTGCGCCTTGTACCCTGCCCAGGCGTTGTTGGAGCTTAGGGCGTAGAGGAATGTGTCTTCTGTGGGTTTGTTAGTATTGGTCTGCTCGGGGGGTAGGTTTGTGATATCTTGTTGTTATGTTGATGTGGGAGAGGTTATCTCCGAGGGGCAAGACAGGGTAAGGTGATGTCTGGGTTTCACTTACGTTGCTGCGCCATCTTTTCGATATGGTTGGTTCTTTACCAGACCGGATCTAGTCGTCGACTAATGGCAGAACTGATGGGTAAGAATTGGTGTGAGGTGAGGGAAATTCGGGTTCCCAGCTCGACTTATACGTCGACACACACGGGAATATGAGGCTGCTAGGCGCGGGATTTTCGACGCGGTGACACAGCTCTTTTCAGAAAGCAAGCTAGAGCTGTGTGTGGTAGGCAGCTCCTTTCGGATCGATCACCCGATTTATTTGCTATAGTCCCCCGAGATGAGCTGAGCCCACGAGAAGCGAGGTAAGCCGTAGAGCAGCTTGCCGTGTGCGTATATGTGTGGTTGTTTCGGAGGGTGCCGAGTGACGCGCCGAGGCCAAGATCGATATCCGGGAATCACGAATTAAAATAGCCGAAGCCACGAAGTATATGTTGAGGCAAGGGGAGTAATGCGAGAAAGTAGAGAAGACGGCACGGTATTTAGTATACTTCGCTCTCGTGGAAGGGGACGCAGGCACATCATATAAGCTGGCGAACTTTGGCATATAAGATTGGAGCCGGCCAAGGCCCAGCGCAGGCTTCACATCACATCAGCCTTGAGTTTGTCCCCCCCGGTCGATCCAGGAGCTTCGTCGATCTTTCATGGGAGTTTTGACGGAGAGGGGCAGGGGGGCGTGGGAGGCGTTCTCACCTCACCCAAGACCAGTGTTTCTCACTGTGTGATTGGCTTTTCCTAATCTCTTCCCTTCCGCCCTGCCCCGCCACAACGCACTCCGGCATCTGAGTACTGTCACTGCTGGGCATCATGAAACTCGATTGGGGGCTCCTTCTCTGCTCTGGAGGGAGATAGCCTCCCAAACACCAACACACGTCCAAAACCCGCGTCTCTGGGCAAACATGCAAGCCACCTCAACATTCACTCCTTAGACCCATTGCTAATAAAAGCCTAAGCGCTCAACAGATGTGGTGGGCTGGGCTTGGCTAGGCGGCCAAGAGTCTGGAAGCTTGTCCGTCTGGTCCCAGATCTCAGACAGAGAGAGTGGAAGAAGACCAAAACCAAGACAATGCCAATATCCGTGTGCGTATCTGTGTGCGCAGCTCCCGTGGAGAGTAAGACGACGGGACACAGCAGAAGCCACGACAGAAAAGATGCATCCATTCCCGTACGTGAGGCATGTTGACGTGCTTCGCCCGTCGTGGACGACGCGGTGGAACGGCCATTGAAGGCCCGAGGGTCTGCGGATACCTGCTCGGTACCCCGGGTACGCTTCTTGAATCACAGCCTGTTTTGCCGCACCGAGAATTGAGAGTTAAGGGAGTTGGTGCCCGGGGTCTGGGACAGCCGTGAGTCCTCGCGACCCCCGGCTCAATTGGCGAGAGACCCCGTCCGGGGTTGCGCCGATCCCTCACTTGTGTTGCATCTACTCTTTCACGGGGCATCAACCGTTTGAAACTCGACAACACACCCAATGAGCCTGCAAGCCAACCACTTCCAAGGCTTCATACAATTGGCCGTACCCTACAGATACTGGATGCCGGGTGCACATGCTCGTCCGGACCCTTGCTACGGTCTGTGATGACCTTGTCGCGCGCTTCTCCTGTCATGGATCATGGGCAATTCATGAAACAGGGCAACATTTGCATCTTCACAAACAGTCAATGAATGCAATTGGCATTCCGCAAGCGGCGGAGGCAAGAAGTCTTCATTTCACCCTGAACTGGTTTTGGTATTTCCATGCGCCATCCGAAAGTGCAACCCACGCCGATCCGATCCGTCCCAATGCATCCCTTAAACCTTGATAGCGGTCTCGAGAGCCTTCTTGCGCTTCTCAATGCGCTTGTTGGCCTTGAAGCCCATGATGCCTCCACCCCACTGCTTGCGAGCGTTCTCGTTCTTCTCGAGGTATCCGTCCTTGATGGCGGAGACGAGCTTGGAGAGCTCGGTCTTGTCCTCGGAGCGGACCTCGGTGAGAGCGAGGACGGCAGCGGTCTGAATCATATTGGTTAGCAAAGTGCGGAGATAAGATAGGGTTTGGATTGGTCTCTCACCTTCTTGTGGACGACAGTTCCGAGTCTGGCCTTGCCCTTGATGATGGCATACGGGATGCCCATCTTGCGGCAGAGAGCGGGGAGGAAGATAACCAGCTCGATAGGGTCAACATCGTTGGGGATGAGGACGAGCGAGGCCTTCTTGTTCTCAATAAGCCCAACAACGTGGTTGAGACCGTACTTGACAACATAGGGCTTCTTGCTGACGTCCTCCTTCTTCTTGCCCTCCTTGATGGCGGTAGCCTCCTTGAGGAGACGCTCCTTCTTCTCGACCTTGGTCTCAGGGCGGTACTTGTTGAGGAGCTTAAAAGCCTGGGCGGCGGTGTTCTTGTCGAGAACCTGCTGGAACTGGGCGATGGCAGGGGGAACCTTCAGGCGCATGTTGAGGATCTTCTTTTGGCGCTGGAGGCGGATATACTCGGGCCACTTAACCATGCGCGACAAGTTGCGGTTGGGCTGGATGTCCTGACCGATACCGAAGTTCCGTGTCCGCTTCTCGATGAGAGGGTTCTGGCTGCATGTCAGCCATCACGTTACACCAGCAGTTGTCGCGCGGATATCACTGACCTTGGGAGCCTTCTTGGTACCACCAGCCTTCCCCTGAGGGAAGGGGGCCGGAGCGGCCTTCTTTCCAGATTTCGGAGGCTGTCATTGAGGAGAAGACATCAGTAAATGTTTGGGTCCATTGACTGTAGTCTTCGTGCACTCTAGAGAGTGGCCGGGTGGGCGTTTCGGCCACACCACGGATCCAGCTCAAGCCTAGTCTTCACCCGCGATCTTGCGATCGACGAGCGGAAAAATGCTGCATCTCGAGAAAACTCGAGAGCGTAATGCATATGTGCGTCCTAGGACATTGTAAAGTAGCTGGTATTTCTTAGATACGTACCATGATGATTGAGGGCGGGTTGTCGGGACCGTCTCGTCGTGAGGATGCTCTTCCAGAAAAGAAAAGCAGAATTTCGCGGCGGGGGATGAAAGGTTTGTGGATGGCCAGGGCAAGGCGGTGGGTGAAGTGCGGCAGAATATTTGTGGGGTGGGGCCTTTGCTTCTGTGGATCCAAGAGAAAAAGACGGGCTGGTTGCACCCCTAGGGTGTATGCATCTTACTTACAGACTCTTGACTCACATCGACTAGTTAAATGCTCTGAGTTCAACGAAGATAATCACCAGAAACACCTGAGCGAGCCAAAATTACGGCTACGATCTAAGCACCGACTCTAGAGGCAGCACGAATTTCCTCAGTTTCCACCCGGGAGTTCACTCGGTATGGCGCCCGCACTCTGCGCCGTATGTAAAACGGCGCGGGCACTCATCAAGCGGCCCAAGAACCACGCGAAACTCTGCAAGGCATGCTTCATCACCATATTCGAAGATGAAGTGCACCACACAATCATCTCCTCTGAGCTCTTCTTCCCCGGTGAAAGAGTCGCAATAGGCGCTTCGGGTGGCAAAGACTCCACAGTGCTCGCCTCGGTCCTCAAGACGCTCAACGAACGACATGGGTACGGGCTCGACCTGGTCTTACTGAGCATCGATGAAGGAATCAAGGGCTACCGGGACGACTCCCTGGAGACAGTCAAGAGGAATGCTCTGCAATACGATATGCCGCTCAAAGTCGTGGGCTATGACGAGCTGTACGGGTGGACGATGGATCAGGTAGTCGAGACGATCGGCAAGAAGGGCAACTGCACATACTGCGGCGTCTTCCGGCGACAGGCGCTTGATCGGGGCGCTAAGATGCTCGAAATCAAGCACGTGGTGACGGGCCACAATGCCGACGATGTGGCCGAAACTGTGTTGATGAATCTCCTCCGTGGTGATCTCGCCCGTCTGTCACGCAGCACCAGTATCGTGACAGGCAGCAACAAGTCCGAGGTCAAACGGAGTAAGCCGCTCAAGTACTCGTACGAAAAGGAGATTGTTCTCTACGCGCACCATAAGAAGCTGGACTACTTTAGCACAGAGTGCATATACAGCCCCGAGGCATTCCGTGGAAGTGCCAGAAGCCTTATCAAGCAGTTGGAGAGGGTGCGACCCAGCGCCATCCTGGATATTGTGCGTAGCGGCGAGGATATGGCTAGACTTGTACCAGGGGAGAATTCATCATCCTGCGGCGGCTGTATTGGGAAGCCAGCCGCCCCACTGGCAGCAGCAGTAGAGGAAGATCTTGGCGGGTGTGGTTCGCAGAATGGGCGAAATCCTGGCGGCGAAATGGCTGCCATGGACAAGCAGTTGAGAGAGAATGAAGAATACGAGGGTCTCGAAATTGACGTAACGAAGAAGCTCGCCGAGGGCCAGGATGCGCGGCAAGACGACAAGCAGAAGCAGTTACCCATACGAACGGCTAACGGGAATGCCAAAACTGCCAATCGACAGGTCCTTGGAAACTGTAAGCGTTGCGGGTACATGTCAAGCCAAGATATCTGTCAGGCTTGCATGCTTCTTGAGGGGCTTAACAAGAACAGACCCAAGGTACAGATATGATTCGTTGTACAAGAGAGCTAGTTAATTCCAGAGAGCACTGCCCTGCTGCTTCTGGGCAGCCAGAAAGCAGAGTCACTCTTGATTTGAGTTGTCGAGCGTGTAGACACAAGGACTTTGTCAACCTGTCTCAACAGTGGTGCCACGCTCATCGTGCTCCAACCACCCGGGGTATCCCTCCGAACCCCATATATCCTACGAGATTCGTCTCTCGAGCTAGGTAGCCGTAGTGTTAGCTTCTGCGCAACAGACGTCTTGCAAGAGTATACATACCCTCCAGGGGTTATTTAACTCGTATCCAGGGGGGGCAGTCGGATTGTTTGCTTGTCCCCGCAAGTCGCCTGTCAACCTTCTGTCGCGGTCCATCACTGAATTGTCCTGTTGTCAGCATTCTCCTCCTTCTCGTTCCGCATCAAACTGGACTGTTTCCTACTTTGCTGCTCAGAGTGTTAGTCAATGTCTCGTTTTCGGGATGTCAGAGCTTCGAGTGCTTACCCGATCCCACTGATCAATTCCACGTCTCTGCCTCTTGCCACCGTTCTGCCAGTTTCTGATCTTGGACATGCCAGCTCCTGTAACACCGAACATCTGGACCGCCCTGTCAGCGCCAAACTGGCCGTGTAGCGCTTCGGTGCGGTCTTACGGCAATGATGATTCCATAGGGAATCAAAGTCTCGAAGGGGACGGGCATCGCGGCAAATCTGTCGGCCTATTCAATTGGGTCAGTCGAGTTTGTGGAGATGCGTATGGAGGTTCGGGGGGCATACACGAAGCCTGGTTCGAGTCTGGTGCTCTCAATGACTGAAATCAGCGGCGTAGTTGAGGGTCGATTGCATCGCGACCGAGCTTCCTGGATGGAGCAGTTGCTTGGATTGGTTGGCGCCTGAGGCCAAAAGGCAGCGGCCCCACGTGAGGGGTCCGTGCGTGAAACGCTGATTGGATGACTAACTGGTTGATGCATGCTCGATGGCACGGATACAGCTGCGTGAGGGCAGCAGCAGGAGCGACCAAGGGAGATTCAAAGTCGCGATGAACCAGCGCAGGAGTTCGCCAGCTTTCACCACCGAATTCACCCATCAAAATATCGGCTCGACGCGTCTCCCCGCTTGACGTATCTCCCGCAAGGCCGAGCCCCTCCATCTTCTCCACCAGAACTCTAAGCCCGCGCGTTTCCCAACACGAACCCGTGCCCGCACCCAACGCCTCGTCGCGATAGCCTTTTTCCTCTCGATCGATGTCCCGCGCATCGCGCACAACCTCCACTCCATTCACTCTACAGCTCTCGCTCGATTGCACACCCCCGATATTGCGCGCCAACATTCTAGGCCTGATATGATCTGTCCTGGAACAGCTTGACCACGTTGTGGCTGGCATGAGCGGCACCTCGGTTGGCGGTTCTTGAGGAGGCCCGCACACCATCTGCGAATCTGGGCATCTTTTCCCGACGATATATAATATGGCAATGGCGGAAGCACAACTGATGGAGGAACAACTACAACAAAGCGCTCTCATGTCTGAGGACGCTGTCGCAGACGACGACGTTTCCATGGACAACGACGCCGCGCTTTCCTCTAACGGGCACATAGATGTTGGAGCTGCGACCGAAGATGGCGACGAAGACGATGAGATGGTTGACGGAGAAGAAAACGATGACGAGGAGATGGACAACCAGGATGACTCGCGATCAGAAGCAGAGAGCGATTCTGAAGATGAAGACGAAGTCTTTGGCGATGAAGACGCTGAGGGTGAAGAGGACGATGATGCCCGGTCACTGTCTGTAATGCATGGGCAAATGCACTTCACTGCAGACGATCACGTTGAAGACGACGAAGATGACGAGGATGAGGGTGTCGGAGCTGTCAAAATAAAGCCCGGAGAGACCGACGACGAAGATGACAGCAGCTCTGGTTCCTCCGCAAGCTCCGCAAATATCAGCGATGCCGAATCTGAGGACGAGGTAGAGTGGGACGATGCGAGGGTAGCAGAAGAGGAAGATGACGAGGAAGAGTCGGAAAATGCCAACTCAAATACCTGCATCTTTTGTAAGGAAGATGAGGAACATGACCCAGCGGAGGACTTTGAGGCATTCCTGGCTTGTGCCACATGTGGGGAAAATGGTTAGTTTTTGAAAATGCATCGCGGCCATGGTCTTCGCTAACGGAAAGCAGCCCATCAACAATGCGCTCGCGAAGCCGGGATTCCTCCTGGTGAGGATGGTAAGCTGCCCCCGCCAGTTTTTCTCATGATCATCGGCTAACTCTCAAAGGTCCGACAAAGTGGAAGTGCCCTGAGTGCGCTGGGGATGAATCCGACGAGTCAGACGGTGCCCCGGATCTTGGTGAAGATGGTCGCGGCAGTGTGAACGGGACCAACGAAGCCAGCGTCTCCCCTTCCTCCCGGCGGGCAACTGCACCTAAGCTTGCACGAGATCTCCTTCCCTCGCAGAAAGGATCGATCAAACCCGATTCTCATTCTGTCTTTAATCAGCTCGTTCTCGATGAGGACCCCATGGATGGCTCCCGCGTGTTGCGGAAGCGGAAGACCTCCTCGGTTGAAGTTGAAGAAGGAATTTTGGCTCTCCGAAAGCGGCGTAGAAACACAGGTGATGAGCAAAGCGACGATGGGATCAACGTCCAGGATGAAGCGGCCAGGCCACACTCCGCCAGGTCTTTGCGTATCAAGACACCCAACACTGCTGCATCTGTGGTAAAGAAGACGCGCGTTAGCATCGTCGTGAAGATGCGTGTACCTCCGTCGGAGCTACGCCGAATCCTTTCACAAAAACCACAACCACGAAGGGAGAAGAAGAAGCGCTCGGGCGGAGGTGGCAGCCGATCATCGAGGGGCGATGCTCCGCGCCCCGCCGCCGACATTCCTTTACCGCCGCTGGCTACTCCATTCACGTCAGCGAGCTATTCTCAACCGTTCTACTCGTTCTATGATAAGGAAACAGATGAGCTCAAAGGAAAGCCGTATGGCGGCATCCTCACCGAAGTCGAAGCGGATACCTCAAAGACGATGCCATCGAACGATGATCGCCGCCGATTTGACGAGGCAAAACAGAAGGCCGAGGAAGAATGGAGGCAGCGTCTTTTGAAGATGCAGGCAGAAATTGAGGTCCCCGCCAAGAAAACAAAGAAGGCATCAGGTCCAGCCAGTCAGATCGAGTGCATCGATTTTGGAGGTTGGGAGATTGATACCTGGTACGCGGCGCCGTACCCCGAGGAATACAGCCGAAACCGGGTGCTGTACATTTGCGAGTTCTGCTTAAAGTACATGAACTCGGATTATGTGGCCTGGCGCCACAAGCTGAAGTGCCCAGCAAAACACCCCCCTGGAGACGAAATCTACCGGCACAACTCAGTTTCGGTTTTTGAGGTTGACGGACGCAAAAACCCAGTTTATTGTCAGAACTTGTGTCTTCTGGCAAAGCTATTCCTGGGGTCGAAGACCCTATATTACGACGTGGAGCCATTTCTCTTCTATGTTCTCTGCGAGTACGACGACTTGGGCTATCACTTCGTGGGTTACTTCTCCAAGGAGAAGCGTGCGAGCAGCCAGAACAATGTTTCGTGCATTCTCACACTGCCCATTCATCAACGGAAAGGTTATGGCAACCTACTAATCGACTTTTCCTATCTTCTGACCAGGGTTGAGGAGAAAACAGGATCCCCAGAGAAACCGCTCTCAGACATGGGCTTGGTTTCGTATCGCAACTACTGGCGATTGATTATGTGTCGCTACCTCCTCGAACATACCCCTAATGATAACGAGGACAAGAATGGCCTTAGCATAAAAAAGATATCCGACGACACAGGTCTAACTCCAGACGACGTGATCTCGGCGCTGGAGGGTTTGAGGTGTTTGGTACGAGATCCCCAGACACAGCTGTACGCCTTCCGGGTTGACCAGTCGTACTGCCGCGACTATATTGCCAAATGGGAGTCGAAGAACTACGTCCAGCTCAACCCTAGCTCTCTGACGTGGACGCCGTATATTATGGGGAGGGGCAATGCCACTAATTTTGAGCTCGGCCCAGCCCTCACTGCAATTGCGCCTCGGGAAGAGGATGAGGAGCAGAAGGCCGCCGCGCCTGGCAGGGAGACCCTGGTTAATGGCACAGGCTCCGTTGAGCAAGTCAAGCAAGAGCCCAGAGCAGATATCGCCTCGACTGTTCTTGAATCTACCGAGCCCAACGAAACAGGCAACCTCCCAAACCATAATAAAGATGTAGGAGATGCTGTCAGGCCCAACGGGGTGTTGGTGAATGGAGAGACTCGAGAGCATGAATGTGAGCCAGAACCAGAGGAACCGAGCAATGCCGCGACTGCCGACTGGTCGTTACAGTACAAAAACGTCCCGCCGGCAAGATTTGAGGTTGTTCCGCCCATTACCGGCACTCGCAGGGCCGACCGATCACGGCCTGTCGTTCCCCGGCTACCAGTTGTGCGTACAGCCAGTAGCGCACCGCGACCCCGGCCAAAGCGCCCGAGTGGCAGTGCACGACGATCATCGGCTTCCAAGCCAAAGAGTAGCAGCAAACGGAAGACCGGCGGAACGGGTCGTGGTCCAGGCCGTTGGCCAAAGGGCACCAAGAAGAGCGACTATGGAAATGCGGATAGTGGCCCGGGGTTCCCTCCGGGATGGAACGCCGCGGCAGAGAAGTTGGCGTTAGCCATGGCCAAAAAGGAAGGCAAAAAAGAGGGAGTTGATGCCAGGGATACGGTCCAGGTGCAAACACCGACCATGAAAGAGGCCCCCTCCTCCGCGACTAGTAGACGGAATGGGTCCGCGGGGGGTAAGGCATCACCCAGGTCGCAGTCCCGGTCCCAATCGCAGTCCGGGAAAGAGAACAACGGTGTGGATGCAGTGATGGAAGATGCCGAGGATGCAGATGGTGAGGAGGAATAGGCGGGAGCAGTTATTTCGCAATGGGATACCCTGTGTATTTGTGGGCAGGTCAGGAAGCGCCCATTCGGACATGGGACAGTGTGTTTGTATCGGGTTTTATGTGCGATTAGTGGGCCAGTTAGGGGCTTGGGCGATTACTCAAGAAAGACCTTCAGCGTGTTAGATGTGTGTACCTGTGGCTTCTTTGGCACGGTGCCTGTGATATAGAGCTGTCCTTTAGGCTGGGCGGATACGTAGCTACTAGTGTGAACGTATGCTACTGTTGCATCTGAGCTGAATCGTTCGAATAGTTGCATTTACGTCATGGCATGCTGAGCAGACACTTACACCGATGCATGGACAACCGCTGCTGGGTAACCACCGCGATGATTCCCAAAACGGCTTAGCTTGCGCTTATTTATCGACCTTGCCACGATGAACCTGAGTCTGACAGCTTACGCGTTTGAGCTTTGTTTAATGGAATGTATACTCAGCCATTTTTGAATCCCGACACTTACGGCCTTTACATCCATCTGTAGTGCTCTGTGCCATAAAGATTCCTTGGCTGCAGTTCTCCCGCCGTCTGATGTCCCCGACCGAAGAGGGTGAATTGCTGAGCTCGTGATATCAATTCTGGGGTATGCACCGACAGAGCCAGCGCAGATTACCCCTAACGCTACCGAGCAAGCGTAACGATTTGCGCTCACATCCGCCCCTCTTCCTCAACCTTCCACACCAGCAGCCACCTACAAGGTCACGCCCCAACCTTTGCGCCCACCCTATTCGGCGCAATTTTTTTGTCTGCTGGCCAACCTACCTGTAGCATTGCGGCCGCCCTCGCATTTGCCATTTACCCATCCTCGCCCCTGCGTCGCTGCCGTGCGGACGAGGCCTTTGAAAGGGGATTACGTTGACAGGGCCTGGACCTGGGACTTTGCGCTGAACCTACAGCCTCCTAAGAAGCGGAGCACTGGTGTCTCGTTCTCCGTTCCACGCAACCGCCCGCCCTCCAGCCAGCAGCGCTGCAGCCGCCATCGACCCGACGGGACGGACTCCTGCGATAGGTAGATTCCCGCTCCAGCAACAAGCAGACGCCATCCGATCGAGCCGACCCGATACGCTCTCGGTGTTCATCTTCGCTCTCCTTTCGCATTCTCGTTTCCCATTTTGTCCTTTGTTTTGCGGCCCCCAAGATGTCGAAGGTTATTCGGAGCGTCAAGAATGTCACCAAGGGCTATTCAAGCGTCCAGGTGAAGGTGCGCGAAGGTGTGTAGCTGTCCGTTCGAGCACGCGCGGCCGTCCCTCGGGTAGGGGGGCGCCGCGAAGTAGCGATAGCGATTTAGCTAACGGATGTCTGGAACCAAAGCGACAAGTAATGATCCATGGGGTCCAACCGGGACGCAGATGAGCGAGATCGCTCAGCTCACCTACAACTCGTAAGCTGTCGCCTAGCCACCCCCCTCCGATGAGGAAGGTTCGGCGGGTTTGTAGTAGTCTTGGAAATAGGCAGTTATGCTAATATTCTATAACACTCGCAGGTCTACCGAATTCTACGAAATCATGGACATGATCGACAAGCGACTTAATGACAAGGGCAAGAACTGGCGCCACGTCCTGAAGGCTTTGAAAGTTATGGACTACTGCCTTCACGAGGGGTCGGAGTTGGTCGTCACCTGGGCCAAGTCCAACATCTTTATCATCAAGACCCTACGCGAGTTTCAATACGTTGATGAGGACGGCCGAGATGTTGGTCAGAATGGTGCGCGCGAAACCACCTGCCGGCTTATGAAACCACCATAGCTAACCGCTTGGACTAGTTCGCGTTGCCGCCAAGGAGCTTACTGCGCTCGTCTTGGACGAAGAGAGATTGCGAGCTGAGCGCACCGACAGAAGAACGTGGAAGTCTCGAGTCACAGGCCTAGATGAATACGCCCCTCCGCAGCAGGAGCATCGGGATCAACCGCCTCGTAGACAGCCACGCCGGCAGATGACGGATGAAGAGGATGCCGAATACAAGCTGGCGATCGAGGCGAGCAAGCATCAGGAGGAGGAGGATAGGAAAAAGCGCGAGAGTCGGACCGGAGGCGGCGAAAACGACGACGATCTAGCGAAGGCCATCAAGCTGAGTCGCGAGGAGGATGAACGGCGCCGGCGGGAGCTTGAAGAGAGCAACGCATCGGCCTTGTTCGATGATGAACCGTCTCAGCCATCTCAGAACCAGTTCACCGGGTTCAACCAGGGCTACCAGCAAGGCAGCGCCGTAGACTTCTTCGCGAACCCCATTGACCAGGCCCAGATGCAGGTTCAGCCAACCGGCTATATGGCCAACACCTACGCCGGGTACCAGACACAACCAACGGGGTATCAAAATGGCTTTGCCAACGGCTTCGGGGTACAGCAGCCAACGGGATTCGATGCCTATGGCCAGCAGCAAATGCCCCAACCGGCGTTCCAGACCCAGCCAACAGGCTATAACCCCTACGCACAACAGCAACTTCAGCAACCTCAACCTCAAATTCAAGAGCCGACTCTGCAACCCGGGAGCAACAACCCCTGGAGCGGCAATAATAATGGCCTGCAGGCCGGAGGAATCAAGCCAATGCCGACGGGTTCTAACAATCCTTTTGCCCAACAGCAACCGCAGCAGCAGCAGCAGCAATCACCGTTCAACAGGCTTCCGTCGTTCAACCCCCAGTCGACACTCGGTAGCCTACCGGAGCAAAAGACGCTCAGTAACTTCTCGCAGCCAAGCTTCAACATTCCCTCACCGCAACCCGCCCCACAGCCTATGCCTCAGTTCCAGCCGCAGAAGGAAGTCAGCGAACACGAAGCGAAGCTAAACGCTCTTCTCGCCAGTGGAGACGGTATGGACACTTTCGGAAACACGGGTAACCTACGAATTCCGGCGCAACATACCGCTCCCGGCACCTTTGTGAACAGCGCGGGTGCTGGCCTTGGTAGGATGACGGCCGACCCTACTGGGAGCAACCCATTCCTGAGAACCCAGTTCACGGGGATGCCGACTGTGTCGTATGGGGGCCAACAAATGCCGGCTGCCACGGGTCCGGCTGGTATGAACGGGTATGGCGGACAGCAGAACACGAACAATCCATTTGCGGGCCGCCAACAACAGCAGAATAGCCAAGGCGGTGACCTCATTCAGTTCTGAGTAAAATTGACAGCAGAGGTTGGCCAAGGTGTTTCGGATGGAATTATGGTTGGGCGGACGTCTGCAATCGCTGTATGTTGTTCCCTTCGCGAAAAGCAGCTATCCCAATTCTTGACTCTTCCTTTTATTCTTCTCCCGGGTGTGAGATAGCCACCCCGTGATACCCAGAGCGCGAGTTTTAGTGGGCGATCTGGGGTAAACACTTTCTAGGTTACTGGGGGAGGTGAGAGATGAGGTATCACTGGGACATATATCTGTGCAGAGAATTCGATGTGGATTGTGGCGAGCCGGGTCCCAAACCCTCTCTAACTTTGAGATTTGAACATGTGAAGCAACACGATAACTGAGGTCTGGTCAGAGCTTAAAATGAGAAGTGCAGGGAGTGATTGATGGTCTACGATGAAGTGTTTCAGGGGGCAGGCCTCAGCAACAAGCCTCTGAACTGATAAATAGACTTTGAGATGCCCCTTTATACTCCGATGGCCGCCTTTTCATAAGCTAAAGATGGATGCAAAAGGAGGTGAAAGCGCTGGTGAGTTCTCCCCTGACCCCCCTCTGACCCCCCTCTAACTGTGACATGTACGGTGGTATGATTCATAGCTGGCTGGTCCAGCTTACTGCATCGCCTCTCGGCTCTTGAAGCTCCATGGCAAATCATTTCTTGTCTCTTCAAGATTTAGGTTTCACAGTACCGGTGCCTGCATGTTCTTTCCTGCCGCTGGCCAACTATTGAAGACGGGGCAGACTCGCAGTTAGTCATCCATAAGGTTGTGACCAATAAACTTCGCGAATTGGCGGTAGGCAGCAGGATGGGGGCCACGTGATGCGAAACTGCTCATGACGCGATGTATTGTTCGGCACTGGTATAAATGAGATAGCCTGCAGCTTCTTCTGGATAATGACCTCTTCCTTCATGCCACATCCTGCTAAAGAGTCGAGAAGAAAAATCAAAAGCTGTTGCCCGTGACTTCCGCTGCCCGGTGCCACAAGTGCTACGCGTGAATTGACAATCTGTGAAATCCATCAAGCGGCTTTGTCGCCTGCTCTGTCCTGAGCGCGGGCGTGCAGAGCCCCACTCTTGCTAGCCACACCATCGCGTCACACCATTGGCTGTCTGGCAGGCGGATCCACAATTTGTTCCTTGGGCAGAGAACTCGAGCCAGGCTCGCACGCTCGCACCACTTCGCCTGGGAGCTCCAGCAAGCACTTCTCAGCCCAGGTTTTGTGAGCCGCAACATCACTTTCTTCATCGCGCCTTTCAACCCGCGACGGAAGAACGAGGTGCCCTCCCTTCGCTCACAAGGCACGGCACCTGTGCTCCGGGGCGAATCATTCTCGCCGCTGGTCTTCCTCATTTTAATTATTCTAACCGCTCTTTCCTGCTCTTTCGCATCGAGGGTGCCATTGGATTTTTTTCCCGCTCACCAACCACCAAACGCGTACCTCTGGGGCATTTACCAGCCCCCACGCGTCCCGACACAACCCACATTTCCTTACCGACAATTCTCCTAGACCGATAGCAGCATCGACGATCCTGATCGTGTCGCGAGTCGGCTTCATCACCGCCCACCATGTCTTTCGGCGGCTTCGGTGGCGGCGGCTTCGGCCAGAACAATACCCAGCAGCAGTCCACCGGCTTCGGCGGATTTGGCGCGACCAATAACACGACCACCGGTACGTTACCTCTCTTTTCCGCTTCTCTTCACTCTACGACTCGAAGATGTCGGCTTTTTCTGGCCGGCGCATGCTTTCCGATTGACGCGGATGACTGACATGCCTAGGCTTTGGGTCAACAGGAACCTCAGGCTTCGGCGCTACAAATACCACCACCCCAGCCGGTGGCGGTGGCCTCTTCGGCGGAGGTGCTACCTCGGGCTTCGGCACAACAGGCTTTGGCAATAGTGGTGGGTTCGGGGCGGCCAAGCCTGCCTTTGGAGCCACGACACCAGCTAGCACGGGGCTTTTCGGGGGTGGAGCTACAACCACAGCAGCTCCTAGCACAGGATTTGGAGGCGGCGGCGGTTTTGGTGCTGCTGCGTCGAGTTCGACGACGCCCTTCGGCGGTGGCTCATCACTATTCGGTGGAAACAAACCTGCGGCAACAGGATTTGGTGCTGGTACTTCCTTTGGAGGGGGTGGCGCTACGACTGGCGGCAGTATCTTTGGCGGTGGAAGTGTTTCTACCGGTACTGGATTTGGCGCTACAAGCAACCCAGGAATCGGCACGAATATTGGCGATCCTCCTGGTACCGCCTTGGTCCCCTTCACCGCGACCGCTGAGAAGGAAGCCAACAACACTTCACAAAGCAACTCGTTCCAGAATATTCTGTTCATGGACGCATACAAAAAGTGGTCTGCCGAGGAACTGCGACTAACGGACTACAATCAAGGCCGCAAGTTGGGCAGCCAGGGTGGTACCGGTTCATTCGGGAACTCTGGCTTCGGATCTCAAGGTTTCGGTGCCACTTCTCAGCCCAGCACCGGATTTGGGACTACAGGAGCATCGAATCTATTCGGAGGTGGCCAGCCTGCTTCCACCGGCTTCGGTGCTGCGGCAACTACAAATACCGGGTTTGGCGCAAGCGGCGGAGGCGGAGGATTGTTCGGAGCAAAGCCAGCTGCGACCGGAACTTCTTTATTTGGAAATACAGCTGCCCAACCTGCCCAGACTGGCGGAATGTTCGGCGGTGGAGGTACCATTGGATTTGGCGCGGCGGCCAACACGGGAACAACCGGGTTCGGCGCGGCAGCTAACACAACTGGTGGAACGGGCTTGTTCGGAGCTGCAAACACGGCTGCAGCGAAGCCAGCTGGGTTTAGCTTCGGGAACACCGGTGGTACCGGCTTCGGGGCAACCGGGACAACGCAGACAGGGTTTGGCGCGAATACCGCTGCGACAAACACTGGAACTGGAGGTGGTCTGTTCGGCAACACTGCCCAGACCAATACCGGAGGCGGTGGACTGTTTGGAGGTGGGCAGCAGCAACAGCAGCCTGCAGCCACAGGTTTTGGCGGCGGCACTGGCTTTGGCGGTCAGGCACAGAACACCGGCACCGGATTGTTTGGATCCCAACCGAAGCCAGGAGGCCTCTTCGGTGCAGCGCCGACGGCAAATACCGGCGCAGCAACAGGGGGGCTCTTTGGTAGCACAGCTTCAACCACGACTCCTTTCGGCACGACCAACACTGCTCAGCAACAAGGCGGTGGCCTCTTTGGCGCAAAACCAGCAACCACTGGCACCGGTTTATTCGGCGGAAGTACAGGCCAACCGGCCGGGGCTGCTGGAGGGGGGTTGTTTGGCGGGGCACCCGCCCAAAACCAGCAGCCAGCCCAGGGTTCTCTGTTCGGTGGCATGAACCAGAATACCCAGCAAAAGCCAGGTGGTCTCTTTGGCTCAACTCAGAGCACAGGCGGCGGCCTTTTCGGTGGCCAGCAGCCACAGCAACAACAGGGGGGGATGTTCGGAGGTGCCAATAACCAGCAACAGGCACAGGGGGGGTTCGGCAATTCGCTTCTAGGAGCTTCACAAAACAGCCAGGCGCAAACACAATCCTTCTCGACCAGCATCAACGACCTATCAGCCTATGGTTCCTCAACCTTATTCACAGGCCTGCCTGATGATAGGGTTCAGAACCCCGGTCCTCTGGCGACTCCCTTGGGCGGCAAGGCAAAGGCCAAGAGCCGCTCGATCCTCCCGATGTACAAGCTGAGTCCCGCGAACGCATCCCGTTTCGCCACCCCTCAAAAGAGGGGCTTCGGATTTTCCTACAGCAACTACGGCTCGCCCTCTAGCCCTTCCAGCGTTGCAAGCACCCCAGGAGGGCTTGGTCAGAGCTTGTTAGTTGGCAGCATTGGCCGCGGCGGTTTGAGCAAAAGCATCTCTGCAAGCAACTTGCGTCGGAGTTTCAACGTCGAGGATAGCATTCTCACCCCTGGAGCTTTTTCCGCCAGCACTAGCGCTCAAATTACCGGAGGCAGTGGTAATCACAGGAGGCTGGTCATTAACCGTGACCTGCGTAGTGATCTCTTCACGGCACCAACCAAGGAGACGCTGACTCCGGAAGCAGCCAACGGTGTTCGTAAACTCTCGAAGCGGGTCAGCTTCGACACCAGCACAACCGAAAATGCACCACAGGAAACACCACGGGATTCTCCAGAAAATGGTTCGCAGGCGACCGAGAGCCTGAATTATCCCAAGCTGAGCAGTCGGCCGAACGGTAACGGCACCAACGGATCGAAGTCAACCTCTACGACTGGTACCCCCGATATGGAGCAGGTGAAGGGTAATGAGCTTGCCATCGTCCACGAAGAAGAGTCCCCCGCCCCTGTTCGAACCAAGCGATCAAGTGCGACGACTGAACCTGGCGAGTATTGGATGTCTCCTCCGATTGAAGAAATTCGCGCCATGAACAGGAACCAGCTCAAGAAAGTCGCCAACTTCATTGTCGGTCGTGAGAACGTAGGCAGTGTCTCGTTCAAGGTCCCCGTTGACCTCACCGGCATTAACCTCGATGAACTCTTTGACGAGGTTGTTGTCTTGACGACCCGGACGGCGACGGTGTACCCCCAGCAAGGCAAAAAGCCACCTGTTGGCAAGGGTCTCAACGTCCCGGCTCTGATTTCTCTGGAACACTCGTTCCCTCGAGGTGGGCTTGCCACTTCTGGCCGCAAGCTTGAGAGACATATCGAGAGACTGAAGAATCAGATCTCGGATACGACCTTCGAAAGCTACGACAAGGAGACGGGCGTATGGAACTTCTCTGTCGAGCACTTCACAACTTATGGCTTGGGAGAAGATGATTCCGAAGACGAGACTGAAGCGGACGTGACTGTGGGGGGATGGGGCTCTAAGGAGGTAGTTCGGGACCAGCCAGGTGCTAAGGACATTGCGTCGCCCGAAGTTGACCCTGACGACACATTCGATTTTAAGCGCAGCCGCCGCGCTGTGCCTGGTGCGTTCGACGAAGCCGCACTATCGGACGACGAGGGCTCTGACATCATGCAACCCCGAGGCCACCATGGCTTACTTGAGGAATCCCATGTGCCGGCCCAAGAATGGTCCGAAGACGAGAGTATGGCGGGCGTGCAGGATGAATACCAGTATGAAGCCTTCCAACAGCCCTCCCCTAACGGTTCCGTCGAAGAGCAGCAGGATGAGTTGGCCGTCTCACGGTTTGCTGAGAATGATGTTCAGGTCCCGGCAGGCATCATGAGAGCAAGAATGCGAGCCGTCAAGAAGTCGACCGCCCCTACAAGAATCGAAGTTACCGGTGGAGATGACTGGACCCAGATTCTGCAAGCAAGTGTCAGAGCACCACGGACGATGGATCGAGCGACTTTGCGGGCCCTCAACGAGTCTGGCGCTGTATGGGAGATGAAGGACCAGGGGAGCCCAGCTCCTCAGAGGCCTCAGGTTTCGGACGGAGGCGGCTTTGCGACGAGCATCGATTTGATGAAGTCGCTATTTGGGCAGGCAAAGGGCCCGACTCAGCCTGTGCAGGCACCGCCAGCAAAAGGTTTCGTAAAGGTCGGTGTCCCGCTTGTGTCCTAGTTTTCCTCAATACGATGTTGCATTGTTCTGGCTTGCCCCAGCATGTGTTTTGTACCTATTTTTCTGAATACAGACTAAGACTTTTTCTTGATCTAGTGGCCCTATCAACAGCGCCCCAAAATTGGTGCGGAAGAAGCCATCCCAGTGTCGCGCCCCAACTGGGGTCCCAATGAGCTGCTCGTCACCGCGCACGACAATGAGACGAGCTTGCAGGCTGTTGACGGCAGCGCTCCGGGAAGTGGGGCGCCTGCCCTTTCAGACCGTGACCAAGCCCAACTAAAGCAATACATCGACACCACATCGGCCAACGGAGGCCAGCGTGGCCCGGTTCTCCGGGATCTAGCTCAAGGGGACTCTGTATGGGAGTTGGCCTCTCTTCTCTTCGATGACGACGGTGCAAACCTGCCAACATTCTGGAAGACTCTGGTCGGCGATGCCACAAATCAGGGTCTCACCCAAGCGTCCTCCCATGAAGAGAAGGCCATCGTCTGCCTCTCAGGAAACCGCGTGGCTGACGCCTGCGCGGAGCTGCTCATCGCAGGAAATTACCGGCTGGCCAATCTTGTCTCCAGCATTGGAACACCAAACAATGACATTCGTAACCAGCTCAAGGATTGGCGGGATTCCAATGTCCTCGCCGAAATTTCGGAGCCGATCAGGGCACTTTACGAACTCATCGCTGGCAACGCTGGTGTTTGTGCAGGCGTTAAAAATGTACCCTTGGAGCACCGTGTTGCCTCCTTCACCATCTCCCAACGTTTTCACCTGAACTGGATGCAAGCTTTTGCACTTCGTCTTTTCTTCACCACGTCAAAGACGGGTGGGAATGGCGATGATGTCGCCAAAGCAGTTCGTTCCTTTCAGTCTGATATCGAGCAGGACAAGGAACCCGAGCCAGACAGCCCTCTGTGGTCGCTGCTCAAGGTGTTCGCGTTTGGTCAATTTGATTGGGCTGATTCACGCCTAAGCTGGCTGCTTACCAAGGCCATATACGCAACAAACAAAGTCTCTTTTGGGCACGATGCGGCGGAGAAACTCGATCGGGCTTCGGTCGCTTTTGCCTCGATACTTACTGCACATTCTCACTGGGTTCCTGCGACATTTGTCTTGCTTCAACTATCGGAGTCGTCCTCGCGGGAGTCAGCCATACGAGACCATCTCGGCCGGCACGCTCACTTGATCGGCTCATCTCGGAATCCCAGCAGCCCCTTCCCGGCCCTCCGCACGTTCGGTGTGCCTGAGAGCTGGATCTGGGAAGCAAAGGCACTAGACTTCCGCTCTAACCATGACTCGCGGCAGGAATTTCTCGCCTTGGTCTGGGCTGGTAACTACAGCGAGGCCAACCACGCGTTCCTCAACCGTGTAGGGCCAGATTTGGTCATTGAGCGAGACTACATGCGACTCTTCGCTTTCGCCGAGTTGCTTTACAAGGTCAGGAAGAACCTTTCGGGTTGGGAACAGGGCGCAGCGGTTTATCTGCTGTACCCCATGGCGATCTCGCAAGCTGGGAAAAAGAAGGACTTGGATCAATTTGACAATTTGCTTTTCAATGGGCTGGTGGTGCTGCGGGGAGCCACACACGGGGATACCCACCAAGAAGCCGCCATTGCAGACATGGCAGAGGAGCTGATTAGGTGCAAGGGGGGTGATTCCAGACTGTATCAACTACTACCGGAGGATGTGAGGGGGAGGCATATGCGGGCCCAGGCACTGGATAATATTCGCTGAGCGATGGAATAGGAGCAAAGACTGTTGGTTGGAGATACAAGATGGCAGAAAGCAGACAACGTATTTGTATTACGCATCACGGAGGAAAATGGTATAGCGAGCGAGCAGGGGTGTGGCTTCCCGGTGGATGTACGAAAGGGAAATCATTCATGGATTGCAGACTGTCAGGCAACCGGGACGATTGAGACAGCCCGGGGGGAGCCGGCTGCGCGCCGCTCACGAAGTAGATAGATAGTTAACTAGTAATGAAGTACCACCGGACTTCATACCTCATAATTACACCCCTTCTCATGTAGATTGGAACTGATGATGATTTTATGTGCACGTCTCTTTTTGTCCGGCGTGATTATGTTGCCACTTATCCATTATTAACAGCCCGCCCGTCCATTCATAACCCATCCCAAACCCTCTCTCCCCTGCTAATGAGAGAGAGAAATAAATATACTCAAGCCAAATAGTTCCCCGCTCCAATTCACGACTACCTGCCCCATAAGTAACCCAGATATATCATCGAACAACCACCACCTCGCCTCCGTCCTTCCGCACGCGAACCTTGACCCTGACATCCCTCTTGGGCTCAAGAATATGCACAGGCAGTACACCGTCCTCCTTCTCAGGCACCACGAGCTTTCCTCCGCCTTCGGCCTCAAGATCCACCGTCAGGACGATCATAGCGACAAAGGCCAAAATTTCGTGCGTGGCAAAGTGCCGTCCGGGGCAGAGCGTCTTGCCGCCGCCAAAGGCGCGGAAGGCGGCCGGGTGAACACCCTTTACCCTTTCGTTTTCACCTTCGTTGGTACCGGAGGAAGAAGTTGAGGATGAGGATAGCTGCCGAGTTAAGGAGGTGGGAGGTGCCAGTGATGATGAGGGTTGCTGCTGTAGCTTGATGAAGCGCATGGGGTCGAATTGGTCGGCGCTGGGGCCCCAGATGCCGGTGTCGGCGTGAATGACGCCACCGGCGATTTGCACGACGCTGTCCTTCGCGAAGAAGTACTTGCCAGAAAGTAGGGTGTCGGTCTTGACGAGGCGGGTCGAGTAAAAGTCGGAGCCAACGCGCAACGACTCGCGGAAGACGGACATGAGTGTTGGGCAATTGGTCTTGAGGGCTTCCTGGTCGAGGAGACGTGTGGGCTTGTCGCCGCCCATGTCAAGCTCGGTTACAGCACCAGCGAGCAACTCCGCGCGGACATAGTTCAGCAGGTCCGGGCGCGCAAACAGGTGCAGTACAACCCAGAAGGTTGTCGTGGCCGTGTTGACGATGCCGGCGAAGAGAAACGAAACTTCGGACCGGGATGCCTCGCGCACCGTAAAGCCGTGCTCGAGCAGGATCTCGATGCGCTTGCGGATAATGGGCGACACTCCGTCGTCGTTGTGTCGGCCTTCCTCGAGGTACTCGGCGAAGGCCTTGGCCAGCGCCTCGCGCCCACGGTACGCCTTGCCCGCCGTGACGGAAGGGAAGATGCCCATCAGAAGAGACCCGAGGCCATGGTCAAAGTCCCAAAAGGAGTCCTCGAGCTCCGGGTTCAAGGCCAATGGGTTGCGCGGACCGTAGAGAAAGTTGGCGGTGCTAACAGCAACAAAATGGCGGATCCAGATGAGCAGGTTGACCACCTCGGGATCGCGGTCATGCTCAGCGGCGTACGAGTTCACCTGCCTCGCCAGCTCTCTGCTGGCCCGGAGGCTCAAATCCGTCAAGGTCTGGCCGGGGCCGAGATAGCTCCATACCATGTCGTGCAAATCAGCTAGAACACCGCGCGGCTGGCCCGGCTCCGGGTCGATGTGCTGGCGGACGATAGCATCATGGGCCGCATCAAACCCAAGCACGCGCTTAGTGATATCCGGCACCAGCGGAGTAAACGACAGCGCCCTGGAAGCGCGTTGCACCGCGTTGGCAAGCGCCGGGTCCGCGACAATGTAGATGCGCGAGAACGGCACCGGAAGCGTAAACACGGGCTTATCCCGGTTGCGCAGCCTACATATCATCATCTCAGCAACACGCTCCCTCCCACTCGAGACGACATCCCCTCCCCCCCTCACGGGCAAAAGAGAAATAAAATCAGAAGAAACTTACCCTATCCCCTTGACATACCTCCCCCCCTGCAGCGCCATCCCCAGAAGATGACCCACATACGGCACCGCCGACGCGATGATGGGCGGCTCATCAGGGTGCTTCTTGACCGTCTGCAGGCGATACAGCACAAGATACATGGTGCTCACGATAGCGAAAACAGCGGTCGCCAACGCCCGCCAGTCCGACGCCCAATCATCGTCGAGCCGCAGTCCCAGTCCCATTCTCGCGGCACAGAGGTGCAAATCAAAAAATGGGCGGCAGTCGATATATATATTCGCTGTGAGTATATCCGAAATGTCAAGAACTCCGAAGGGCGGAGGGAGGGAAAGTTGTAGATAAAACAGCTGTGCCTCTCTCACATGTCTTGCAGGTACGTTGGACGCCACTTGAGTAGGGAGTCAAGAAAAAAAGCAGCAAAAAGAAACGAAGGTAAAGTAGGCTTGTAGGTAAGCACGGCACGTAGGCATGTAATTCGCCTGGGGTCGAATTCTCAATAAATCTAGAAACGGTGGCAACCATCCATCGCGCCCACCCTCCAATGTCTCGTCCTGCGCGGTACGGACTCCGAACCTTCCCAATTTAAAGGAGGTGGTTGTGTGGGCGAATCACGCGACGCTACTGGTGTGCGTCTCAACGGCCTATCAGGGGACGGTGTGCCGCCATGGAGGGCTTGACCAGGGTGTCACAGGCTGAAGGGTCTCTGGGAATTCACATGAAATTTCTCTGCTATGCCACGCTATGCCATGCTCCCGCCGTTTCTTTTCTTTTCTAGATGGTTACAACTTAAATATCTTCAACTAAGTTGATAAGTGCCCCCTTTCCAACATGCAGAATCGGATATATTCACGCTCGCGTCCCTTGCCGACCGTTACGCTACCAAAAACACACGCTGTCACGTTCGCCTCCCCCCAAGCTCGCTGAGTCTTTAGCCTTTGGGCGTGAAGGCCGGGGCAGCAAACCCACTTCCTCCCACCTGGCCATGCCCGTTCGCATTGCGCAAGGGTGTCGATGGGCCTGGCGTTCCTTCTAACGGTATAGGCGGTGTCTCTGTCCTTGGTGCCCCTTGGTCCGGCGGTTTGAAGTTGCATTTAGAGCCCTCCTTGTAAGTCTCCTCCAGGATCGCCTTGAATATGCCAGCATCCTGGAACTCGAGGTATTTCCTGTACAGCTTCAGGGCCGTCCGCGCGTCTTCGATCGAGTCATGGTTTCCCTGCTGGATACCCTCTTTGAGAATGTGATATGCCAGCCATTTGAGCGATAGCTTGCGCAACCTAGCGGGGAGGTAAAACAAGTCAATAGTATCGATCACCTGCGCTCGTGGCACTTGCATGTTAATGACGCGGAAATCCTGCTTCAGCCCATGGCCCAGGAACTGGCAACCCAGGTTGAGGAGCACCCAGAGCTTCTTGTAGGCGATCTTGAGAGTCACGATGTTGTGCTTCGAAACGCGCGGGTCGAGATCGACCGCCGTGACTCCAGAAAACTTTGTCAAGTAGTCTACAACGGGGTCCTTGATGGCGATATAGTCGTCGATGAACGGAACACCCTCTTCTTCGCCCTGGCCCCTCGTCACCGATACTCTGGCCAATGCGTGTGCCCTAGGGCGTATTGTTTCCATTTCTCCGTCAGAATTCATCTGGATTTCGGGCGACTTGAGAGACACAAACTCAGCATCCAGGGCCACAAAGGTACCGGGACCAAGTGTCTCTGTCTCCTTTTGGAGCACATGGCAAGTTTTGTAATCCGCCGCCGACCTACTCTGCTGGTTAGCGTACGGGATACCCGCCACAATAACAAAGGCCACATACGTGATATCCCTGTATAGTACTGATGTGTCCAGGTTGTCCTTCCAGTCGGTCGTCATCTTGTTGTTAGCTGACTTGAGCTGGTACATCAGGACGGTCGGCATTTTCCACGCGGCGTTGAATGTTAGTGCTTCTGCAGTCGGTACAGGCCGAACCGAAAAGTCGTTAAACAGATGCCATCGGCTTTCCACAGGTGCGTTCGGTTCCGTGTGAGCAACTACACGGGTTAGCAACATCAGATAAAAGATACACAAGAAACTTACCGTTGACTGTTGCAACAAGATGCGGCTTCTGTGGTGTAGCGCTCTCCACGCTGACCACCATTCCTATGAGTGAATATACGGCAATTTTGTAAGTGCCCCGCTGAAGATGCAACTTCAGGTCCTGGCCCTCAAAACAGAAGAACTGGCCTTGATCAACAATAATCCCGATCTCCTCCGGCAGCCAACCACTTGTTGCCCATAGCCTTCGGTGCTCTGGAGTTGAAATCATGGTGTTGATTGCCATCACGGCGGGAACACTCTGAATAGTCTTCCTAGTCTGCAGATCTCTGTACCGTCCGCAATCGCGACACCATCCTTTACTAGTGGTCTCCCGTTCTACGCCCATCTTTAACGCCTGCGAAAAGGTAGTCCTGGTGGCCCTACCACCTCTAGGGGCCGGCCTTTGGGGAGGATACATTAGGTCGTTAGTGTTAGTAGTTCCGGATTTAATGGTTTCAATCTTGCAAGCATTGCACTTGATATTAATGACTGCAGAAGTCGCCAGCACCTTGGAAACCAACTCGTCGGGGTTTGTTGGCTGGCTCAAGTCGAAGAGGCTGTGTTCTAGTGCAGTCGAGGCAGCAGGGATGCTTCTGTACTCCTGGTTGACCCTGTCCAGGAGAAACCGGCCCAGTTTCTGTACCATGGTTGGCAAGCCTTGAGGGTTGGCTTCATCTTCTAAAAGGCCTGTGTTTTGTGAAGCTTGTCGTTTGCGTCAGCAAACTGCGGGGAGCATGGCGCGGAATTGGAAACTCACCACGAGCCGCATTCTTCAACGCTTTCAGCAGGTTGGTTGCATGACACGTCGTCCCTTCCGCCTTCTGAAGCATATCAAAAACAAATCCCAACTCGCACAACATGCATGGATCGGCCAGACAAGCCGTCGCAGCATGTTGAAGCGCCATGTTTCGCAGAAGAGTGGTATAATGCATCAGTTGTAGCAGAGGGTTGGCATAGCAGTTGGTGATGTGGTTCTCCAGACCGGCGTAGTTCGTCTTGTTGAAGTACCTAGAATCCAAGTCAGCACCGCCTCGCCACCATCGCCTAGTCAGGTCGAAATGATCGAGTACCTACCCAAAGTCAAAGTCATCGACACCGAATTTGCTGTACTTGATCTCGAGGTTCCGATACATAGCCGGCGCCTCTAATTTCAGGCTCTCCATGCCCAGTTCGTCCGGCTGTTCGGCCTTGACTTCAGCAGCTGCGCTAAGACCAGAGGACATTGCCGACTCTCGTGCTTTCTCGCTCAGGAATTTGGGTGGGTGCAGGGCGCCAGCAGCCTTTCCCAAAGCCCTCGTGTCTTCGAATTGGTTTCGACGTAGACCCCGAGTATTGCGCCCCATAAAGCCCCAATCTGTTGGTTTGAGCGTAGCGAGAAAAGCTGGGTCAAGTTGCACCGGGGGAGCGCCAACATCAGATATAATGTTGTCCGGCAAAGCTGAGAACAAAATGTCTCGATAAAAAGGCATACCCACAGAGCTCAGGGGGCTGGACAAGGTTAGCGGAGGAGGGCGCATAAAAGCGCTGAGCAGAGACTTACGTATCTTGCGACCAGTCAAGATGCGGAGCAGGCTCTTCAGGATTTGGCAGCTCAATCTGCATTGCCATGTCTATGAAGCGGATTTTCGATGGTGAGCCCCATAGATACAAATTGTACTGTTCCGCCATGGCGAGTGCTTCTCCTGAAGGCGCGATCTCAAACATGCTTATGGACTGGAGCGCAGCGTAGCGGACGTTGGTCGTATTAGGATTCAGGAGATCGACAACGTGCATTTGGCCATGTTGAGACACAACAATACTTGTAGTCAACATCCTGGGATGCAGCCTGACATAGGCGGCGAACGACGGAAATGGCATCGGCTTTATCGAGGCCATATTCTTCAGGTCGAAAACGTTAACGTACGGATCAAGCATGTACCCCTGAGCAGCGTGTGGTTTCGATGATGCCCCACAAGTAACGATGAAGTCACCCTGCGTGTCCATATCGTTGATTCTTGAACCGTGTGCCTGCCAGGTCTTGACAACACTGAAATTGCTTGAATCAAGGAGGTCAACGCTGCCGGTCCTAGTTGCAGCGCAAATGTACCTGCTTTTCTTCATGATCGTGTAGTAGTTGTTGGTAGGCACCTGGGTCCCCTCCCGTCAGTTCTTGGGCTACTCCAAATGTACGACCAGAGGAATAACGAACCTGCCTGACAATCTCGCCCTTGTTGACATCGATGACGAACATAGTGCCCTGCCAGCCGCCAACCAGAATCTCGGTATTGCTCTTGGAGGTAAAGCTCATGCATCGGAGGTCCTTCATATCATTGTGCCTGCCGAGTGTGTAAGTCTCCAGCACATCTATTGCCGTATCGGCCCATCGCGCTTTGCAGAGGAGCATGCGTACCGGATGTTCCAAAGGGCTATCCCCCGGCGAATCGACATATGGACACTCCGGGCCCCGAGGGCAATGATGCCCTTGTCATGGATTAGGATTTGGCGCACCGGGCCCTCATCGCGAGGCTGTATCCGGAAAGAGGTATACCGCTGGAGATCTCGTCCGATGAAGCTGACCACACAGCCCTACCACAGAGCAACAAACGTTAGCAAGCCAGGCGGCAGTAAGGTGGGAGGATACGTCTAGGTCGTACAGAGTTGTTGCCGACCCATAGTAGCTCTTGGGTATTGTCAAAGGCCAGCGCGGAGACCGGACTTGGGAAGTCGGTGTTGCCTGGCGCCGTGATGGCAAGACGGTTCACCTGTTTGAAAAATGTGGGATTAGATAGACCATCCATACTTTCCCATTGAGTTATAGTCCGGGTCAGCAGCGGACCGCCCATGCGCGCCGTGCTGCTTAGGGCGCAGAGCGCAGACCGAGCAAGATCGCAGGCCCCATTGTGGGCAGTTGCGCGGGGCAGCACATTCGGTCATTTGGTGGGACACAACCACGGTGCGCCGTCGGGTCGCCAATTGAGTCCGGCTTGGAAAGGGGTGTATGGACTTGCCTCGCCCCAAGTTTCATCCATCGTAGCCCCTCTGTCACATCTTCAAAAACAAAGAATACTATCATAGAGTATGCTCAACCAACAAGCTGCAGGGCTTTGACGGATGTTTTCAAGCGCGCGCCTTGCCTGGTGCTCTTCTAGCGCGGTCGCACGCGAATGGGGATAAAAGTGGAGAACGGCCGGGCACGTGCGCCCGAACTTTCCCCGAAAACATGCTTATTTTCAGCAACGCAGCAAGACTATCGCCATGTAACTTTGGAAAGAGTAGGTTAACAACTATTGTTCAATTGTAGATATGTACTCGGCCCACGCGACAGGACCATAGGTATTCCGAACAGCAATCCACCAGAGCACAGGGCCGGATATCAACGGCCGCCCTTCCCAAAACGCCAAAAAGCGACCATTCTCAGTTACCATGCAGACAGACAACGAAAAGGTATTTTCCCGCACACAACGCGCGCACGAAGACGATCTAGCACCAGGCTACTTTGTGAGCCATCCGAGGTAGTCGGCAACAATCAGTGTCACCATCCTGCAGCCGTCAACGGTTAGCAATCAACGAGGCAAAACATCAACACAGCAGCAACTCACGCATGTGGCGCAATGCGCACATAGTAGGTCCCGAACCCGCGGTAGAACCTCAGAATGCCTTCTTGCTTTGCCACTTTTGCGAAGCAGTCAGCCATGCCAGAATATGGGACCTTTCCATCTGGCCCTTTGGTTTGCTTTTGCAGCCGCGTCTTGACGAAGTCGAAGGGGAGGGAGAAGAACGAAGCAAAGAAGCCGGCAACCGCGCTGGCGCTGAGCGTCTGCGCATTGCTGGACCATGTTGTCCTCGTCTTCAGCTGTGCCTTGGCCTCGCTGAAGAAAGCCAGCTGCCCGAAGTTGAGCGCCATGGCACGCACAACTGTTGGTGCAGCGCCAGCCCAAAGTGCCCCGACGCCCTCGCTCTTGGCGATTGAGCTCAGCGCGTCGATCACCGACTTGTAGTTCTTCCGCTCGGCAAACGGTTTGAGCCCGTCGCTCTGCATTCTGATCAGGGCAAGGTCGGCAGGGTTGCCAAACATGGCCGCGAGACCGCCAGCAGAGAGGCCAGCCACCGCGCGTTCTTTGAAGCCCACTGTCTGTCCCTTTGCCTTGGTGCGGGCTGCGAGGGAGCCCATGAAGGTATCGAAGAATCCGAGGCGGGCTGTCGTGTATACGGCCTGTCGGAGGAGGCCGGCCGAGAGGCCCGTATAGAGATCACGGGCCTTGCCGCTGGCCAAAATCTCGCGGGTCACTGAGAGTGGCGTTGCTTTCGGCCCTCCCGCCTTTCCCTCGCCGGCAAGCTGAATACGGACCTTGATCATGTCGACAGGCTGGATGACCGTGGTGGCGACCATGCCGCTGAGACCCCCATTAACGAACGGGAGGGCCGCCCGCATAAATGGAGTGTGGAGGAAGTCATTTGCGACAGCGGCAGTGTCGTTCTGGACGCCCTTAGCCGAAACCATGGCTTCAGTCCTGGATCGCGCTGCTTCGACGGCCTGCTTGACTGTGTTGGACATGGTTCCTGCGGAAGATACAATGATTTGGAATACAAGCAAAAGGGGTGCTGACCAGTCAGTCCCGCGATAATAACCCGCTTTATAAACTGAACCGAGCAGCGAGAGCTCGGGAGTTGCGAACTGCGCGAAGGGGGCGAGTAGTTAGCACTTGTTTGCCTGCGTGCGCCTCGGACAAGGCATGCGAGTCCCCCATCAAACGACACAGCGCGGGCAGAAGGAGGGCCCATCGTCCGTGCCGGCAGCCCTCTCGGAACCACCCAAAGTTTGTCCATGCCCAATGGCTTGCTGGTGTGCTATCGGAAGCCCGAGGACTACTCGGCGCTAGCCGGCACAAAAAGCCCAGGGCGGAGGCCATGGATCGACCTTGTTGAGTAGCCATGGGCGCCATTCACCGGGAGGCGTCGGGAAAGGTAGGAGCTTCGGCTGCAAGGCGCGGGATCCTGGAACCTTGGGGATGCACTACGCCAAGGAGAGTGGATCCGCACTGGTGGAGCTTCCCCAGACAATGCCGGAAATAGGTGCGGTAAGCAGGCTCATCAACCTTGGTTGAAATTGAAATGCAAACTTACTAGTAGATGTAGAGTTAGACACTGTAGACTTGTTGCAGCGGCAGATAATAAAAGGCGAGCTACCACCGTCCCTCGGGCTTGTCGTTGTCAAGCTTGCGTGTGCTGCGCTGGGATCGTCTGAGCGGGGTCGCGTGCTCACGGCGGCCGGCCGAAGGGACACCCGAAGAATGGAGAGACAATGTCTTGAGGATGATGGAGAAGACAACGGCGTCCTCGGGGAGCTTCAGAAAAACTCAGTGCTCGAGGGGAGAAGGCCAAAAGCGGGAAAACGTATGCTGCCTGAGGAACGAGATGTTTGCAGGACAAAGGGCGAACGAAAGCTGGCCAGACAAAGGAAACCACGGCAGCCGTTGAGCTTAAACCAAATCCGCGACAACATATTTATGGCGACTTGAGCTTGCCCTGCCGCCCAGTCGAGCGCCGATGCGGAGAAGATGGGTGCGACCTGCCTGACGCCTTCCCTCGACTCCAACCATCCACCCTCCACTTGCCTCACCCTCCACCCCCCCTCGGCGCGGTTCGCAATCTCGGGTTGCTCACGACAGCCAGCAATGCCAACGCGGTCCCGGCACCGTAGGAGCATCGAGGTGTGCCATTGCAGAATCTATGCATCTCGTCTTTGGAGCGGGTAGTTGCCCGAAGGCGGGGTCAGACCGCGCCTCCTCGGTACTTGTACTCGATTCCCATCGCATCCCGAGGCGCCAGACTGGTGCCCCACTCCCATCCACCAGGAGAGTGGGAACAATACTGCTAACAGACACGTCGGGTCGTCATACTATCTACTAAGGTAGCCAAAGCTCCACCTTGAGATCGTCACACATCTCACAAAGTGACACTTGGGAGCCAGCGAGGTCCAGTTGCTCTAAGCCTAGTAGGCGCAGGAAGCCACCCCTCTAGAGGATCTCCTAGGCAAAGAGGGGTAGATGCTGTCAAGTGATGTAGAGCACTACATATCTGTCATGCATCTCCTCTTTCGACATCCCGTCTCCTCTCCTTCGGAGAACCGCAGCAGGATTCCAGCATTTCCCCTCCTCTCCCCTCCATCACAAGCTGGCCGAGCAACCCAACCCTTCCACACAACCGGTTTCGTTCCTGGATTCACGTCAGGCTGCTTGCTGCCCACCAACGTGAGGGTGTTCTTGTTCCACAGCGTCGGCGCCTTCGTGCAGAAAGACACAAGTGAGATATTGGCCAGATCGAAATCCTCTTTCCAGCGTCCTTCACTTACACACACGCGATGATGCCTGTTTCAGACGACGCGCTCTCGCCTGGAAGAGTTCAGCCCCGCTTGCAGCTGCAGAAATGCGGGGTCGCGCATGCTTTATCGATAAACGAAGCTACCCTGGGCATCTCGACACATGAATGCGAGCAGCTGGCCACGCCCTGCGGCTGGTGGACGAGACCACGGTATAGCGTGCGTTACCATTACGTTGTGGCATTGAAGCCGCTTCCTCCTTCATCATCATCCTCCCTCGCTAGCAGAAGAAGACCTCCCGACGATGATGGCGAGTTCATGTTGGTGTTCTCACTGACCGTTTCACGTCAGGGATCGTGACGTCAGCAAGCCCATTGGGGCATTAACCCAGAGGAGACATGCCCCTGTTGATGGCTAGCGCTGAGCTCCACAGTCCCCGTTGTTTGTGCGGCACGCCTGCCAAGCCAAGCAACCACACAGCGGCCCATTCCCGAATCCTCGCGACGGGAGTGGTATCAAAAGCTCAAAACCTCCTCAAGAGTTTCTTCGGCTTTTTCCCCTCTACTTTAATCACCTTCTATGCGCTCTTCACTCGCAACTGCACCAGCGAGTCCTGACTAGGTGAGCAGTGAAAACCGAGACAACCCCTGCCACCCAAACCCTTGCCCGCCCGATGTCCGCCCGGTCGCCTGGCCGTCCGCTCCGTTCCTCGCCCCAGCCAGACCGCCAACCTCCCTACCTGGAATTTTGTTGAGGAAAAAAAAACTCAAAACAGTTGATATCGCGGTGTGAACGTCAACAACTCCTTGCATCTCACCCTCGCAAATCTCCAGGATCAACCAGCCTCCATGCAGAGCAGCAAAACAAGAGTTCCGGGCACACCCGCCTCGGGGCGTCCAGGATTGGACCCACAGCGGTTCAGTCCGGGTTTCGTTGTGTCTGTTACATCTCAGGCGAAAAAAGAACCTCCTCTTCAGTGCAGCTCAGAGGCATGGGAAAGCTCTCATGTACAAATGTTCCATCCGCATTCGAACAGCGAGACCATCCGCATCCCCAACAGGACATGTCTGCATCATGTCGAAATCCAAAAGGGGGCACAACATCACAGCGTCACATCCATGTGCATACGGAGAGTGTTGTCGGCCATTCAAGCTATGATATCACCCCCGAAACGACAACTAAGTTATCTAGACTGAACGGTCCTTCATAGGTTTCTTCAATTACGCCTCTCACACGAGGGTGAATATGATGGTCTCCCCAGCGAGAATACCATAGTGACTAAGATGAGCATTGGTGCGGAACCAAGAGCCATGCTCACGTCCCAGGCGCACACGACCTTGCGTAACTCCCAGTACCCCAGCGATCATGCCCTTGGCGGCACGGACACGGTCTCCGACACGGAAAGGGATGTCCATGGCGACAGAGACATTGTGTACGTTGCTCTTGCATTCTGTGGGAATGGCATTAGTCAGAACCGGAATGGGAAACTGTAATACCCAGAGCAACTCACGAATGATCTTGTCGATAAAGAGGATCTCTGAGTTGTTGACAAGTCCAGCGGTGCGTAGGGTGACTCCAGGGGTCGACAGCAAGTTCCTCCCGTTGAAGGCAAGATATGTCGGATCATGGGAACCATCCATCGCCTTGATCACGGTGGCAAGATGTTCAATGGTGACATTCCCCTCGATCACTATGGTGCGAGGGGTATTTTCGGCGACTGTTGGCAGCGAGATGTCAGCGGATGTGTGCTCAGTATGTACTTGTGCACCTATAGGTCGTTCAACGGGAAAGATATTGTGTTGACAGACAGTCCTTGATGATGAGCCGCATTCTGATGGTGGGTGGCGGTAGGTTTCGGATGAATGTGAGATTGAGGTACGAAGCGTAGTATGTGTGTTGACAACTGTGAGTTTGAACAGCAGTATACCAACAATGTAAAAGCGGTAGCTGGATCGTTTATAAACTATGGGAACTACCTGAATTACCAATGGGACCTTCGCCACGCATCGAAGTTTGGCTGTTGCTTTATTGAGGTTTGGTGTTGTCTGTTGACCGTGATTGGCTGCCTTAGGAGTGCCGGCATGTAGAGGCAGCCTGAATGTCACAGGGACAATACGCATCGCCTGCTCAGCCCCTATAACCCGGCCATTGACCACCTCCTCCGAGTCGTCTATACAGAGAAATTGTATGACCAGGTGCTTCTCTACCTGCCTTTTGCTGCACCCTCCTCCTTAGCCTCGACTTATCCAGCTTCGACTCTCAGAATACCCTATCCTTCTTCTTTGGTGCCATTATATACAGGAGCTAAGTCTGAAATGTCTCGTCTAGCACAAGGTTCGCCAAAGGTGGTCAAGAGCAGACCAAATTGCGAAGCCTGTAAGCGCGCGAAAACGGAGGTAAGTAGACGATTCTCCCCGCCCTTCCCCCCGTGCGGGCCAGTTTCTCACCCCGTACAGTGCATCTTTGAAACCAATGCCCCAAAGTGTAAAAGATGCCTTCATCGTGATCTTACCTGCTCCGAGCCCAAGCCCAAGGAGGTGACATCCGTTTCCCGGGATATCTTGAAGGGCTTTTTCCAAACGCTCCCTCCCGAGATGAATCTGGTGCCCTGGGCCACTAAATACGGAAACATCGTGATTCTCAGGGCCGCGCTCAAAACAGCGGAGCCCGGAGCTATCAACGCCAAAGACGCAGAAGGTCGAACCCCACTTGACATTGCGAGAGCAAAAATGAATAGACATCTCATCTCCTTTCTCCAGGGGAGGGGAGCTCTCGAAGGGACCGCAAACCCTGGGTTTGGGACCATCGATCCCGTGCCCCGATCGATCCTTCCCCAGTTGCCTCCTCGCTCGCCTCTATCCCAGGAGCTGCCTCTGCGGCAGAAGCAACACGAACCTGGAAGGAGACAACCGCAACTTGAGCAACTTCAGCCGCAAGCCGCCATTACCGCTACCGCTACCACCACGTCACGCAAGTCAAGCAGCACGAAGAAAAAAAGCCCGATGACAGTCTTTTTCGAGAAGTATATCGAATCAGACGCATACGACTCTAGTGGTGAACACGGCAACCTCGACGAGCCTAAAATTCCGGGGATGATCAAGGGCGCCCGGGATCGGCTGGGCGCTGCCGCCGCCTCAATGGATGGCAGTTTTGTCAGCACCCCTGACACCGTTCCTTTCGCCGGTGAGAGGAGAACGAAGAGAAAGAAAAGCAGCCAGCGTAGACGCAGCGCATCTGGAAAGAACAATAGCCTTGACAAGAGAAGAACCAAAAAGTCTCGGCGTGGCCCTGGGAGTTAGCAGGCAATTGTGATGTTAGAGACTCAGGGTAGCAGTAGAACATGTTGGCGTCCTTACAACCAACCCGGTCCCCGAACCGGAGCCCATATTATTTCCGTGGATACTCGACACATACGCGATGGAGTAGAACTATCACATTCGGCCGATGACACACAATCCAAAGTCGTGAGTACCTGGTTGTCTTGCGTGCCGTCCACTGTGGGTCACGGTCGACCCACAGGATGCAAAAAGGGGCCAAAAACATACAACACCAGGGATTCGCTGGTCGTCAGCGACCCAACTACTAGTCTGGCCCTCACTAGCTTGTCTATGGGAGAGCAGACGGGATCCCGAATTTTCCAGTGGGTATGGTCGTATGTGCTAGGATACTCATGGAATCTGTCTCATATCGTCGGGGCTAGACGATAGGGGCTGTTGCAGGCTAGCTACTCTCAAGTCAACACCCCCTGGGTTGCTTTGGGACTTCCACGGAGGTTCAAGTGCCAACCCACGGAGTTAGAAGCGGCCCAGGTGTGGTATGTAACTAGGATAATAGGCCCAGGTGTAAATGATACATGTTGTGCCCTAGATTGTGGCGTGTGTAGCCCTGATGCTCAACGTCTAAGTATACATCTTTCAGTCCTCTACTCTTTCAGCAAACACTGTTGATATCCTATGAGACATAGAACACTCAGCGTGGTTCCTTCTCTAAAGGTCTAGTAGCCGGTGCTTGGGAACGTCCCTAGTCTCCCTCCATCAACCACGATCGTGTTCCCGTTACAGTACGCACCAGCCCTCGACGCCAAATAGAGAATTTGACCTGCCATGTCGATTTCATCACCCATACGTCCCACAGGAACCTGGCTCCTATCGATGGTAATTGTCCCGCCTCCGACCATAGACCCTCCAGCAGCTTGGACGATGGGTGCCGCCATTTCGCTGGGAAACACTAAGGGGGAAAGCAATGTTAGCGGCCCAAAGGCTGCCACAGCTAGTATCAGGGGCGTCACAGCAGAGGGAAGGAAGTCTTACGTCCTGGGCAGATACAGTTCGCCCTTGAAGACATATTAGCAGGGATAGCCTACCAACAAGGGAGTACCAATGGGGGAAAAGGGGAGACTCACCGAATATTCCACGTTGGCAACACATTACTCAACTGCTTCGCAATATGCGTCGCCGCCGCCTTGCTCGGACCGTATGCATAGCCGCCTGGAGCCTTCTTGTTGAAGCCACCGATGCTACTCGTGACCACGACCTGGCTGCTCTGCACGACATTTCCCTTCTTATTCCCGTTGTCCAACAGCTTCAGAAATGCCATGGCCGTATACCACACACTGGTCGCATTCACCTTGAAGGTGTCCGTGAACTCATTAAAATCGTAGCTCAACTGCTGATCGCGCCACTCATCCAATGTGGTCTCCGGTCCGGGGGCCTTCACCTGCGGCCCGCTCACACCAGCGTTGCACACGAGCAAATTGAGGAAGCCGACGTCCGTATCGACGACTGACACTATGCTCTCGAGCGAGATCTTGGACGTCACATCGCAGTAAAGCGGCACCACCACAGCCGGATGGTTGATAGCCAGAGCCGCCTGTTGCAGGATATCAACACGCCTTCCTACAATGTACACTCGTGCTGCACCGGCATCGGCGAGGGCCTTGGCCATCATAAGGCCAATTCCTACCACCTCCGTGTCAGTACCATATTATCACATGTCTCCTCTCATCCAAGAACAACTCACCCGTCCCGCCACCAGTGACCAGCGCAACGAGCCCCTTGGCATTGAACAGTGTATCGAGATCAATTGGCGTCGCCATGGGCAAGTCGATGCTCGGAATGCTCTCTAGCACTCCCTGCTTCCGATCCACGCCCATTTGTCCCCAAAGATTGTCAAAAAATGAGCCCGATCGACACAGTGTATGTGCGAGGGGTTGAAATACTCGTCTATGCCAACTTAGACTGTGCGTCCTTGCTCTCAAGCTTCAGACGGGACCAACAGAAATGTAGGAGTGGGTACGTAACAAACAAACAAAAAGCCTCTCCCACGGACGGTAAATCTACTTGCAACTGGGTACCAAGGGGGTTGTTAAATACTAGCTCTGGCAAGTTCTACTAAGGCAATCTTCTTTGAACCTCATAAAAAGGGGAAGTACGACTACCTAACCCCACGTCTTCAGGCCGAAATCCGGACGCCTCCGCCCCTTCCAGAGGTCGCGAGTCCCTTACCCCCGCATTTTGCCCACGCTCTTCGCTTGTGATGATCTCACTCACCCACCTCACAGTCCCTGCAGCTACCCGCTACTTCCAAGCAATCGGTTAGTAAGGCTCCATCGGCCCTTACCTGCCCTCCTGCTTGCTATGACCGAGGCCGAATAAATGAACAAATATGGAGGTACCTGGGTACAACACTACGCAGTACACCGTTTCCGGGCCCAGGGATGACGGGGATACTGATTCCAGCAGATATTTCCAAGCCCCTGATTCTATGTCACGATGACCCCGTCGTATGTGCCATTTGAGCCCAAACATGGACGCTTGACAAGGCGATTCCGAATCGCACTGACAGGCGGAGACGAACCGGAAAGAAAAGAACGACTTTTTACTCCGCACTCAAATACAACAGTCTAACAAGTATTCGTGCATTGGGCCAAGGCTAGAACTAGATGATTTCATGTGCTGAGCACCTTGCCATATTCCCTAAACCCTCGAAAAACAAGCGTTGCTCAGAAGTTGCAATCAGATCACAGTGCACAAAGGCGTTACTAGTCTGAATCAACTTAGGCAGTAGCGCTGTCGGTGAGGAGCTTGGTGATTTTTCCAATGGCGATTGTTTGTCCCTAAACACGTCTCAGTTAGCTGCTTCTCCGTCATCATGTGGACTGATTTGCCATACCTGGTCTCGGAGGGTGAAGCGGCCCATTTGCGGATAATCCTCGAACCTCTCAACGCACACCGCTCCAGCACCGCCGATGACCTGCAGGCGGGCAATGATGCTTTCGCCCTTCTTCGCGTGCGAAGGGGCAACCTTGCTCTTTCTACCAGTTCCCTTCTGCAGCTTGTGGAGGAGAGCTGAGAATGTCACCTCCTCGATGGCGGCGTGGACGTGAAGGACGCAGTTGAAACCGGCCGTGAGGATGCTCTTGAGGTCCAGAATGCGAATTTGCGCCTCAAATTCGGTAACAGTATGCACCAACCGCTTGGGGGAGCACAGGACAAACCCGGGCATGATTTCCTCCTCCTCGATACCACGAAGACGGAGGCGTACTTGATCACCACATTGAGCAATTTGAATCTCGTCCTCCGTCTCGCCGTACACCGCGGCAACATCGACATTCTGCTTGTTGGGCATCATGGTTACCGTCATACCCTTCTTGATAACACCTGCCTCGATCTTGCCCTCGATCATGGTGCCCATGTCGCGATACTTGCCCGCAACAGCCATCATGAATGGTACGTTGATTTTGCGCTCCAGTGCCTTCATAGCGTCGAGGTATTCGAGGAGCGAGGGGCCGTCGTACCAGGGGCACTTGTCCTTGGGGACGCGATCCTTGATACCCTCGAGTTGCTGGGCTGCAATTGGCATGAAGAAGACGTCGGTCTTGAGGTTGTAGCCGGTACCCTTCAGGAACTGTGAAAGCTTGGTGGTGCATTCCAGGTAGCGTTCATGAGACCAGTTGACAGTAGGGTCATCCATCTTGTTGATGACGACCACCAACTTATTGACACCCTGGGTTTTGGCCAACATGGCGTGCTCTCTGGTTTGGCCACCCTTTTCGAACCCGGTCTCATACTCACCCTTGCGCGCGCTGATGACGAGAATACCGACATCGGCCTGCGAGGCTCCGCCGATCATGTTCGGGACGTATGTCTTGTGGCCAGGTGCGTCCAGAATACTGTACTTGCGCACGTCTGTCTCGAAAAACCCTCGGCCCACCTCAACCGTCTTGCCCTTCGAACGCTCCTCGTTGGTGAGGTCAAGCGCCCAAGACAGATACCAAGTCTCACGCCCCATCTCCTTTGCCTCTCGCTTGTACTTGTCCAGGGTCCTCTGGTCAACCATCCCTGTGGCGTACAGGATGGAACCTCCGAGAGTGCTCTTGCCAGCATCAACGTGACCAATGAAGATGATGTTCACGTGCTCTTTGCCGTAAATTTCCTTCAAAGTCTCCTCGTCGACGTCGGCTGCCTGTTCTTTCACGACAGCGTCCACATCTCGAACGACGGCCTTAGTAGGACCGCTGGATGGGCTCGACCGCCCAGAGGATGGAGCCGGCGAGGCGGTGCCGCTGCCGGCTTTGGGGTCAGCCTTGTCAATCGCTTTGTTTGCAGCAACCTTGGCTGCTGCTTCGGCAGTGCCCTCCGCCTTCTTGGGTTCCGTCTTCGCGGGCGCTGTGTTGCCAATGGACAGCACCTTGGCCTTTGGCTTGGGGGCGTCACCACCAATGCTCAGAACCTTTGCAACAGTTGGCTTTGGCGCATCGATCGATGCTGGAGAGTCGGCAGGTCGCTTTACGATTGTAGGCGCCTTGGGAGCCTGTTGCGACTGCTGAGGTTGGGTAAATCCTTGTTGCTGTTGCTGATACCCCTGGTATTGTTGACCTGGCGCCGATATGAGCTTCCGTTCAAACTGGTATACAAGTCAACCAAAAATGCTTACCGTATCCTTGACCATAGCCAGCCTGTGCCTGTGCCTGCCCCTGTCCTTGTCCGTAGACAGCACCATAGCCCTGCTGACCATACTGTCCGTATCCCTGCTGCGGCGGCTGTTGCTGGCCCGCGGCATACGGAGGGTAGTAGCCCTGCTGTCCACCGTAGAATTGTTGTTGCTGTTGGTACTGCTGGGGAACAAAACCTCCAGCAGCGAAACCTCCCGGCTGGAAGGTGTGCGCGGTAGGCTGAAAGTTGGCAGCGGCTGGCCGGAAGGCCCCCGGACTACCAAGGTTCATCTGCTGCTGAGTCTGGCGTGCCAGGTTCTCGTCCTGTGCGGCCGGGTCATCCTCCCATGAGTCCTTGAGGTCAGACATGTTGTCGGTATATCGGTTTGTGCGTGGGGCCCGGACAATGAATTGCGACGAAATCGGTCTGCGTTATGGCGGGGTTAAGACGATGCGCGGGCTTTGAGATCGGTGTCCCCTTTATCTATCGCGCTGGCCTGAACCAGAATAGAATCAGGAATAATTTGCCTATAATTTTTGTGAGTCAAGAAGGTGAAGCCTCAAGCCACTGTGATATAACCTACCTGGTAGATGACTTCCCAGCGCCCAGAATATCGCCAGATCGAGTTTGCGGAAGCTGGGAAGTTTTGCTGCCGAGTTCCTGCCCCACCATCGAGTGTGGCGGGGAACCATGCCAGGTCACCACACAGTGACAATGCTTCGCCGCACGGCCCCATTGTGACTCGTTTCTGACTCCCCGCCAGTTGGCTGCCTGATGAAGTGGGTTCCATCAGCGCGTTCGCCTCAGGCCACAACGAAAGCCCTGCACAGTGCGCGTCGTGCTTGCCAAGTGACGGGCACCTTTGTTGGCTCAACGACACGCTGGCTGCGTGCTGAAGCACGCCGAAAGGTTAGGTTGGGACGTAAGGTAGGTCCTCTGGAGCTGGCCGGGGCCAAAGGCAACAATGCCTTGTGCACCATAAATGTCCACCAAACATTTTTGTTCAGTGTATACGTCCTGTTCATAAAATAATATTCCTCTCATCAGTATGGACAGTTGCGAGATGGAAAATGGACGTCTTCGTTGAGACGCTCAAAGTCTTGGCTTTCAAGCAAGCCCAACACATCTTACACAGCGCGGTTGCAAAACCCACCGTTGAATACGCTATCCAGCAATGCTCGCGGCTGGTGAGGAATATCGACGACAAGGCTATACACGGAGAGCTCAAGACACTCCAAAGGCTATTGGATGGTAAAGTCAAGGTTGGCAGCCCACCTGCCCATCAACATCCGTTGCGAGCATGCCGACTAACACAGTGCAGATCATATCACCGTCTATAGACCTGATTGAGTTTAAGTCTGGCCGTGGAAATGTATTCCTGGAAGCGGCTGTTCCCCTCGCGAAAGCTCTCCATAAGGACATCATTCGCCTCGGCAAAAGACTGGACGATGCTGCCACGTCCGAAGAAAACCTTCGCCTCGCTGGCAAAAGCCGCCGTGCAATAGGTGCCCATCAAGCCGAGCTGATGTTGATTATCGAGGAGATCAAAGCCTTGCTCGCAAAGATCGACAGGGATGTGCCCTCAATCCTCCTCGCCATTACTAACTCGGGAGAAAAGATGAATTCGACCCTGTCTCCAGGCATGTCGCCCTCTCGGATGATGCAGGCCAGCTGGTTTTTAAATTTTGCAGACTTCCAGTTTGCGGCCAACCGTCAGCCCGTGCAGGTTGGTCCTACCTTCAGCCTGTCCCTCTGTAGGTGCAAATCGGAATGGTTTTCTCCCCTTTCAGTCCATTTTCTGTTGTGTCGGGAGTCAGGAGAGAGTTTCTGCCCCCGAGACACCAAAAAATTTCCCAAAATGGAGAATATAAGCTGATATTTGCCACAGACATGCTTTTCCGTGGCCATGCTATCCCACGCAAGAGCAGCAGTGAGTCTTTGCCGACTCCTGAGCTTCCTGGTAAGGCTCCGCCAAGTGAAGAGGCTTATGGTCTTGGCGAGGGTGACCGGAAGCCCATCTGGCAGGAGGTGATGCACAAGGCACGCCTACGGCTTTGCCGGACCCTGATGGATTGGACGTTTGATCCGGCTCAAGGATATTGTCCGAAGGCCTCACCTAGTCCAACATTGGCCGAAGATTACTCCGCTACATCAGCACTTGCAATGTTTACGCCGTCAGGCCAGTACTCATATCACTTGGAGATAATTGAGGACTTGGATGATGGTCGGGTACATGACGAAGATGGGCCGAAGCTCGGGCCATACGACGATATGCCTTTGGCTGGCATTCGAGAATCCATCCCGATATATCAGATCTCCAAGATCTTTTACACGGATACAGGCAGGCTACTCAACATAAGAGATACGGGCGACGGAGATAGCAGCCCTGTCCTGCTGTTGAAGAGAGACGTCGACGCCAAAACACCAGACCGATTGCGAGAAGAGTGGCTTGAGGGATCCGACGGGTCCCAGAGCGGGACGGAGGAGGGAGATGACATTCCGTTGAATGACCAGTCGAGCGTGGATCGACAGCTGTTGAAAGAAACTGAAGCATTCGAAGCGTCGGTGGGAAACCATACTGAAAACGCAACCAGTTATCTTCCTAAGCATGTCGATCCGGAATGGATGGCGTTGGAAGTGTACATGGAGGATGACGAGGCGGAGGACTCTGAAGATGGAGAAGAGCTGTGCGAAGACAGCAGCGACGACACGCCTCGCAAGCGAGTAACCAAACCCAACCGCGGGCCACCGAACCACAGATCGTCGGTTGACTCGGACCTTCTGGGCCAGATTAGGCGCATCTCGATTCAGCCAAGCCCATCATATACTGTCTCCCAGCCTTCTCCAGAGGGTATCGGGCAAGCTGGAGCAGATGCTTCCGGGTCAACGGCTGCAAAATCACCGTTTGGGTCTGTTATCACATCACTCTCGCTGCTGGAGATGTTGATACGACTCACGAGTCTCCAGGAATTTCAGCAAACACCGCACTTATCGATTCCAGACCACATCCTGACATTCTTCCTCGAGGAGACATCGACGACGGGTTTGCAACAAGGCGAGGCTCAATGGGCATTGCGGAACGAGGCGAAACGACGGGTAGGATTTGATCCTTATGCTGATACCCCTAACAAATAGACGTGTAGATATGTTAGACTTGATGAGACTATGAACTGTTTACGTATCTCAGACATTGGAATTGAGAATGCCTCGTTCCACAATGACTTCCGTCTCACTTGCATTATAATCCTACAGATAACCCTACTAGGCAAGTACAACAAGGCCAACGATTTTGATATCACAGGTCGGGTAACTGGTGGGCGCTATAGTGCAAATGAGATAAAAGACCATCGTATAAGGAGACATTCTCTTAGGATTGGTGAGGATTCCATCGACTTGTCTGTTTGCTGTGTGGGTGTAAATACATGTAATTACGGCTACGGGTACCTGCGCCGGGTGCAGCCCCTTACTGCTTGGCGGCTTACCGGGTTGTTGGCTGATGGCGGGGCTTCACTATTTCTGGTTGCCTTGCAACCGCCCACTTTCGTCACGCTTGTAAACACGCGACAAGAAGCACTTAAACACGGCCCTCAACCGCCAAACTCGACACGAAATCACGGAGCATCTGAGCCCAGTTGCCGGTCTGAAATATTGCGCAGCATTTTGAGTTTGGCAAATGCCCAAGTACGTAAACAGAACGAAGTGGCGACTTTCTGGCAGGGAGCCCCTCGCCAAACAAGCAAACTGACATGTGAACGACAGAAAGCCTGGCTCCAGCTTCGCAGTCCAACCGCAGAATAACATCTCGTCGAATGAGAAGCCGGTGTTTGAAGCGGAAAATAGGCGCGGCCGCAAATCAGCAGTCGAGCTAAGGCAAAGTTTCTACGATCTAGTCCAGTCCACCACAGTTAGCTACTACTCGCCTCCGTTGACGCCCAACCCGCTTGACAGCAGCAACAAGATGGCGCGGTCACGCTCCGAGTCCTTCGGGGACGATGATCTGGAGTTTATCAGCTCCCAGACTGCCAACATGTCTCTCGGCACTCGTACCGACGGCGACAGCGACAAAGCCCCGCTCCAACCTATCCGCAACCACAATGTCGAAGTCATCGACTTGTCGCACAGCCCGAACCCGAGCAAGCGCGCCACGGTGACACCAACCTTTGGGCACCCGACCAAGCTGCCGGCGCAGTTCGTCAAGAAGCCGAATGACCCCAACAACATCTTCCACCAACAAAAGACCAAAGTCGAGTTCCACAGAGATCTCTACAAGTCGAAGGGCGGGCCGCTGAAGGGCAACTCGTCTCCCAAGAAATCCTCCGCGCTGCAGATGTTCAGCTCCATGAGCGAGACTGCCCAGCAAACGTCACAGTCGGCCTACGGCGACCAGGTTTTCTTCACGGACCCCGCCAAGGCCTCAGCGGACCTGAAAGCGCTGCTTGAGGGTGGGATGGAGGAGGATGAGGATGAGGAGGGCGAAGGTGATGGCGAGGCTCCGAAGTCAAAGGAGGAGGCATTGGAAGACGGTACACTGGAGGGCATCAGCGTGAAACTCCTACCGCATCAGGTAGAGGGAGTAAAGTGGATGCGCAACCGGGAGCTGGGGCCTCTGAAGCGAGGAAAGGTACCCAAGGGCGGCATTCTGGCTGATGACATGGGTTTGGGAAAGACCCTGCAAAGTATTTCGCTGATTCTCAGCAACAAAATGCCCAAGCCAGACGAGAAGGGGTGGAAGAAACACTTCGAACACGTCAAGCAGGCGACGCTAGTCGTGGCACCACTGGCCCTCATACGGCAATGGGAGGCTGAGATGAAGGATAAAATTACCAAAGACCATGCGCTCAAGGTCTGCGTACACCACGGCCCTCAACGGACGAAGGACCCCAAGGTGCTGGCCCGCTACGATGTCGTTGTCACAACATACCAGATCCTGGTATCAGAGCACGGCAACAGCAGTCCAAACGCAGATGGCCTGCAGGCAGGCTGCTTTGGTGTCCATTGGTACCGAATCATCCTGGATGAGGCGCACAGTATCAAGAACCGCAACGCCAAAGCCACCAAAGCCGCTTGCTCGCTGCGGGCGGAGTACCGATGGTGCCTGACCGGCACGCCAATGCAGAACAACCTTGACGAACTGCAGTCGCTCGTACACTTCCTCCGCATTCAACCTTACGACGACCTGGCTGAGTGGCGTCTAAACATCGATGGTCCCATGAAGAACGGCAAGGGTCACATCACCATCCGCCGGTTGCACAGCCTGCTGCGCTGCTTCATGAAGCGCCGTACTAAGGAAATTCTCAAGGAGGAGGGCGCTTTGGTAGCGGGCGGCAAGAAAGCGTTAGAATCAGCTGCTGCGAAGGCGGAGAAGGAGGGTGTGGAGCTGGTCGTTCCTAAGTCTGCCTTCAAGATCACCGAGCGCAACGTCGTTACGGTCGAGACAGAATTCTCACCAGCAGAGCGTGAGTTTTACGCCATGCTTGAGGAGCGCGCGGACAAAAGTCTTGAGAAGATGATGGCTGGCAACGTAAACTACGCCAGTGCCCTCGTTCTCCTGCTTCGGCTGCGCCAGGCGTGCAACCATCCGCGATTGGCAGAGACGAAGATCGACAAGGATAAGGATGCGTTAGCAGCAGACACTGCGGCGCAACCAAAGTCGGCGGATACGGACCTCGACGCATTGGCGGATGCGTTTGGCGGAATGGGTATCAAGACAAAGCAGTGTGAGATGTGCCTGAGCGACCTTTCCAAGGGGGAGATCTCCGATGGTCTGTTACGATGCGCGGCCTGCGAGGAGGGCCTGCAGAAGGTGAACAACCAGAGCCCGACACAAAGGAAGGCGAAGAGGAAAAGCAGGAGGGTTAGCGTGGTAAAGGAAGAGATCAAGATCGAGAGGGTGGAGAAGAGAAAACCGCGTAATCGGAAGATCATCACCGATAGTGACGATGAGGAGGCAGAGGGAAGTTGGCTCGTCCCCGAAGACCAACGTGATTCACTGCATCTTGGTAAAGCGGGAGGGACCGACGACGAAGATGCGGATGGGGGTGGCGACGATGTCGGCTCTGAAGATTCGGACCACTCGTCTGAGGAAGGCGACGACGGCAGTGACCTCGACAGCTTCATCGTCAACGACGAGCCGGCAGACGGGAAATCACTGAGACCACCCCCGGACGCAGACTCGGACTCGGAAGCAGATACCTTCTTGTCGGTGTCTAAGATACACTCACAGCTGCAACCCGTCTCTGAGGTATCCGGGTCCGAGCGGTCCGATGACGACGACGCCTCTATCTCGGAATCAGAGCTCATGTCAGAGTCGGACTCGGATGACGACAATACTTTCCCAGATGTAACCTCATCCAAGTTCAAGAAGCATGCCAGCAACAGCCGTAAAAAGAACGGCAATAGAAACTCGGTCATGGTCTCGGCCAAGATCCGCGAACTCCTCAGCATCCTCCGCAAGGAAGCAACCGAGCACAAGTTCATCGTCTTCTCTCAGTTCACCTCGATGCTCGACCTGATCGAGCCTTTCCTGCGCTCGCAGCCTGGTCTCAAGGCGGTCCGTTACGATGGAAAGATGCCCAACGACGCGCGCGAGGTCGCCCTTCACTCCCTCCGCACTGACCCCCACACTCGTATCCTCCTCTGTAGTTTGAAGTGCGGCTCCCTCGGCCTCAACCTGACGGCCGCCACGCGCGTCGTCATTGTCGAGCCCTTCTGGAACCCCTTCGTCGAGGAGCAGGCGATCGACCGCGTCCACCGTCTCACACAAACCGTCGATGTCGTCGTGTACAAGCTCACCGTCGCCGGCACCGTCGAGGCACGGATCCTCGAGCTACAAAACAAGAAGCGCCTGCTTGCCGAGGCCACCATCGAAGGTGGCATGCGCAAGGACAAGAACGCGCTGAAGCTCGGACTTAAGGAGATCCTGGACCTGTTCAAGCACGATGCTACGCGTCGTGGTGCCGAGGACGATGGAGAGTTTGTCGACCCCGCGGTCGTTGCGCAAGATCTACGCCATATGGCTGTCGGGGCGAAGAAGCAAAGGAAAGAGCACGAGGTCTATGGGAGAAGGTGGTAATGGTTCTCTTGCCGTCTGAAGGATGACGATCTGGTTGTTTAGCGAAAAAGGGGCGGTGAATGGTGGGGATTCCTTCTTGGTTTGGTTGCATGGGGTGCGTAGCAGGATTTGGTGGGGGCATCATTCAAATTAGGTTGGCAGGAATGGGAGAGGAATGAATGGTTGCATTGTCGGGATAGATGACTTGTCATGATGGAATCTATGTGTTTGTCTGGTATAGAGTACAGCTTGCAAAGTTCAGCTTGCAAAGTACAAACATACAATACATGAAAAATTCATGCAGATGAGCTTCTCAAGAGACGGGCGTGGATGATGAGAGTGATAAGCCGCAGACAAAAACGTATCAGGAGGTACTTTGCAACAGAAAGGAGATCCTACGCCTTGGAATGCCTCGGGGATCGACATGCCTTAAGACAGACAAGTATATGTGGAGGTTTCAAACGAAACATATGAAGAGTTATTATCTTTGATTTCGCGAACTCACCAACCGGGAGAAGATGGCCCTTATGACAGGATGACAGGAGGACAGGAGTCAGCGTGCACCAGTTGGACTCGTCGAATAGCACACGCAGTGATATGGTTCAATGTTTGCCAAGAAAGGTGCGTGAGAAGTCTGCAGTCATTACGTGGTGGCCGCGTGGAGTCTTCCCCCCCCTCACCAAATCATACGTACATAAAAATGACACCCAATAGTACCTATATACCCGAAAATCCGCACCATTAGAGTCACGAATGCAATGCCCGGTATTTGAACCCAAAATGTTTTCCCGTACGCCCAAGAAAATATGCCGGTGGGTATCATAAATCATCACCCAAGCCCCTCATGCCCATTTTTTAAACAGATCAAGTTTTCGAGGTTTCTGGGGGTTTCCTCACCCATCAGTACCGACCCTCGTCCTTCATGTCCTGAGCCCTTGTGCCGCCTTTGACGTACTCGCTCAGCCGCATATCGTTGCTCTCCTCGCCATGGCCTAGCATGTGTTGCCCCCGGGGAGGTTCATACGGCGGTAGCATTGGCTCAGGTCGCATACCGTCCGACACTAGCGCCGACTCGGCCGTCTGTTCCTCCTCAGGAAGCATCGGCATGCCTTGTTGGTGATGATACTGCGAGGAGGAGGGAGAGCCGGTCCGCTGGTGCTGTTGCAACCGCTGTTGCGAGTGTTGCATCCCGTCGGTGATAAGGGCGGCTTCGGCGCTCTCCTCATCGAGAGGCACCGGGACAAAACCATTACCAAGCCCTGTCGAAGAGGGGGAACTCGGCTTCGGGAGCGGTGGTCGCTGGGTGGGCAGTGCAGGGTGGTCTTTGTGCAGTTGCGGGACTGGTCGGCGGGCAATGGTGTTTGGCCGATGTGATATGGTCGACGCTGTGAACGAAGTGAGAGTACTGCGGAGCGATGCAGTTCGGGTAATGATGCCTTCGCTCAGGGGGCTCCCTAGGGAGAATCTGGGCGCCCGGCTGGAACCACATGATGCCGAGTCCAGCGGTTTGAGGTCGATGTCGTCCTTGGCGCGTTCGAGCGAGTCGAGGACCTCATTGACCCTCGTGTTCTTGGTATGACTGGTTTCGTATATACTCAAGCTTCCGAGCACGATGGTGAGCATGTAAGTGAAACTAGAGCGAGCGTTAGTCGGTTGAGACATGAAGGATATGGGGAGCCCGGGGGGCGACTAACACCAGAGCAAGGGCAATGACGTAGAACGAGCGCTCTAGGCCGCAGAACGGGTCGAGCCGGCCAAACTGCTCCTGGGACCCGTCACCGAAGCCGATGATGGCTGGAGTGGAAGGTCGACTTGAATCGTCATTGAGATCAAAAACGATGGTACTCATGGCCTGCCCTGTGAGCCCTCTACAGTGGTCTGGAAGTCCGGCGCGGGCCAGAAGAGTAACTATAGCAAGGTCGATGGCGCAGAACGAGATGTCGAAGATAATAACGGCGATAAGCCACCCCTTCCGCTTGGAGCGACCTCCGGTGTGCTGAACGAACATGACTATCGTGGTGTAAACGAGGACCACGCATATCAGCAACTCGAGTATCGCCATTGCCTGCGTGAGTCCCAACTCCTCCTTCCATACCCGCGCCGTGAGGAAGCCATTCATCCCAGCAGCAACCGTGGCAGCGAGCAACTGCCAGATGCGGACGAACAACAGCCATGTTGACAACGTCCACGCCATGGCTACGGGACCCAAACGCGGGGGGACGAGGTTGGCGACGCTGTCACGACGGCGAGCAGGACCTGGATGGTGGAAGCACAGGGTCAGTCTTGCATTGGCGTTTGGGGGCTGGGCGATTGCAGCTACAAGTACGGACAGTATCGCGCTCGATCAATCACTTCGGGTGAGAGTGTTGTCTCGGTACGGATTCCGTGGAAACTAAGAGCGCGAGCCGTAATGACCAAGTGGGCTGAGAGAGCACAACGTGATTAAAAGGAGGCTGTGAAGATTGCCTGCCATCAGAACAGCTGCGGGTTAGCCCCGACCTGGTCAACATGGTCTACTGTGTAGAGCAGGTGCTGAGCGTGTGTCGGTGCACAGTCGGCACTGAACCATCTCATTCGTGATCCAGCAGGATCACAACCTGGAAGACACTCCACTGACGATCCATCCTGTGCCGTGTCCCCTCGTTGTGCCTTCCATGTTTTTCAACCAAATGCGGGAACGAATTGGGAAAGATAGGACGGCGCGGGGGTGACCATCGTGCCATCCAATGGGCCTGTGGCACAGGTGTTGAAACCTCCCAGGTGCAGAACCAATCCACCGAGGCAGAGCGTTCACCAACGATGGTTGTCGCCCAGCACCCAGACGAGAAAGAGACGCGTCACTGGCACCAGCCCAGCACCAAAATGGCTAGCGGATGGTGGGCAGGGACAATCGTGAAGGGGGGCACAGCCTCAAGCTTGGCAGGCGCTACAGCGGCAGGGATGGCGGAAAGAAGTGGGGCATCGAATGTGCCCCTGAACTCGGGTCACAGGGAGTTGCAGCAATTACACAACCACTCCAACAACAGATGAACGACAGCAATATTGGAACTCTCGTTGACGATTGATAAATTTTGCTATGATTCTCCTCTATTACACACGATTTCCCAAGAAAACGCAGAGTATTACCAATGAAATGAAGGCGGGGTCTGTGGATGTCGACATTCAGGAGAATGTGGTGCACCCAGGTTGCACAGATTCCAGCTTGCCGACAAGCTCCTTCCATACCTGTTTCTGTGTTCGCTGCCCCTCCGCATCTGTCATCCAGTTCGGTATCCAATGCCTGACACTCACGTTAGCAAGAGGCTCCGACAGTTGCACATGGCATACAGATACCAAACTTACTCCTTGACCAGGCAACCCGACAAAAATTTCCCGTGAGTCTCCTCGTCGGCGACAATACCATGCAGCAGGGTGCGACTGCCTTGCTCAGCAGTGCGTGCCATGACGGCCCGGAGTGCCTCTTGCACCGCCCGGGTCGAGCTTTTTGCGTCGCGGCCCAGGCTGGTTGAGCAGAGACCCGGCGCGGTCATGTTGATGATGACACCGGTGTCTTTGACCGGAAACCGGGCAGCGAACTCCCGGACGGCGTAAGTCTCCACGAGCTTGGTGAGCGGGTATCTAGGAGATCACTCGTCAGTATTTACCAAATCGCACTAAGAATGCCGGACAATCATACCTTGCAGCCAGGTTTGCGGTCTTGGGGTTGTTCAAGCCGCTGAAGATATCCACCTTGCCGCCCTTGGCCATCTCACCCTTGACGGTGAACGCCAAGGCGCTAACAACAAACGTTATTCGAGGCTTGACACCGAACTTCTTTGCCGTCTCAGTCATCTTGGGCATCACGAGCACCGCTAAAAGCACGGTATTGATGACGTTGACTGCCATGGACGTCTCGGTGCCTTCGGCGAGAGTCCACTGGTCGAGAAATATACCGGCATTGGCGACAAAGGCATCGATCCTTTCCAGCGTCGATGCTCTCTCAGCGAAAGCCTTGACCGATGCGGATGATGCCAGATCGAGACGCCATACCTCGATCACCCCACTGCGGCTTGTCGAGCGCTCGATGTCGGTCTTGGCCTTCTCCCCGGCCTCGACGTTGCGAACGGCGAGGATGACGCGTGCAGCCGAGCAGCTCACTAGGTGCCGCGCCGTCTCGAGGCCTAACCCGACGTTGGACCCTGTAACAATGTATGTTTTGCCACCGCAGGTCTCGTCGCTGACGAGCACCGGCAATGTCTTGAACTGCTCGACGATCAGATGGAGCATGACGCTAGACATGTTGGGCTGAGTGAATCTAGTAGCGAATCTGGTAATGTTGGCTGAAGGGAGAGTTTGATGACTTGCTACCTCTCACTTGACGGCATCGGCCACGGGAAAGCTGCAATATATGCCATCTCGAACTCCCTCTCTTTCACACACGCGACTTTGTTAAGTCCGCCGTCGCCCATGCTTCTTCTCGCTCGCGCTTCGTCGGCTTCATGTTGAGATACAACGCGAAGCCAATCAGATCAACCAGATGTCGGGCCTCGTCGCATTTCAGTCCCCGGTCCTATTCCTTTGCTGGCGTCGCGAAGGTGCCTGGAGTTCGGTAACTGGCTGAGACGGCATCCGTTGGCGGCCAGCCGGGCCCGCGGGTGCCGAAATGGCCGAATAAATCCGGGTGGGGTATCAGCCCCTACCAGCCGAACGCCAAGATCATCTAACATCCGAGAGATGAACAGTATTCTATTTCCGTACTCAAGCTTTATGCTTCGCAGAGCGCCGGATATATGGTACCGTAGAGATTATAGTCCAAGTTTATATGATCGACAATGTGTTTCTCGCCCAGGATTATGAACATCTCCCCTCCTTTAAGGCGGGAAACAGAAATATCTCCGCACAACTACACATGAAGGGAGACGTTATTTACATCGCAGAAAGCCTTGCGCGCACATTTATCGGTATGGTTTGAAGGCCGGTTCAAATCTTCGGTAGCGCCATCTTCGTCTTCGGTCTTGCCTTCGTCTTCTGCCGTTCCCTCGTCGTCGTCAATTGTACCTTCGTCATCCGCTGCCCCCTCGTCGGCTCCCTCGTCGGCTCCCTCGTCGGCTCCCTCGGCGTCGCCTTCTTCCGTCCTCCCTTCCGCCTCGTCAACCCAGCCCGTCTCTGCCTCTGCCTCGATCTCCTCAGCGGCGCCCTCATCGACACCCTCAGCGGCACCCTCTAGCTCTAGCTCGAAGCGCCCATGCAGAAGAGGATCCCGCACCTCCAGCGTCGCGTCGAGCATCCCATCAAGCGCCCCATCTAGCGCTCCTGTAGCGAGCTCTGCGCCAGCTTCTGTGATCGCCGTATCGACCGTCTACTGAGAGCCGATGGCCGCCATGTGTTTAGGAAAGATTGGATGAAATACCCTGGTACAGAGGCTCGATGTTTTCTTTTTGGCTTATGCAGCATTTATGCAAAACGAACACCTACCTAAGTAATTGCTCAGAAGCGAGGCCTGTTACAATGACGGCAGTGCTACCGAGCTTGACGGTACAGGGCAGACGGGAGTGAAGTTCGGGTCCTTGCACTCCACGGCGGTTTGCGAGATGCTCTTGAACAGGACTACGGCGTTGTTCGGGTCGTTGCGCCAGGTGAGCGTGATCAGGACGTCACCCGCTGTATCGAGAGCGAAGGGCGCCGTGGTGAACTTGGCCCAGGTTCCAGGAGCAGTGTTCCCGGCGAACGTGGATTGACCAGCGAGGCGCCTTCTGTTTGGCAACGTTTCGACGTACATCTCAAGTGTGTCGACCTGGCCGCGGACATTGCTCATGGCGTATTTGATGGTGAACTCGTAAGGAACATTGGCCTGTACCGTGATGACTTGGTTCATGTAACCTCTGCAGTATCCATTGTGGGTAGAGGGACAAATGTTGTAGATGTAGTAGTAACTTTCGGCGTTATTGTACCGCAGCTCGAGCTCGCCCACCCCATTGGTGCTTTGCCCGAGATGCCAGTTTCCTGTGTTCGTGGGGGTGTAGTAGTTCCCGTCGGCTAAGACGCCGTTCGGCCACCCAACGTTGCCAATGACAGGCGTGCTGCAGTCGATGCAGAGGTCGGTGTCGCGAGGGGCAAGGCCGATGGTGGCAGCGCTGGCGAGTGCCGCCAGCGCGCCAAGGCCGTGGAGTAGTACGAGCTGGGATCTCATGTTGTAGCTAATGAGTGGACGTTTCCAGGAACTGGAAGCAGTTGGTCGACGTAAAGAGTGAACGAGTGACTGGCGCAAGAAACAAACAGCAGGAAGAAATGGCCGCGGCCTTCATATTTGTTCTCCTCCATGGTATTTACAGATCAATAGTTCACATAACCCCTGAATGACTGTTAGCGGTGTTCTTCAGACAGGGGGGCCCATAACAAGCTCGGAAACTCACAACTTTACCACCAGGAAAACCCCTCTCAACGTAACAAACAATGAAATAAAAACGACTGGAAGACCTGTGTCTTTTCGTCTCCTCCCCGCGGAGGGAATACTGTTAGTAAAGCGTGGGAAGTCAAAACTTCACGATGCCAAGCCTTGGAAACCACCAAGCTAGCAATCGTTTAGGGGTTGTAGTGAAGCTGTCCAGCGCGTGCTGTCAAGCTTCTCGCGTCAAGCTGGTGCAGTTGTAGATTTGGGGTCTACCTCGGTTGGTGGTGTATGGATCCCAAGCTGCAGCTAAGCACCCAAATTTCAAGGCTCGATTGCTGCCAAGGCTATTAGAGCTTGGTTGTTCGGTGGGCTCGAGATAGGGAACGATCGAGACCCGCGCTGCGGTCCACAAAGTAGATACTTATATCGGAAGAAATAGTCTGATAACGGGCGATTGATGGAAGGGCCTCTATGACAATGGAATTATGACTAGAACCCATTGTTGAACTTCCACGTGGTTTTTCCCTAGGAATTAATTCCGGTACGTTGAACAAGCGAGGCGGGTCTGTGAATGTACAAATGTGCTGCCCGCAGTCTGAACCGTGGAGCCTTGTTGTTTTCGTCGTGCAGCGTCACTGGAAAACACTCCGGATGGCAGAGGACGACGCGTGAGGTGTGCACGCGAACCGAACCAGAGCCCCAAGCCTGTTGACGCCGTGACAGCGGCAGAAGCCGGCGCCGGATTGCTTTCGCCGCGTCAGCTCTCCTGATTGGGTCTAGCGTCCTCCGTCGCTACTGGTTTACACAGCCACACTCTGCCGAGGTCCTCAGGCACCAGCAGAAGGTTCATCTGACCTGTTGCTGCCACTTCTCCTCCATCTACAGCTGTTCATCGCTCGTAGTTTGAAGCGCCCCTCCTATAGACCCGCTCAATCCGCTCCGAACAACGTCGTCGGTTGCTATCCAGGAACCAACGCCCAGCGCCCAGCGCAGCGCAGAGCGACGGGCAACCGCCAAGCACCGGACATGATGGCTTCAGTATTTGACCGGCTCGCCCGGCGACCCGCCCGCCGAGTCACCGGCCGGCTCACCGAGCGATTCAGCAACGGATTTGCTTCGAGGCTCGGCCAAAGGCTCAGATGCAGATCCAACCATAGTTGCAACGAAGATGACGAAAAGAGCATCAAGAAGCCGCGACATTGGCTCAACGTATTCACGACCACGAATCGGGTCTGGCAGTTCCTCTCATCGTTGATTCTCTACGGCATTTACATACATTTTGTAATGAACGAGAGGTCCGAGACTCAGCCCGAACAGACACGAAGAGATGCTATCTCAGCACTGGTGCGATCTCTTGCTCCCCTTGTACTCTATGCATTGACTTACATGAACTCAAGGCCCCTGTAGCGATGATATACCATAGCAATATCCTCCTCATCAACTGCCTGCTCCGCAAGTCCAAGTCCCGCGAAACACGGGGATGGCGCTTTGTCTCCATTGCTAGCATCCTTGGCGATTTGTTGATGATGAGGCTGAGCCTCTCCAAGATGAATGTCTTGAGTGCTGCCGGTGCCCTGGCAGAGTGCAAGCCAGAACAGTCAAGCTGTAAGCCACAATATCGAATATACAACCCCAACACAACTTGCTAACATCATGTTAGTCTTCAAAACAATGCTTAAGAATGGTGCAGCCATCGCATACAGGCGGTTTGGCTGGGCCAGCGGGCCTGAGCCGGAAGAACTTGATGTCGTCTGCTGTCTGCCGAAGATCGTGTACTTGCTGTGCGGTGTTGCCATGTATGTGTCACGCGTTCCCCCCTGTGAACCAGCAAGATTGCTAACAATCCGGTAGTTTCTCTTACACATTTTCTGTTCTATTTACCGGACTGCAGCTGGAAAGGCACTGGCCAGGAAGCCCCGCAACTCGTCAGTCAGGCTACGTTGAGGAGGCAATCCCTGAGAGACCCCAGCAAGTTCAGGTTGTCTTTGTTCCGCGGAGCTCATTTGCGACCCCGAGACCTTCAGAGACTGCGGAGGTCACCCCGGAGACTGTGGCACCTACCCAGACCTATAACGCCACAAGACAGTCCTTGAGTACGACACGTTCCACATCTGAAGACCTTCCGCGTTACACAAACGCGGCTGATGAGCCGTATTCTACTCCCCAAGTTCGCTCCTCAATGGAGACCACATCGTCTTTCAACCCCGATCTGTACTTGATCTCCGACGGTTTTCGTCCCGCTCCAGAGCTACCAACATACACCAGTCGACCACCATCGTTTAGAGGGAGGCCCCCATCATACGTGAGCAGGCCGTCGAGTATCCGCAATGTCTAAATTCAGGCAAAGACTCATTATTTCACATGTATAAGTAAAGAATGGCCTTGGGCTGGCTTGCTATTAAGTATTGGACATATCCCAGTATCACGGATGTCATGACACGGAGTTAAAGGGAGTCCATCGAGGGTTCAATGCACATTTGGGAGGCTGGATACCATATGTTTGAAGGACTTAATCTATAATTTCGCTTTGTACCAGTTTTCTGTCATTCTCATCTCATGCCTACCTATCTGACATGTGTACTCATAGAGTGACAATTTACCTTAATCCGTCTTCTCCTCTGGCGACAGACACCTTTGCCGGCCATGTCATCTTCCCTTCTACATACTCCTTTGGCCAACTAACAAACCACCCCGTCACCGTCTTCCTCACCTCCTCATCACCAGGATCATTCTCAAACAACGGCCGGTCCATCTTTTTCTCCAGCACCTTCTCCACCACGAACCCACGCTCCCTCGCCAGATCAAAGAACTTCAAGTCCTTGTGCTGCAACCACGGCCGGTACGATGTAAACACCACAAACGCCCTGCTCTCCTCCGCCACGCGCATCGTCGCCTCGATCGAATCCAGGAGATGCCCATGCTCGCTATGCCGAAACAGTAAGTCCGCCAACACCAACACATCAAACTTCTCCCCCTTACCCTCCTCCCCCTTCCCATGCAAGTGTGCAAGCACCTTCCCCGCCGGCGTCCCCCACACATACCCATCCACCACGATCCGCTCCTCCTCCGGCTTCAAAAGTGAACACTCCTCAATGTTCCGCCACATGTTCGCCACCAGATCCGGATCCGGAAAATCAGTCACCACCACCTTGCGCGCGCCCAGCGCAGCGGCCACTAGCGAGGGCAGCCCCGCGCCCGCGCCGAGCTCGAGGACCGTCCGGTCGCGCACCAGCGACGGGTGCTCCTCGAAGTGAGAGGCGACTACGCGCGAGCCGTTCCAGAGGTGGTGCGCTTCTAGCGGGGAGTGCCCGACTAGGTGCAGCGCGATGGGTACGCCGGACTGGGTGAGGTATTGCTGGGTTGTTGGCGGCGGGGAGGGGGGGTAGAAATCGGTGGGGTCGTCGAAGAGGGAGAATCCGGAGTCTTCTTCGGTGTGCTCCGGGCCGACGGCCGGGGGGGCGGCCGGGGTGGTCATTTTTGGGGGGGTTGACTGAGGGGTTGTTTAATGTTCAGTTGACTGAGGAGGGAGGGGTTCGGAGCCTGATATTTTGGGGAGCGGAAAATTTATGGTGGAGGGAGGGGCTTGGCTTGGTTTGGTGTACCAGTTAAAAAAGGGATCGAATGAGGTATATGTGAGACTGGAGAACGGTCAAATTTTGTCTTTTATGTCGTCCTTTTTGCGTTGTGCTTTGAGGTTTGTGTTGAAGAAATCTCTCGGCGTGGGTGAGTGAGAGTCAGGAAGTGAGTGAGCCGAGTTGAGCCAAAATTTTGATTTATGCGCATTTGGAGGTGAGTGGAACGCTGCCCACACACACTGCACGGCGAGACTCAGCTACGAACATCAATTAAGGACCAGATCAAAAGGGACAAAATAACATCTTAATCTAGTATTTTTGGTCAGTTCTATGACGGTGCAATGCATGTAAACCTATGCCACCGATATAACTCCAATGCTCACCTGTTCATACAGGGCGGGCTGTTTGTATCAATCTCGATCCAGGGGAGGGGACGATGCAATACCCCTAGCCAAATCGCCGCTTAGCCAACTCTCTCAGCTTCTCAATAGTCCCTTCTTCCCGCTCCCTATACGCCTTGATCCTCTCGTCCCTCTCAGCCGTCCGCGCCATGGCGATCTCCTCCCGCCTCTGCTGCCGCTCCGACAGCTTCTGCTTCTCGTTCGCCAGCATCTTTTTATAGTCGGCGACCCCTCCCCCTCCACCAACGAGTTCCTCCTCTGCAACCTCATCCCCGCCGGGGGACGGGTCGCGGAACGACCGCATCTTCTCGTTGAGCTCTTTCCGCTTCTCCATCTTCCGCTCCCGCGTGCCCGCATCGGCGCGCGGCGCAATCTCATCCAGCCGTTCCTTCTGCGCCTGGCGGTCAGCCTTCCTTGCACCGCGCAGCTCCCCAAGCCGCGCCTCCCTCTCCTCGGCGTTCGTCTCCCGGCGGAGATCCAGGTCCTGAAGTGTAGGAACCCCTGGGCCCCTGGGCCGTGATATCGACGACGCCGCCCCAGGAAGCAAAGGACCGTACTCCTCCTCCTCCTCATCGCCATCACCACCCCTTTCCAGAACCCTCTCACCCTCCCCCGCGCTCCCCTTCCCGTCGCTCTCCGCTCCTCCCTTACCACCCTCACCCTCACCGCTCTCACCAACCTCTCCATCCTCCCCCCCAAACTCCAACCTCACTCTCTCAAACGTCTCCGGCTCATACCACCCCTGCGCCAGCTCGCCACGATTCCACTTCCCCATAAAACTCTTCCACCTCCCACGCACCTCCGCATCATCCAACTCCCCCATCACCAGCCCCTTCTGCAGGTCTAAATAGTGCCCAAACAGCGGCTTAAACGCCTGCAGATCCGCCCGCAACAGCTGCCTCGCATTATACGGAAGGGCCACCGCTTTCACCGCTTTCCCATCTGGCTGCTGCAAGTCCGATTTCCCTTTTGCCCCGTCGCGATCACGGTGCGACGACCGGTGGTGATGGCGATGGTGATGATGATGGTGGTGGTGGTGGTGGCCGTGCTTCTCGTCCCTCTCCCGGTCTCGGTATTTCTCGCGCTCACTGCGTCGATGGCTGCTGCTTTTTCCGTCTCTGTCTGCGCGTGGCGAGCGTGACCGCGACCTTCTGGGACCTGATTTGGAATTTGACCCGGGCGGGTCTGCTTGTGGTGATGCCATGGCGGGCTGTATCTCCAAAAGATGCAACGAAATCCTAGGAAGCTATCCAAAGTGATGTCTGTCTTGCGGGTTGCGTGAACGTGACTCTGTGTCGCGTTGGAGGTTGAGTGTTGTGATGAGTGGGATGACTAAGCTTGGCGATGAGCTGATGAGTTCGACTTGAATATTGGGTACAACTTACTGAAACGAGATTCTTGTCTGTGCGATGGCCTCACACGCAATTCGTTACGAGGTATGCCGCGGGGTATCTAGAGTGGTCTATTCTTGGGCGAGTGTTTGCATCTTCTAACTTTTCACTACGGATGTTGTGCTCAATGAGAGGCCTTGCGGTTCGGTTTGGTGCATACCCGGTTTGATGCATATAGACGTGTCCGATGCTCTGTTGACAGCGGACACAACTATTAATATGTAGACAGTCTGTATGTACTTTTTAGAAATTATATATAGAACGTCAACCTTGTACTAGATCTGTCACCTGGACATAGATATAAACCCCAACTCCTGAGGCAGCAGATAAGCACATCAACATGGCTTGGCTGCCTCGGGTATCATTGATTCAGAGGCTTCCTTCCACCTGAAGACATTTTCAAACCGCTAACCAAGTTCGCCTCGCTTTGCATATCGCTCAAGCATACGGACCAACCAAGCCCGCTGGCTTAACTCCTGTCATACCCAGTTGCCCAACAGGACTACTGGGGCGAAACCAGTGGCGCATTATGCACAAGACATCCGATACACTCGCAATCATCTCCGCAGGGGCATGAGTGAATGTTCCCCCCACATGAGCCGTCCATTCTCAGTGGTAAGTTCACGAAGAAATAATCCATTGTCGATAGTGACTGCTCCTCACCCACAGCCGACCCGTCACTCGGTGTGTGAGCTTCAGGTGGAGATTCAGGTGCTGGCACCTGTGTTGGGGTGGTCTCCGTATCGCCGCCTCCGCCGCCGCAACAGCTGCTCCGGCTGCCGCTTCGACTTCCGTTGCTCTCAGTGTATGCGTTGTTAACGTACTGGAACATCTGGTCGTTAAAAGGATGGGCCAGGCAGCCAACACATTGGCAGCCCTCGCCACAGCCGCATTCGTGACTCGTACCCAAGCCAGGAGTGGTGCCATTGGTCGGGGTAGTAGGCGATGGCACGTCGATTGATATACCTGGCTGGGAGGCAACCTGCTGCCACATTTCCGGGTTGATAGGGTGCTGCCAGGAACCGTAATGAGCTGGGTAAGTAAATATCGTGGGATATTGGAATGATGTCTCGATACCTGGCTGCTTCAAATCCATCGGAGGGTGGAAATGTGGAGGGAAGGCCTTGTCGTAGGTTTCCTGGGACGCCGGGATGCCATTGGGTTCCTTGTTGCCACTACAGCAGCTGCCCCCCGTTGAGTTGGTTGCGCCGTTGGTTTTTGTTACCGGGGGTGGGCTCAGCTCTATCAGGAGCCCCGAACCGTTTAGAGAGGATGACCTGCTGTGTTTAGAGCCGTTGCTATACGCAGGGGGCGGCATTGTCGTGCCAATATGTGTGCCTTGTGATGGAGAGAGAACATCCTCGGTTTTGATTTCCCGGATAGGAACCGAATGCGGCTGTGGGAATTGCAGGCCCATCTCGAACGGTGAAGGTGTCGCGTAAACCAAACCCTGTGGCGATGTAAATGCCGCCCCTGAGGCGGGTACAAAGGGCACGCCGGTCTCAAAACCTGGCAGCAGACCAGGCGGCGGTACATGGGTGACCATACCATTGGTCACCATGGCCATTGTAGTCGCATCCAGGCTGGCGCCGGTTGGTATTACAAAATTGACCGACATGGGGTCTATTCTGCTCAGGATCACAGGGTCGAATGATTGTTTCCTAGCATTTGACCTTGGTCCGGGGGCCGTTTTATTCACCCGAAAAGAGGCTCGGGTTGGCGAGGTAGGAGTCTCTGTAGGGGAATGGGAGTGGGAGTGTTCCTCAGGGACAGAGTCCAGGTCACTTCCCGTCTCCGGCCCACATCCGCATTTCTGTTTCCGCGGGATTGCAACTTTGACGCCGCCGCAGGAACAAGGCTTGCCCGGTGGACATGGACAAGTGCTCAGGGGACGGCCCGGCTTCCTTACTGGAACCATCACTCGCTCATTGAAGTGGTTGCATTTGGTCGATCGATGACCCCGAATGCATGGTGCGCTGCGTCAAGCCCGCGTCAGCGACATGACCCTCTAGAGACGGCGGAATCCGCGCTTTGGTAGAACTGTGATATGGCTGGAAGAGGGACGGGGTACAAGAGAGGTGGCAGGGGAGCTGGCGAAGGGGGAGCTGGGGAGAAAGGAGGGGGGACATACCAGGCCATCTTTTGGCCATTAATGATAGGCATCTTGGCGGTTGGCTATACACCAGCTCAACATGCATCTGTGGTGTACAGTGTTTGGAGTACCGGCTCCGAGGGTTGGGGGATCCGGGCCTTGAGTTTGCAGTTTCGTTGGCTACGCGGTAGCCTCAGGGTAGCTGCGGACAGCCTGCGTCTCATAGGTAACTGCTCAACAGCACACGAGCCAGATGGGGGTGCTGGCACAGGCGAAAGGGTCACGTCGTTGGGGACCACAGGGTTTTCTCAGCCTTGTTCCGAGAAGCTTTGGAGGCATCCGAGGGTCGAGAGGGTGCGTCGAAAGTGGGGTGATAGGACAGGAGACCTGGATTGGGAAAATGAGACAAGTATATTCCGCCCCAATGTTAAGCGCACCGCTTGGAATCGTCGGCGAAGTTCGCTGATATCGTGGCGATGATAACGTCGATGTCTACTCGGGAGCTAGTAGCCGGCAGAGTTAGACCTGGTAGCGGTTGATGACCCTAACAGATCCCACGGCTGAGTCGAACCGTCGATCGGTAATCCAGCAGTCAGAGGGGGTCGCAGTGGCGCAAGGGGAGGGGGCCGGCTCGGAGCCGGCGAGCAGTTGGGTGCGACGGCCTCCTCGAGCGTTCGGGGAACGGGCCCTAGAGACGACGTCGTTGTACGCTTCACTGTCCCGTCTGGTAATGTTGCAGCAGCCGGCGCGCAAGGTGAGATTCCGTCAGTTGGCTGGTACCAAGGGGCATGTCGGTTTGAGAGGGGAGGAAAATTTGATAGGAGCTGATGGAGCGCGGATGGCTGGTATCACGCCATGCACTGACAGGCCAGGTGCCGTTTCTCCTCTGTCGATCCGCGAGTGAGTGTGTGCCTTGGACCCGGGTTGGCGGTTACGTTCAGCGATGCCGAGAGAGTCGAAGCCGGCCGTCAGTCAGCGAGTCGCCATGCAATCGCGGAGCCAGCAGCGCGGTTGCGACAGTGACATGTGGATGCGTGGATGTGTGGATGTCTGGTCTCAGATAGACGATAGAGGGGTGTCAGACGAGAGGAGGAGAAGCTGGACGCAGGGCGGATCAATAATTTGGAACTTGTCTACCGTACACCACGGCCATCTAACCCTCCCTTGTGTACGAGGCAAGGTAGGGAGGTACTCTAGTTGCTGTTGATTCGACCCAGGGGCAGACCCTCTTGGACTTTGCCTTGGATCACAGATGCAAGTGCGAGTGGGCATGGTGGGGTGCGGCGCGGTCGGAGGTGACTGAGCAAGTTTCGATTGGCTGCTGGGCCGAAAGCCCTGTGCGCTTGGCACTCGAACTTGAGGCTGCGGTGGGAAACCCGCGGGCAGGGGCGGGAGGCGACTGGTGTTGGGCGTCTGGATGGTGAGGGGTCTAGGTCTGCCTGTCGCTTCAAACCTGTGCCGAAGCTGCCCACCTTCCAGAAACAGGCCCTTTCGTCAGCTGCTTTCAGCGACGGGAAAACCCACGGTGAGATCTGGGTTCATCAGCCTATTCATGTGTGCATAAGCTCGTGATTCCTCCGCAATGAGTAGTTACCGTGCTGCTCTTCCCACCGGAAGCAGACCCGACCCAGCGCAACGTCGGTGCCACATGCCAGGGCGACATTATTCCCAACTAATATTACCAAGAATCAGGTCGTTGTTCGAACCATTCCTGCACAACATTGCGATCCCCACCGCGAACTTGCCGCGAGATCCACGAATAGCGTCAGAGCACGCTCCAGTAGTTTTGCAAATTGTTACCTCACTACCTAACCAGCCACAGTACATTGCTACACACTCCATCTCGATCGAGCATAGTTGGTCGTGGGATTTAGAGTCGAATGTAATATCTCCACGGCGCAAAAGGAAAGACGTGGGAAACGGGATCGCTGCCGCCCTTTACGGCGCTCAGTGTGGAGCCTGACCCATTCCTCTTGTAAAGTTCACGCGGGCGGACATGTGGCACAGCCCATAACCTCCTCAACTTGACGACGAGTCAATGCTGTGCTGGTGCCAATAATTGCTTTTGGGGTGTATCTCATCGGCGGCAGCAGCTAGCTGGCCTCGCGGATCCTCCTGACAGGGAGCTAGGTCTCACCATCAGAGTCAGAGCCGGCAAACATATCCACAGCTCGCATCCTCTTCCTCGACGCTGGCACCTTGACGGCCGACATCTGGAACCCTGCAACGGATTTAATCGCTTCCTTCGCTGCCTCATCTGAACCGCCCATTGTCACGTCGTCGCCGTTGGGGGGGGCCCCTAGAAATGCAATAAAATCATCGTCTGGTTCGCCGTCAAGGTCGTCATCTGAGAAGAGCTCATCCATGCCTGAAGAGTACTGCATCCGAGGAGATCGTAACTCGCCATCCGTGTCTCCCGTCTCCAGCATCGAATCGATGTACCTCTGATCGAGCTGGCCTGCCGTTTCTTGATCTGACACAGGCAGGAAGCCGCTCCCAGGTTTGTCCGACGAGGAGCCTCCATCGGCGGCCAAGGCCTCGACCGGTTTCCAGCGGCCGGCTCCTTTCTTCGCCGTCTCACTGCTGCCATTTGACTCTTTTGGCGGCAGTGGCGGGTTTTCGAAGCTGCTAACGAACAGGGCGTGGGTCTCTAGTGGGAATACGCACCAGCCCTCCCATAGGTTCAGGACAAGCCCAACGCTACGCTTCCACTTGTCGGCGCGAAGCCGGCCCCAGTTTAGCTTGTCTGCCATGCTGCCGAGTATCTCAAATGTCTTGCGATTCCGCAGCGCTGTCTCGAACAATTGACGATAACGCCAAGCGTGTCGGATGCCACTAGTAGAAGACGACGATAGAATGTCGCTGATTACGTAGAGGCCTAGCAAGCGAGCCGCGCTCGTTTCGGGGGTATCGGTGGTAGTTTTGTCGTCCGCTGCTGGTGAAGCATCGCGCGAATCTTCATCCTGGCCTTCTCTTTCCTTCGTCCCCGGCTTGTAGTGCGGGTTCGCGGAGGTGTAGGCGAACGGGTGCTCAATGTTGGAGATGATCATATCCACAATCTCGTCGGCGCCCCGACTCGCGTGGGTGATTGCAAACGTAGTCACACGCGCAATGTCGCCCTTCCTAATCTTTGGCAACGTCGTTGGCAGCCGAGCCAGCAGGTGGGCTAGTTTCGACTTTTCAATCGGATTGAGGAAGGTATCCTCTTGCTCGGCAGCTGCGCCACCAGCCTCGGCTTGGCGAGCTTGCTCGTCCTCGAGGTCCTCCTCGTCGGAGGAGTTGTATTCGGAGTCCGATATAAATTGGTCGACGCCTGTAGTGTACTCGTAGGGTAGAGCCCCGGGTGCTTTCCAGGCGTGGCTCCCTTCAAAGAGTGGGATGTACTTGGCTTTTGACCTGGAGCCTGTCACGATCTCCCACAGACGCCAGCGATACCAGATGCCACCTTCACTCCGGGCATCCCATATCCAAGCCCACTTCTCATCACGTTGTACGTCAGGGCGGGACATGAGCAACGCCTCAAACTCGGGACCATGCTCCAGGACGGATTCGATGACCTTGTGGATCATTCGGAGTTTCTTGATGTCCCTCGGAGGCCGGATGGGAACATGGAGAAGACCGCCCTTACCCAGCGGGCCGCCCGCGGGTGGGCCGTATGATGTCGGAGGCGCATAGCCACGGCTGTAGCCGGTAGGCTGTGGACCTGGCCCCCCTACAGGCCCTTCGACACGTTTGGCACCAAATGGATGCGCTACTGCGATGGTTGATGATACGGCAGTCAGGCCAGATGCTATCGCAGCCGAAGAGAGATGCCTATGCAACGACAGAAAGAAGCCGAAGCCAAGGTAGCGATTTTGAAGGGCGCTAACGGCCGCATCTATCTCTGTTGCCGGCGTCTCTTTTGATAGGGTGACAATGGCGGCGATCGACTTTCGCTCAGTGCCGCCTGGACCGCCTGGGGGAACGATCCTAACGTTCTCGACGGTCAAGTTGGGCGGCACCAAGGCCTTGACGAAAGCGGGAGATGTACCTGGTGGAAGGTTGGCGAGGCGCAATGTGGGTTTTGAGATCGCTTTTTCTTCCGCACGGCCGGAAGCTGGTGTGGTCTTTTCGTCCTCGTCGTCGCTAGCAACAAATGCCTTGGACACGGACCGGGCGCTGGACTCCCTGTCGTCGAACCCTAGCCTTCCACGGCCCTCGTCGGCGTCTCGCTGATATGGCGACTGGAAGCCATCGTGTGGTCTCTTCCTTCCGAACGAAGAAGACAGTGGCCCCAAGCTCCCTGGGCCGCTTTTTATGGGAGTGCCAGAGGGCGCGCCGAAGTGTCTCTTCGCCGTACCGCCGCCGAGTGGGGCCTGGCCGCCGAACGCCGGCCGTTCTGGAGCTCCGGGTCCATGTCTTGAAGGGGCCTGTCGTGGCCCGTACGAAGAGCCATTATTGTCGTCGTCATTGTCGAAGCTTTTGACAAAGTCCTCGTAGACTGCGGCCGTCTCCGCGGCCTCCCGACGGCGCTTTGCCTCGGCCTCGGCCTTTTGTCGCTCGAACGCCGACTGTTTGCTGGGTTTCTGCAGCTTCGCCTCTACATCAGGGAACTCCGAAATCTTCTTGTTCGACGACATTTTCGGCGCGGGCGTATGTGTCGCGCATGTTGGTTTCGCCTGGGCGCGTTGAGTGGGATGGGTTGTGACAATTGCGTCGAAACCAATTCAAGCTGTGATCGTGACACCTTGATGGTCTGTGCGCCGCAGCAACTTGCAAGCCCTCCAAACTCTACGAAGTACAGTCGATATCATACTGTCGGACTGTTCATGCCCCACTACTCGAAACTAAGCAAATTCGAGGTTCTATAGGGGTAATGGAACATTGTTTACTTAGTCAGGCTTTTGGAGCATCGAGCCTCTCGCAGCGAACAACTGGCCCAGAAGCGGGTGATGGTTCTCACTAAATACATATCTTATCAAACACGGATTGTTGCATACCATGTTATTTGCAAAGACGAAGTCCCTGGGCTGCACCTCACTTCAAAAGGCAAGAGCGACGCGAGAGCGTGCGAACCTCCTGAACTACCCCTTCGAGAGCCGCGTCGGAAATGAGCAGCTGGAGAAAACCTGCAACTTCACTTCCCTTGCGTCTGGAAATTGCTACATTTTTCGGTATGTGTCTGGGCAGGCTCAATGTCGCACTGGGCCACAGATACACACGCTTTGGCGGTAAGTTTGGCGCCTTTCTTGATTCAAAGCACCCCATCAAGGTGCGATGAGTGAGCCCTCCCCGCCTTGCCCGGACTCCGATCCCTTGTTGGGCCCATAACAAGTCACTCTCCCCACCCATCCTCCCCTTTTCACCTTGTTCCCCTTCGCAACGAAAGCTCCAAGGACTGGAGTGGTTCATTGCCTCGTGATTCGCTTCCAATCGCCCACAAAACACCATCTTCCTACTCTGCTTTGTGCCCCTCCCACAGCCCAGTCGACCCCTCCGATCCGTCACATTCCTCCGGCTCGCTTGAAACACACGACTCCATGTCCTATGCAGCGCCGCCGTCGGATAAATAAGCGTTCGACCTGCGTTGGCGGCGTTTCTGTCTTACCCAATCGAGGCTGCTGAAATCAAGGCGCGCCTCCAACGCAGTCGGCCAGTATTCGCGACCCAGCACACAAACTTTCAGGGTTTGGATGCCTTGCTGCCTTGTTCAGTCTGCTCGTCCCGCCCCCCGTCCGTGCCTCCCTTCTTCAAATGGCTTCTGCGGCCCCTCCCTCTCCCTCTTCTTCCTCTCACCCTCAACCATCCTCTCCTCAGCTGTTCTCCCCTCCCTCCTCGATTCTCATCATCGGCTCTGGCATCTTCGGCCTCGGCACCGCATGGGCTCTCGCACGCCGCGACATCTTCGCACAATGCACCATCACGGTCGTTGACCGGTCTGACCCAGCCGACCCGGGTGCGTTTCCTGCACCCGACGCTGCTAGTGTCGACACGAGCCGTATCGTCAGAGCCGATTATGCCGATCCCGCCTACGCTGCCCTCGGCGCGGAGGCTCAAGTTCAATGGCGAAAGCAAGCCCGACCCACAGACCTGGGTGCCCAGGGTCGATACCACGAGAGTGGCTTGGTTCTTGTGGCGGATCCAGGTCCAGCTCGGGTGCCTGGCGAGATCGTGGCGAAGTCTGACATGAGGGGAATGGACTACGTTCGCTCGAGCTGGGCGAACGTCCTCTCCCTTGCCTCTTACAATCCCGACCTAGCCAGCAGCATCCATGAGCTCCGTGACACCGCTGCCATACGTGAACGGTTGGGCACTGGGGGTAGCTCTGGGTCGTGGGGTTACATCAATCAAGGGAGCGGATGGGCAGACGCCGCCGCTTCCACGAATTGGCTGTTCAACCGCGTCAAGGAAACTGGTCGGGTTACGTTTGTTTCGGGCACGGTGTCTTCGCTGAAGCACAGCGGGACGAGAGTCACAGGTGCTTGGCTCTCGGACGGCCGCGTTCTGACCGCTGAGCTTGTCGTGCTTGCCGCCGGGGCATGGACAGGCGGTCTGGTCGACCTTTCAGGACAGGCCACAGCCACTGGCCAAGTCCTCGGTTATCTGGACCTCACGGAGGCAGAACAAGAGAAGCTTGGGGATATGCCCGTCATCTTGAACCTGACAAGCGGGCTTTTCATCATACCGCCGAGAAACCGGATTCTCAAAGTAGCTCGTCATGCCTATGGCTACCTCAACCCGACATTGCCAGAAACCACCCAGCTGCCATCCGCCTCTTCATCGCCACCAAACCAGCCCATCTCATACCCGATTACTTATCTTTCCGACCCGGCGCTCTCGATACCGCAGGAAGGAGCAGATGATCTTCGCCAGGCTCTGCGTGAGATGGTACCCGGCTTGGCTGAGCGCCCATTTACCAAGACGAGACTGTGTTGGTACTCAGATACACCTACTGGGGATTTTCTGGTTACATATCATCCACGATACGACGGGCTATTCCTCGCTACTGGCGATAGCGGTCATGGATTCAAGTTCATGCCCGTCATCGGGGACAAGGTTGTGGATTGCATTGTGCACAACTGCCCTCCTGACTTTATCAAGAGATGGGGCTGGAAGCCAGACACGCAGCGTGTCGTCACAGAAGACGGGAGCAGAGGCGGGCAGCCTGGCTTAATATTGGCCAATGAGCTTGGAAACGCCAACTAGGCGACATGTTTGATCTGTTGGGGACTACGCAATTCCGACACTACATCCCAAGATGGCGGCGGCGGGCTCATGGGGAAGGGGTCGCGGTGGAGGGTTGACTTATGCGAGGTGAGTACACACACCAAGAGAACAGAACACATCACAAGAAGGATACGAGCGAATTTGGTTCATAAAATGATGGCATTGGTGGCCGAATACCACGACTAAAAAGCGAGAGCTTCCAGAATGCTAGTTGCCAATAACCATGACGCTGAAGCCCAAAACTGGGAACAGATCGCCATGAGGCAAAAAGGCTAGACAGAGTCTTGCAATGCAATAGTTGCGTGTCAGAAGCCACCATAACCTTAAGTTTCAGCACACGAGCAAAGTCTTGCCTCGTGCGTGTTTTACGCTCCCAACCTGCGAACGTCTGCTGCCGTCGGGTCTGACAATGATTCACGTGGCCAGACGGCCTAACAGTCGCAGTCTGTGGATCTTTCTCCCCTGGTCCCTCGAGTTCACCCTCCGCGCAGCACCTTCGCTGCGGCTATTAGGACGGCAATCGACCTGCGCTCATTGCCGCCGTGCATGCGCGCTGTGTCGACGATTCCATGCGCAATCTATGTGAATATACGAGGCGGTGGATCTGCCTCGGTCGAACGTTTCCTCCCTGTAAATTTCCTGCCTGAACGCCGATGCAATGCTGTAAAAAAGACGCGAATGGTACAACATCCGGAAGACAGCGCTGTAAATAAGTGCTGTTGCCCGGATAGGTTTTTTTTGTGGGGTATGCTGGTCGTGGTCTCATGAAGAGGGTTGGTGAATAGTGTACAAAGTCGGTGAGGGTGTGTGCAAGACTTGCTGGACGAGAAAAATCCCGAGGATCCAAGGGATTTAGATCTTGCGGAAATCTGAACGTATCTGTCAGGAATGACTTCGTGGCAATGCAAACACAGTAAAGCGACATACCTTGCAACACAGGATAGATCATCTCAAAAGCTTGATAGATCTCCTCGCGGACTTTGGCACCAGTTAAGACGATCTTGCCGCTGACGAAGATCAGAAGCACGATCTTGGGCTTGATCATACGGTAGATGAGACCAGGGAACAACTCAGGTTCATAAGAGCTGAAGTTGTGATGCTTAGAGGCCAGACCCTCGAGGCGAATGGGGAACTTGATGTCGCACGAGCCGACGATGTTCTGGATTTTGAAGTCGGTGAACTTGGCATTGAAGCCGAGCTTCTGGATGATGCGCGCATACTTGCGCGAGGCAAGCTTCGAGTCATCCTCGGACTTCGCACCAGTAACAACCATCTTTCCACTTGCGAAGATCAGAGCGGTAGTCTTGGGCTCACGGATGCGCATGATAACAGCCGCGAAACGCTTCGGGTTATACTGTTCTGCGGTCAGACTATGCCTGGCAGCGCTCGCATTGAGCCAGCTCCGAGAAAATTCTCGTCACGTACCTCAGCATTTCTCGCATGAAGCGCAATCGTCTTGAGATCCAAACGGCAATCGAGATTGACCGTCGCGACGATGTTCCTGATCTGAGTCAGCCCACTGAACCTCTTCGAGAACCAAAGAGGTGTTCCTACTGGAGAGTGGGCGTCAAGCCACTTCCGTTCGGTGCTGCGCCAGGCGTCGCAGCAGGAGTCGCGGGAGTCACCCCAGTACCATTTCCGGTTTGAGCTCCATTCTGGCCACCATTGATCGCGGGACCCTTGTCCTGGGCGGTCGAGGGCGGCGTGAGCTCGCCAGCGGCGCCCGGGAACGACAGGGAGCCAGGCGCGGTGAAGGCCTTCGCCTGCGCAGCGTTGGAAGGGTGCGTTTGAATCGCCTCCATCTTGCTCCGATTTTGTGTTTTGAGAATGCGAGATTCGGTAGTAAAACCTATTTCTCAAACAGACCTACGTCCAAAAATGTCAGGCCAAGTTACTTCCAATTGCGGCGCAGAGAGCAAATGGTGCGTGATGGTAGGCAAAATATTTGGGTGGTTTTTCGTGGAAAAAGACAGGAAGGCGCGCCCAGCGCGTCAATTTATAGTTGGAAAGTGGGGCAGCGATGTTGGAAGAAAACTGGTGGAATGTGCAGAACCCAGAGGTCTTCTAAAGCATGGACGTGGACGGCGGGATTGCTTACCAGGTGTGGGAGATGAACAACTTAATGTCTCCCCCTCCACTGTTGTTCGTAGCGACAACTCCTGAGACTGTCGGTGACCTCTCGATCAGGGACGGCCAGAGACAAGTCGGCCGGGATGATCGTCTTCCGCGCACGAGATGAGCGACGGCGAGATTTCGTGATCAAGGATGGCTTCGGATGCGAACACGTTCAGCTCACGGCAAGGAGACGTCTTCTTTGATTCCTGATAACTAGCAGGTTGCACTGTGGCCTGTGCAAATGTCTTCTATTGTCCTCGACGATTAAAATGGTCGACGATGACGGACTGGAGGAGGTCGGGTGCTTTGTGTGAGAAAGGCGCCACCGATGACGAGTCGTCGGGATCCTTTGTCAGAAAGACGATCGATCTCCTGTCCGGTCGACGACAGATTAATCCTTAACCTAAATGAGAGGTGCGCCCACACAACGCAGATCGGAAAGGAGATGTAGATGCACGACAGCGGCAGACGAGGCTGAGCTGTTGTGGTTGAAGACGGGCTTCGGTGTGAAGAGGTGAGGGGGTGTGGTGGGGGGTAAAAAAAAATCGAGGCCGAACGGGGTAGCAGGTACGTAGGGCCGGTCGGGACTTCCGCGCAAGAGGGCTCGAAACAAACGGGTTGGAGGGAGCGCGGGCTACTTATAATTTTCGCCCAGCGTGCACACTGCGGCCTCAGGCCGCCACGCTAAATTTGTGGCGGCGGGCCCCTTGGTCTTTCATGTTTTGGGACGCACACCAGGGCCTGTCACAGCCAATCGAATCGCCGGACGCCCGGACTTTATCTAATCTGGACCGCCTCCTCTTGCCTCCTGAACCAAATATGCACTTTTCCCTCAAAGTACCAGTACTTCCTGCCAAAGTGCTCTTCGCATCCCTGCCCAACCCGCCAGTCAAACCTGCGCTCTTCCGACGGGGCTCCCCACTACCCAGCAGAGGTTGAGCCAGTTGAGCCCCAGCAGCCCGTGCCCCCAGCGCATTCGTGATTGAGACTAAACTCGCCACACACCACACCATCCCTGAAACACTTTGATTTTCCTCCTTTTCCCCTTGCCTCCCACTCCCAAAGCGCGGAAGCTGCATCTGTTTGTCCCCCATTCTCGAAGCAAACTGGCTCGAGGCATTTCCCATCGACGACAAACCTCACGGATTCCCCTGGGCCCGCTCTCATTCATACATTTTCCGGCTTCGTTTCGGGCTGTTCACGACACGGTAATTGACGAGTGCGTTTCGGCTGGCGCTGCGAGTCACTCCCGAGGTCGAGTTTATGCGCCGTGAGCTAGTGGGTTCATGATCGCCACTCTCGCAACAAGCAGCAACCACACGAGACCGAAGGCTCCGCGGGCTCCAATAACTGTTTGAACTGCTCAACAACAGTTTGCCCTGCCTGCTCCGCCTGGCACGCTTCCTAACTTTGCATCCTCGGTTGGTCGGGAGCCTGATGAAAATACCTGCCTGACTCCCCGATTTTCTGTGGCAGCAAGCTTCGTGGGGGCGCTCACATTTTTCGCGCCCGAGGATGGTGGCATCTCTTTCCTCAAGCAATTTGTCGGGTACGACCGTTACCTTTGCACAAGATTACCACAACCTGAGCCCAGCCAGAGCCGCAGACTCCATACCAGCATTTTACTTTCTACGATCCGACCGTAGGATGTGCGCATTGGTTCTGTCACGGAAGCGACGAAATTGGACACGACGCAAAGCTTGTTATGCCTGAGGCACGATCCTGTCAAAGGCACCCACCCGCCAAGAACAATCATCAGTCGATCCGAATGAAAGCCTCCGTTGTCCCGGAGATGCATACACTTGTTGCATCATACGCTGACAGGCTTCATAGCAAATTTGACGCATCGCTCGATTCGCAACATGAAGAGCCTAGAGCCTGGCCAGAGTGACTGCCCCTTCCTTGCCTGTTGTAAACCGATGCAGCGCAACGCAACGCAAGCTCACTTTGGATCCACAGAGCCTAACCTTCGAGATGCTTGGCCTCACTCTTCAGCGGCCGGGCTCTGGTGTCTAGCCAAGACAATGGGTGCTGAACAAACACACCAGAACCTTCACATTCTGACAACTATTGACATCAAAGATACAGGACATAGATGGAGGCATCAATCCGGACATGCAAGTCGGACAGTCGCTCTTTTACCCCTTTTCTCCTGCTCTATGCTAAATGTCTCTGCCGCGTTTGTCAGGCCGCAACTTTTTCTTCTTGTGTCGAAGGTATCGGTACTTCGGCGTGCAGGAGTGGCCCGTGTGGCTCAAAGCGTCCCATCCCTGTCTTGTGCGTTTCCGGAGCACCAGCCTCACCTATGACTCATTTCCTCGCTCCCTCCCTCCACAGATTCCACAATTCAAAGCCCGACTTTATGCCACACGACAAGAAAAAAAATCAAGTCTCCGTCCTCGCCGGGCTCTCTCCCAAGCCTATCTAGGCGAGACGGTGCGCTACCTCGGCTACCCAAGGGATACGACAACCTACCTCATTCCCGCCCTTCCGACCGGGCACAACGCATTTCAAAGGTGAGAAGCGGAAGAAAAGAGAAAAGGCAAAAGGCGACAGGATTCCTTCAGGCCCAGAAAACGGACAGATACCGGCAGCCTTCTCCGGGATATGTGCGGATCCGTTGGTGGACTCCTAAATGGATGGTGGAAGAAAGAGGCCGGGTCCAGGCAGTCGCGCGGCCCAGCCTGCTCCTCTCACATGCAATCAACTTGCATAGAAAAGCCGGCGGACTGCATAACTGCCGCGATTCATTGGACACGAAAATATCCTAGTGCTTAAAACAGACCGCTATCACGCCCCGTCTTACTGACGGACAAGAAAAAGGGAGGAGGTCAGCGATGCCAGACAAAATGCTAACTGGAATGTTGGTTGACCTCGCTCGACTCATTTCGCTTTGATGGTCGACGGCTGCAATGTAAAGCATTGTGCATCCATGCCTTTGCGAGCCTGTTTCTTATCTTTCGCTTGGAATCGTAGTGCGGCTCGTGCGGATGCCCCGTATTGCAGCGCCGGGAAAGAAACCCAAGAAAATGCCATTTTCCAGGTAGCTGAAAGCCGATTGGCTGCGGCGAATTACGACGCGTCAAAATGAACGCGGTGGGCGGGCGCACTGTTGCATTTCCACCATCGCGGCGCGACAGGACGCGAGAAAGATTACCAATGTACGGAATACGGTAGTCTGACCCGCCATACTGAGTACGGCGCCCAAAACTCTCTTCAGCATCATGCTGCCCGTTGATTATATGTTGACGTGATGAATGAAGTGTGAAACTTTCATGCCACGTAACTTTCCTGCTCAGGTCAGCGTCTGTCGTGGATTGGGTACGCAGCTTCCATTCCAATATGAAATCCCGCTTTTGTCCATTCCGGTGATTCGGTTCGAACGCCGGTCACGACCGAAGCCGAAAAGTCGAAAAGAAAAAAGTATAACTCGAAAAATGCCAAAAGCTAATGTGTGGCAGATAAATATGCTAAACAACCTGATGATGCTTGCCTCCCTTATCTACAACTACGCTCTACTGCGTACATACCAAATATTACTGCCCCCGTCCTTTTTGTATTCAAAACGCCGCCCTCCCTAAACCATGACTCGCCTATGTCATGTAGTACTTGGGACCCTCGCCGCCCTGCGGAACCTGCCAGTTGATGTCCTGGTTGGGTGCCTTGATATCACATGTCTTGCAGTGGATGCAGCTGCGGGAAATACGATGGTTAGCTGCCTGACTGGCTGTGGCACGGGCGTTTGGGGCGACTAAAGAAAAAGGGGAGCTCACTTTTGAGCGTTGATCTGGAAACGCACGCCCTCGGGCTTGCTTGAGTCATCGACATACTCATACACGCCGGCCGGGCAGAAGCGGTTCTCGAGGCCCTTGAAGGTAGGGTATGTCTCAGCGGTGTGCTTCTCCCAGTCCTTGACCTGCAGATGGACGGGCTGGTCCTCCTCGTGGTTGGTGCCGGTGCGAGAAACGCTAGTAAGGATATCGAAGGTGAGCTTGCCGTCGGGCTTGGGGTACTCGATCTTGGGGCAGCTGTCGGCGGGCTTGGTGGCCTCGTGGTCCTGCACCTTGTGCTTGAGGGTCCAGGGTACGCGGCCCTTGAGAATGAAGGCCTCGAGCCCAGAGTACACCATGCCGCCATAAATACCAAGCGGTGTGTGGAAGGACGGGCGCATGTTGCGCACCTCCTTCAGCTCCTTCCAGATGGACGAACGGCGCAGGGCGTCCTCGTAGTCGTACAGGAAGACAGCGCCATCGTCGGTGCTGCCCTGCAACGCCGTCCACGTGGCCTCGGCGGCGAGCATGCCCGACTTCATGGCGTTGTGTGTACCCTTGACCTTGGGCACGTTAACGAAGCCAGCCGAATCTCCGATCAAGGCGCCGCCGGGGAAGGCCACCTTGGGGATGGACTGGAAGCCGCCCTCGATGAGAGCGCGCGCGCCGTACGAGATGCATTTTCCGCCCTCCAGAACATCCCGGTATAGCGGATGTTGCTTGAGCTTCTGGAACTCGCCGTAGGGCGAGAGCCACGGGTTGGTGTAGTCAAGGGCTGTGACGAGGCCGATGCTGACGAGATTGTCGCCAAAGTGGTACATCCACGCGCCACCGTACGTATCGTATGGGAGAGGATATCCCATCGAGTGCACAATCTCGCCCTTCTTGAACTTCTCCGGCGACACTTCCCACACCTCCTTTACTCCTAAACCGTACGTCTGCGGCTGGCTCTCGCTACGCAAGTCAAACTTTTTGATAACCTGCTTGCTCAGACTGCCGTGGCAACCCTCGCCAAAAAGCGTAATGCGCGCATGGAACTCCATGCCGCGCTCAAAATTGTCCTTGGGCTTCCCGGTGCGCGCGATTCCCAGATCGTTGGTAGCCACGCCCTTGACACTCCCATCAGCGTGGTACAGCACCTCACTAGCCGCAAAGCCGGCATACACCTCCACGCCGACCTCCTCGGCGCGCTCGCCCAGCCACTTTGTGAACTCGTTGAGGCTGACAATGTAATTGCCCTTGTTGTGCATCTGCGGCGGGGTCGGCACGGGGATAGCCATCGACTTGGTCAGAAAGCGCATTGTGTCGCCGCCAGCGGGCGTAGCGCCCGCGAAGCGGCTCTCATTATCCTCGGCCAGCCAGTCGGGCAGCAACTCGTCGATGGCCGTCGGCTGGATCACAGCGCCCGACAGGATGTGGGCACCAAGCTCACCAGCCTTCTCCAGTAGGAGCACGCGGAACTCGTCGCTGCCAGCCTCGTTCGCGAGCTGCTTGAGGCGAATGGCGGCGGCCAAACCGGCAGGCCCACCGCCGACAATGCACACATCGACCTCGTCGCTCTCGCGCTCAACCGTTTGCGGATCGAACGACTCCTCTGCGTCGGCATTGAGGCGAGGGGCGGTCGTGGAAATCGCTCTCCTCGAAACTGCCGCTACGGAGATCCTGCTGCTCGAGGGGCGCGCATGCTGCCGCCGTGGTCTACTCGCGCCGGATGTGCTCGTCGCCGCCGGCAGTGTGGGTGCGGGCGTCGCAGCGAGGCATCGAAAGCCGCGAATGTGTAATTGGGTCGATCGCGGGGCGGTTGAGGTGGTGGCGCGGCGGCACAGGCCCGTCGTGAGCCTTGCCGAGGCTGTTGAAGACATCTTTTGTCCAATTGCAGGCTGACTACCTCCTTACGATACAACAGGTTGGCGGGCGAGAGGAAGCCTTGCGTTGGGCGTGTTCGTCAGTGCAGAGCCACCTCCATTTTCCGGGGGAGCAGTGGATCTTTCAGAGCTCCAAAGCGGCGTGGGCGACTTTGAGAATGACGTCCCGCTGCCAGGCCCACCAACCAATCGACTTCTTGGCATTTGAAAACGATCTGTGCGAAGTTATCCGAGGCAAGCCGCTGCCGAGCACCGATGGGAGCGAGGGGCAAACCCCTGAGGCACTAAACAACAAGCCTCTGCCGTCGAATTCCCCGACTTCTGCATTACTCAAAAGGTTGTCCGTGGTCTGCTCACTGGCTGTAAACATCGCATAAACTCCAAACAGAAAATAAGACCGACCTATGTTGTAAATTGCTCTTTTAAATCGCAATTCCAGATAACTACATTAATTATGTGCCTTGATTTGGTTAGCTGAGCTAGATATGACACGAAGTCTCAAATTATTGCGACCCAGAACCATGTCGGTTCAGGTGCGGAATCTCATACTGCGTATCCCTCCCCTCTTTCACAGTCGCCCAGAAGTCATAGCTCTTATCATCCTTCCTCGCCAGCTCCGCCTTGCGTCTCCGCCTCTCATCTGCCTTGCGTCGTATCTTCCTGGTGCGGCTGGACTTCGGCTCCAGCTTTCTCAGGTACTTAATCCCGCCAGCCAAACCGCGCTTGGTGTTCACATACACCGACTTCACGAAGGACTGCGCCCGCCAGTTGTAAGCCGCAGTGAGCGACAGGATTACCAGTAGTGCCGATGATGGCAACGAGATGAGACCAATCTGCTTCAAGCTCGGCAGGTTGTCCTCGTCCCAGTCCGAGGCGTTGACGCCGAACAATCCGGTGAAGAAGCTAAGCGGTAAGAAGATCACAGTAAATGTAGTGAAGATCATGACGCTCAGGTTCTGGCTGGACGCGAGCTCTGTCTGGACTCTGGACCAGCGGACCTCGTCCACCTGCGCCTGTCTCTGCGCCATCTCCAGCATTTTCTCGTACTGGTCAAGATATTAGCCACTTTGCTCGCCAATGGGGAATGGGTGCGCAGCGGGAACACCATCTTACATCTTTTCTGACAGTGTCGACCCTCTTGAGCATGTCCTTGGCCTGCTGTCTGTACTCGTCCAAATACTCGAGGGCTTCCTCTAGGTAGAACTGCCCATTGCTCGTGATATCCTTGAGCTCTCTGCCAGTGTATATGGTCTTCATTGTTCTAATGACTGACTCCTGTGTCTCAAAAAGCTTTGAGAGCGTGGAAAGCTCATCTTCAAGGTCGCGGAGCTCTAAAAGCGCAGATGTATTCTCCCGATTCTCGCGCTTTGCCCTCTTCAGCTCCCTTTTGTGGCGCCTCTTGATAGCCGCAGGGCTGTTTTCCTCTGTCTCGTCTTCCGAATCCGACTCTGCGTCTGAGCCAGCGGCTTTGAAGGTCTGTAGTCTGAAGTGCTTCATATTTTGCGTCATCCTCTCGGCCTAGGAGTCATGTTGTCAGAGCCGACCCCGCGATCATGTTACTGCACAACACTTACCAGTAAGCCAATAGCCTCCTCGAATATACGGAATATCTCAAGATCGGGATGCTGGTGTTAGTTTTAGTCAACATTTCTTGTCACTCCACCGTTGCGCAGCGGGCATCTCAATGTGAGCATGCATTAAGTTGCGGCCCCTCAAGCATCCACAAAAATTCCCGCTTGCCACCCAGACGTAGGAATAAACAGAGAGGGGCGGACATACCGAAGATCTATCCAAAAAGACGGTGACTGCGTGAAAAACGATAAACGCAGCTAGCTCCAAAGCATTCTCTGTCCTGCCAGTGAGATCGCCGTTCAACTCGTTGTACACGCTGTTCCGAAGGTCCGCTTGCTGGAACAGAGTACCTTCCCTCGGATCCGACTCCCGCTTGGGGAAGAACGTAGCCAAGGTAGCTATCCAATGTTAGCAACTTTTCCACTCCTTCTCATCCCTTGAGACGCTTACTTGTGTCAATGGCCCAAAGCCAGAGCTGGTCGATCATAAGCAGGTTGCCGTCTCTCAGATCGGTCTCCTCTTCATAGTACGTTTCAGCATCCGAGCTTTCATCATCCTCTTCCTCGCCGTCATCTGATTCTTTTACATGCAAGGAATCCAAGCTCGATGGAGTGGTACGAGTACCCGCGGTTGCTGTAGGGCGAAAGTGCGGCGGCAGCGGTGGCTGCTTGGTAAGTTTGTACAGCATTTGATCATCATCCCTTGCAAGTGTGTCTTGAAGTGACGGGTAGCCAAACTGATCAAGCGTCCGACGGCAGTTAATAGGGGGGTCATGGCTGATAAACTCCCACGCAACCCTGAGCTCTAGCGATTCAAGCTCCGCGATGTCCTTCGGTACAGGTGTGGCTCTACCATGGTGAAGTCGACGCTTGATGAGATTTCGGCGCCTGACAATGCTTTGGTAAGTGTCGAAATGGAGATATGGAAAGTACGCGTAGAGGCAGTTAGGTGTGATCCCGGGAGATACCCGTCCTCCGTAGGATGCCAGAACCCAAGGTGAGGAAGGGGAATCAGCTGTAACCCATGAGCATGATGGTTTGGTGTAGGATGGTTGGGCCGGCGAGTGACCACCGTTGATATGTTTGGATTCCCAATTATCATAGTTAAAGAGCCTGGAAAAGTTATGGTTCTGAGTTTCACTCAACTTGTCGAAGATGTTCTACATATGCGGTCAGTGACGTATGTCTCGAACGACGTACAGGCGGAGCGGCTGGTTCTTACCCTGACCCAAATGGGGTTTGTGAAGGGCGTATGAATCCACATAAACTTCCTTAGATTAGGGTCGGGACGAGAGAATCCTGCTGTGGGATCCCGGATGACGAAGCGAGCCTTGTTTAGCAGCTCCCCCTGTTGCCTCCTCGTCAAGTCAGACTCCCTGAAGTCCGGTCTGGGAAAGGCAGCAACATCAATGTTACTGAGCCGTATGGCCGGCTCAGACACCGTACTAGCTGTGCTGTTGGAACTGCTGGAGCTTGAAGGGCGGATGTTTTCCGCCGGCAGTGCCGGTGCACTCTCGCTATGGGGTTGCCCTCCGAGCCTTGCAGCTATCGGAAAGGGATGGCCCTGTAAGCTGATGGATGGCCTTGCGGACGCGCTTGTGATGACAATGTTCGGCAAATCAGGCTCCATGGACGCCTGCGAGTTTAATGTTCCGGAAGGGGATGCCTGCCACGCCTTCTGAACGTTGTCCCACACGTTGAGACCTCCTTTCGTTTCCGGCGCTTTTGCGGCTGGGCGTGCCGGAGTCAGGCTAGTTTGGCGGCGAGTCACAACTCTACTCAACCTCTCAGCGAGACACTTTTCGGGCCCCTTGACCAGGAATTCGCCGAGATGGTACTTCGTAGCATACAGGCGAATCGTCGATTCCATTTCCGCATCGGGATCCTCGTAGAAGCCAATAACTTCCACTTTGACATGCTCCTTGAGCCTCAGCGGAGTGTGGATATACGCGCTCAGCTTCTTAGCTTTCAAGATTGCCGTTGTAAAATCGTCGAGGAAAGTTGCCATCGTTTTCGTGTTGTTCAGCCCGAAGGAGGCGAGGTGCGCGTGGTCGCTGTCCACCGAGAAGACATCTTCATGCCTGAGATCTAGTAACGCGGACTTTATCGACACCAGCGGAGCCCCAAACTGTACCTCAACAGACCGTTCGTTACCAAGACCTGATAATTCCGAGTCGATCGTCTCGTAGAGTGACCAGATACGAAGCTCGCTTGCAATATCGGCAAATTCCTCCTGCATTCTAAGGAGTGAGGGGTGGCCAACCCGGATCTCATCGGACAGTGACTTGGGAAGAGGCCGTCGAAGCCGAAGCAGTTGCCGTATACTCTCCTTGAGATTCTTCATGGACATATAGCTCGATCCCCGATGAGGTGTGGCTATACAGCATGTTAAACCGGCTCATCGATGGATCAGAGCGAACGTCTTACCAAAGAATACCACACCATGGCAATTGTATTTGATCTCACGGTACTCAGGCAGTTTGGCCGCTAACAGAAGAGCAAGCTTCACCACCAAGCCACCAATGCTGTGTGCAATGAAGAATATGGGCCGCGACGGACGCTGTACAGCGGTCAGCAAGGCCTCAGGCCTCTCGTGCAGCACAAGGCTTCACTCACTGTTCCTTGACGCTTCTGCTGCACTTGGTCGAGCAAATCCCTAGCAAGACGTTCCAGAGTCGTCTCATCTGTCAAGGCCCGATGCCTATACAGCATAACTCTCGCAGTATTGGCGGACCGTCGGATACCTTGCCGAACCCACATCTGGCCTGCCTTTGGCAGGGGACGGTCAATGGCGGGACTGAGGATGGTGTCCGCAGCCAACTTGGCGACGGTAGGGAGCTTGCGCAAGTTGCTTTGGGATGGGGCTCCAAAGTAGTCCTCGGGGAGAGGATCGTAAGTCCAAGTCTGGACTGGGTCGGCCCCTGGACATGGGACAGCAATAACATCGACTTTTGTGTCATTGTAGCCCGTACCATCGACATCTCCATCAATATGGGCAAAGCCAGGCTCCAGGTCCTCGTCGCTGTTGGGCAGTGAGTTTTCTTCTTGACGGTTTCCACCGGGCTTGTTCGCCATATCAACCCTCGAGATGTCATCTGGTGCCATAGTTTGGGGCTTTGTATTGTCATTGTTCAAGACCGTAGCCATAGCCTCGCTGGCGCGTCCCTCTTTCTCCATCCCAAAATCTTCTAACACGAAGGGCCGGGGATGTGGTCATGAAAAGCCACAGTGATGAGAACGGCAAAATATGAATAGAAGAGGCAGGCACTTGGGCAATGCGACAGCCCATTGAGAAATAATATATTGACAAAACTACAGAAAACGACAGTAAATACGAGTGAGCGCGATGTCGAAATGGTACCAAGATAGCTGGCCACCGCCAAGAGCCGTCACGGTCCAGCCCACGATGGCGCACGCTGCCCGGGGACGGCAAAACGGCACGCCCTGAGCCGCTGTGGGCTGCAGAGAGCTCTGCCACAGCCCCCAAAGCCCTCTAAAAGGCCGCCAGGGTGGTCCATTGGCGCATCCGCGTGACAGGCCTCGTGGTGTTGCCGAGCCTCCTTTCGCTTGCTTGAGACCGACGGATCGAGGCCGCTAACCACCCCTAAAATGACGGATCGTGAGTGGCTCGTTCGCGATAGCAGTGTGGGGACCACGATGCAGGCTCATCCGTTATTTTGGAACCCGGAAGACGCTGCGCTTCAACGCGGATTGCATAAGTGCAATGTGGGCAGACGCTTCAAAAGAGAGCATACCCAAGAGAGGAGTGTGTTCGTTCCGCTCGAGAGATGTTGCCCACCAAGCTACGTCCTCCACCGTTTTTACTCGGCACGACCCTCGGTCAACGCTTGAATGAGAGAAGTGTTGCTGACCCACCGACCCACCAGTAGGTAACATGCACCTTCCCGCAAAGCTATCACGTGCATTCTGCCTCCCCAGCGAGCTCTCAATCACGCAGGTACAGGAATAAAAGCAACAGCCTACTAAGCAGCCTTGCTGCAGGAAGCGCGTATCCTTGAATTTCATGTTGCTGATCCGACCTACCTACCATTGAACCCGGCGACATCCCACCTCAACAACCCTTAGCCCTTCATATTTCCAACCTCGTGTTGGTTTTCAGAGGTACCTAGTTCTGTGCCAGCAAATTGGGGTCCCGTTTTTTTTCTGCCAGTTACCTTACTCAAGGTAATTGCCTACCTGCGGCAGACTTCGCATTTCGAATGTTTTAGGAGAATATCTATCTCCTTGCACTGTGGCGTCCGTATCATTTGCACTATGCTCCCGCACATAACCTCAGTCGTAAGGTTTCCAATGGGACTGAGCACGCCCGGTAGGCAGGTAGTATGTGAGATAGACGATCTCTTCTTAAAGACTACCTGAGTGAGCCCGGGTAAGGTAGCCAAGAGTCGACAGTAGATGCAGCAGCACGAACCCAGGCAGTAATACATGTATGCGTGTAATGGCCCATGCCAGAAGATATGGGCTTCCTCTTCTGTGTGAGGATACGTCAGAGAACCCCTTAAAAGGCTTATTTGGAAACAGCGAGACTTGATTAGTTCCAAGTTTGAATCCAGCTACAGGTGCGTTGGAAGATGTCCCGTCGTAGATACACTGTTCGGTGTCCGGTGTCCCAATCATCCAGCCCGGACTTCATAGGTATCTTGCCGGGGATGCAAGCAACCAGGTCCCCTTTTTAAATACAGGTACTGAGGTATATATGAGTTGGATGGCAGCTAACATCGGTACCTCCATTCGCCGTGTGAGAACACTGTTCAAAGGCGTGGGGAAATCAAACGGATACATCACTAGAGGGCATCCAAATGCGATTCAAGAAGGGCAATAGAAGATGATACGGTATATGGGCATGTCCTCTTCAATGGCGTCTCCGGGTCTCCACGAAAGCAGTCCCCAGGACCTATGATAAAAAAGCAGCGGAAGCATGGCCTACATTTGATGTTGTGATCGAAAAACATTCGTGTCAATCAAGTGCTATCAGGCCAGGAAAATCAGTCATGTGAATTTCACCCGATGGTTCTTACATGCAGATGCAAAAACAATGCGCTGCGAGATTCGCATTTATATTTCTTCAAGTTTTGCATTTCATCCGGGTTCTCAGCAGATGCATGCGCCCAAGGTACGTAATGCTTTCAAGTTTAGTACGATAAATATTCTGTCCCCGGTTCAAGCTGAAGCCTTCTGCATTTTGTCGTGGAATGAATGATAACGGGGCGACTGTGTCAATTGCGTTTGGCATATGAAAGCAACTCGGGCTCGAGGCCCCGTCTTTTCCCCATATTAGTCCATCGTGACACGGGTTCTCAAAACAAATGCCAATCTGACCACCTTGGGCGGCGGCGGTGGCTCAAACCCGAGGTGTAGCGTTGTTGTGCCGCAATTATCAGGCAGCAAAGTTCTGCACGGGCCCCCATCCTAGCCAAGCTCCGCGACCCATTTCTTTTGACAACATTTCTTCCGACCACCACGCAGCGCCGATACAATCCATCAACCCGCCGTGTCCCATCCCCTCCTCATTCCGTCGTCACCGCTTCCAGCTATCTGCCCAAACAGCCACGCCAGACCTGTGCCGCCATTTCAGACCCAGCCCTGCGCCGTGCGCCGCCCGACCGCCGAGAGGAAGAGGCTCTGTCCGCCAGTGGATAGCCGTCGACTTCCGTTCCGCCCCGTGCTAATCCATGGTGCCTCAACCCAGAACGGGATCATTCTCGCCGAACCCAACCGCGCCGCCTCTCTACACTGGCATCAGCCAGTCTCCCCATCCCTCCCACGCCGGAGCGCTGAGTGCGGGTGCCAGCCCCAGCACGAGCAGCCCCACCGGCAATACACTCACCAAGATCGTCGTCGCCCAAGTCTATCTTCTCCTGAGCACCATCAGGGAGGACAAGGACGACCCGCACAAGTGGGACGCACAGACAGAATCTCTGAGGAAGGTATGTTATTTCCACATCGTCTGCGCCGCCATCGCGACTGCCACCGCGCGACCGTCGCGTGCCGAGGTGTAGCCTCCTGCCTCATGCAATGCCCGAGCTCACCCCGTGTCCTTTTGCCAGCTTATCGATGACCACGGCATGGATGTGTTTTCGAGGTACTTTTCGCGGCTCGTGGCCGCCAATGCCAGCCAGATATTCCCGAGCCTTAACAGGCCGGTAGCAAATGCCCCCAATAACCACCACCTGCTGGTACAAGAGATGCGCAAGATCTCCCGCGACTTTGAGCAATCAAGGCGGATCGCCGAGTCTATCGAGACCGGGTCAGAAGACATCTTCCGCGACTTCGATCTGTCCACCTTTATGGAGCATTTTGGGCTGGATGCTCTCGAGAAGACACTGCTGGCCCTGGCCTTCAAACTCGGGCCTCGGTCCGATTTGAAAACAAAGGGTAAGCCTTCGTGCGCCTGGCCGACGCAAATCGGTATGCATGCATGTGTGCGACTTTGCTGACACTATCACGTATCTATCTAGCCGACGCTATTCTAGCCACCAACTTCCCCACCTTTGTCAACATCCTAAGTCGGCCAAATGGCGAGCAGCCGGACCTTGACCCCGATTTCGTCGCAGAATTAGTCGATCGTTTTATCCAGCTGCCTCCCCCCAACTTTGGCGTCGCCGCAAAGAAGGAGCTAGAGCACAAGGTTCAGAGTCGATACGGACAATCAGTAGATTCCAAGCCACCCCCGTCGCAAGTGCTTGCTGCACTCGACCTCATCCGGGTTCTCGCCGATAAGTCGTCGAACGCGCTAGCGCTCTATATCCATCGCACTGGGTCGAACTTCACGCTTGACGAGGAAACCTGCGCTTCTTTTCTCCAGAACCGACCGTCGAATATCCATTTGAACGAAGACCAAGTCTCCATTGCCCTAACGTACACGACTATCAGCCACACCCCGCGGTATAACCCATCAGTTCTCGTCGCGGCTCTTCGGCGTGTGCTATCCAGCGGCTTCAGGTGGCAAGAAGTTGTTTCCCAGTTTGATCAGGGCGGGGTCCGTATCACCTCGGCGCAATTCTTGCGGCTCTACAACGCGCTCCTACCAATAGCACAAGACGACAGAGAGAGTTTCGACATCCAGCGTCTATGGGGTGGGGAATGGCAACATCCCGAGACCCAGTTGTCCTTCATCTGCGCATTTGCGTCTTTGAAGCCCGAGCAGCTGGACGCAACAACTATTCCGGGGCTGAAGCCGACTTTCACAGTTGAGGAGTTCGCACGTTCCCACGAGTCCATTCGCGAACAAGCCCTCTACGCAGTGAAGCATCCTCTTGTATCAGAAGCGGCGCTCTCGGCTGTCTTCAACGTCGCCTTACATTCTATGCACGCCTCGCAGAGCACAGAAGCCAAGCGCCTCTTCCAAGATGTAGTTGTCCTCAATCTTGCCATCTTCGTCGTCTCAGCGTTCGGTGTGCCAAAGCCTTGGCCAACCATGGCAGAAGATACACTTATATCCCTGTTCGACGGCTTCGTTTCTAAGAGCCCGGAAGCAGATTTCGTCATGGACAGCCTGTGGAGGAGGGACAAAGAATGGGTAAAGTCCCGGCTCATTGATAACCACGCGTTGAAGCCCATCAGCCTCACGATTATCTTCGAGATTGCCCTTCGACACAACTGGCTTGAAGAACTTGTCTATCTTCCCAACGGTTTCGGACTGGACCTTACCGCTCTGGCACATGCGGAGAACTACCTCGACATACAGCAATGGTCCCAAAGAGCTGCCGACCGAAGCTCTGAGTTTGCCCGCGCGCTCTTGCAGTTCCTGATGATTAAGGCGAGCCTCGAGCTTCAATATCAGCGCACTGGCATTGAACTGGGACCTGTGAAAGCTACAACTACTTTACAGGTCAAAACCGTTTCAGCGATGCTCCAGATCTTGGAGGAGTTCCTACCTAAGAATCCGGTCCCCGAATTGATCCTGGTTCAACGTCAATGCATCACCGCGTATCCGAGGCTCATTAATTACGGAGAGGGTTTTGACGACATCATCAATGCGAACGGACGAGACGGCAATGCGTTACCTGTGGCTGCGAACGCCAGGATGGAAGAGCACTATAAGAAAATGTACAGCGACGAAATGCAAGTCCGCAACATTGTCGAGATTCTCGACCGGTACAAGCGGTCTCGGGATCCACTCGAGCAAGACGTGTTCGCTTGTATGATCCACGGTTTATTCGACGAGTACTCTCATTATGTGGACTACCCACTCGAGGCGCTGGCAACCACCGCTGTCCTCTTTGGCGGGATAATTTCTCACAAACTGATATCGGATCTGCCTCTTCAGATCGGATTGGGAATGATTCTTGAGGCAGTGAGGGACCATCACCCAGATGAGTCCATGTATAAGTTTGGGCTGCAGGCCCTCATGCAACTCTTCGCTCGCCTCCGGGAGTGGCCTGGCTTTTGCAGGCAGTTGCATCAGATTCCTGGGCTTCGAGGAACGGAGGCCTGGAAAAAGGCCGACGAAATCGTTCGAGAGCTCGAGGAGGACATGGCCGGGCGTACGCGCAATGGCGGCGCTGTCACGCATCCCAACCTACTTGGCAACGACAAGTTAACTAATGGCAGCCTGGAGGACGCGCTCGGGTCGGAACAGCTACCCCCTCCATTCGCTTCAATCAACGTTGACCCTCCCTCGCCCGGCATCACTTACGAGGAACCGAATGACGACACCCAAGGAAAGATCCAGTTTGTTCTCAACAATCTCACCGACACAACATTGCAGGCGATGTTCAAGGAACTGCGTGACATGCTGGATTTCAAGAATCAACAGTGGTTTGCCAGTCACCTCGTCGAAGAGCGCGCCAAGATGCAACCAAACTACCACCACGTCTACCTGGAGCTCGTCAAGCAGTTTGAGGACAAATCGCTATGGACTGAAGTGTTGAGGGAGACATATATCAGTGTGTCGAGGATGCTGAACTCGGAGTTAACTTTGCAGAACTCAACCGAGAGGACGCACCTCAAGAACTTGGGCGGCTGGCTAGGACTTCTCACCCTTGCACGAGACAAGCCCATAAAACACAAGAACATCGCGTTCAAGCAGCTGCTTATTGAAGCACACGACACCAAGCGCCTCATCGTCGTCATCCCGTTTGTTTGCAAGGTCCTACTTCAAGGAGCCACCTCTAACGTTTTCCGACCCCCGAACCCGTGGCTGATGGATATTATCCACCTGCTTATCGAACTCTATCACAATGCAGAGCTGAAACTCAATCTCAAATTTGAGATTGAAGTACTATGCAAAGGCCTGAGTTTGGATCACAAGAGCATTGAACCTTCAGGAGAAATCCTGAACAGAGCTCCCGCCGAGGAAGTTGTGGACATCGTCGGCCCGGAGACGCTTGATGCTTTCGAAAGCCTATCGTTGAACGGAATGCCCGGAGTGTCGAACAATATCTCGTCCCATGCTGCCTCTCTTCCGGTCATCCCCGACCTGGGGCCCAATCTGACGTTGCCAGCAACCGAGGTCGTCACACCACAGAAGTTGCACGACATCGTCCGCCAAGCCCTCACCCGCGCTCTGCAGGACATTATCCAACCTGTCGTCGACCGATCTGTTACTATCGCTGCCATCTCCACACAGCAGATGATCCATAAGGACTTCGCCACAGAGCCTGATGAGAACCGAGTACGTAATGCCGCAATCAGTATGGTCAAGTCTACCGCTGGAAGTCTCGCGCTTGTCACGTCTAAGGAACCGCTCCGTGCCAACTTTGCAAACTATCTACGGAACCTGTCTACCGATCTGCCTCAGGGCCTACCCGAAGGCATCATCATGCTTTGTGTCAATTCCAATCTGGATCTTGCCTCTGGTGTCATCGAGAAGTCGGCCGAAGAACGTGCTGTTCCCGAAATTGAGGAAATGATTGAGCCGGAACTGGAAGCCCGACGACGCCACAGGGCGCAGCGGCCCTCGGATCCATACATGGACCCTCAACTCAGTCGCTGGGCGATGACAATCCCTCACCCATACAAGCTCAACCCCAACCCTGCGGGCCTGAATGCTGAGCAGATGGCAATCTACGACGACTTTGCAAGACAGCCGAGGGCTGCTGCTGCTGCCGCACCGCCATCGCTCATACCTTCTACTTCAGACGCAAGGTCCATCGCAAACGAAGTTCTTGCGGAGCAGTACAATCCCATCCCGAACCTCCCCACGCCTGCCGAGACACCGCAAATTCCTCATTTAGGAGCGCAGATTCCGCATTACCCTCAGGGCCATGCTGCACTTACGAATGGGCGACAGGCTGGTCCCACTCCGATTGATGCTCGAAGCGTTGCTGATAGAGTTAAAACACTCCTTGAGTCGCTCGTCACCGCTGCCGGAAGTGCCCCCGAGGAACACTTTGGCGATCTTTCCCGAGGATCCACGGTGTTGGATATTATCGACGCCCTGATTCAGCTCATCATCAAGACGCAACAGACATCGGAGGACTTTGCTTCCTTCGCCGCGACCCAGATCTCACAGCAACTTTTCCAGCAGCCCCAACAACCCAGCGGCAACGGCAGCCTGTTGCTTGAAAGCTTAGTCCACGTTTTGGAGACGGTCCGCAAAATTGCTGGACCTGCGACGAGCCTGCAGATTCGTTCCCTATTCCACCAACAGCCAGCACATGCCTTCCTGAGTCTCCCGCTCATCGCTGCGCTGCTTGGAACGGACCTGCTTGATTGGAGAAGCATCGATACGGCTATGTCCAAGGCGCTCCAGCAACGGAAGGAAGGGTCTATTGATTTCCTCGAACAACTAATGGATCTCACTCTTTTGAACGACAGTCCCCTTGCGCTGTATGCCGATTTTGTGAGAAGTTTGGAGGAAGCCTGGACTTGGATTACAGAAGACCCCGATGTGCCAGCAGGGCAACGCTTTAAGTCAAAGGTCCTCGCCCCAGCCCCCGCCCTCCCCCCGAATCTGACGCAGGCCGAGGTCAATGCTATACAGCTAGACCAAATGGACTACGTCTTCGATGAGTGGGTGCATCTTTGCAACAATCCCGCTGCATCAGACAAGGCAGCCAAGATCTTTGTCCAGCAAATGCATTCTCGGAATGTCATCGGAAGCAAGGAAGACTTCTTCATCTTTGCCCGGCAAGCGATCGACAAGTCGGTGGACCGGTTCGAGCAGCTATATCTAACCACCGGAAACTCAACGGAAAGTTACCAGGCTATTGACGCTCTAGTCAAGATGATTATCATATTCCTCAAATCTCACGATGATAGCAGCGAAGGGACATCAACTCGGGCCGCGTTCCTGGATTCAGCACTCGCTCTTGGTGTGCTGGTGCTAAACAGCCACCATGTCAAACGAGGCGAAAGCTTTAACCAGCGCGTCTTCTTCCGGTTCTTCTCGATGCTCCTCCATGAGGTCGGTGGCATCTCCGATGAGCTGACCGATGACGACCGGAACCGCATCCTTCTGAAGTTCGCCACTCGATTCTATGATCTCCGACCTATCCACTACCCGGGATTCGTCTTCGGCTGGATCTCCCTCATCGCCCACCGCATCTTCATGCCGACAATCCTCGGCTTGCCTCATGAAGCGGGCTGGTCCCCATTCTCCAAACTCCTTCAGCAACTTCTTTCGTATCTTGGCGATCTGCTCAAGTCTTACGAGGTTTCGCCTCTCGCAAAGGAGATTTACCAAGCTACGTTGAAGTTGCTTACGGTCTTGCAGCATGACTTTCCCGAGTATCTTGCTGCTAACCACGTGCAGCTGTCGCAAAGCCTCCCTCCTCATGCGCCACAGCTTATCAATATGGTTCTCGCTGCGAGTCCTGCATCTTCCAAGCTTGCCGACCCTTTCCAGCCAGGCCTCAAGATCGATCGGCTGCCTGACATGAGAGACGTCCCCGTCAGCACGTACGATGCGGCTAGCCAGCTCCACAACACTGGGCTGTTCGATATCTTGGAGCAGACTCTGCTGAACGGACCATCGGAGGATGCCATTGCTCAGATCAGTCATGTTATCAGCAGGGCTGAGGGCGACGAGACGACATTTGGCTTTGTTCCAGTTAGTGTGAATCGCCCGGTCATCGATGCGGTTGTTTCATACGTCGGCAAATTCGCCATCAGCCGGGCGGCTTCAAAGACCGACGGTGCCCTGTTCGTTCCAGGTGGTTCAGACATCAAGACTTTGTACTTGCTCGTGACGGAGTCATCGCCCGAAGCGAGGTATTACCTGCTCAGCGCCATGGTTAACGAGCTCCGCTATGCCAACGCTTCGACGCACTACTTCAGCCAGGTGCTTCTGGATATCTTCGGCCACGACATGTCGGATCCAGATGAGACAGACACACGTCAGCAGCTCATCCGCATCTTGCTCGAGCGATTGGTGGGGTATTGGCCGCAGCCGTGGGGCTTGATGGTGACTATTATCGAGCTCATCAAGAACGACAAGTACAATTTCTTCGAACTGCCGTTCATCAAGTCAGCGCCCGAGGTGCGCCGGCTTTTCGAGGAGAAGATCATGAAAGCCAGCGGCTTTCAGTAGCCGTTTGCCGCAGAGGATGGCAATAACGTAAGTTTGTACGATTGCATGCGGGTGGGAAAGGAGTGCTCGGGTCTGGTGGCACAAAGGACTCCTTTTCCGAACGAAACAGCGTATTACGACCTGCAACAGAGGAGACATGGATACACCTATCATTTAAGCGATGTTCTGGCTTCTTTTACGAGATGCCGTTTGCGAACGAACGCTTAGATGACACAACACATATCATGGGACGGCGTTTGGTATTAGAAACTGAATCCTTTACTTCGGGGACTCAGTGAAGGGGCCATGCTAGGAGAAACAGAACGAACGGAGAGACTGAAGTTATGTATGTCTTCGAGATGGGAGGATGGTGGATACCTGAAGCGAATATGGCATGGTTAGGCGTGTAGTAGTCTGGTGGCCTTTGTAGTTTATGTACTATAATATACGGAACTCGGGAGTCTTATTTGCTTTGTCACACAGTATTGTATCATCTTATGCGTCCAGTGTCGGCGGGCTATCGACGTGACAGTCAATCGCTTGCAGCAAGGTGCCAACCACGTAGACCGAAGTGAGGCTAGTTGTGTATGTTTTCCCCTAGCCACCTCTGACTCATGATTCCTCTAAACACCAAAAGGTTCCCCTCCTATGTTAGAACAGTGTAACTCGAAGCTGAAGTGAACGTGATGGACATGGGGAGTCTTGTCGCGGTCTCGGAATGTTTGCCGTGACAACCCCCTTGGACTGTATCTCCAGGTCTCTACGTTACCTAGCATCCTAGGCAGGGCCGGGCCGGGCTATTAAACTGTTGTACCCTGTTCTGTGTCTCCCTTGGAATATGTCTATACCTTTGAAAACCTAACGGCAGTTGCTGACGGGAGTTTATGACATTTGCTTAGTGGTTTACATCGTAAGTGGCTGGAGGCAATGTTCCTTGGTTTTCTGGTGATTGATATCGAGATAAAACACAGTGAGGATATTGGAAGCAGAGTTTGCCTATTTGGTTGGGGTTCGGTACTATATCCGAGTTGGTTTCGTACTGGTTTGACTCTTGTCTATTTGGGCTTGCTTTTGGGTTGGAACCCAAGGTGAGTCCATTTCGTGCGGGGTTTAATTCGGGTTGCTTTTGTTTCTGGCTGTTTTCCAATTTAGAAAGTTATTTCCTCAAGATTTAGCGTGGTAGATTAACTTGAGCGGGCTAGCCTTTTACCGTCAACGAACAGAGCATTTCCCGGGAGATATATAAGATCGGCTGCACGGGCGTGTTGGTTGCCATCACAAATATTGAATTCTACTTGCAAATACGTCAAGGTCTACGAGTATGATGAGCACTCGAGGAGTATGCCACTTTCAAGACGCCGTATGTCCTATCATGTGGACGGGAAATCATTGTTATTCAACCAAGAACTCATAGACTCAGCGCGGATTACCGCAACTAACATTCACCTTGTCCCACCCCCTCGACCTATATTTGAAACTGCAGTTTCCTAGACAAGATCTAGGTGTCAATGGAGGCGTCGTTGCGGACTCGGCATCGTATTTAATGGATGAGTGAGACGTAGCGGGCACTTGCAAATGCCCCCACAATAGCGAACGTTTCGGAGCAGGAAGTATTGAAATAGTAACCATGAGGCCTTTGTGTCGATGCCGGGCGTAAGAAATCTCCTATCCGGGTGTATGCCACTGGCTAGTTTCATGTATGTTGGCGGCTGCCGTCGAAGGCGGTGAGAAAGTTACTAATAATACGGAGTAATGAGAGGAGGGGAACAATGCCACTGGATTTAGACTGGAAGGATTCCGGGGAAGCATGGTCAAATGGGAAAAAACGTCAAAGCTCCCTGCCTTGGTTTGGAGCTTGGTGAGGACGGGGAAAAGAGCCTATTGGCTAGCTAAAGTACGGTGCCCGTTTGTCTGCAGTGGTCGGGAGCAACGCAACGCACGACGGGGGAGAGGGTCTGGGCGGGCCTTTGTCTTTTGGGCGTTATGCTAGCTACTTGGTTTCTGAATGGGGGAAAGAAAGCGGCTGATGGTCCCCAGGGAGGAATTGCGGAGGAGGGGCAAATGTGTGATGATGTCGCATTTCCCTGGGAATTTTGGAGAGGCCCGAGGGACAGATGCGAGGGGAAGCTGCCCTCTGCGGGCATGCGCGGGCAGGATAAGAACCGGGGTAGACGGACCTCACGGAGCAGATCTCCCTCCATCTCCCCAGGAAGTTGACAGCTCAGCTCGTGGCAAGCACCCGCACCTCCAAAGTGACTGTTGCCTCTCGACTCGATGCCTTGCAGAGGCAGGCGGGGAGTTTGCGAGTTGGGGGGTGTGATTGGGTTGAATGTGATTTATGACTCCCTTGCTGGTGCTGCGTCGTTGGACCTGATTTGCATCGCATCTTTGGAGCAGGGAGGTTGGGCTACCTCAAGCAAGACATGCCGGCATATTGAGCAAGCACGGCAGCTTGGGGAAAGGTTGGCGTTGTTTGTTGACCGCCTTGACCGCCCCTCTCAGGCCGTTGCTTTGGCAGCCGCCCAACCCCAAAGAGGACGACGGCACAAGCAGGATGGCATGGTGAAGAGAAAAAAATCGTCACAGAAGCGGGGTCGGTTCGGTTCAGGTTCAGGTCGGGGGATTTTTTCTCTTCTCAACCGCAGGGCCCGATGGTCGACAGGCATCCTAGGCAACGATCGCAGCCCATGATTGGATGAACCAAATTTCGGGTCCCACCCGTGGTACCGAAGTTTGAAGCACAGGCGAGGCAAAACACAAGGTACTGGGGTACGTACACCTCAGGCTGGCGTGATCTCGTTTGACAAACGCACTAGGGACTCGGTGGCTGCTGCGAGATGCTCGTGGCGCAAGGGAGATCGCCTGGTTGTGTCTCGTCCAGGGAGGGCCCCTTTTTGAAGCCAACTCTCCCCCTGAGCACCTTGAGTCTTTTTTCTTTTCGTTCTGTCATGAGTGTCATTTGTTTTTCCTTTTGTTCCCGTTGCTGATTTCATCGGTATCCGCAGTGAGCACGCGCTCACTGGAAACACTGTGGATACGGTGGGTGGGTTGCATTTTTATTCGCGGCATGCCAGTGAAACGCTGCCCCGGAAACGACAGCGCCGGTGGATGGCGAGACTTCTCGAATGCTTCTGGTAGGCGAGTCGGATCCTGGGGGGCAGCGGGTTTGTTTGTATTATATGTGGAGCCCTGTT
>Ga0247780_1000048_pt1 | contig 106947 bp, 111 predicted proteins | sample UWRJL079202R5_FD_179927 | JGI IMG/M metagenome (GOLD analysis project Ga0247780, IMG submission 179927) | Plant litter microbial communities from Arlington Agricultural Research Station in Wisconsin, United States - UWRJ-L079-202R-5 | ecosystem: Environmental > Terrestrial > Plant litter >...
AAGGTAGGTATGATGTACGTCATGACTTGCAGCTATATAGGTACCTTTCCCCTTGTGGGTTAGGTAGGTAGGTACGTTTCCAGGCATCCTGCTCCCGAAGACTTGCGGAACTGATCCCGTGTGCTCGTGGAATGCAATTGACCTGTCGCGTTCAAACAGAGTCTCCTTCAAACAGCTGGTGCTGGGACAAAGGATTCCTTGGCGTATTGGCTTGGCATCGGGCGTTCTTCGTCGTCACCACTCGTAGTATCCACCCTAGCGGGCCGCGTCACCACCCTAACCGCCAAAAGAGCCAACAAGAGCGGTTCATCCGCCCCACGCTGCACACGCTGTCCTCTAGGGCCGCGTCACCAACAAAATTTGCAATGTAAGTTCTGTGATGGGCTATTGCAAGATTGTAACCCTATCAGGTGGCTGGTGGTAATATTTCAGGTGTTGTTTATTCGGTGGCAGCGTGCTCTGGTCCCGCCCACCAGGTAAGTTGGGGTGCTGGCTAGATGGAAACCTACTTTTCGGGCCAGAGGTGTCCAGCCTCCAGATCTTGTGTCACCCAAACGGCAAATCGGGCCATTTGCATGCGCTAAAAGAGGCGATGGACTCACTGTGCCGCCCTTGCCGCGTTGGGTGCGGAACATGTAGTTAGCCTTACACGTGGTGGAAGGTATCAGGCGCTATTTGCTGCCTGGGGATGCACCAACAAAATGGCAAGTGGTACCTACCTGTCACGGCATGCCTCATTCCATGCTCAAAACACCCAACCCAAGCCCCAGCCGCAGTCTTCCAACAGGCTTGGCAGCATTAATAGGGCACTCATCGTTCCTGGTCGAGAATGAAATGCCTCGCGGCTTCCAGGGAAGGGGGTTGGCTGGCCGAGGAAAGGGGCAGGGTGTGATGCCGTGACGGGAGGCTGCTTTTTGTTCAAGTTGACTGCCAGTGCCCGAGGATGCCTCTCGTTTGTCGGCCCTTCTTGTGCCATCCTGAGGTATCTATCTTATCTTGATAATCATGCTTTACCCGCAGAGATTGGAAGGTGGTCACACCATGCCCTATCCGCTCCTTCCCTCCCTCTTCTTCATCCTATCCTTCGTCGCCGAATGGTGTTCTGCACAGGAGCTGCCCCCTCTCCAATTCAGGAACGCAGCGCCAGGAATTCCCATCAAGCCTAACACGACACTCCGAATTCTTCCTGTCGGAGACTCGATCACGGTGGGCTTCTTGGGTGACGACCTCAATAGCTATCGCGAGAAGCTGCGCAATAATCTCTCAGGTACGCGAGCAGAACTCAGACACCACGACTCAACCACTGCATCGCGAAGACAACAGAAGTGCTGACCAGCGTAGCCGACAATGTCACCTTTGCAGGCACTGAGATCGGCGGGACCATGGACGACCCGTACTTCTCAGCATGGGCGGGCAAGACGATCCAGTATATCAGCGACCGCCTCGACGATGCGCTGGCGCAACGCCCCAACATTATCCTCCTCCACGCCGGCACAAACGACATGAACCCAGACTCAGACGTATCGCACGAAGGCCACGATGCGAACGGAGCCGCGCATCGACTCGGCGCTCTCGTCGACAAGATGTTCCTCAAGTGCCCCGACGCCGTCATCCTCGTCGCCATGATCATCCCCATCACCCTCGCCCCGCAGATGCCCCAAACAAAGGAGTACCAAGAGCTCATTCCAGCGGTGGTGCAGGCACGGCAGGCCAAAGGCAAGCACGTCTTTGCTGTGGATTTCACCAAGTTCCCAACCTCGCTCATCTTCGACGGCGTCCATCCGTCCTCGGAAGGGTACCGAATCATGGGCGACTGGTGGTACGACTTCATCACACAGATACCGCGTAGGTGGATTACGGCTCCAGTCGGACCGGATCCCAAGCGCGAAAAGATCAACAAGGGGGGCCCTGAAAGGAACATCCCGCCCCTGAAGTGGGCTTTTGCTGGATTTGTGCTGGCCCTTTGGCTGGGGATATGACAGAGCAAGTGACAGACTGCCTCCATGAGGTACGACCTTACTCTGAGCTGCCAGGGAGAGAGGCTGCACGAGAAACCGCGAAGCCCACCGAATCAGCGCTACGTTGATCTGTCCGTTGGCTCTCGCCGTTGGTGTTGCCGCGGAGCCAAGCGCGAGTGGAACCCCCTGAATTCTGCACGCAGTGGCCCCTGATCCCCTGAATTTGGTTGCCCTGCCACGGCAACAGGCCCGTGCGTAGCCAAGGCCGCGCGGCTTCATCTCGCGCCCTGTATTTACCTACCTGCGAGTCAGCTGTCAATAGTCACCTTTCTGCTTATCTTTGCTGCCTGCACTGGGATCAGCCTCTGTTCACCATCTTGCGCTTGCTTCAGGGTGGTAGCAAGTCGGTCAGGGGCTGGACCTATGAGCAGATTTGTGCGCCACTTCCATGGGAATATGAGCTCAGCAGATGCTCGCTCGGTTCAAACTGAGATGCAGGCAGACCCGACTTGTCTGTAGTTGGCTCCCCGATGTCACCTCAGCCCCGGGCCGCCAGGATTTTCCCGACGACTGCTTGTTATTGCTCATGCGACCAATGGGATGTTGTGCTGATTATCGGCAAAACGGTTGCATCTCGAGTTAAGTCAACCTCAACTGCACAGGTATAAACGGTCTCACTGAGCCGATTTAATGATATCCTAAGTGTCCGGAAGACTCGTCTGGAGTATGAGACGGGGAGATCTTCGACAACCTTGGGCTTTCACGGCCATCGGTCAGCTAAAAAATAAAAAATAAAAAATAAAAAAATGAGCTGCATTTTTCTACCAAAACAAAAATAAGATCCCTATACCACGACCAGGATCCCGCGTCGAACAACATATCCACCAGCATCATAGATCAAAAACGGCAAAAAGATTCGATCGAGATGGGACTCGAACCCACAACCTCAGTCTTGATCCTTCTGAAAGTAGGAGGACCACACGATACCATTTCGCCACCCGACCGATTTGTGTTGTCAATGGAGTCAAGAGTGGACTGTGACGATCTCGCCGCGCGCCACGCAGATGGAGAAGAAGCTAGCAGCTGCGACAGAACTCCCCAAGGGCTGCACGTATGGATTCATGTTGAAGGCTTCCCGGGCGGCAAGACCTGCGTATCCCCAGTGTTGTCTTAAATCTCCTGGCGTACATCTTCTGGGGCAATCCCACTGGCGGCTGGATGAGCAAGGAGATCACCAAAGGCGTGCAGGTGGGCATGATAATGAAGTGTGGAAAAGGTAGATTGTTCAAGATTAACTCCAGTCTGCAAGTATTAGAATACCGTTACAGCAACGAGAGTTCACACACTTTGGATAGATAATTCATATGGCGCGCCTGGCGCCATAACCAACTCTATCTGCCCCCCGGCCCTATAAATATTTCACTCACCTTTCCCCGTGCACGCTGTGTCTTTTCTGCCAGCGCTTAGAACCAGTACCCGACAAGACCACTAAACCCCGCTGATTCCGCTGTTGCCAGCCCCCTCTTCCTTGCCAACACCACTAAAACGACCATTACGTAATAACGTTCCGCCACCGGTTTTCCCCCCTCAAGTTTAATATTAACCAGGCTGACTGATTCTGCCGCACACAGAACAAGCAACCAAAGCCGATCAAAATGGCTGACCAGTTAAGCACTCGCCGTATTTCAGCTCGTCTTGCCGCCTCTCGTCTCCCAAGTCATAAGGCTCCGATTTTCCGCCTCCCGCCTGAAATTTTACTGTTGATCATGGACGAGGTGGAGGGCCTGGAGGAGGAATGCGGCCTGATAGTCCCTCGCCGACTTGAAAACATCACCGCAATCAAGATTCTACGTCTGGTGTGTCAGAAATTCTCCTCCTTGGCCTCCCCGCGCCTCGTCCGCATCATCAGCGTGGATGTTCGGCATTCATCCATGCGAGAACTGGAGGCCATATCGCGCCACCTAGTCATCAGCACCGGCGTGCGCGCTATCCGCGTGTGCATAGACGGCAACAGGGTATGCCACCCCGGCGGCAGCTTCGGTTTCTTCCGCACGGAACAGGACAAGGCGCAGAAAAGGGCCGGAGTCGACTGGCACTCCTGGCCACTAGCCGAACACCTGCGCCGCCTCGACGGGGTGCATAGCGCTTGCATGGCCAACTTCAAAAAGCAGCTCGTGCTGACTGCCGACGGGGAGAATCTGGCCGAACTCATTGCCACTTGTATCGCGAGGATGCCCCACGCGTTGGAACTTAAGTTCACCGACGCCTACTTCCACAACAGTGACTCCAGCGGCCTCTACTACTTGGAGAATTGCCACCAGGGTCGTCGGCGCGACTGGGAGTTCCCGTTTGATGTCCGGAGACCGCTTCCCAACTTGAATGGCCCCTCCAGCGTTTACCGACTTGAGTTCGCCAACGCTGTCTACAAGCGCATCCTGGATCCCGATCTCAGCCACTCGACATTCGACGACGCCAGCCCCATGTATGGCCTTATTTTGACGCTCCCGACCGCCCTGCACAAACGAAATGTGTCAGTCAAAGCTGTTGATGTCGGACTGCGCCGCCCGGAATACCTCCATAACGCTGGCCGAAGTTCACGCACCCTGGATGAACTGTCCGCAGCAACAAGCCAAGTTCGGAGTTTCAGATTCGCCCTCCCGTCCCGTCTTTCGTTCGATGAGTGGGTTACTGTGGAAAGTATCCAACAATGTTTTGTCCGGCCATCTACCTTAAGAGCTCTCCGCCTCGACGCGCAGCCAGGGACTTTATCCACTAGGCACGAGGGATTCATCGGCAGCTACCCGTTCACGAGGACACCATATCCTACACTGCGGGATATTGTCTTGCATGGTATCTACATTATCGTCGACGATCTCCTGCGGCTTCTGAGTGGTCTCCCGTCTGATATAGACAGCTTGAAGATGGAGCATGTTTCGCTCTACTACGGCAGCTGGGCAAGGGTGCTGGATGCCCTCAGGGCCAAATCATTTCACCGTGTCAGTTTCTGCCAGCTGATATCGAATACTTCGGAGGGGAGAGGGTCTTTACACCGCGACTTTGACTGGACGAGGGCGGAAGCGTTTGTGCTCGGCCATACGGGAGTCAATCCGGTTCGCGCGGTCGAGACTAGATGCGAGGATTAATGAGGCGGAGAGAAACTTGGTAGCGGTTGCCCATCGCTCTTAAGACTCTCTCTGGGAACATCTCGTGGCAGCGCGAGGCGAGGACTGTTAAGACGTATTGGGGGTGACGGAACCTGGGTCTGATCTTATTGTGTGGGGAATGCCAACGGAGTTTTGATAATGGGGTACAAATTGCGGTTGACACAGAGACTGGTTTCATTTCCTCGAGCTACTATCAGGCTGGGGAATTTTCAGGTTGGATGAGGAGGAAACGCAATGGAAAGGGGATCAGTTGAGGTGGTGGGGGTTTATCATTGTTTGCATGGCGGGCTGATCACAAAATTTCAGATGCTTCATCTCCTCAAGCTACTCTCAACCGATGGAAAGGGTAATCAATTTTGTCATTACTTCAAGTTTGGCGGGTTAGTCACAAAGGACAGGATTTGTCAAGATATTGTATTCACCGGAAAATCAAAGCCACCGGAATTTAAGTGTCTCTATGCTAATTGCCGATTATTCCCATACTAAGACCTCAAAGTGGAATTTGTGTTCTCAGGGGCAACAAAACAAAGCGACCCTCGCCTCCTCATTCCAGGGGGAGGACCGTGCACCACTTCCACCGTGCATCCCAGCAGTGCAGCCATTCCCGCACGGTGCACGATTACTGTGCGTATCCAACCCTCGTCATCGCCGCAACATCGATGATTCGCGACCATTTTCCCAAGCTCTTTTTCCCTCCCTTCGCCACTCCCTCGACATTTTCCCCCTCCAACCTCAACCTCTCCCCCAAAACGATGGCCATGGCCCCCTTCCTCTGCGCCCGCTGCACCAGGGCGCTGCGGCAGCCGAGCCTAGCCCTCACATTACCACCAACCCGCCAATTGTCGCATTCCCTCCGATTATCCCGCCCCGCAGCACACTCTCCCGACGCTGCCGCCGCTCCCTCCCAACCCGACGCGCAAAGCCACGACACCTCTCCGAAACACCCGCCTCTGCGCCCTCCCGATCCCGAGAAAGGCCCCATGGCCCGCCGCCTCGAAGAAGCCACCGACGAGGCCCTCCTCAGCGGCGGCCGCGCCGGACGCCGCGCCATTGAAGACGCGGGGTTCAGCGAGGAGCTCAAGGCCCGGCTGCTGAACAAGCTAGCCGATGCGCGGTTCAACGCCGAGCACTCCGCTTTGCTGGCTGAAGCGGGGCTGGCCGCGGAAATACCAGATGTAGCGGGGGAGGGGACGCGGCGGATAGCGACGTCGCAGCCCTGGACGGGTGAGGAGGCCACGGAGGACACGGTGCTGCGGATGTTGAGCGACGCGCGGAAACCGTTGGCGCCCGGGCAGAGGGGGAAGCCGGTCATTCCGTCGCCGGTGATGGATATGCGGCTGCGGAGGGAGCAGGCGGTTAGTGCGGGACATAGAGCGGCGAGCGCGAGGGATAAGGCGCAGGCGTATGCGGGGATGGGGATCAAGGAGGTTGGGCTGAGTGAGAAGGAGAGGGAGTCGATGAAGAGGGAGTTTAGAGAGCGGTTTCAGCCGGCGGCGAGGGCGATGCCGAATACGATGACGGGATTGGCGGCGTTGGCGAACGAGAGGTGGGCGTTGCCAGGTTGAGTTGAGGGAGTTTGAACGGGACTGACCAGTGGGTAGGATTGAGGATGCTATTGCGCGAGGGCAGTTCAAGGTTTGTTGGGCCTGATACGGGGGTTGGGGATGGGGATGAGGATGATGCTGACGGGTGCGCAGAACATCCCTCGAGGTAAAGGCATTGAGCGTGATACACGCGCTGATAACCCGTTCATCGACACGGTAAGTCGGCTGATGCTCGACTGGGGTCGGGTTGCCTTCGTTTGTCTCCAGCGTTGTACTGACGCCCTTGGCCAAAGACCGAATACATCCTGAACAAGATGATCAAGCGCCAAGCGATCGTCCCTCCTTGGATCGAGAAACAGCAGGAGCTTCTCAAGGCAGCTCGCGTTTTCCGGTTAAGGCTACGGAACGACTGGAAGAGGCATGCGGCAAGGTTGATTGCAAGCCGGGGCGGGACCCTCCAGGATCAGATGAATCGGGCTGCAGAGTATGCTCGGGCCGAAGAGATTCACAACCCGCGCCGAAGAAACGCCGATGAGATCTCGATTCCTACAAACACAACGGATGACGCCGTCATGGTGGGAATACGACAGCAGCCCTGGACACCGGCCGACCTTGAAGCACAGTCTTCTGAGAGCTCACCGGAGGTGGCGTTGCCTGTAGCCTCCCGCCCTTTCCGTGATCCGGATTGGGAAGCCGCCGAGAGGTCATACATGGAGCTCGCCGTCTCCAACTTGAACGCCATCACGAGGTCGTACAACCTCATGGCACCCGAACTAGCCAAGAAGCCGTATTTCTCGTTGCGGCGAGAGCTCGAGAACTGCTTTGCTGAAGTTGCCCCTCAGGTAGCAACCACCATCAAGGAGAGGGCAACACAGCCGTCCAAGACTCTCATCGATCCACTTAATAGGCCGCGAGCGATATTTGAGCGGCTTGGCAGCAACGGCAAGGGTGCGAGCCGGGTCTACGATTCACCTGCCCCGCATTATGGGCTGAAGCAATTCTGGAGAGACTTGTGGAGTGCCCCAAAATGAGTCGCTTTCGAGCGTTTCGCTGTATATGCGGCCGTGCCGTGGGCCTTGGGAACACAATCATCCACTTTCCATTCTTGTAACAATTACCTCAGAAGAATACGCTTTAGGGGCTTAGTGTATCATCACGAGCTGATGGCTACCTACCTATCCTACACAACGTCTCATCTTTCGAAAAATGGCCTTCCTTGGAGTTGGGCCCTCGTTCGGGTCAAGAGACCCGCACCGAACTTCCGTGTGCCGATTGTTTGATGCTCGAAGATGCGGACGTCCCATCCCTACGTCTTGGCCCCCTGAGCAGCAATCTTGTGTCTGCCCGAGAACATCACCTTTCCCGTCTGGCACATCAAGTGAGGTGATAATAGTTGATTGGTATATCTACACAGCGGACACCTGTCCCGTGCACGGAAATACAGCCCATGAATTGCGCCATTCCCTTTCCAGCCCGCCATCTCCCCCGTGTGCCCTCCTTACCAGTCAACCCTGTGTGATCATCGAACTTTCTAGCCTTCTCACTGTCATTGCACTTTCTAGCCTTGTCACTCTCTGCTCAATCAAACTCCTCGTATTCCCTGTCTCTGTTCCCGATGGTAGTAGCTCCCCTGAAAGTAGGTAGCACCGTGTGTTGGTTGAGCTTGACATTGTCCTTCGACGGGTTTTTCGTCAACTATGGTGAAACATGGTGCTACCTGGCGGTGGTCGCTCGAGATTACTTAGTCGTCGCCCGAGTCGGAGTTCCAGTCGAAACTGGACGCGCTATTGGTGTCACTACTCTCGGTGTCCTCTTCGACGACGCGCCAAGGGTTGTAGTGTATCTCGCCCACGACGTATTGAGCAGCCCTTTTATAATAACTCGACTCCAGATGATCGTAATACTCAAAGGGCGCGAAACCGCCCCCCTTCAACAGGTAGAATCGCACGCTGCCAGTATAGGACTTTGCCGCCATGGCGTCGAAGACGTCTGTCCAGTCGCCATCTAACAAGAAAGCGTCGGACATTGTAACGGAGTTCAGCGTCGAGGGAACAGCCTTCAGAAGAGACAAAATCTCAGCTTTCGTGAAGAAAACTCCATCGAGATGTATATCTCTCAAGTTTGAGCGGGTGACAGCAACGTCAAAGAGCGTTGCAACAGTGCCCAAGGCAGGGCCCTGAGCATTCAGCTCCGGGGCCACGAACATCTCAAGGTCAAGCGTTTGGAGACCAGCCCTGCAGAACAAGCGGATCCAATCTCTATGGCCTTCCCAGAGCGCAGGGCGTCTGGGAAGGACATGTCTGACCGGATCTACGCGGTTCGGATCCCGTTTGCCGTACTGAAGTGAGAATCGCTGCAGTGGCTCCACGGCTTTTCCGAGACGACCCAAGGTGCGGGCAGTGAACTTCATGGCTCTATCAGGGATTCGGTCGATGACGGTGATCTTGATGCTGTGGATCAGTCCGCCAGCGTCCTGAATGGCGATCGGCAGCTGCAGAATGGAGTTGTATGTCTGCGGCTTGTCAATGCTGTCGCCTCGCATGATCTCTGCTCCGGGATGCAGGAGATGCCGATAAACACCGCCGTATATGTCGCCGTGGTAGATCGAGAGCTCCATATCCTCCCACAAACGGGAGGGGGCGCGGTCGTCAAATCGTAGGTCCGTCGCATATGGCATTCTGGCAAATGCAATCCCGACGGTTTCGGAAAACGTGCCATTTCTCGCAAGCGCCTCATACTCAGCTGAGAGTCGCCGATGCTCCTCGTGAAGCATTCTCAAGAACAGAAGATTCATCTTGTCTTCTTCCGTTTCCAATCCCTCATCCGTTTCCATTTTTTCATCCGTTTCCGATCCTTGTTCTGGATCCGATTCTTGTTCTGTTTCCGATGTCTCATCAGACGACTCCAGGAAGTACGGCTCTGGAGACTCTTCAACTTCGGTAAACGGGGGACGGACTGATAGGAGCCGACACCACGACTGAATGACCGAATGGGCCTTTCTGATCCCATCCAGGTCTGCCTTTGGTGGCAGACACAAGGCGGTGTTCTTGGAGAAAACCCCGCGTTCCAGCCAGGCAAGGATGTTGGTGGCGAAGGAGAAAAAAGAGCGGTCAAGCTCTGTGTCGACGCATCTCAAGTCGACGCGGACGGTCCGAACACCCTTCTTGATCTCTGGATGGCAAGATATAGCCATCAGGCGGGCAATGGAGTCGTTCGTGTGATGAACGTGGACTTGGCGAACGAGCATGTGAGAGCTCAACTGTCAGAGCGAAAGGTCAGCAATGGAAAATACAAGGGATGGGAGAGGGTCTTTACGTTGCAAAATCTCCGACAGACCAGGCGACAGCTCTGGATGTCCTTTCTGTCATACTCCAGATCCCAGTCTTCGACATTTGCCGGATCCTCGCCGGAGTAGCCTTCGACGAACTTGAAAATGGAAAGAAGGGTCTCGTTGGGAATCCTGAGAATGGGGCTCCTGCGCATGGTTGTTTGGTTAGCTTTGTGTTTTCTGAAGCTGGTAGGAGCTCGTTCACTCGGAGAGTAAACTTACGGTCTGATCACAACAGACCCAGCCTCACCAGATCGACTTGTCGTATCGGGCGAAATCGCGGCGGTAGTCTCCTCCATCGCGGCGGCGCTCTCGAGCAGCGTTTCGACGTGGTGATGGCTTGCGAGAAGGTCTGTGGTGGAAGAAACGAGCGGATCTGGGGAGCGGAGCGCTTGGAGGAGTTGCGGGTGAGCGGTTGCACGAGAAAGAAGTTGGGGAGATGGGTTTCGAGAGTGAAGTATATATATGTGCTTTGAAAGAAGAAGAAGAAGAAGCGGGCAACACGCGTGCCTCGTGTTCGTTGTTTGAAGCAAAGAACTTGAAAAAGAAACGAACCCAGCCAGCAATGAACACTGGGTAGGCAGGTAGGCACGTTGAAGAAGAAAATTCAATGAAGGGTCCGTGTAAGAAGGCGGTTTGGTTGCAATGGTGCGTGATTTGAATAACCTGGATGCCCCACGGGTTCCCCAGCTGCCTGATGTTACTGGCAACACTGGCGTCAACTGCCGAGTTTTCCCAGAGGCTGCTGTCCCGGTTTTGAGTTCTCAAACCAGTTTGAAGATTCTCCCTGTCGAGGCAGGCAAGTCGGAGGCTTCACTGCTATAGCCATATCACATTCCTAAGAGGCTCAACAACACCCTCCAACAGTCTACGCAAATGTGCTCAAGGCCCATTGAAAGTCAGTCAAGGTCCTGTCTATGTATGTCTTAGATATTCATTACCCATCTACCTTGGCTGGAAGAAGACGTGTTGAGCTTTGATGTATTCTCCTTTAACCACGATAGCATTGAGATGCTCCAGAAAATCGTCAGGGAAGCCCCTCCCGAACTCGAGCACTTCCTTCAGAGCATACTTGACTCGGTCCAAGTTCGGTACCGTGTGAGCGCCTACTCCATCTTTGGGATAGTTTTGCGTTATAACGGCATACTTCTAAGCAGACCAAGCGAGTCGAGTTGCGGTACGGGTATCATCCCAGTACACCTCAGCAATGTTGGGTGTTTTTTGCTGTTTGACGCCTCTGACAGAGGAATGTTGGCGAATTTACCAGTCTCCGGTGATGACTTCCTACAAGCTATCGCAGAGGCGCCAAGGGAACTCATGCCTCGCCTTGAATCGTGTTTGAAGGCAAGATGCAAGGGTCTCCTCGCCTGCGTTGGAGATCATGTTGAGTTCACCCATCGGTCTATTCCCGAATTTCTCCAACGTGCACTCAATCGGATCGAGATGAACAGTGTGAGAGACAACCTCATAGCAGAGCGCCTAGCATGGGTTTTGCTGGCTGAAATCGAGTTCTGGTTTCCGATGCGTTCGGCCGATACAGCAAACGAGGGAATGATCAGGATGCGGAGTGAAGCCGTATCATCCGGGCCCTCGGCAACTTGGAGAAATATCATATGGCTTGTGGGCCAATGCATGCCCCAGGTCAAAAACAAAGAGCCCCAGTTTCAGCTTTTCAAAATTCTCAGGGCCATCGATGAAAGATGCCTCATGCTTCACCACCACGATTCCACTTACCCATTCGATCACCACTCACATCTGTCAGAGATCCGGGAGACTGAGTGCGACTACGGCCTCCATGGCTTGCGGTCTCTCTGTATTGAGGGTACAAGATTCCCTCTACTCTCGGAGGCTCTCTGCGTTGGCCTTCATGAATATGTCGCGTGGGAACTCACTACCAATTTGCGACTGAAGAAAAACAAGTATTACCTTATCAACGCCCTCATAACGTTTGCGGCGGACCAAAAATATCAGATTGGGGAAAGTCAGACCAAGGTGCTTGAAACTGTGCTGCAACACGGTTTCCCAGCCGATCAACGATGTCCAGCCTATCTCGACCATCACTTGAACCCTCGCTTGGCATCATGTCTCAAGACTATCTGGCACCGATGGCTTGACAAGCGTATCTATTGCGACCTTGGGCTATCTCCGCGAAAGACTGATATGGCGAATCTGTACCTCAATGACCACACGTGGCATCAAATTAGACTCTGGTTGAGGTACGGAGCTATCCCAGATATCACCGTCATGCTTAGGGGCCTAAGGCTGTGGCCCAAGGTCACGGAAAGTGATATAGGCGGTGGAGCTACCGATGCCTCTACAACGAACTGGGAGCTTCACCTGACATTTGGGCAAGATTCCATGCAAAAACACTCCATCATAAGGCCTCTGACTGCAAATCCAAGTATTAGCGCGTTAAGGCAGTTGTTCGGCGAAGTTAACTTCTCAATCACGTTAGAGGATTGGGCGAGATACCAGAATCCGCCGGGTGCAGATGAGATCATTCGACTCGCACAACGAAGCCGAGAGCACTCGAAGAGAGTAGAAACAGATCAGCCTAGCGAGAAGGAAATCGAAGAAGCCGCCGTAGCTGAAGTGGATACACAAGGCATGACGGTCGCTGCAGTACCTACGCATTTTGTGACTACACTGCGGGCTCAGTTGGGTGGTTGGGCGACCCTTGGTAAGTTTTCCTTTGCCGTTTTGGAGGACATCAAATAGTTGATACATTCCCTCCATTTAGCAGTGCTGCTGGTCACCCTGTTAGCGTACGCTCTAAGGGCCACTAGTCTGACATAATGATGTCCGACTGCGTTAAGGTAGAACTGAACTGTATAGGCACGGCTGTGACAAGTCTCAAATGGTATTCCGATCACCTTGATTGACTATTTGAAGGCCGAAGTTGACAAAACCGCCACAACCACCTTTTCTTTTGGTCTCACAGAGTGTATCTTTTCAAATCTAAGGATTACAGCAGAGACACGGCACACTGGATTCGCTCCAATTGATGGGTTGCAACTGCTTGATTGTATTCCTCCTCGGCTTCTCTGGCTTTGCCAGAGAGCCTCTATTATAGTTGTGAATGGTGGCAAGCCATTGTGTGTCAGTTTGCATGGCTTTTGGCAACCTATTACAGATCCACAGTTCTGGTAGATTCTGGATCTTTCCCAGCACTAGCGAAGCTGGTGTTCTGGCACTGCGTGGCCAGAGTCCCTTTCTTTTACCTAATCACCAACCCCTTGATATGAGGTCCCAGGGCTACGTAACGGTTGCTAGTAAAGGTTTCAGTTATTTGGTTAAAACTGCACCTGGGAACGAGAAAAGCTTTTAAAGTTAGTCTATTATATACTGGTCTATTTTAAGCTAGGATTTTCTAGACTTGTATATTATACCATACTAGCATACTTAATGCCATCCCGGTTTTAGTACTAGGATATTACGTATTATCTTAGGAATTAGACTAGGATGCTACATACTATCTCACAACATATACTCGTAGATACCAGAAACGTGGACACCGTGGGGGATATCGAAGGAAACTTTAGCCGAAGGAACTGAAAACGGGCCTCTGAGGGTGTGCAGCAGCTGCGTATAAGACTATTACCTTAGCTCAGGACTACGAACGAAAAGAGATATTTCCTGTGCCCAGATTCTTCTCAGGTTGCCACGCTGTAAGTGAATGCATCTCTGGATAGGGACATCAGTGGAGAAGCTTCAGGTATTCAACAAAATTGGGATGAAGTTCCCACTTGGTCACTACCGCTCTCAGCCACGGCGGCGCCGTGTCATCGGCTGGCTCGACAACTTCTTCCGTTCCAATTTCAAGTAGGAGACAGTCAACTAACCATGAGACTCCTTAGCCAACAGCAAACCGGAGAAGGCCCAAAATATCGTCTGCGGCTCAAAGAGGCAATCACTGGGGTGTGGAAGACCGCCAGATTATGGGGTTACAGAAGACACGGCCGGATCTGAGTAGACCCTCAGTAAACGCTCCAAGAGCAGGAAGCGATTGTTGACCAGCCCTGCTCCATAGCGGACAAGTAACTTGACAGTAGACTGACTCTCGGCCAACACCGCCAACACCAGCGCATCTCTCCCCTCTTCATCAACCCTCTTGTGATCCGCACCACGCTCAAGAAGATACTCCACCATATGCACCCTGCTATGAGCCACAGAACAAAGCAATGCCGTCCTCTTTTCCGAGCTCACCGGACCATCCACCTCGACGTCGCACTTGTCGAGCAAATACCGCACACCTTTAACGTTTCCTACCTTGGCAGCAGCGATGAACAACTTTTCCTTGACGTCGTTAGGAATCTCTGCCGGAAGGCAGTATTAACATGAGCTGGTTCAGAATCCTCTTGTGGCGCCATTGTGGGTAGTGCAGGCTCTCTAGCGCGGCGGATACCGCTGCGGCGATGGCGGTGGGGATTAGATCGTGATTGGCGGGGTCTGCTGCGTCATGTGTCTGGCGGAGGCGGGAGAGGGATTCTCGGCACAGGACGGAGATTTCGGTGAGGTCTGGGTAGTTGATGATGCCGTGGTCTGGATGGGTGGTATTGGGGGGGTTTTGCGGGAAATGGTCGGCTTTGACGATGCAGGCCAGTGCGTCGGGGGGCATGTCTGCGAGGAAGGGTACAGAGTGCTCGTCTGGACGCCCGGCAGCTCGGAACGAAAATAGGAAGGCAGCAGCTGCTCCGTGGGGCTTGAACCAGGCGTGGAGATCCTCTTTGGTAAAGCGGCTCCACTCGTCCTCTGCGTGGAGGCCACCCTCTAGCAAGTGCGCCATCAGAGTCGGTGCCGGAATCTTTTGGCTGTCCGCAGTCAACTTCACGCCGCGCGGATCATCCCGGAATACCTCACTCCGTGTCTTTACCATGTACTGAAGCAGTCCATGTTCTGCACACCGGGCGATGGTGCCGGGGCTGTTGATGAACCGTTGTTGAGGAGAGGGGGAGGACGGAGTGGGCGAGGAGGATGGTCCAGATTTGGGGGTTGATTCCGGAGGGGAAGGCGCGCGCGCCGTTGATAATGGTGGGGGAGATAGTGGGGAAGTCGAGGGGGGTAGTGGAGGGAAGGGGATCATGATGTCGACAATGGTGTTGAGGAGGGTGGGCGTGATGAGGGGGGGTGGGGGGGTTCAAGTTCTGATGCCATTGTTTTTTTTCTTCGGCTTTCAGGGGCTGGGAATTTGTTGCTGAGAGTTTGTTGGTTGGGTGAGGGAGGTCGAGTTGGAGTTAGATGGTGGAGATAGTGTTTAAAAGCAGTAAGTCGCCGGCAAAAATGGGAAAAGACCTCTGAGAGATGTCATGTAAATCCATCCGTCTGATTGGCCTGTCTCGCTTTGGGGGCAGGACCAACAACTGGGACGGGGATAGGATTTACCCAGAAGATCCTTCATCCTTCATTCTTCGTATTCACATAAACTGAGCTCTTGAATATGTCAACTCTTTGTTTCTAGCTTTGGGGCTTGCGCACTTGCGGCATCACGCATCAAATGCAGCCAGCCCTTTCTTTTTGATGTTGATTGAACGCTGTGATCCCCTGTACTCAAAAAAAGAGTCTATTTTCCACTAAGGCAGCGATGCCTCTCGCCAGCCGAGGCTAGTGAATTTGAAAATCTGCTTGCGGGACCAAGTTGCCAATGGATGACTGCAAATGAGTCGATCGAGACCTACGCCAAGCACATTTCAGTCTGGTAAGTATGAAGCTTGTTCTTGTGTGTCGCCACAACTGCAGTGAAAACCCTCCCCGCCAATCAGGATCATTCTGTAGTGGATGCGAACATCAGTCTGGAGCCGATTTCGCGGCGATCATCTCTGTTCTCGGCAGAGAAGCCGTGCAGACGAACTGCATCTCGCCCGTCAGCCGAGTGGCCCCTCGCGACAACCCCCCTAGCGTTGCAATAACCCTGCTTTGCTCGAACCACCATCAGGTGAGGGGTGATCTTCCATAAATCGCGCCCAAAATTCCCGTCTCGTCAATCTCGCTGACACCTCAATCGGTAACCTTACTAACCAGCCGAAAGAGTCCTACCAGGTACCTACGGTACGGAACCTACCTATTCCGCCATGGCTGCCACGCAGACAATTGAGGTCCCCCACTTGGGCGGCATCAAGGCCGGATGCGCGCTAGCATCGGAATACGACCCTCGCAGGCCAACCTGCGTGCTGATCAACTCCATGTGCACGACTGTCTCGCTCTTCAAGGAGCAGTTCGCCAGTAGGGAGCTTAATCATGCGCTTAACTTAATCGCCATCGAGCCCCTTGGCCATGGCGTCACAAGTTGTCCCACCGAGCACTTTACCTACTGGGACAGCGCTATTATGGCGCTGCAGATTATGGATACTTTGGGTATCAAGAAGGCCTTTGTGCTTGGGACGAGCCAGGGCGGGTGGATCGTGACGCGGATGGCGCTGCTGGCTCCTGAGAGGGTCGGTATTTTCTTTTTCGTGGTTTCGTCGGTTGCACCGTATCATCGCTGACATGATGGCCCTCTTCAGATCCTAGGACTCATTCTCGTCGGCACATCAATGGACAGTGAGTCAACCGACTCGCGCAGCAAGGGCGCATGGGACCCGAAGACTCTCCTTACCCCTTTCTTTGAAAACTGGTGCAGCACAACCCCAACCCCAGACTTCCTCGTCGACGATGTCTGGTGCGGTATGGTTGGGAGTTTGGGATTCGGCGCTGGAGCAACAGCACATATCATCCGGTTTTGGACCGAGACGCTCAAGTCTGTGTACAAAGGCGACGAGGGGAGGAAGAAGCTCAAGATGTCGCTCGCTTGCTTGCTGGAAAGGGACGGCCTGCTTTTGCGCGTTAGGGACGTTGTTTGTCCGGTGTACTGGCTACAGGTAAGTTGCACCGGCTCGGTCTCCCCGTTGGTTCAAAGCCCTTCGGAATCTAACAAAAACCAGGGAACCCTAGATGCGCCTTTCGGGACAACACTTCCAGCAGAGCAAATCAAACTGTTTACCTCGTCAAAGGAGACAGTATTGACTTTGGTTGAGGGAGGAAGCCACTATCTGAACGCAACAAACCCGAGGGAAGTAAACGCTGCTCTGATGCGGCTAGTCAGTAAGTACAAAAACTAAGAAGCCTGTATTTTTGAGATTGTATGCCTAGGGAAATGTCACGTCTACCTTGCTCCGCGATACTATTATGAAATAATGGATAAGGTATCCCTGCCAAATCACATGTGACGGGCACACTCAATTGCCTTCGCTCGAAGGGGGATCGATGAGCATCGCCCGTTCCAACAAGACATTCAACTTCGGCACGACAGTATCTGGAGGGGGGCCCATGAGAGTCACAGCCCCGCCGCGGCTCAAGGGGTGGTCGGAGATGTAGTAAGCCGAGCAGTCCTTTGAAGGCGTACTGTGCGGTACTGTTGCCCCGTTGCGCTGACATAGGTTGGAGCGGCACGTCTTGCGAGGCTGTCTGCTGCTTCACTCGCGTCGTCAGGTGTCCACGTTACGTAGAGCTGACGAGTCGCGGCTCTCAAGACGGGCGGACTGGCGTGCTCTTGGGGTGTGCTGTCTTACACCTCAGCACGCCGATGGTCGGGATTCTCTTGGAAGGGCTCGCCATAATGCCCCAGGACGACTGGCATCGATCCGTGGACTGTCGTCGTGGACCAAAATACTGTCTCGGATGTCCCCTCTATTCTGGGCCGAGTGGCCATGGCCCTCATCTCCCAACTGGAAAGTAATTTGCGGCTCGGCGGCGTTGCGGCACCGCTTTCCGGCTGACCCGTTCCCAGGGAAAATGAAACCATTCAGCCGCAGTCAACTTGATCAAGTCCCGGAAGCATCGCACTTGCGTGCAAGTCCCAGAGAGAACTCGCATCCAACAGTAAATCGCATCAACGGCCACAAGCATCCAACCGACCCGACCACATGACCAGCGTACCCTCAGAGTCGTGTGCATCATTTGAATTCATTTGCACCTCCTTTCTTCCCTGTTGGTTTCAATCAATTGGAATTCAAAGCAAGTTTCGCTTGGCGGCATGACCCCCAATTCTGGAACAAGTTTCAACCGCCAACAATTGCACACTCAGTCATGAGGCCCAAATAGAAACCTCTCAACATTTTCCCCTCCGCTCGCTCGCACTTGCGTGGATCGGCAATTCCAACGAAGCAAGGGACCGACGAACACGTCCCATGCTCGTTTCGGGCATCGTGGCGTTGCGCTGCATCACGCTGCATTGCCAGCGTGCAGACTGCATCGTCGCACGACCAATTGAAGGTGCAGCGAACAGCAAGGACACGGCATCACCAACCAATCTCGATGTCAACTCCACACCGTCGCAACGGCACTCTCGGGGCGTCAATGGTCAATGTTTGGTCAATCCAATGGTGCCGGCCGTCTCGCCGACGCAATTGCGACGGCACGCAACGAGGGAGTCGGAGAGCGGCCCATGATGCCTGGCCGCAGGCAGTGAGACTGACGGCTCGCGAGCCCAGCCCCGGCGCGCGGAAAGGGGGGGAGTATGCAGGGAGGCCGTTCCGGTCAAAAGGGACATTTGCCCTGACGCTGACCGATGAGAGGCACTGTTCTTGAGCAAGGTACCCTCACTCGAGGGGTTGCTGCGCAACGCCGTGCCAGAGAACTTGCGAAGGCGAAATGACTCAACCGAGCCCAGCCGCAATTCTCCACGAGGGCGAGACGGCCTCACCACCGCGATGGCGAGGCCCCCCGTACCACGACCTGCGTGTCGCAAAGCTCGCTTACGTCGATGGCTATGCCGCGACAACAAAGAGCAGCGGGGCGTCTGAATCTGAGGCTTCGCGGTCGCCCAGCCCAAGTACCGAAAGCTCGAACTACTATGCCGCCTCTACCAGCAGTTGGGCAACATCAGCAGCCGAGACCGAGTTTGGATTCCCGAACGAGGATGACACAGAGCGCTATGGCAATAAATGGGATGAAGAGTGAGTCGGGAAGGCACTCTCGTGGAGCTGGAAGTTGACACCCATTAGATCCTCAGGCATGACGCCCGATCGTCCTTCGACGCCCGCTAATCGGGTCTCCCGGTTCATTAGCCGTCTTCCTGCGCGATCGTCCAGCCGTCCCAGCTCATTGAGGAATGCAATATCCGCCTGTGGTGGATCTGAAGCGGAGATGCCCTCATTTGAGAGCCAAGCGACCGACACCAGTGACAGCGAGTGCGAAACTGCAAAGAAAAGCGATGATGAGTCTGAGTCCGATAACGACAACGACTGGAGCGGTCAGAATGGGAACCTGGAGTCGCTTGTGATAACCGCCGTCGACGGGGATCTCGCCCTTGCCGCTCATCTCATTCCTCTGCTGCATCGGGATTTTAGTCTAACAATCAAGAGCAAAGTGGAGTCTTGGCAGTATACGGCAGCAACCAGTAATGGCGATGGCTCACCTGATGGCTCTGGTTCAGGGGATAAGACGTCGTATACCGAGACATCGCCGGACCAAAGCCCGGGTATCTCCCGGAAGCGACGGCGTACAGGTTTCGAGGGCGGAGACAAAAGGGGTGTTGGTGGGTGGGATGGAGATGAAGACGAGGATGAGGATGACATCAAGCCTCCTGGGCCTCCCTCTGGTGAGCTGCACCAGATGCTCGCATGCCCTTTCCACAAACGCGACTCGGCAAAGTATGGAATCCAGCACGGAAACTCCGGAAGCGGGAAAAAGCACCGGTACAGAGCTTGTATGGGCCCGGGCTTCAAATCGATCCAGCGACTGAAGTGAGAAATCCTCGTGCCCATAATGGCGTGTGGTCGCTGACTTGAAATCCAAAGGGAGCATCTAAAGCGAGTGCATTCGCCTGTCCAATGCGAGCGGTGCCATCAGATCTTTCCAGGAACCGATCGTGCGGCTTGCTTGTCCCAGTTGGCTGACCATCGAAAGATGGATGTATCCTGTGAATTAGGGGATCCATCAAGAAAAGAGGGTATCGACGAGGCCCAATGGGCAGCCCTGGACAAACAAAACCGAAAAAAGAACCAAGAGACACATCGAGTGGAGAAGTGGTTCGAGATTTGGGACGTGCTTTTCCCTGGTCGGGAACGTCCAAAGAGCCCATGTGAGCATACCACTGTTGGAGGCACGAGGATAGGGGCTGACTTATTGAAAGGGCACGACATTGCGGACCCGATTTTGCCAATGTCTTCATCGCCCTCCAAAGATGCCGAGTCGTTCGCGAATCTGTTCCTTGGTATTATGGATCACAAGATTGCGCAGGGCGACATCGATATCGCCAATCCGGACAAGTGGCGGCACGGCATCAAGAGTGTCGCCCAGCTGGCCTACAAGGCGCATATGAACCTTCATCCCAAGCTATCCCCCGAGACGTCTTCGAGCGATAGCCGCAACCGTCTGTCGCTCGTGGGGGGATCGTCAACACATCTGTCTGACCCGGCGACAACGGCGTCGCATCAGCTGACGGCAATGACGGCCGGGACGTCGATTGCAAGCAGTCACGGAAGCCAGGCAGGGCGACCGCGAAACTCTTATACGTTAAACTCATCGTACGGCAGGATGATTCCGCGGACCATGGCCAGCCAACCACGGCAGTTTATTGCAGCGTCTCCAATGGCGCAGGTGCCGGCTGGCACTGACATGGCTCCGCCGATTCCGCCGTCACCACTACAGGCAAGCGGCATGCCTGCCTTTGGCGGAATGAGCGCCGCCGACCCCGCTGGAACGTACTATTATCCCTATACTATGTTCTCGCCTGCCCAGGGCTCATGGCCAACTGGCACCCCGGTTGGATATCCCCCTAACCACATGGGTGGGATGCCCCAGGACTTTGGGATGGGAGGGCCAACGTACCACTTTGGTGAAGCACAAAACTTTGGGACGGGTCCGGCGGAGGGGGCGTGAAAGTGTTTCCGTTCATTTGTTCTCGTCGTTGAGATGAACCTGGCGTCCCGGGCATTTATCGTTTCCCTTTTCGGCCCCTGAAACAGCACTATTGGATAACAGCGGGCAGTTGAAGATTACTGCTAGGCAACACAAATAGGTAGGTCGCGGGAAGATGTTCTGCACGCGCTGCTTTCAGTTAGTAATTAGATCAACGATCAGTTCCACCTCTCGAAGTTCGTGGCCCGTACCAATTGGAAGGTGGTGGTGCTGGCTGGGTCCAGAAATCCGGGGCTAGATCCAGAACCGTGGTCAAGTGCCGGAGCCAGAGGACGGTTTGCACGTGTGCATTGCTAGTGAACGGTCTGTGCGGGCCGGGGGATCTGAGAGAGAGCGCCTTTCCTCTCCCGCTGTGGGGTGGAGGCGATCCCTTGAAGAGCCCCAAACCCTGAGACGCGACACGTGGAGAGCTTGGGACCTTGACGCCAAATAGCGGGGAGTCAAAGCAAAATGGTTCGTCGCGACCGGGTTCCAGAGTTTGATAGCCTCGTGGTGTGTTCCAGAAGGCGAACGCCGTGCTTAAGAATGGACGAAATCATAGTGGGTCGCGGGTGCAATGATCGCCGTTCCAGTTTTGCAGCTTCGGAGGAAGAACAGGGATGGGACTAGTGGCGTTCATGCGGCTCTGTGGGTTTTAAGGGTGGTCACATAAGGAACTCGTAGTGCAAATATCCTATTGATCAAAATATAACGGAAAATCGGGTTGAGTTGCAAATGCCCGTGGACGTTGAAAGAAGCGGTCCTGGTGTCGAGCCGGCGCGCAAAGGCCTTGCGTAAAGCCCGATCCAAGCTCCACGCCTTCAGCCTCCATAATCAAACCGGCCAATCAGTGATCACCGTGAGGCGGCGCCCCACCGCTGGTGTGGGGTGGGCAAAGCGGGAACGGTCGCATCCAACTTGGGCGAGGTAGGACCATCAGTCGACACGGTTCTCGAGATCCTCCGCCTGGATTCCTCCAAAAGAAATTTCTCGTATCGCCCACGTTGAAGCTTTGTGTGCACACCATCGGGAAAATCACCACACCACCAGCCAACCTGCCTTTTCGTATCGACGGCGCCGCATTGCCAATCGCTGCGGATTGAGGTCGCAATCATTGTTCGCGCCCCGTCGAGGGGTTCGCGCCGGCATCGAGCGTCTCAATGCGAGTCCGCCCTGCTTCGAGCCCTCGCCTCAGACAGTTCGAGTTGCGGTCTCACTCAATTGTCTCGGCTCCCTGATCACGGCCGAAAATGCTGTCGCACCTGCGCTTTCATCGGCGCGCCCCGTCAAATCCCACATCGCCGCTCCCCGACCCACCGCCGGCGTGGGAGGCTGCAGCGCTGCAGGAGCGTAATTTGACTGCCGACGATGCCTTGCCGCGCCCCGACACACGACCACGGTCGTCCAATTCCTCGAGCGTGCCGCCGATGCTACCGCCCATCACCCGAGTGACCTCCGATCTCGATCCCGAGCCCTCTCTCGATAACGCGCGAGGCGATGGCCGACCCGCGTCGCAAGACTCGCGCCCGCCCCCTAGCCGGCCCGCACACGAGGAGGGTAGATCGAGCTTCTTCGGTAGTGCCGCCCTGCAGAACTTCCGCCGTGGAGGAGGACAAGGGGAACAGCGTGCGGAGCCTGCGGGAAACATGCAGCGCCAGAGCCAGCTCCCCGAAAACCTGCTGTCGCGAGCGAAGCCCCCGCCGCCGCCCATCAACACCGGCTTTTCTCTCCGGCCGGGGCCTGCAACGAAGCAGCCGAGGACGCCTTCTTCGTTCGTCACCCCAACCGATCTACAAAACGAACAGCAAGGGCCGCTGTCGGGTAAGCGGCCGACGGGGACCCGTTACGCGAGCGAACCCGCGACCCTTCCTTCAGTCGCCGCTCCCGAACCACAAAAGGGGAAGAAGGGCCTCCCGTTCCTGAAGAATCCCATGTCAACGCTTCTGATGAGGAAGAGAGGGGGTCAAAACGCTTCCGTCACCCAGCCGTTGCCTTCTGTGGCTGAGCCAAGTTACGATCCGCGCATTCGTGGTACGAGGGTACACGATTTCAGCGCGCCACGACCGAGACGAACGCCAACTATCACCGATCCCGTCAGGAGTTCCGTCTCGGTTTCCAAACAACAAGTAGATCACGAGCACACCCAATCCCGGGAGAGTCCCGCTGCGGAACAGGGTGTGCGCGAGAGCAAGTCCAACAGACTTCCGCCCATCCTGGCGGAAAAGGATCTGCCAGACGTGCCACCCGTGCCTCCGAAGGATGGGTCTGTTTCCTCACACCGGACATCATCGTCGCTCACTTCAAGAGCCGGCTCTATGGGGGCTTCCGGGGTTCTGGGCTCTACGTCGTCGGTCAGAACAACTGCATCTCGCAATTTCTCACTATCTGGGTCCTCGCGCCGGGACTCCACCCTTTCGGCTCTGCCGAGGCACATGAAGAGCACATCCTCCAGATTCAGCTTCGACATGATTGGGGCAGCCAACCAGGAAAAGGTGCTCGAAGAGCGACATAGGCAGCGGGAACAAGAAAAGAAGACTACGGATACTAGTGCCAATGTACAGCGCGATTCTAGGTTCGACGACTTTGACTATGAAAATTTCGACTACGACGCCATGATGGACGATGACGGGCTGGAGGAAGCAATTCCCGGCGTAAATGCTGACTACGAAGAAGACTACGGCTTTGGAGAGGAGGCAATCCCGGGCGTCAATGCAGATTATGACGACGATGATAGTTTTGTGGGTGAAGTTGACCCGGACAACGACCAGGAGAACTTTTCCGGATTTGTTTTCCAGCGCTCAAATCCTACTTCATCGCTTGCCAGCCCGCACACACCCGGTACTGGCATGCTGGCAACTCCTCGTGACAATGAGGGCAAGGCTATCGGCTTTGCGCTGACCAAGGACACCACCCCCGAAATGCAATTCACTGCTTCACCTCTCGATATGCCACAGTTTCCATGCCCACCAAAGCATGACGACGAACCGGGCCTCGGTATTCAGGGGCTAAGCGTCACTTCGAATCCAAATGATCAACATCTCGACTCGGAAGGGATACTACCAGCGAAGCGAGAACGGCGGGATGATGACCTTTATTTTGATGGAGGTCTTGCAGACGAGCTGGACTTCGAGCACGACGGGGTCGCCTTTGACGAATCACTATTTGACATTGAGGATACCGACCAATACGGCCGACCAATCCCCGGTGCCTTTGCTCAAGCCAAGGAGGCAATGCAAGCTGCTCTGCAAAAACCGTCGAATTGTGACTCGGACATGACATCCCGTTCGGGTGCCTCGGAGTCAACGGCGCACACCTCGGTCAGCGCCGGGCTCTACCGAGCATCGACCAACGTGGAGGGACTCGAAGGATCCCCCAAAGCGGCCGAGCCAGAGCCTCTGCTAGATATTCCCAGACAGGACTTGGCCTACCAGGCGGCTCTGGCTGAAGCCACACAAAAGGCCGCCGCTCTCGGCAAATTTCGGCGAAGTTCTTCTCCCCCACTGCCCGCCGAACTAACCATCACATCACCAACCGACTCACAACCATCCCAATTACATGCCGATTTAGACGCGTCTTTGGACGATTACGAAGACGATCCGTTTTCCGAGGACATTGATGACTTTGAGTTTGACGATGAAGCGATTATCGCAGAGGCGAATGCTAGCGCCCTTGCCAACGACTCGGACGGTTTTTATGGCCAAGAATTTGGCTTTTACTCGGCGCCGATGCAGCAACCGCAACACGGCCACCATAGCGCGTCCTCTTCCACCAGTGCCAGCGGTTCCAACGTTTTGAGCGCCGAAAATCTGTTTCAGTACGCCAATGGCGGCTTTTTCGGCCCCGCCGGCCAAGGCCTTGCTCGGACAACAAGCGGGCGAGTGGTCTCGCGCGAGCCGAACCTCACCCCCATCACAGAGCGCTCCGAGTACTCGAACCGTAACTCAGTTATGAGCCTCGCGCTGCCGCCAGCGATAGGAAGTGACGGCCGGAGCTCAGCCGCCGGCATGCACAGCCCCGGACTTGCTCAGCTGGCCCTGTTGGCGTCTGATGACGAAAATATGAGCCTGTCAGCTCTGCGCAAGCTGCGCTCCAAGGCCTGGGGCGGGTCGCAGGCAAGCCAGAGCTCTCGCGAAGGCAGCCCGCGGTCGGAGCGGGCGCTCGGACCTAATGGTGACCCGGCAAGCTCGCCCTGGAATCCGGGGTCGAGCTACCTCGGCCCCGCAGGGCACGGGCACGCGCGGAAAGGATCCGCGTTTTCGCTGTGGAGCAGCTCGGACGCCGGCGAAAGTGGAGCTGGTAGCCCAACGCTCTTGGTGGCGCCTTTATCACTACCGATTTCGTCGCCCGTCCCGGTGCCACCCATGCTACCGCAAATGTTCTCGCCTGTCAGTCAAGGCAACGGCCCTGCCTCGTCCACGGCACCAGGACTCGCATGCTCTCCCGTCCTCGAAGGCGAAGAAGATTACGAGTGGCAGCAGCAACACCCGAGTATCGATAACTCGCTGCTGTCGGACCCTGTCCTTCACGACCACGACCTTCCCCCGCCTGCTTCGTCAGAGCCGGTGTCGCCTGTGCAACAACGACGGCCCGCCATGGGGCATCGGCACAAGGGCTCTGCGGACAGTATCTCGTACACGAAGGAGGAAGAACCAGAGAGTGGTGGGACGAGATGGGTTCTGGAGCGGAGGAGAACAGCGGAGAGCGGGGAAATCGAGATCCTCGGTAGGGAAGTGGTTGAAGGGGGCCGGATCTAAGGTTCACGTCGCACTATATGGTACACCAGTCCGTACGTCGGGCACTGTGGCTTTCCGTTTCAGTTTGGGTCATGCGGCATACGGTGGATGCAATAGATATTAATGGACTTGGGTCCTATAATGGGGTTACACAACCGGACCTAGACGGGGGCACAAGCCCAAAAGTCTGGTGAGGGGTTATGGGTCAGGTGTTTGGGCAGTATACATAGCGTGGTGGTTCTTCTTTTGGCTTTTTTTTTTTATTGTCTGGATAGAAATCCTTGGATGACGGCGATATATATGATATACAACCTTTTTTTGGTGTTCCTCCTACCCCCTCCTTGGTCTGCCTTGTTATTTTTCTTTGTTGCGATGTGAGTGGCTGGGAGCTTCGTCCGTTGCCTGGCAACTGTCTGGCACATGTCCCATGCATATGACCTGATCCCATTCTTAAACGTATCAATTTGTTCCACCACGCATTTGCTGCAAAGGGGATTGAACCTAACCTGACACCTTCAACTCCAAACCACAGGCACATAGGCACTCTACTCGACCGGCGTGTCCTGCACAAGTTCATCCGTTATCATCGCCAATCACACACACCCTAAGGGTCTCAACCACATATAATGTCGACAAATCTCTCATCCACGGACTCATCCTCCGAATCGCCTCCTCAATGCGATAGGTGCTGTAAGCTACAGTCTCAAATGCTACAGGATGAATTTTGGGTCCACATTCCCATTCTAGACGTGGGGCGCTTTATCGCGGAATCGACGCCTAGATGTCTCACATGTTCTATCATGTCGGCGGTTGTTCGACAACGTCACGGTGCGATTGATTCACGGTCCGGGAAGACACTCTACGACCGCCCAAAAGAGGTCACCCTTTCCGACCATTGCATCAACGGCGGTTTGAGCCAGGCCTCGAGATTGATGCTGAGAATCGACAGGAGTAGCATCGCAACGTACTCATTCTTTCACAAAGGAGGTCAGTAATCTCCACCGCCGTTTCGCCAATAACACAAAGGCTGGAGATCTGAAATAGACTCGTGGTCCTGTCCTCCCCAGCTTTCACGACTCATGCCCCCAGGAAACGAACTGCCGGAAAGTACAGCATCGGAGGAGAGCCTCTCCTGGGCAAAGGAGCACTTGAGACGATGTACCGAGTCCCACCAGAGCTGTAAGGCTGTTCCGAACTCGCCGCTACCGGCTAGAGTTCTTGACATCCGATACTGCCGACGTGTGCTGACGAACCAAGGCGACATTTTCCCGGCTATATCCGGCCTGGCTAAGAATTTCCAAAAGGCCCGGAACTCGACATATGTGGCCGGGTTGTGGCTGGATGATTTGCCACGCAGCCTTCTGTGGTACGATAACTACAGTCTCCCAGGACTGAGCAGTTGTAGGAATTGTGCCCCGACCGAATACAGAATATGGAAAAATGGTCCCGCCGATCCCTGGCGAGCCCCCTCGTAGTCGTAGGCCTCATTGAAGCTCCCAACCGGCACCGACATCCGCATTCTAGGTCCACCATTAGGCCGGGGCTTCGACAGTTCATGCCGGGTAGTCGCTGCTGCGGCTGAGCCGGCAGGTCCGGATCTAACCGGAGAACTCTTGAAGTGGGGGAGCTATCTGAGGATCTCCGGCCGGCTCGTTCCCGCCATCCTCCGGTTGGATAAGTCCCAAAACACCGGCGCCGTATTCCATGACTTGGAATTCCTTCAGGAACACGAATTCTTTCATTTTACCAACGATACCCACTACTTCAAGAAGCTAATGGGGCGTATTGACGTTAGGTCTAAGAACTTTGACCCTTGTCGAGCTTATGGTACTTGTGAAATCCCTCCAGATCGAGTGGATAAAGACTTTTTTACGGAAGCCAGTCTGAAATATTTGCCTGGCTGGATCAACAGGCATGAAACTTATGACTTTGAGCCAGAGAACCCCGCAACAGGAGTATACTGCCTTTTAGTCGGCCGCGCCCCACGAGAGAACTTAACAGGCGAAATCCTGTTTGAAGAGCCTCCTGTCGGTAGCGGATGCAACTTTGAAGAGGTGGGACCTGCGCATCTCTATTTCCTCGTCCTGAGGCGAGTGACAAAAGGCGGTGAGCCAGATCTCGAAGGGGATAAGGGCCCAGAGCATGACGGATTGTATAGATACCTCAGGGTCGGAGTGGTTGTGGTCGCAAGGGGACCGAAAGGCTGGGCGGATAAGCTGTGCGAGCTAGGACAGGAGCGTACGGTGACCATCTATTGAATGTGCAGTCAGATAGCGAGTCTTGGCATGTTTGGAAACTCAATGTCTTCAAACACCTCTCAGGTTGCGAATTTATTGACGGTGAAGGCAGTACCTGCCTGTGATCACATCACCCATGGGCCAATTAAATAGGGGCCTAAAAGCTGGTTCTGTGGGTCACGCTCACAGCGAGAAACCACGATCGGGTGACCAACCAGAAGTAGGCACATGTGCTACATGCGGGGATGAGGCAACCTCAACTGTCAAGCGCCCCGGTCCTTCAGACACGGACAATGCAAGAAGAAATCATACCTCCCGATGGAGCCGCCACCATCTACTCGCCGCTCAATCAAACTATAGATGAGATACGATTGCTCACCCTGCGACCTTGTCTGCCCGACCAGCCCTTGGAATGCGCTCTTGAGAAAGCCTCACTCCAGGACTGCCTGCCCGCCTACACCTCCTTCGTCCAGTCTAGTGGCCTCTCTGGAAATACCCGGAGGCAAGTCAAACAAATCTGGGCAGCATCAACCCGCGCATGCGATGTAAATCACGCAGGCCCGGGGCCGCCTTCCCCGCTTGCTGCGGATCCGTTTCTCGGCAGCGTCCCGGGACCGGACCACTACCGCTTCAACTGGGGCGACTTCGCCGCTCTTTCGTACGTCTGGGGGGACGGCATCCTGCGAGAGAATATCATTTTGAATGGCGAGGTGGTGTCGATAACAGCGAACCTTGCGATTGCTCTGCGCACCCTGGCCGCAGACGAGGTATTCACGGGCCAGTACAGACTCTGGGTGGATGCGATATGCATCAATCAGGTCGACGACGAGGAGAGGGCCGATCAAGTGCAGAAGATGCGCGATATCTACGGCGGTGCCTGGGCCGTTGTCTCGTGGCTTGGACGAAGCCACCCCGGTGCCAGCATCAACTTCGCTTTCCCGTTTCTTCGGATTCTGGCTTCTCTGGAAGGTGATAGACGCAATCTCGGAAATTTTCAAAAGCCACTGAAGGACACATACTTCTATGCTCTGAGCCGACTGATGAGGAAGGACTATTGGTTCCGCCTCTGGATCATCCAGGAAGTTGTCATGGGTGCTTCTTCTACAGTCCTGCGCTATGGGGATGAAATCATTGACTGGAACACGTTCTGCCGGGGGATAGGTGTTTTGTACCACGGGTCTAACTGGCTGTTCAAGGACACGGCACTGGAGCTGGCGTACGTGTCCAGGGGCATCCGCGAACCCGCTGTTTGGGCTACTTATGGCGTGCACCTCGTACACAACGACCTTCGCCAACTGACACGCTCCCAGGAGCATGGGGGCGGATGGCCCAGCTTCCGTCGCCTTCTTGACATCGCAAACACGGCCGAATGCCGCGATGTACGGGACAAAGTATTTGGGCTCGTTGGAATGATGGACTCAGCAATCGCGGCCGACATAATGAAAGCCTTTGAATATGAACCGCCAAGACTGTTCACGGCCGTCTCGCGGGCGTTCATCATTCACACCAACAGCCTCGACCCCCTACGCCAGGGCAACCCATGGGGTCAAGTTGGTGCGCCCTCGTGGGCAGCGGATTGGACCTGGGAAGGTCGAATACGGTTCTCTCGCCCAGAGTACAACCTAGTAGCGCCGCATTGGGATAATTCAGAGCCGGAACCAGATCCTGCCTTGATCTACCGCGCTCATGGCTACACTGCACCGTCTTTCTGTTTTCTCGATGACTGGAGGCTACTCCGATGTGAAGGGTTTATCTTCGACGAAATAGCGGGACTGGGGGCACCGGAGGCAGGCTTCTTCAAGTGGGACAAGCACCGAGTTATCCAATGCCCTTCGTGGAAGAGTGCGTATGGAAGCCCGGAATTGACCGGACAAGCCCTCTGGAATGCGCTCTTGCTTTCAGTCATCGCCAAGGGCGAGCGGACCCATCAGCGCCACGCCGCACTGCTCAGTCTTCCAGCATCATTTTGGATGGCTTTACCCCAGTTCGAAGCAAGAGGATGGGACTGGTTGGCAGCACAAAGAGGGTACTACTTCAAGTGGCAGTACTGGCGCGATGCCAATGACCACTTGATGTTGGGGGAAAGACCTCTCGCGAGTTTCTTTACAAACGTCATTCCCGAGGACGCAGATGAGATCACGTACACCGAGATCTACTGTGCTTCCCAAAGAGCTGTTCAGCAACGGCGGTTCATGTTGACAAAAGGGGGCTATTTTGGTTGGGGCCCTGATAATGCGTACACCAACGACGAGTTAATGGAATTAAGGGTTGGGGATAAAATTGCGGTTGTATTTGGATGCAGCATGCCTCTGGTTATCAGACCGAAAGGTGTCAGATTCGAGGTCGTTGGTGAGGCGTATTTGCAGGGTTTCATGAACGGAGAGGCCCTGGATCTTCTCAAATCAGGTGATTGCAAGGCACAGGCCTTCACATTCTGCTAGAGCTCACATCTGTTCAAGTTCTTTAATACACCTGAAACGGTACTGGCAAGCAATCCATTGTCCGATAAACTGAACCATCGTACCATCTTGAGGGCAATTTACAATTTTGATTCTGCCATAAACGTCATCAGCCAGCCGTGCATCAACGATGAGCAAAATCCACGAACCCCGGCTCCAGCGGTTGAAAAGACCTCCCGGGTACAGCCCGGGAGGTCACCGATGACATGTCAGTCACGCTTGAGATCGGAGACAAAACGGGAATTTCAGGCGACCTAAGACATTCAACATCAAGTGTTACAACACTGCGATGATGATGACATAGGCCACCGCTTGTATCACGTCCACGACATCAGAGGTAAACAAGCTCAGGAAATATGTTATCTTCTAATATTTGTCGTACCAAGCTCTAAACTAAGCAAGGCTTCCTGATGATGAGCTTCTAATAAAGTATGTGACGACACCCTTGCCGCCCAAATGTGTATCATCTACATGTAGTATAACAAATCAATGTATGTCTCTCCAAACAATGTATGCTAATCTTGAGCATGTATATATGCAACAATGCCCGTCAAACGCATGCGCCGTACCAAAGAAAAAGACGAAAACAGACCCGTTTTGCTCCCATATATCCAAGACCCTTTTCTTGTTTCATACCCTACCAGAGACCCAAGACCCAAGATCCAAACCCTAACCTCCCAGCCACCCATGATATGCAGTACTCATACAGAGAAACGACAGAACGCTACCAACCCATGCAATGCTAATACGCCGCAACCGACAATGGCATCCCCTCGCCATGCATCACCCTCCTCGCAGCGGAGAACCCTTCATCGGGGGGTAGTACCAAGGCGGGGATCTCCAAAAAGGCATCGTCCCCATCAAGTTGCACACGGAATCGACCAATCTCGCGGAAGCCGAGCTTCTTGTAGAGGCGCAAGCCCATCGGGCTGGCAAACACAGTGGTGTTGAGGCCCAAGCGGCGGCCCTCCTCGATGCCCCATGACGTCAGGGCGCTACCGGCGCCTCGACGCTGGTAGTCGGGATGGCACAATAAAATCTTGAGGAACATGTGGCCGCGTGTGTAGCGCTTGTCGAACATGTCTCGTTTGCTGGCTGCACATCGCTCGCGGAAGACGTTCATGCGGTCGCGGTGGCCGATGGTGATGGGCAGGACGGGGTTATTGGCAGGGCGGGATAGGGGTTCTGTGCGGGGAAGGGTTGGGTTAGCATGCAGCGGTGGGAATGAGGTGGCGATAAGGGATTCGAGGGTTGGTTGTGGGTGCATACCTCGACCGAACGTGTTGGCGGTGGGGATGTGCGGTGCGTCCCATGAGCCAAAGGCGACGACCCGAGACCGGCCCGGGTCCTGGTCGTCGGCCATCTCGCACACGATAACGGTGCTGGTAGCCAGGTACTCGGCGCATTTTTGGCGGCAGAGCTCGGCGAACTCGTTGGTGTAGAGGCCGCTATCCGGGAAGCGGTAGGGGTAGATTGGGTCGAGAGGCGAGGCGCCGATGAGCACCCAGGTCATGGGGACGAGGTCCGCTGCCGTGGCGATTCGGACCGTCTTGTTCATTTTGGGCGGCCGGCGGGCTGGCTGGCAAGGAAGGTGGATGCAGATGCGGTGCGGATTGGCAGATGGCGAATGTTAGCTACGAGGCATGGTGCGGCGAGTCGTAACCTCAAATATATCTAGGCTAGAAAATGTGACGAAAAAAACTGTCGAGAAACGGGGTGGGATCTTCGAGGGACGGAAAAAGGCGTGGATGGGATTTAAGAGAGAAGTGGAGGAAATTGAACACGCTTTCCCATGCCTGCATCGTCGAGCCGGCCCCAGACCCAGGGCCGCGAACACCCACACTATGACGGCATGCGATCTGCCTTGGAAATGCCCTTGCTCGCTTGGAGGCTGGCTTGGCGGGAGCGAAAGGGCTATGACGTAGGGGAGGGTAGGGGGGAGCAGCGTCGACGTCAAGGCGCCCTTCTCCCGGTGAGCATCGCACCCTCTGATTCGCCCCCTCCCCCGGTCGCCATGTCAGCTGCGAGCCATCCAGCGCCCCTTTGCGCCATTCAGGCCATGAAGATTTTCCCTTTTGTTCCCATTTTGAGGGGCAGTCATCCACCCCCGCGGACTACCAGTGCTTGGCGGTGCCAACACGCCTGTTCGTTCTGCACGCCGACGTCGGGGGCTGCTGGCAACACGCCATGATGACTCGGGGGCGGTATCCTTCATTTCGCGATCCCACCGCTGCGGTCCCCTTTTTGCGCTCCCAAACTCGCAGTCTTGAAAACAAATGCTCTGAATGCTGAATCATCTCGCTCTTGCCACAACGCAAATACGAGGTATTGATAAAGTTGACTCCGCGACCATCTTGATCGCTTAGTAACACCATCTGAGTAAGGAGGTCTCGGTCAGCCGTTGCACCGTCGTCGCCCAACAAAAATACACTGGCCCGGCCCATTGATTGGCTGCGCGCCACGATCCTCCAGGGGCTCTGATCTTGGGGGCATCTTGCCGACCCCGCCATCATGTCGCCATCGAGGGATTGGAAGCTCGGGAAGGAAGCGGGCCCGACGCGAACAACCTTCTCGAACCCCCAGACCACTCAGCGTCGAAGTGCCAGCGCGGCGTGCAAAACCCTCCTTGCGGGTATCTAAAACGCGCCCTCAATGAAATTTCCGAAAGAGCGGCCCCTTTTGGCGCGCTACCCGTCATGCTTGGCCACTGCGGCCGCATTGCTGCCAATTAGGTGGGTGGTGATGGAGATGACAATGGCGGTGTACCTCTTTTCGCGGGCAGAACATGCCGCACTATCCCAAGTTGCTGCAGGGTCCATGACTTTGCCACGTTTTCTGGTTGATGACAACCAACCTAAAACTGACCTCTCCGCATGCGCGATAGCCAAGGGAAAAAAAATAAAAGCGCCCAATAACCTTTCATCAAGCGGTGGGTTGCTGTCGCCCCAGCCACTGTATCGCTTCGGGCTGATGCAACAGAGTTGGGGCCACTGAAAGCGCAGCGAGCAGAAGCCCTTCGCGCTCACTGGCAGCCAAGAACGGACCCCGGAATGCCTGAATTGGAAACCCCCGTGGAGATCCAGGCCAAGTCAACACAACTTCCTCAAGACGTCATTGGACTCTCCAGTTTGTGTTCCGACAGCAATGCATTCAGTCTGATCGGTTTGAAACGACTGGCGCGATTGGGTGGCGACACAATGTGTGCCGAGATTCTTGAGCTTGAAAGGGCAGCGCTCGGTGAGACGCCACTCGGAGGCAGCCCGCTCGGCAGTCAAATCGTCCGCAGCGAAGTGCCAAGAGGGATGCCTGAGAGCAAGCGCTTACACGGGGTCGAAAACACCACGGCAATCATCGCAGTCCTATCATTGGCTATAAGCTTATTTTGGCACTGTGATAATCATGAAACGGAAAAAGTCACTCAGAACGTGATCAGTCAGGACACAAGTGCGTGATGTTGTATTATCTAAGTAACCTCATTTTTGGCACGAAGCCTAGGTACTTAGACCTATATCACTTAGTGTTGGCTTTTACTGGGACTCGGCCGAGACCAGGTCCGTTCAATTGCTTTTCTAACTTCACCAAGCACAGCGGCGCCGTGTTGAAACAGGGCCCAGCAACAAGTAGAATATCCATCCAAGCTACGCAGCCTCTACTGTATCGAGTGTTGGGCTCCGCTCCCTGCCTGAGTAAAAGCTCGATCAGACTGTGCCGATGCTGAATGGACCCCGCTGATTGAGATGGGCTGCCCACATTAGATACCTCAGCTGCACATAGGGTTAGGAATGGCCACCAGACGGTATCACTAGGTAGTATTCAAGTTGTCAAGTTTTTGATTTGTTTGGTATCCGAGATCGAGAAGTAACTAAACACGGACGTCAGATGTGGCTCGAAATTGTTGGCCGGGGTAACACCCTCAATGCGCAATGAAGCAGTGGCTGTTTGATATCATGGCGGCGCTGAGATGAGGGGCGGTCGATCTGATCTTTCTTGTACGAAAAGAGACAATCCTTCTTGTATCGCAAACCCAAGGAAGGTTTCGCACCGGGGGTAGTCTTCGAGGATTTTGTCCAGATCGTAGCATCCCTTATATCAGGGATTTAAATTTAAATTGCCCAATGACTAGAAGTTGTGTGAGCAGACCGCATACACAGCCACTGCACCCGCATGACCCAAGCACGATCCACCCACAGGGGCAGGAGGCCCGGACATCTCGCGTGTGATATGTTGAATGCGGAGTAAAGATGTTCCCTGGCCGACTCCCTAGACCTGTGCGATGCTGATAGTCACTGGTGCTGTTCCCAGGGGCACCTCCCACCCAAGCCGCGCCTGATGGAGACCTGGGGTTTTGACTGCGTATTTGGCGGCACCGGCTGTCGTCTCAAGCCAAACAATGGCTAGCGCCGCTTTAGGTCCTCCGTCAAGTTGTGAGAGAGTAAGAATCAGGGCTGCATCAGTGGCGCGGTATGTGAATTTGGCGATTATACCGGCGTCAATGGTCACCAATAGTCTCATGGGCCCAATAAACACCCTCCTCCGAAATGCGTCTTGGGTCAGTACTGAAACTACGCCGCTTGTCGAGGAGATATTACCTCCATAGGCGGCGAGTCCGCCACTGTCGGCATCTTCAACGAGGTATGTCGCAGATCCAAGGGCCAGGCCAACGAAGTTGGGGCCGTAGTCACCGCTATACCCGTCCCATTGCAGAGTATCCGGCCATGAGTGAAAGGAAGCCGAAGCAAAGCCTTCCTGGTTGATGTTTGAAAGCGCTGCGGTCATGCCGCCGTATCCAACTTTGAGCAGGTAGCCATCTGAAGGGTCACTGCGAAAAGCTGACAAGAGAACAAGCGCATTCAGTCCTGAACCATAATGGTGGATTTGCCGTTCAATACGCTGTAGCTTTCCGGCATAACTAAGGCAGCCCAACATAACACGGTTAGGGATATCAGCCGTGGTGAAGTACGAGGGGCTCTTACACGTTATCCCAATAGCGGCGAGCGTTCCCGTTCCATCCCCAGTGTGGGACCGTTGGGTCGTAACCAAGGACTGTATTGAGTGTCTTGGTAGCCGTGGAGTTGTAGCCAAAATATCTTGCGCGGGGAAGATCAGTCAAGAAACGGTTTGTGAGTGGAACAATAACTGAAAGATCACAAGAGCAACACACCTAGACCAATAGTAGATACCCTCCTGTCCGGTCGAGTCCCACGCCATCTCGCTCCCAAACGGCACTGCTGCGGCGTCCCAGAGACGTGCTCGTGCACGCATGCTGGATTCAAAGGCAGACACCTGAGATCCACGTCCTTCCCGCTTCAAATCGGCCATGATCTCCCCAAATACCGTTTCACCCATCAGACCATCACGCGAATGGGCAACATTGGCCGACATGCACTTCATCACAGTGTTATACGACTGATCAAGATACCACTCCCATGTTCGCCTAGTCAAAAGGCCCGGATACGCGCGTCCCACGCGATAAAGCGCCCAATATGAAGCCGCAACGTGGACGTAATTGTAGGCGCGGTCCGTGCCATATGCCTGAGTCCTGTTCCACGACATCCATCCGCCCCAGTCCAGCGAGCGACTGTAGTTGAAAGCTGGAACTATCGATGGCTGGTAGTAGAAAATGCTCTTGCGTACCGTGAAGTCGCTGTTCTGTAATTTTCCCCACAGAACCCTATCGACGAACAACTCCAGCTGTGCTACCTCTGTTGGGTGGGGTTGAACGGCCTGTTTCATGGCTGCGGCGAGAAATGAACCGGCTCCGCCCTCATCGCTGAGTCCGGCGATCCAAACGCGACTGTCCTGTGTGACAATAGCCCGTCTTTCGTAGTCGTACGTCATGATGGATGACGCCCGACCAAAGGGGTCTACCGTGTCGTTGAACCATTGGCGTGTCGTTAGGAATCGGCCCAGGTCTGACACTGCCTCATTGGCAGCCTTGGTGACCAGGTAATGAACTGTTTGAACACGTCCGTCTGAGTAGGTCAATGTAAGTCGGGCTCGGCCCCAAGCTTCCTTTCTGGTATCGGTCTGATAAAAGCCCTCATCCGTACGAGTTACTTGAAGCGAAGTGGGTGGATCCACTTTGACAGCGGCCACCGTCAAATTGACTGGCAGACGGACGGAGAAATAGGCCGAAGAGTTACGGGAGACAATGTAGCCAGGAACGCTTGCAACGACAGGAACGCCGATACTGACAAGGGTATTGTCGATGTCCCGGACACCGCCTCTGACCAGAGAAAAGCGAACGCCTGTAGTCATTGACTGGCCGGCTTGTAAGACCCGAGACGTTGGGACATTCCATGGCTCGGCCGAGGCCCACTCCTTTGTGGCCCACGCTTTCGTGAGTACCTGCCACTCGTAGTAACCCTCAAATGTCTGGCTTCCGTATGCTGTATCTGCGAAGCTTGTCTCGCCCAGGTTGCGCCAGGCCTCAAAGGGTGTATCTCCCAGAGGCGTGACGACCAAGGCGGCGCCAGTGCCACTGACGGGGACAACGCGAATGTAGCCCCCGTGCATCCCAATATAGGGATCAGCAAGTGAGCATTTCTCTTGGATTTTCTCGGCAGAACGCCCTGTGAAGATGCTGTTGAACTCAGCTGGGAAGCCGAGACTACCAATCTCCAGAGAGGTTTTCCCGGTGTTGGTCAGGGTGAATCGTAGCGCCAAGTCGCCGCCCGTATCGATCCACTCTCTCGTGATGTTAAGGGGCAGCGCGAGCGGCAAGGTTCGGGTCAAGCTTCCGGCGGATAGAGCGTTTGTCTGCAACTGCGTCACCGGCTTTCTCGACGTTGCTGAGTTAGCCTCTAGCCAGGTCGCTGTGTTGACTTCGCGGTATCGGAGAATCACATCACCCCAATGGTACTGGCTATTTCGAGCCCGGCGTGAGATGTAGTCGAAGGGGAGAAAGTCGAAGGAACTACCGGCGGGCCGCAAGGAGGCAAGCGTCTGCGAATCTCGCACAATCTGCACATTAAAGTTCTTGGTGTTTCGACTCACGTATCCGTTGCCGATTCCCAGGGTATCCTGCCCAGTAGCCAACCAAGGACCGGCAAGAGACAGGAGCAACACGCGAGTTGCCTTGGCCGCCATGTTCGCTGGCGCGCACAGACGAAGGGCTTCGCGTGCAAAAGCTCTGGTCTAGACCGGTGTCGCAAAACATCAGCAGCGCGATCTGGTCCGTCGAAGCTGCATTGGCGGGAGGTTGGCGTGGGTGCGGGGACGGCGCCTTTTGCCAGGCCATCGTCGGGAAGCCTGGGTCTGAACCGGTGTAATGGTTAATTATGCGCTCGGATAAAACATTGCGGTTCTTTGGCCCTGCCAGCCAGCCAGATACAAAGGGCCCGATACAATGGCGGCTGATAGGTGGAAGTTGTTTTTGATACCCCACGGGCCATTCAGCATCGTAAGGGGCAGCGACAGGGGCTGTCTGCGAACTCCAGGGTTGCGAAATCAACGTATGGCGCTACCGATCAGCGTGCGAAACTTGAAGCCGGATGCCGGAGATCTGACGAAAACTTTACCAATTCTCTGATATCTTTTGGCGACCGAATCCGTTCAAAAGGATGATGCCGCAGAAGAGCGCAAGCTTGTCAAAGCAGCGGCGTCTTTTGAGAGCCGAATCAATGGATGGCCCCGGCAGTGGACGCTAGGTACCTACCTGGGTTGCGCCTTCTGACCATTTCGCAAGAAGAACGGTGATCGCTACCCGCAACCGTGCCTGGTAGTACCTCAGAATGGCCCGGGGGCATGTCTTCTTTTACAGGCAAGCCCGGGAACTGCAGTGGGCCCTAGCTACTTCAGGACAGAACTTGCGGATTGCAAGGAAAGGGTCCCCTCAGCCAGGGCGAAATATGCCTTCTTGTTCTACTGTTAAGGGCCTCAATTGTGCCGAACAAGGTTGGAACTTAAAAAGTATGCTTTGTTCAGCGCTCCGACAGCCGAAATGCCAACAAACCTACCCGGTTCAGATAAGAACTGCGGGCGGGTTTCTATTTTTTGATTTCTCACTGTTAGTTTCAAGTGGTCCCTGATACCGCTCTGCCGTCTGCGTCATGTCTGCCACAAATCCGACGGCCAGTCAATGCCAGTATCTAGTAGTATGGCCCACATTCAAGCTTTCGGCCCGGCGTTTGTGGGAGATACCATCTTGAATGTCACAGACGCTTCAACTCCACTGCTTACACAGGACGGCAGCGCAGATGTACTGCTAACGTACGACACATCCCTCCAACCCGATGAGCTAACCGAGGCTCAGGAAGAGACATATAACGAGCTTTGCCGCACCGTTTTGGATGCTCTAGAGGGTCCGGGACTCTCCCGTGTCATCAAGCTGTCACAGGACTTCCAACATAGTACTCGGGGAGAGAATTGGGCGCAATCTTGGGCGGGAAGGTCTGGCATCCCGTTGGCCTATTTCAGAGACTCGAAGGGATGGAAAGCATTATCTGCATACCTATCCCAGCCACCCTAAAGCGATGCCGATGGGATGACGCCGGAAATGATACACGCGCGGGTATCTAGCGTGGCAGATCTTTTCTTCAATAAGCTTTGTCCTGGTGACTGGAACAAGGATTGGAACGTCACCCTGGCGGGCGGACTCTTTGCATTTCTTCACAACACACCCGGCACTCCGTCTATTTCCGAGATTGCCGATGCTCTCGATTTCAGGTGGCACGTATGTCTCATCGTCGACAAGTTTGTCGACGGTCATGGCCTGCGTCGCCCAAACAACAAGATCTGCGCCATGTGGCACAGTATGAAGGACCCTGCGGCTATTCGAGATGAAGCAGGTCGGGGTAATTGGGACACCCCGGAGTCTCAGCTATGGCAGGCGTTATCTGAAGGCGGTGCTGGTATTGAAGCAGCGGCACACCAGGGGCCCCTATTCGCACGCCCTCGCCATTACATAGCATGGGCGATCGTCGAACCTACACGACAGGAGAGGAGAGAGAAAAGGCGGTGCAACAATACTGCGAGGATGTTTCGAGCCTCCGGAAGTTTCACCTCCACCGCGCTCTCGAGTCCGCGGAGGTTTGGCGCATGGGCCGCAGCTGGCTAAGGTCTGTTGGGAAGCCATGCCATTCGCCGTCACCCTCAGTTACACCAGAATTGGTATAAGGTCTCCGTGCTGGCCTGCCCGGAGAGAGCATGGGTGTGGATGAAGGCAGCGTCAGTAAAAACGACCAGGGTTAGGGTAGTTTCTTTTGTCGTATGGATTCGTTGCTGCCTGATAGGTCTGATGCTTCTTGCCAGCGGGGACTCGACTTTGGACGAGGACCGCGTGTTCATCTTGTCTCATTTTCCACGCAAATCCGAATTCTCTTGGTAACCCTCACAATACCTGTCTAAGATACCTAGCTTTAACCATGTCAGTTTTGACCTTATCTTTATTCTCATATGAAGACGACGCGAAGCTCGGGTCGTCCAAGGACGAATTCCGCCTCCTCTCCCTCGACCCCGCTCCAGGCTCTGACTACAACGCGCCTCTCGTTTGCAACATATCCTGCCACAGCATCCAATCACCCCCGATATTCAGGGCGCTATCATACGTATGGGGCTCCTCGCAAACGCCTCACTCCGTCCAGGCCGGCGGAAAGCACCTCCCCATCACCTCGTCGCTGGACGAAGCACTAAGGCACCTTCGTGCACGCGGTGGGGAACAAGCGCTGACCCTTTGGATCGACCAAGTATGCATCAACCAATACAACAACGACGAGAAGAGCGATCAAGTGGCCCTTATGGGCAGCATATACAGCGCTGCAGAGCGGGTTTTGGTCTGGCTCGGCCCGGCGGCGGATGGCTCCGACCAGGTGATGGAAATGTTCTTCGAAGTAGGTCTTGCAGCGAAAAGACTGGAATGGAGTAGTCACATGAAAGAGATAACACGAAATCTACGGTTCGTAGGAGTGTTCCGCAGTCAGGGATCTGGCGGTGAGATTGACGATGGGTTGGGACCATTCCGCCAGCTGATTGCGGACTGTCTGCCGCGCTTCAGGGAGCTTCTGGGCGCCATTCACGAATGGATGAAACGCGCGTGGTTCACAAGGATATGGGTGGTGCAGGAGTTTGCCATGGCAAAGAATTCCCCGGCGTTCGTCTGCGGAGAGGGCATAGTGGAGGCTGAGTTGGTTTTCCTGGCCATGGACGTCCTCCTGAGCGCTCACGGCCAATTGGCAGATGCTGTCCGTTCAGATTCCTCCTCTCAAGAAAGAAAGTATCTCGCTACTATTCTGGACGACCCCACGGCCCTCTTCAAGGACACTAGACTTGGACGACAAGCTTTCGATCTCGGCATCCCCGGGGCTCGCGCCACACTTCTTCACGTTCTACGAGATACTTACGTCGATAACGATATGGCGATGAACGCCACCGATTGTCGCGACAGAGTGTTTGCTCTCCTCGGACTGGCTTCCGATTCCGCGGAGCTTGGTCTGCGTGCAGATTACACCGTCAGGGACTATGGGATCATCCTGGCACGGGTGGCCAAGGCCTTGATTCGGAAGACGGAAGGCCTCGAAGTACTGTCGTACTCGCAATTCCCAAGGCAGGAATACAAAAATTCACAGATACCCACTTGGGCACCCGATTGGCGATCGGATCAAACTTGGCCTCTGTGTGAGACTCGGACCAACCACACTTTGTTCTCGGCCTCTGGGGAATCACCTCTTCAAATGTACCAAACGACAAATGAGAAGACCCTCCGCCTCGAGGGCAAGGCAATTTGCACCATCTCTGCGTGGGTACCGAATTGGAGAGGATTTCTTTTGTCCTTATCCTTGCGTCTCGGGCGTCGAGGGACATTTGCTTCTCAGAAATAGAGCAACATCCGAAGGTGAAGAGTATTTGCTGACATTTACCACAGAATTGCAGAACCAGAGCATCTGCGGAACGATATCGCTGGACTACACCGACTAGAAGTCATCAACTACTTCTGCGCCCAGTCCGCCACTCTGCACCAGGGCAAAGATAGCATCTACTCTTCCGCCGCCCGAAGAAACGAGGGCCCCTGGCGGATACCCATTGCCGACCTCTTCATCGGTCTCCCCGTCCCCGAACCAACGAGAAGCGACAATGCCACACGTTCAGTGAAAGATCTGTATCGCAGCTACATCGAACAATGGGATGGTGACGATGACACCTGGACAATTGTCACTCGACGCGAGAATATGGAGTATTTGATTTGCATGAATCACATAAAGGACAAAATGCCGTTCATGACAGAGAAGGGGTATGTTGGAATGGGGCCGGGACATGCAGAAGCAGGGGATGTTGTTGTCATCTTCGCCGGAGCGCATATACCGCACGTGATTCGCAAGGCCCCTGAGCAGGGACCGCACGGCGAGACACACTGGACGTTTGTGGGGGAGGCGTACTGTGATGGAGTGATGGATGGGGAGGCATGGTCGGTGACGGAGGACATGAGCCGCTTCCATCTTATCTGAAAAGTGGTAGCAGTTCTGGCCATGCTTACATTTGCCTACTTGCACAAGCTTTTGACTTTAAAAGTTCCTCATCCGAAGTCAAAATAAGGCATTTGCAATACGCCTTGATCCACTACAACGGTGAACTCAAAATTGAGGGCCCGGGTATAATGCCTTCCATTTTTCGCATACTTCACAAACTGGTCGCACTCCCCAGATCCCTTGCCGTTTGCAAAGTTCTTGAGCTAGGGAACATCCTCCCACAGCTAGCTGTCCCTTTCGGCCCTTCGTTAACCCAAGATCTGAAGCCCTGCAGCTCATTTTATCAAGAAAAGATTGACCTATTGCCATGACTCGCTTCAACTCGAGGAGATCGCGAGACCTCAAAGCTTTGGCGATTTCGGCAGTAACTGCGCCTTAGGTTTACAACCCGCCGGCCGTGGCGTCCTGCATTACGGACCTGACCCTATTCTAAAAGGCAATGTGCGACGACCTGCTATCCTATCTTGCCGCCGCAAACGAAGTAGAAGTCACGGATGACAAAGCCAAACTCGAGCGACGGCGGGCGCGGCTTTGGGCGCGCGTATTCCGCGACTGGGACACCGATTGCCGCTTCCAACACCCGGGAGACATTGAGCCACGCGAGCCGTTCCCCGTCATCAAACAACCGAACCCGGGCTTCACGATGGAGCAGATGCGCGCGCGCGCGATGGCACACTGGAATAGAGGCGAGGTCCAGCGCGTCAGTCAATACAACATCGAGCTCGTCGTCTACTGGGCTCGTCGCCGTCTTGTCAAGGACGTCCGCATCTCCATGGTCATCGCACACCCAACCATATTCACGCGAGCCTCTTGGCTTAAAATCTTGGGGAAGGAAGAAAACCTGACAGAGCTCCGGGCTCTCGGTGCGAGCGAGGAATTTGTCTGAAATTCTGGATGGGACGTTGGGGAGAGCATCGGAGACCTTCGGCATGTGGATATCTGATCGGATGGTCGCTGGTAGGTAAAAAAAGAATTTCTCGAGCTACCCAAGAAACTTCTTTGGCGCATTGTTTCAGAGCTTTCAAGGGTCAACTGCTCCTGTTTTCTAAGGTCATGGGATTGGGGCGGGTCTCCACGAGAAGCCCCAGCCCGTGTTGCAGCATGATTGAGACAGGGGCGGCCTAACTCTTGCAAGACCTTGAAGAGACGCGCCCCTGTTATCTAAAAACAACGCTAACTTCGGACGAAATGTAGTTTAGCCGCGAATGAACGCAAGCCAATCTTTCAAATTGGTAAATCAACATCACACCCGCTCCTTTGGTTTTTTTGTTGGAACGAGTTGGTGGTGCTCTCACAGATGTGGTCGTTAGCATTACTTCGTAAAAAAGAAATTAATCTTTCTTCGCCGCTGCGCAAATTTTGGAAGAATGTGGAGGGAGTGACGTCGAAGTAATGCGCTGTCAAGATTTCCCATGTGGCTAGCGAGGTTCTCACCGGTTACGCGACCCTGCCTTGAATTAACAGAGCCCGCCGATTGGGCGGCCCCCACCCGATCTAAAATGCGAGGTTACAGCTGATCAGCTGATAAGTTTTGCAAGGAAACAGCCAGCGACCTTGGCAGGCAACAAGGAATATCAAATCGGGAATCACACGATCGGTGCATTTCCCGTGTCGATCACTTCTCGACTAAGGTGTTGATGCTGTGGAGAAAGGCACTTGACGCCGCTTACAAGGGATGGAGCGATGATGTGGGCGGCGCTTAGAGGCTCCAGAGCTGTTCTACATAATGATACGTATTGTACCTGCCTTGTATCGTATCAACCCCCATCGCGAAGACCAAGAGATTTATTGACCCCCGTTGCCGGCATAAAGACATGAACTGGGGGGCGACACTCTAAGCTTCTCGACGGAATCGCCCCCCCGACCGCCCCCACCTGATGGTGGATATCCGATAGTGCCTCTTGGAGACAATGCTTGTGCGATCGTGACGCGGAGGGTAAGAACATCGTGGGCGCTCTTGCCATCCGATAGCCCAGGGGCAAACCTACTAACATGGCTCGCTGCAGATAGCAGAACGGAAAGAGCCGGGAGGACCAGCCCTCTGACCCTCAGGTCATTCGCGAACGGCGGACCTTGAGTCTCAATTTCATCCACAAACCAATCCTGCCTTCTGGTCCAGTTTCCGATCGCACCGACGCCCAACGCCCTCTCGGCGCTAGAGGCCCGATCGAAATCACTTCCTCAGCTCATACGGGGCCCCACACCGCTCATCTGTCTGGGTCGATCGGTTTCGGAGCTTCAGCTTCGGATCCAGCATCTGGATGCGGGCCTAATCGATGTTTTGAATCCGGAGTTGGTCCGATGTCGCACAGCCTTGATCCCTGGCCACATTAGACCAGAGAGTCCGACCTCTGTTGTATCCATGGACCCGTCATTAGAGCATTTCATGTCGCTGCGAGACAAATGGACACTGGCTTAGGCGTCGCCTCTCTTCGTGGGCACATGCCACGTGCCTGCAGCTGGCCGAGATGCCCGCCAACTGCGCACACGGCGAAAGCTCTTACTTACCCCGCCGCCGACGCCCACAGAGAATTCTCATCACAATTGGGTCGATCGGCGGCACTGACAAATGGATTGTTGATCCACGAATATCGGATGGAGGATGGAGGATGCAGCATGGTCTATCACCAATTACGCCATGGCCGTGTGTCTGGAGATCCGTGGCCGGAATGGGGTTCGACACATGTTTGCCACCCAGGGTGACCACCGGGCAATTGGGCTTCCAATGTGATCGGCTAGCTCCCCATCCCAGTGACGTGAGTCAACATGCCCATTCCAAGTCGATATCGGTTTTGTCTCTGGTAAATCGGTTTCCGAACTTGCCGGTCTCGAATACGGGGACGTTCTAGAACTTAGGCAACAGTTCAGCGACTCGTCGGGCTCCCTCAAAACACGCGACCTCACCCTTCTGGGAGCCCTGGTGTCCCCCAAGCGGTTTGGGCTGGAGGTCCTATTGGTTGCGCAAGCGTCGGTGTCTCATTAGCACGCTGCAGCCAACGCCCAGAGTGGCGCGGCCGGTTATGCTTGAGCGTGCCGGCAGCTCGCCTGCCCTGCCGTTGGCTCAATTTTTTATCGGTTTCAGTGATCGTGTCCGGCCCTGTGATTGGCCAGCGTGGGCACACTGGGACCCCCTCCCCGCGACAATTCCTGCGAAGGTGTGACCTAGTGAAGGGCTTTGCCTAGAGCCGCACCGCGGGATCCAGGATATCAAGACACAGCACTGCCCCATTCGCAACAACAACGCTCATTTCGCTCAGTCTCGACCGCCGCGATGGATTTCTCGGCGAAAGATTTGGCGGACATCCAGCGCGTCGCCGGCCTGCTGAACCTCACGGTCGATGAGCTTATCCAGCAGAGACGCCAGGGCCAAGCCGCGCATCTCAGCAATCGCGCCCAGACCGCTGCCGTCGCCGTCCCCCGCGGGGTCCCCACTCATTTCGCCGTCGCTGACTCCGGAGATGTCCCCGTGCCCCTGACCACTCGCGGCCTGGGCGAGCAGAGCGCGCCCCTGCCATGGCACCACGTCCAAGTTTACCATCGCAATGGCGCCATGGACGTGGATGCCTTCGAGTTTGATGAGTACGCCGACCAGCCATCGACCGCATCCGTGAACTCTGAGGGCGTCCAGAACGAAGGAACAGAGGTTATCCTCCTGAATCCACAGGGGGTATGGTATGACTGCGACGCCGGCTTGTGGGACTTTGACGAGTCTGCAGAGCAACATCCTGGGCAAGGCGGGTCCGTCGCGCAGGAGGAGGACGGCGGGGAATCTTACGTCTCGGTGACACCCATGCAGCTTGATTTGGATCCTGATAGTGGATCGGGCGCCCCAGGAGACAGACAAAGTAAAGATCAAGAGAGTGTTGGAGCTGACTGGGCCATGATCTCCTCGTCCCCGGGCTCCATCTCATCTATCCAGACGCCCATGTCACCCACCACTGGCTCGGGAGAGAAGCGCTATCACCTGATAGCCCCAAAGGCAGGAAGACCACCGACTCAGTCAATGTCTCAGTCCTCATCACACAAGATCAGGAAGAAGAGAAGCCCGTACCAAGGAGCAAAGAAGAAGGACACGCATCTAACCCGACAGGTACATGCGTGCGTGCGATGCAGGATGCAACGAAACCGAGTGAGTAACCCCCACTCTTGGCCACCTTGGGCTTTCGAGTTTGTTGACTTTTCCGACAGTGCATACCGGACCCGACAAATCCTCGCGGTCCATGCCTGACTTGCCAGCAAAAGACAGTAAGGATGAGCCGGTTGCCATGTCTTCGTTACATGGTGACCGATAGCACGCTGTTCCGAACCGGTCTTGATTACATGCCATTTTACCAATCCCATCCCATGGCAGGACCTAACCATGGAGATTTCCACTTGGAACGGCGGTGGACCGACTCTCCCCCCAAGATTGTCTGCCTGGGTCAGCTACAAGGTCCCATGAGCTTTCAGGTCGAGCTACGAGAGTTCGTCCCGCCCGCGAACTCTACCGATGTGGACCTGAAAGGTCGGCCCATGTACGCGACGCCTTGGGCGGTCGCCGATCCAGATGCTGTGGTCCAAGCGATGAACGACTATATTGACCGTGGCATAACTCAATACCTCTACGAATATCTTGACGATACTAACACCCTGGTGTGGGACATCTTTCAGCAAGCATACCGAGCTTCCGTTTTCCCAATACCCGTGAGTTCCCCTTTTCCAATCATAAACGATATCGTCTAACAGCATCCCAAACAGAACAGGATGCTACAGAAGACGCTGAGGCTTTGGGTAGCCTGCCGCTTCATTGAGTCGAAATGGCGCTGCTGGGCTGCGGATGGACGGCAAGATTCCGATCTTTACAATGCACCCAAAGATCCGTTTTACGACTGGGACTCGCTTCCATCTTATCTCGACTACCAGATTGCATCCATCATCATCCACAGAGTTCTCGGCCCTCTGCGCAAAGACGTTCTGCGGGAGCTTCAGGGGACGTTTAACGTTCACAGCCCCAAGGACTGGTACGTGTCGTTTCTGACGGCTTTCATTCTGCTGCAGAATTACGAAATGCAGATGAACTTCCAGAGACAGTTTGCTTCCCGAAGAAAGTCACGCGTAAGTGTACCCTCGCGACTCGATTGTTGTCTACGTGCTGACCGAATCTTTGACGGCCAGGTCCAATATTTGGATATGCCGCTGGTTCGAGCAACAAACTCCGGGGCAAAGACAATCCTGGCACATTTCCACTACTGCTACAAAGGGCAGCAGCTTTTTTCCGAGGAGTTCGATTGGGAGTCTCCAAAAGTGCGCAGGATGGCCCGGTTGGACCCGGAACAGACCAGCTTCATGGCGCAGTGCCGCGATTTCGTCGTGGAAAAAGGTGACAAATTTCCCTGACATGTCGTGCCGTGCACATGCTAACCTCGACAGCCCCGAAATTCCAAACGATCAATCAGAGCGACGATTATCACCAGCCATACTGGTACACCAGCCAGCTTTTCGACTCGGATTGGGCACCTCGCGAGACCCTCGAGCATGCCCCTCCTGCATAGACACCATCCGCGCAAGTGACATGATGCAGGCTGCACTTCCCTCCAGATGTGCTACTTGTGCGCGGGATGGCACTCCTGCTGTTTAGCTGAGCTTCGACCCCTCACTACCATGTATGGCGTCTGCGGTCTCGACTCGGGCGACCAGTTGGATTACCACACAAAATTGGGACCCCGCCAATGGGCTTAGCCGCTCTTATCACAGCGCAGTCCTTTCGCACCAAGATGGAGGGGTTGTCTAATTTCGGCGCGGCCTATTGGGGGAGGTCACCCGCCTTGCAGCAAGCCCCTCCTGTTGTCAACCCGATCGAGAGGACCCTTCTCACGAGAGCCATTCTGGTGGGCAGCTCGGCAACTTGAGCCGCATGGGCAATCACGTTATCGAATAAATGAAGCGCTGCATTTTTCCTTTTGTAAATTTGGGGTCCAAGTTGATTCTCTCCTCCGTCACGAGTGTTTTGATATCAAGGAAATCGACGTCTGTCCATCATGGGAGTTGAGACCGCCGTGCCAACCTTGCTAGGAGCAAGCTGGGGAAGCCTCCGCTTGAAGCCGAGCAACTCCGACACACGCGACTGGCCGACCCGAATGGACGGCGACGCTTGCTGGGATTCGCAGACCTTCCAAGGGGACGGGGAATTCGTCCTCGTCTTGAATCAAGACGAAGTATCAGAGGTTCGAGCCGCTGTCCGCCATTTCAACAGTAGGTGCTACCCCTTCGGCAGATGCGCGGATTGGTTCTGACCTTGCTTGCGTGCCTAGGCTTGGGCCTCTACGGGAATGAAGTGCGCCCTAGCACGTTTCCTCTTCCGACGCTGGGCCTGAAACTGCTGCGTCTCGCATACGACATCCACAACGGCAAAGGGTTTGCCGCGGTTCGCGGCCTTCGGCCGGAAGAGTTCTCCCCAGAGGATAATATTATCGTCTTTTTGGGCATTTCGAGCTACATCGGCGCTAAAAGAGGAAGACAAGACGAGGAGGGTAACATGTTGAGTGAGCTGCTCCGTTGCAAGTTGAATACAACGATGCTGAGACCTTATACCAGTGCACGTCCGCGATGCAAAACTATCGAAAGCGCCGCAACACGACAGGCCAACGAGATACTCATCTAGGGCATCAGTCAGTGACTCCCGGCTTTCGGTCTTGAAGAAGTGTTCTGACCCTGAGTTTCCCAGACCTTTCACACGGACGCTTTCTGCGACATTCTTGCGCTACAGACGCGAGCATGTGCCGTTCAGGGCGGCAGAAACCTTCTCGCTTCCTCGTGGACAATCTACAACAAGCTTAAGGCATCATACCCACACGTTTGCGATTTGCTTTCTCAGCCCATTTGGCCATTTGACAGGTATGGTTCTTATTGCATTAACCTTGACCTCCCCATGCTGACGACGATGGTCCAGTCGCGGCAAGTTCTTCGAGTGCAGCACACGACCGCTTCTATTTTACCACGGGGGGCGAATCATCATGAACTTTGCGCGGGAGCCACTGCTTGGGCTTGATGGAGTCAGACGTGCAACAGGACTCGCGTCGCTTAGCATAGCACAACGGGAAGCACTCGATATTGTCGAAGAAATCGCCAAGCAGAGCCAAATCACTCTGGACGCCGAGCCCGGCGATCTACTCTTCATAAACAACCATTCCGTTCTACATTCGCGAGAGGCTTTTTCGGACACACCCAGCACTTCTCGTTACTTGGTTCGCGCGTGGCTCAAAAACCCACTTCTTGCGTGGAAGCTACCCCGCGCGCTACAGGAGGGGAGCTCTAGGATTTACGACGAAAATGAGTTGGGGGAGCGATGGAATATTGTCGATGTGCCAAAGATCCGATTCCGGTTGAGTGAACGGCTAACATCCTAGCCATGGGAAGAAGCGGGGTCGTTTCGGCGTTCAGGGCGATGAAAATTTATGATATCCTACTTGTCAGAATACGAAGGAAGGACGGGGTTGAATGGCCCCGCATCCTTGAGCCTGGGCGAGCGATGCTGCCAGGTCGGTTTCCGAAGGCTTTGTGGTACCTAATTACCACACGAGAAAGAAAAGTTCCCGCCATGACAGCCCGACGTCCAGCACCGGGGAGGTGATGTTCGGCTCCTAGTGATAGGTTCCACAGCCATAGCCGCCCGAAAGCAAAGCACTGCATGGGCCATGCATTTCGTGGCCACTTAAATACAAGGGGGTCCCCTATTGCATCTCTAGTGGACCTCATAAGGCTAGATGCAACGGGGAGGTGGTATCGGCTTTCTTCTGATTTGATCGCTGGGCCGGGGCTTCTGCACGCAACCTTCAGGGTCGGCGCCGCGCCAATAATGTCGAAACCAGGTTCCCTGTCAAGTTTTAAGCCCGAATGTTGCATTGCACACCACCACCTGTGGCTGTTTTCGGCTTCCAGATTTTAACTTCGTCTTTTGGTCTGAACGCCGTCCCGGTCGCTGGCTGCGATCCATCGGCAGCAACTGACTCCCTGACTAATGGAACTCTCGGGCCACATATTCACCGACGTTCTGAGCCCCCTTGCCGCGTTCACCGACCGACCACCATCGATCGGCAAGGGTCCCGGCCAGTCGCAAGAGGGGGTGCCGGCAGTTGATGACGATCCGCCATGGGAGGCGTCGTTCCTGAACCCGCAGAGCCGCATTAACAGTCTTACGCCAAGATATCAGCCAAAATGGAGGGTAGATGGGGTCGACGTCGATGGCAGGCGATTCTTTGCGACTCCAACCTTTGGGATCGGTAAGCCTCCGTTGAGGATCGACGTGTACCTTCCGCCCCCGGAAGACTGTCCTGGGCACCTCAAGGACGTCCTTAAGCCCGACGCTTTGCTCTACATGAGCCGAAGCGGGGTCTCCGCATTGCCGATCACCCAGCACCTCTTGCGGGCACTGGAAAATTGGTCGTCGCGGCTGGTCGGGTTCGAGAGCCAGTATCTGAACATGCCCTATGGATCGCAAATCCTCGTCACCAGCATCACCACCAACCTCGATGAGATGAGCTCTGAAATACACCTGTGTCCTAGCTACGATGTTGAACAAGCGATGCTGAGCGTCGAGTCGCTCCAAAGCATGTGGGGCCTACCAGAGTCTGCATGGCCTCCTCTGCTCGAATGGGACGAACTGCAGTTTCAGAGGCAACTCCACGAATCCATCACGCTCGTCACAGTTTCTGGCCGTACTCAGATCGGCAAGTCTTTCGTGTTCAAGTCCCTTACTCGAGACCAGCGGTACATGTACAACGAGCTGAAGATGCTCCTGACCCTTCCGCCGCATCCAAACATCATTTCTCGGCCGGCTTACGTTGTAACAAAGCGAGGTCGCTTTGGCGGCAAAAAGGGTGTATGCGGGTTTTTGATTGAGTATTTCCTGTTTGGGTCCCTGAAGCAACACCTATACGATGTGGGCGCCGGCGCCCTGCCGCAAGTCACACTGAAGCAAAGGTTCGAATGGTCGACGGAGATCACCTCAGCGCTGATTCACGTCAACTCGCATCCCGCAGGATTCTACCCTGATTTGAAACCTGATAATGTGGTCCTCAGACCTAGCGGGTCCAGCCCGGGCCAGCTTGATGCAGTGCTGCTTGATCTTGAACAGCGAGGAGGATGGTACTCGTGGAGTCCCCCAGAGGTAGCATACACTGAGTATTTGGAAGTTGTGTTCATTGGGCTTGAAGATGAGCACACAGAGGTTTGTGACGAGATACAGGAACTTCTGGAGGCAAGTGTGCCGCAGTGGGCTCCAGGGAGCCAACATGATCGATATCACAACTCCGACGGCGGCTTCAGCGCCCCGTGGCTGGCTCTCTTGCGAAGGAAGAACCAAAGCGGGTCTCTGGACTTGGAAAGAGCCCAGGCGTTTATGCTAGGGAAGCTTCTGTGGTGTATCTTTGAGGGAACGCCCTGGGTCCGGTGCGGGATTGACCACGAGTTGCTGCAGGACAACGGGGGCCCGAACAACGAAATGCGATTGCAATTCCCGGAGTTCAGAAAGACACCACAAGAGCTGCGCAGGCTGATCCAACGCTGCACCGAGGGCGCACCAGAGTGGGAAAAGGGGAGGACAACTTGTGTTTTGGAGCTGCAGTCAGGAAGGCTTGTGGCAAGGGATCAAAGAAACGCGCAGGATGTGGCCAGGGAGTATTGGGTTGCTGAGGTCGAAAGGGCAAAAGATTTCCTGGGGGGTCTCAAACCCGATACTAGGGCGCAGTTGGGCGAGGGGCTCGCGGGACGCGCTTTGCGGGAGAGCATAACACGACGTCCTACATTGGCGGAGATTAGGCAGGAATTGGAAAGAATGGCGAGGGAATTGGGAGGCTAACAAGGATGATTCGGGTTGTCAGCAACGAAACATCAGGGGCGGCCGCTTCTGTGTGTTAATTGTCGAGAAATGGCATTTTGTACCTTACCCCACACCCGAAGCCTTGATGGTCTGATCGGCGGCAGGCATTCCCCTTTCACATCGTCTAGTGAGTTGGCATGATCGTGCCACAATGAACACCAGAACCGGAACTTGCGGCGAGCCCCACGAGGAGCTCTTCCAGTACCAGCTGCTTACCCTGCTTGATCCGAGAGAGAGGCCGCGGAGAACCTACGCCACTCAGTTGATCCACTGAGAATTGACGCCCGCTGGCCTAGACGACGCCTGTTTATGAAGCTGTGTCGTACGTCTGGGTAACCCTGGCCCATCGAGACCCATCGAGAGCCATACCCATCGTTGTAAATGGGAGAATCTCCAACGTCGCCGATATGCTTTCCGATTTCCTCGTCCAGTTCCGATACGACAGTTCAGCCGGCCGGCTGTGGCAACAGCCTCGGCGGCCCTCCCTGCGAAGAAGAGTGTGATGCTGGCATCGATAAGCTCTATTGCACATTTCCTACCCACCGCACGGCGAGCCATCCACATGAACTTGCGCTCTCCCCACAGTCCGTGATGGAAGGGATGAACAGAAGCATCGCGCACCGAAGACTTTGAAAAGTACGGCGAAGCTCACTCGCATGAGGGCTAAATACGTCCCTATCTGACATACGTCGGCGCCCGCTACCCCTATCTCACAAAGGCATACCGGACAACTAAGAGCAACGGGAAGCAACGCCAAATGACTCACCAGCTCAGAGGCTGGACATGGGCGATGGCATTGGAATGGCCGTTGACGGGACGGCACTTGTTGACCGGTTGGGAACGGAGCGCGCCATACGGTGAATCGCGTCTTTGTTACAGGCGGCTTTGATCATGCATCGTACTTCCAGGTAGTCTACTAGCACCAAAGACAGAATTGCCTCTGGCCACCATTGCATACATCAACCGTGTTGTCGGAAATGAAATTTGTGAGGTATATTTCGCTCGTTGTCCTGGATATTTGCTTCCCAGGTTTGCGTGCGCGTCGGTCGCCGGTGCTGGTCTGGCTCGGCAGGGTACAAGAGGACCAAGTCCTCTCCCCACAACATGGATGTGCAATGTCCTGTCTGCCCCCGCCAGGACGGATGTTTAGCAAGGGCGACTGGTGTCAGAGCCTAAAGCCCCGATAACCGAACGGCACGATAAGGACGAGGAACTCTTGCCTTCCCGAGGAACCAGACATACAGCCGTAGCACTTTAGCGGCGTCGATTGACACAGCGGGTTCCGTTACGAATGTTTGCGTACCTACCCCCTGCAGTGCTGAGGCTGCTGGTTATTGAATCCGTCGCGGGCATTGACGTTTGATCGGAGCAAGGAGCCCGCCGCAAGCGCCGCGCCATCGGGGGCACTGCCGGGGGCCGAAGGAAGGGACGACAGGGATAAGAGAGCAGTTCGGGGTGCTATCGGACAATTTATCCTGAGCTAGAAGATCCCTTCTTTCCTAGGCTCGGAATGGCCGTGCCTGCTGCTCTCTGATTAGGGCTGAGACCGGTTCTGGAGCGCCGTATCTTCCTTTGCGAGAAAGCTAACACATCTGACCCCCACACGTCTCCAAGGTGCCCCGGCTCGTGAATCCCCGGATGTTTATTTGGTGTGGTAGCTACCTGGTATGATCTTGATCATCTGGGCTGCCCTGTGCTGGTACGAGAGGATGCCCTTCTCTTGGGCAGGCCCTCCGCTCCTGCCATTTGCGTGGAGGGGTTCGCCACCGGGCAGCGTTCCCTCCCATCTGTACGCCCTCGGTGAGGCAACCACATCCTATCAGCGCTCTGCAGCGCATCCAATCCGATGCCGCCATGAAAAGGTCAAACCGTGAGTAAAGCCGCCCCGTCACCAATGTTATCGATGCACCCTCGCCTCGTTCGGGCGACGATTCTCTCGAGCGAAGTTAAGTACCCTGGAGTGTCAATGGGCTGACAGCAACCACAGACTATATCCTCTGCGCAGCCGAAGCGACCGGACGTCGTTGCGGCGCTACCAAGCTCGACGAAGCCTGCGGGCGGCTGCTCGACGAGTGCCGCGATCGGCCTTTACGTTCCTCGGCAATGAGTTCTGCGCATATTCGCGCATACTGTCTGGCTCGACGGGGGCGCGAAGCCACGGCCCGACCATGAGAAGCGTGCCTCGAAACAAGGCGGTCCCCCCTCTATCCCCCGAAAAACACCGCGGCAGTGCTTCGACATCTATCCTGCTCGCCTCCCGCTTGCTGGCATGTTCTGCGGAGCTTTGATGCGAGATTCCTCGAAGGCTGTCTTGGCATGTTGCAATCATGGCCAGCAGAAGCAGTCAGACCTCAGCGTATCATGTCCCTTTTGTTCAATACGCCGCCGGGCGGTATCAGACGCCTCGCAGGACCGATGGGAAAACCCCCTTTACGTTTAACCATGATGCACAATGACCGCAGTAGCTGATACTAGCGTTTTCCCGAGAGACCAACGCCCGATCTGCACTGGCTGGGGGTATTCTGGGACAGAAGAGCTCTTATTTTTCACACGGTGAGCTGGCCCGCACCGAGACGCTAAGTGACGGCAGACGAGACAGTGGCCCGTGGAGAGTCATCATGGCATCAACATTTGCTCGGCAGCGAGTTGCATTTTTTAGGTACTCCCATCAGCACTTTCATCCCAAGTTACGTTCAATGTTAGTTTTTGGCCGCACGAAGCAAGTCAAGCATGCAAAAATATCAGATTTTCACGGGTATTTATTTCGTGCCGGTTCAACTTCTCCTCAGGAGACTTCCTCCTGCTTTCTCTATTTTCAACCTTAGAAACCGCTGGGTTCTCGACCGACAGAACACATCAGTAACACACACACACATCCACAACTCGATTTACGGCCTCAGACACCCAGTCTGCAAGTACTGACTTTCATCTCTCACACTGCCTCTCAGCCTCTTCTCTTCTCTTTTCTTCCTACTCATATTCCTGGCGTCGGAAGCTCACTTGCGGCAACCCGATACGTACCACGCTGCACATATCTTTACATCATCAACACTGGAATTGGGCACACAGCCGGCACCTTCTTGAACAAGGTACGCATATTTTTATTCAGCATTTACGGCCTACTAGTACTCTATTAACATACATGTTTCCAAGTTTGCAACATGCCCGGTACATATAGCAAGATGGTGCAAACCGGCCAATTCGCTATGAAATACAGCTCCGCAGTGGAGGATATCCTGCGTGACATGGTCGCCAATATCACAGAGAGCGAAAAAGTGTACAACAGTATCACTTACGCCCGGGACATCATCTTGGCGGCCCGGCAGCGTTACATCTCCACCAAGGCCTGGCTCTTCGGGCTCAATGACATGCTGGCCAGCCTCAACAGCTTCCGTAACTCGGAGGCACAAACCAAGGCCGCATCGGAGGCCAACCACAAATTTGCGCAGTTCCAACAGTGCCGCGCAGCTGCCGAGGTTCATGGCCGCCTCTTGAATGATGCGGAGATTGAGATGGGCCGGGGCGCAGTCAATTCTCTCAATGAGGTAAACACAGTCGCCATGAACGTACTGAAAGAGGAAGTCAGAATTGAGGATGGTATTCGGCAGGCGGAGGAGTTGATGGAGTCGGCCGAGGGAGTGGTCAGGAAGGTCGAGGTCGCCGCCCACACGCTCTTCAAGGCCTTTTTTGCCGACGGAGGGTGCTTACTTCGCATCCTGTCGAACTGCAGCGGCAGTTCTTGGCGCTCAGGCGCGCAGGCGCCTTACCGCTCCAGGCTTGGCTGGAGCGCAGGGGCCTTGGATCATGTGCTCTCCCCACACACAGGGAGCTTCCATTTGTATATAACTGGGGAGTGCTTCGCACTCCTCTTTTCTACCAAATCAAGTCACTTTGCAACTGCACTTCCGCTGCTCCTGAGCCCCTCGTTCCTCAGTCAAAACGTTCCACACATCCAGCTGGCTCAGACGAAAATCCGTCTGGCGGAGACGAAGGCGTTGGGGTCTGGTGAGTTGGACGAGAATGCTAGGGAGCACATCTCGGACACCGGGGATGCAGCTCAGGAGGTCATCGAGGACACCAAGGCGAAGGTCCTGGAGTACGGGATGAAGGCAGAGAAGGTCATGGAGGAACTCACGAAGCTGGAGGCTGAGTTCATGGCACTCGTGGAGACCATGGACTAGACACGAGGGTCTACGGATGGCTCAGGACGGTCTCGTGGGGCTAGCTGAAAATAGGTCTTACACCAGGTTGAGAGACATTAGGCATTGGAGCGATGGTTCCTACGTCTTACCTTCGGCTAATGGCATGGTACTTTTGGGATCTTAGGCATCTCTCGACAACTAAATCGGGCGTCTGTCATTGAAATTGGGGTTTGTAAAGATGTGATAACTTTGCTTATAGCACCTCAGGCTGAGAAACGCACGAGAAGCAGATCACCTAGCAGTAAGACCGTCCAACCCGGACTCTGAAGCAATGCCTTTTCGCTCTGCTGACAAGAAGGTCATCTGGGTTCCCAGGACAGGGCCTGACTGGATACAATGTTCAGCACGAGAGGAAAACTGGGAACACGGATCCTATCACGTGTTGTCTGGTATAGAACCTTCGAGCAGTCAAACACACGACAATAGGCATGTTGGCCGCGCATCGGTCATCTCACGGGTGTCACAAGAATGATGCCAACTTGCTGTGTCCCTATCAGCCTTGCGTTGAGCCGATCGCGCCATATGCCACGAAATGCTGAACGTTGTATCATATACGATATACATTCAAGGTGAGTAAAGTTGTTGGGTAGCCGTCTTAGGGTATATTAGGTAGATACATGTAGACAGTGCAAAAGGCACTAAAACGCCCATTTTCTTTTATTCACCTGCGAAGCTCCCAATTAACTAGGCCTCCTGGGATCAATTATCTATCCAGTGCCGTGCCTGTGGTCTTCCGGGCCCCCTCTTACCTCCTGCCAATTACCCTCAAATCACCACAGCCAAAGGATCTTCATCCTGCGCTGGCCACCGCTTGTCACGGGCCCGGTAGGACTTGGCGTCGGTGAGGTAGTTGATGAGCTCTTGGGTGGCGGAGGAGGAGGGGGGGTTGGGGTTGGCGGAGGAGGTCTTGGGCAGGCAGTGCATGTCGGCTTGTCCACGCATGCGGTGCAGGTCCTGTCGTCGCTGCTGCTGCTGGTGCTTTTGCTGGTTGAGCTCAGCGAGGAGCTGGAGGAGCTGGCGGAGCTAGAAGAACTGGAGGAACTGGAACTGGAAGAGCTGGAGGAGGTGGAGGAGCTGGAGCTTGAACTAGAGCTAGATTTTGACGTCGAACTTGAAGTCGGCCCCGGGCAGTTTGTGACGCGCGTTACCGTATATGCCGTCGCGCAGGGTGCAATGGCGGTGCAGCCGGACGTGCATGACCAAGTTGTCGTCACGGTTGCCGGTGGGTCAGTGCAGCCACAGCCAGCGGTCAGTGTCGACAGGATGACACATGGTGGGAAAGTGCATGAGGCTGTGCAGACGGTCGAGGTCGCGGTCACTGTTGGGCAGGTCGTAGGTGGGGGGATCAGCGAGGTGATGGGCGTTTGGGCTGTGAGGGTGACGCTGCCATGGTTCGGTCAGTAGCTGTTAAACAGAGGGCGGGTTGCTGGGGCCGAGCTTACAGGGCTGCTGTGATAGCAAGAAGGCGAGCTACTTGCTTCATTGTGGTTGTGGATGTGTTCGATTCTCCTTTTAATTAGTAGGTAAGTGCTTTATGGAGATTAAAGCAATTAAGCTTTGTTGAAGGTAAGGCCATTGGGGATTGCATTCATATAAGCTGGGTGGTTTTCTGGGTTGGGCTGTCAGCTGATCGTCAGCAACTTGTCTCGCTGTAATGCGGCCATGGTGGGCCAATCGGCGACCGCAGTACGACTCTAGTTGCGTGACAACATCCAACCGTTTTCTTGTTCCTGATGCATTTGCGCCACAAACCCCCTGCATTTTTGGATTAGTCCGAACGCGCTCTGCTGTCTCATTCTCTTGCGAAAAGCTTCTCATACTCAGCAATTGTATTGGTCGCCCGCTGGGACGCGTCGTATGAGGACAACTGGAATCGGAGACGGCGGTACAGTTGGACCCTTTCCCCTGGAACATCCTATCGAAATGACGACTAATGTCAAAATGGGTGCGTGTGACCTCAGGAAGCCGCACTCCATGCAAGGGCAACTTCCGCGATGAATGCTCCGTCATACTTGGGTATTTCTCTCCAGTCGGTACTAATAAACTCATTAGGTGATGCCCATGATCCTTCTCTCCGTTCCAGCCAGGCATCCCCAAACGCCGCGTCAAAGTACAATCTTCACCTCATACGGCTTCACCTTCAACGAAACCGGCGCGCACCTGACATTCCTCGTCGCGTAAAACTCTCCCGTCCCATACCTCGGGTCCGGGTTCTGCCACGACACGTCCGTACACTGCATCTCCAACGGCGCCATCGCCAACGCAGTGAACTTGACTCTGCGAAACCTCAGCACCCATCCACCCTGTCACCAGCACAGAAAGTTCAACTCACCCGTCACAAACCCAAGTCTGATTCAAATGCACCCTGTCGTGCGAAAAGAACCGGAACGACGTCGCCGGGATCTCAGCAGGGGCTCCCTCCAACGCACAGGGATACCACTGGTCACCATAGAAGAAGTCCGGAATCCTGTCGCTGCTGGCGCCGCAGGCTAGGGTTGTCACGGGCACGGCGGCGTTAGTTAGGTTGAAGGTGACAACTCCCAAGGAGTTTTAATGGGCTGGGTTGGTGAAGTACCAGAAGGCTTGGTATTCGATGCTTAGGTCCCAGGCGAAGTTGGAGAGGGAGGCGGAGAGGCACGGGCTGGGGCAGGAGGGTTGGGGGTTAGGGGGTTTAGGGGGTTGGTTTGGGTGATGCGGAGGGCTGGGGGGGGTGGCCGCCTGGAGCGGACGTTGCGAGGGGGATGAGGCAGAGGAGGAGGGGTAGTTTGGTGTAGATCATGGTGGATGTGGGGTTGTGTTTGTTTGCTGGAGGTTGGATGTAGTTTGGAGGTACGACATTCTGGTATGCTGCAGGGCTGGCTGGGTGTCGCGGCTTATTATGCTGTGTTTATGCTGCGGTCTAGTGTCAACAGGTTGATGTTCTAATGCTCGGTGGTACTGCATGTATGTACGCCATGTCAGGGCTCGTATTTGCGGCAGCTAACTTTAGGGTGGTGTTGTGGCGCGAGAGGCTATGTTGTGATTGGTGGGTGGATGCGGAGGTAGGTGATCAAAGATCGTGTTCTACCACGTGGTGTGAGGTTGGGCAACTTGAGGGGCGAAAGCGTTGGAGCAACGGCACACAACATGGGGTTTGAGAGATGTCGTTTAGTACCTATCGTTCCTTGAGAAAAGATTTTGCCATGTGTGGAACAATATAGATATAGTCGCTGTTACTAAATGCTGGTATCAGTGGATTCACTTTTGCGGTGTTTTAGTGCAGCGGTTTTGTATCACACCATGACTGACCACAATCCGGAAGACAGGAAGGGGAGGTTCAATAGTGGGAGTCAGAATGTGCAGTAACGGCATTGACACTGAGTTCTTTCTCAGGAAACAGAGGCTCAAGCTTGGCGATACCAAAATGTTTTCAGGTAATTCCAAGTTTCTGAATATTCTGTAATACAATGTGCTAGTTCGAGGTCATTCGACTGAACTTTTGATCACAACTAAGGTACCTTTGAAATGTCGGGACCGAGACACAAGTTGTCTCTCACTTTTTGGCCCCGTCCTGATCCGGCGCAACACTGACGCTCAACGGTATATACTCCAAATCCGAAGCCGATCATTCCTCCTCCTATGCCGAAAATACCTCGCCGGGGGCCCAGTCTAAATTCTGATAAGCGACAAAAGTGCAGGGCAGCACAAACTCGAAATTTGCGGAGGCCGAGAATGTATACCTGGAATGATGCATTGGGGACTTAGTTATCGTTCATTCATGCCACACCTTGTACTATGGAAGCTAGGAAACACATACGACTCCTGTCCTGCCCCGCCAGGACACACCCAGGTCTGATCGAAATACACCTGCGAAGTGCTTGAGATGTTTGTATCGGACGAGCGATCAAAGGTGAAATTTGTGAGGTCCGGATAGGTTGGGAGGGAGGGCGGGGTGTAGCAGGTCAGATAGGGGTAGGTGCCGAGGCCCATGAACTGAGTTTTGTTGTAGCTACAGGTGATGGTCGCATCCGTGGCCGAGTTGTGGACTACGAATGTGACGTTTGCCCAAGACGGGAGGGTGTGGTTCTGCGGGTCGCTGATCTGGAGAAGGCCTTTGTAGTTGATGTCGAGCTCCAGGGGAAATCAGAGAGCGATCGATTGACGCAGCCCTGGGCTTGGCGGGACAGGCGACCATGTTAGGAGGCGAGGGATGATGCGTCACCATGATGATAGTGCTGCTCGGGCCGACCTTCTGAGAAACAAAGTCAAGCAGAGGCTTGTGCACGCGGTGTCTGTTCTATGAGAGCTTGCCGTGTCAGCCCATGCGGATCGTTGAATTATTCAGTATGCAGGTCAGAAGCTGACCTCAATGAAGCAGTTTTAGGTGTACTTGTACGAGGAAACTTCCCCATAGCACAAGACGGAAAGGTCCAAACCAGCAGCATCACTAGCAAACTCATCTTGCCAGACAATATTTCTATAGCGGCCCTAACTCTCTCTAGGCGAGTGGATCTGTCCAAATGCAAAGGAGGCAAAATGATCCCAATCTCCCGGATTCCATCGCATTCCGAACGAAACGAATACACGGTCATCACCATATCCAGCGGACTAGTTGGGACAGGGAAACTGTGTCCTCTCTCTCATGTTCTTATGTCATCCAGGTCCTGATTAACGTGCCACACGCTGATCTGTATTGTACCACATCGGTATGCGCCTCAGACAATCCGGCCACCAGCGAGCTTGCCCCAATACCTCAATTAGCTTTGCTGGTTCTGCACGAATACTACCAGCACAGCCGAGAAGCTTGATGTTGGGCGGAAAAAAGGTTAGCCAAAGTAACAGCCTTTAAGGGGGGCGTCCTGAGCAATTGGTAGCACATACGCAGCCGTGGCGGTAAAGATTTGCACCGTCGACGTGTCCTTGGCCAGGATCATCAGACCGATGGCAAACAGGGCGGTGAAACCGCCAATGTAGAGGAGTATTTGGGTCATGCCGCGTGCCGTGGTCAGCACGCCGATGGCCAGGGTCGGGAGTAGACAGGCGACGACGGTGGCCACGGCTGCGGTGAATCGCTGCATGTTCTTCTCTGAGTGTGTCTCAAATGTGTCCTGGACGGTATCAACGGTTGAGACCTGCATAACATGTATATGGGGATTTATATGGGATGAAATCCGATACTCACCTCGGCTGGATCGCTCTTGTTCGCCGCGTTGTCGTTCTCGCCCTTTCGGTGTTTCTTGAGCGCTACCCAGAACGGCGTCCAGTAATCGGCCACCCAGCCGGTAAAACCATCTCGATCTTCGACCTTGCACGGTACCACGAGGTTGCAGTTCATCCGGTCCGGCTGGTCCTTCCAGAACAGAAAAGTGCTGCGGACGAGGGCCCGAAATCGTTCGGGTAGCCCGGGTGGTTGCGGGACGTTGGAGTGGTCGCCCCATGCCTTGCTCCCGCAACCAGCGACGTTACTGTTGCCCTTGCCGTCCGTCGGGTCGGTCAGCCACTCGAAGAGGGCTTGAACGTTTACCGTGCTGGGCTCGGGAAGTGCAGAGACCTGGGAGAGTTCGATTAGGGCTCTATCTGTCAAGGCATCTTGGTTAGAAAGTTCTTGTGGGTTATGGCAAGACCAAGTGGGAGAGAGAGGGGATATCTCACTGTACTGATGGAGACATTTGCGCAGCTCCAGAACGAGCTTCCACTGCTGTGAGGATGGCTCCCCAACCATAATTTCGGCGAAGCAGGCCTGCTGTTCGGACTTCTCCATGTTGGCCGTATCCTTCAAGTCGTCCCACTCCCCTTCCTTGAGCTCCCTCTCGAGCTTGGCAATTTGGACCTGGTAGTACAGTAGGTTCTTCATGTTGGCCTCGTGGAAGCGTGAGAACGACTGGAGGGTCGGGCGTTCGGCCATGACTTTTGCCAGCCGCGGCCAGCCGTAGGGCACACTGTCATCGTTCGATGGGCTCCATCCTCTTATTGTGGCTGATGGTATTGCTGGCTCGACATCGTCATGGCGCCCCGTACTATGGGTTTGCGTGAGGCGTCGGTTGTGGCTGGTCAGCAGCGGCGCCGATGTACGGCTCGATCCGGACTTTTCACTCAGGGGGCTGGACGGGACCGAGCTGGATGTGCGAGATGAGAGCGCCATGGGACAATAGGTGGATTGGGTCTCGTGATGAAATGTCTTGGCTGATGTGGTGAGATAGGTACCTTTGGCTTGGTTGAAATCCGAAGCAGGTTTCAGATGGTCCCATTGCTCACTTGCACGCAGGGGGGAGAGAACTTAAAGCCCAACGCCCCACCAGGGCTCACCCCTTGAGGAATTTTCTGCTGGCGATATCTGACGATGCCTTGGTGCATTGCATCTGTTGTGCACTGCAGAGATGCACTTCGAGTGAAGCTCATTGGGGCGGATACCCGGTATTTATCCCATTTGTCGCCGTTGCCGCGACTTCGTATCGACTCCATCGCATGGAGCAGAATTGATCAGCATACGCTGTCCGCCCCGGGTCAACATTCAGCTCTGGTAACCAATGAAAGCCTCCTGGGTGGAAACCGGGGCTTTCGAGTGCAAGAAGTTAGGGCCTCTCGGGCCATTGGGCTCCAATTTTGTACAGCAAAATTGCAGAGGAGAGAGGAAATTCAAGTACCCAGGTTCATCGCCACAGACATTGTCTTAATTTCGTAGGAAAAGAAGAAAAGATGGAGCGGTAAATAGAAAAGGGGCAGCAGTGTTGGTCGATGTCTACCTGGCAGATCTCAGGTCTGGAGCACTTGGTGTACGGTGGAGCTAGTATTGTCAACAAATTGGTGAGGTACATCTCTTTTCTGTCACCACGCGCTTTGTCCCGTGACATTACAGCAGACTTCCGCGTGGACTTAAACAGTATCGTTACCTAACCCTCCTCCTTCTTCACGTAGCCAGGCCAATGGAAAATTCTGTTTATCTTACCCTGAGCGAATGCTAGCCGTGTGGCACCCTTGGGCACTCGGGCATCTTCGTTGCCATCGATAAGAACGGACTAGGACTACCATTCGCGCAAAAATGGCTCGACAGTAGTATGTACATGTAGTGCAACCACACGCTTCCTCGTGCTGCGGTCCTATCAGCTGCCTGGGATATCTGCAGGCTACAGCCTTGCCTGTGCTCACCTCCATCAGAGAGACCCAAGGCATCGCAGAAAAGCCAAGCAACCTTGGGTCAGGCTTTTCCAGGGACAACCTTAAGGTTTCCATTCTTTCGATACAAAACTCGTTCTGGATGAAGAGTCAACTTACAACCACCAATCTGTTGACGAATTCCGAGCGACTCTGTCAACATCTAGATAACCTCAGATCACTCCCATGCCCCCTCTTCGGAAATATCCCCGCACCTAGGCAGCCATGGCACAAGGGTGTCACAGGTTGCATGTAACCATGCTGTGCAACCAAAAAGATCCACGAGGACTGCAGATATCTCTAGCCAATCAGTGCGTTTACACAAATGTGTAAATTAGCTTCGTTGAGCCGGAAGTTGTGTTTCCACGCCTTAGGTAATATGAGCAGACACACCTAGTTGGCACACCTAGCTGAGGTTTCGGTATCCCGCCCACACCGGTTCACCACCCCCACACCTCGTTCCCGTCCTCCACCATCCAGACACTGCTCCCTTCCCGAATTACCCCGATTTTAACCTCAAGCCTCAAGCAGCCCAGCCGTTCTCAAGGATGTCAAGAAGGCTATAATAATACGTCCCTATTTGGTCGAGAGTGTGATAACGTGCATATCGGCTCGCCGAATGTACCGCAGGTGCATGAACGAAAGGTCGCAAAAAAGAGGATCAGAGCGCGAAGAAGGTGGAACAGTGGCGACCCCGAAGGTGCTCCGTCTCGGTTTATATTAGGTCCAGGACCCAAGACGGCCAATCTCTCAACCCCAGCGAGTTCTGCGCTCGTATCTTCCCTCCGTCACATATCTATACCTCGATACCTACAATACCCTCCCAACAAAACTGCTAGCCTCCTCATATCTCCCGGTTATTCTTTTCAGATCGCTACCAAATCAATATCCGACAAGTCGTATAGCACAATGGGCGGCGGCCAGGAAAAAACCCTCGACAAGGAAAGGATCGCCAAGGGAAGCACGTTCATGAAAACATACAGTACGTCCTCCTCAGCCCTAAAACAAAAAAGTTCAAGCTGTCACGTCCCATCCCCGCAGTATAGGCCCCTGGAGCTAACCAGATGCCCTCCTGTCAGCGATTCCAAGCAAGTACACGCAAACAATGGGCCAACTCGACGAGAACATCGTAAAGTGCAAGGCCCGGTCAAACCGCCTGGAGCGTACCGGTGGCACGGCCGAGCAGATCAAGGAAGCGAAGAACGAGCTGGACAAGTGCATAATCCAAAAGGATGTCCTGCGTTGCAAGGTGGCGCTCCAGGACAAGCTCGAGCCGGACCACCAGCTCGGGTTGGAAGCGTATCTCGAGGAGTTGCAGGCGGAACTGACGCGTACCGGGGGCGTGGAGCCCCAGCTGTGATTTCACGACACATGATTACCTAGTCATTCCTTGCGGGGCGACGTACGGGAAGAGGTTCCAGAGCACTTGTGTTTCTTTTGGTCAAGATCGAACTGTGTCAGTCTTTATACCTCGGTATCTAGGTGTTCAATGAATTTCTATTACATCGCTCCATATTTCGTAACTGCTCGCTTATCGACATGGACCAAACGGGTTTCTCTTCGTCCCCCCCCAACCTATCAACCGTCAACATATAGAGGGCTTAGACAGTTGGCTCGATACAGCCGTTAGCCAACGCCGCCAACGGTTGGTCAACGCTGTCAACACTTGGCCAATACTTTTAGCACTTGGCGGTTAGGAAGTGAGTATTCCGTACCTACTCTTAAACGACGGAGCCGAGGGCCTTCAAAGATCGCTGCAGATCAAGTCAAGCACCTATTCTTCGGGACCGGCAAAACCCCCAGTTAAAGGGAAAACGCGCCTCAGACGCTGGGTCCGGGAGGCGCCCACACACGAGGTGACAGTTGCCAAGCTTCCCAAGCACTGTGGTTCTGGCAGGCCATTCTACCGATCTCTCACACCACACTCCTCCCACCACAGATGCCTCTTCCTCATTACAGGTCATTACAGATACAGATTCCTACAAAACCCCCCATTACTCTGAATGTCCGCGGTCCGACAACAATCTCGATAAAGCGTAAGCTGTCTTTGCCTCCCTTAGCTATGTGTTTATCGAATTTCAGATATAACATCCAAAGAACGACGGGTAGCTGGTGAAAGACGACGCAACGCTTCACCGTCCATAAACCCATCAACATATGCCTCCCCAATGAGCTACCAATGCCATGAGTTGCTGCTCGAGTGGAGCCTCTTTCGTAAAATGACAGGGACGCTGCACCCATACAGAATGCACACCTGGTCTCCGATCCTAGCGGCCTGGGGGACCAGACCGGCAATCGTTCCTCAGCCCCTACCGGCCTCCTCACCCCTGAAAGTCCTCCGATTACATACCACGCCCCGGATCACATTTAGGACCTCTTCGACACCCTCCGAGAGTTCCTGTTCCAACAATTGCTCAACGTCGAGGCTGGGCATGGTCTCTACCTGGCCGGCATGCGTTGTACTCCATCCGGTCAGGGCGTATTTAAGTCGCATCACCTGGACGATCGCCGACCGGTATCCCGGTGGCGCAGGCCGCCCCTTGCGATCACGGCTGCCACATAGCGTTCTCCAGACCACGTCGGGGACATTGCTCCCGTTTCGTCCACCGAACAAGTCGTTGGTCGTTCCGAGAATAGCCAGACATTCCCCCGTTATGATGGCATCCGCCATCCTCGCTAACTCCTGCGTAATATTACCCAGCACGATACCGGTTACATGCAATGATCCGTTACACGCTCTCGAACGCCCTATTGTTCCCAGGTACACCCGAAGTGCGCTGCCATCGTGAGCATTATAGGTCCGCTGCAGGGCGGTCCCCAACAGTAACGTCTGCTGTAGTCGACTTAGGGAGCTGTCGAATACCGGAGGATTCGCCGGTCGCACCCAGGAGCACCTTCTCATTTCCTGAAGCTGGTCGAGCTCTTCCATTGTGAACACGCCAGAGGGCGAGAGAGGTGCCCACGGCCGACAGATGATATCCAGATACCCTGACCGGCAACAGTACAGGACGAAGTCGGCAAAATACGTCAAGTGCTTTGCGGCGGTAGTCCACGATGGGGGGCATTCTCCGTGTCATTGGCGAGGCTCAGAAGCGCAAAGATGGCATCGTGGGGCTTCTTCGTCTCGCGGAACGAGCTCAGGTCTATGAGTGTCTCGAGGGACAATAGCGGACAGTCTCGGAGAACGACGCCTTGACTCCGTCGGAAAAAACGCGGTACCTATAATGTCCAGTAGCCTCGTCGCCGGCGAGTCTCTAAAGTTGGACAGAAACTGATCACGGAGCCGGCTCGCGTCGTCGGCAGGTTGGAGCTCGCGATCGGCTTCCCACCGCACCACGCCTACAGCATGGGTAAAGTCGGACATCTCGACCCGGCGATCGCTGCAGAAGATGACCGAGTTCTCTGCAAATGCCGCTTCCTGGATGACACAGCGAGATCTTTGTATATCCATGCACTCCTCGTATTTTGTGTTGTCGTGTTCTTGTTGGCAAGAGGATGAATCGGATGAAAGCCTTGGATCAGAATAGATGGCGGGATGACAAAAGCACACATGCTGGTTCGCCAGCCTGAGCCGCCTGTCGTGCTAGGATCTTCCCAACCTACCTTCAAGCCAGACACTTTATTAAAAGAATTGTAACCGGACGCCGGTTAAAAATCGAACCGGGAACAGTACGGCGTATAAACAAATCGGCTACTGATTAGCGACGTGGATGATATAGTAAAACTTTGCCTAGGTGTAAGTATCTTCAAGGTAGTGAGTCTCTCTTTAGCAGCCAACGAGACCGGCTGTGGTGTGATAGTGGGAGGTTCTTTCAACGTAACATCAGTTAATGCTGACGCCGCTGTTAACCGCGGCCGTTCCTTTCTTTCTTGTATCATCACCACAATCTCATGTTTATTCTAACATTCATTGTTTCTTTGTGCCGTTCGTTGATCTCACACTTAGGCCTCAGATTCCTCTAAACTATTTGAAGGTTAATCTTAGAGCGGTCCACCGTAAGGTCCCTCTTTTTAGCCCGTTTAATAACAGTATTTTCTATATCTAACGTTTTTAGTCCTAGTACTATATTGAATCGTAGCGTCTTATCGAGGCATGTTGATGAATCCAGGATTGGACGGAAGTGTTCTTAGGCTTGTAAGAGGTGTAAGCCCGAGACTTGGAGGGAAGAGTAGTCGGAGCAGTTTGTCGCTAACGAAGACAAGTTAGTGCTAAAGTAGGTAAGTAAAAAAGGCATATAGTTTCAAAAATGGGACTTATTTTAGCCATCTTTGTATATGGGACCAGTTCTGGACCGCCTCGGCTAGAGTTGAAGCAATTCGCATGCAGTGGCGCAGCCTGCCGAAAATAGCAATTAGGGTGAGCAAAGGTGAGCCAGTCTAAGCAAATCCTGATCAAGGACTGAGGCGAGCCTGAGCTAGGGTGAGCAATGACTAATAATCTTCTATAGCCTCAAGGTCGTTGCCCTCCACTCTCTGGCAGAACCAGAGAGGGCTTCTTATACCAATCGTTGGATGTAGCCGATGTTCATGCGAGCTGAACTGACTGCGTCAGTTCAGCTTAGATGGCCCAGATTCGCCACCAACCCCGCACCTAGTCAGCTCCAGACCACAATGCCTGGTGCTCCATTCCATCACCCTAATCCTACCCGTGTGACACCTACTTCTCTTCTGATGAGGACGGCAAGCTGATATTACGACAGCAGAAGCTATGTTGAAGACCTACGTCTTCCAGAGACAAATTTAAGAAGCCGGCTAAGTAGCGGATAAAGCACTATTATGATGGAATGTGGTATTGATGCTGTGTTACACGGATAGGCACTGCGTTTCCGCGGCTGGTTAAGCTTAGGGCGTTATGAGCTCCTGCGATGTTCCTATGGCGAGAGTGAGCGTTAAGTTTGCAGGTCTTAGTATATTCGAACAGGGTAACCTAAATAATGAAAATAGGTGGTTCTGCTAGTGAAGAATTCAAAGCCCCTAGCTCCGTAAGAAGCGAGTCACCATGGAAAGTATTTTCCGAGTGCGAGCTGCGTCCTGGGCAGTTTTATCAAAACTCCTCCGCACAGGTATGACAGCTGCAGACACCTGGCACAGCTGCACCGACAGGGTAGACAGAATTCGTGTTATGATGGTTAGCGGAAAGGCAGAGGCCAGATTTTGGGACCGCCAATCCGTACTTTTCTGGCCCGGTGCTTGGGCGACGCAGTGAAACTGTTATGGAACCTAGAATTGGGCTCGCCAGAGGGCCGAGCTGCGTCGGACCACTCACCAGGCGTCCAGCGTTTTCCAGGCTAGTCTTGGACCCGAATTTTGGCCCAGAATACCACAGCTTGAATTTTGGGATGGTACGTAATATCCCAGCTCGGAATCTGGCATAGTAATGATATACCAGTACTGATAATCATATGCTCTTAAGTCTTCGTTTATAGGTTAGGGGGGCACGAAAACGGGATCTCTGTATTTATCCCTGTTAATTTCTAGCTACTGAGTGCCCTGTGAACGCCCTGTGTTACAGGGGCTTCCAGCAAGCAACAGCCTTTGGCTGTTGCGTGGTTGCGTACCCCGTAACCACTGGACGAATCTTCTAGAACCCAGGAGGGTGGAACCCTGCGACGACCCTGCAGGCCGTCACCTGGGCCGGCGCGGCCCGACGTGTCCCCCGCGAAAGGAACTGTACGGAGACAGTACCCACGGTACTGCGCACTGGGCCAGGGGTGCAAAGACCCGAAGCCCCTACGACCAGTTAGAAGTGTCCCGGGCCTCGGGACAACAGAGGTCGGGACAGTGTCCCGTGAACACAACAAGCAAACGTCGGGACACTTAGGTAGCTGGTATAGATAGTCATCATCGTGCCCACGATGGCCGTGAGGGACTCTGGTTCCTCACGCTAGTATTACATTGTTCATTTATGTCCTACTGTTCAGACTTCCCTCTGTGCATTATAGTGACAGCGACCTACAGTGACAGTGTACTCTCGTCTAGGAGTGCTAGCTCAACAAGCCGTCTTTAGATTACCCCTTAAGCTTGGCGTCCTGCCATACGCTCTGTCTTATCTTGTCCGGGCCCCCCTCGGGTCCTCGTCAAGAGCAGGTCGCAACAAACCCCCTGAATCCAGTGGGGCTACTGCCCTACAGAACCAACTAGAGCATCACAGTGACCACGTCAGCCACTACGTTAGCAGAACCACAAAGAATGGTTCAGAACAATATTATTCCATTATTATATTAGTCAGTTTCACCTTATAAAAGGCTCTAGAAGAATTCCAGAGCCTCCCACAGCCTATAACAGGCCCTCTCCTCTCTTATATCTAATTCTAGTCAAGCAAGCAACTTCACTCTACTTCAGTCATTGTACAAGGCACTGCCTTCCGGATCCTCTTGTTTCCAGCTTTAATATTCACTGAGATACCTTTATTTACAGTAGCACTGCCTTGTAATTCAGGCCTTTATTTGCTTCCTACAGTGCCGTAGGCACTGTAGTACAGCTTGGACCAGTACGCACTTCTTCCTCTGAGCCACAGCCGCTGTACTACAGCTCTGTAGGTTCCTGAAGTTTAACAACTACCTTATAGTAAAATAGCACTTATCTAACTATTAAATATCCCGCCAGTCGTTCAGCGTTAGACGGTAGGAAAGCGTAAGTTAAGCAGCCTTATCCCTTTGCTTAGTATTTAAAGGTGAAACATATCCTTTCTTATACGTAATACACTTCTGATATTGTAATGTGCCTATTACTTGCTTAACTGTTCAAGTGTTAGCCTTAATACCGGCCTTGTTAGCAAGCGTGTTCTAACTTAGTTGCCGGGCAGTAAACCCGTACTTCTATAATATCTCTTCCATTTGTCGTAGGTTAGTTAGTGTAATAATGGACTTTCGTTCCCTTTTCTTATACTCTAGATACCTTCGATCAGTGTCGCTGTTTAAAATAGCCCAGCCTTGTCGTTTATGGATATTAAAATAGGTGAATAAATCGGTCTTGAAGTACAGTATGTGGTGGGCGTTAAGATAAGCTGCTGTGCCTCGAATTTGAGCCTTCACTGGCGTAGGGTAGTGTGGCGGCATTACGTCATCGTCGTCGTTGTCGTTGTGGCCTTCGTTATTGGAATTGGTGTTGTGTGGTGGTGGTATCCATGTCACCTAGCCACGGCCAGGAGGCGAGGGCATGCATCGGCGTCCAACTCTCCGCCGTGACTGTTTCCGCAAGTGTGCCGTGTTGCAACAAAAGTTTGGCGATTTTAACAGTGTCTGAAACCTCCCTGTCGGAGGTCGGCATCAGAGCACAAATAAGCGGAGTCCAGCCGTTGTTGGTAACAGCGTTGACGTCGAGCCCACGGCTGATGAGGAATTCGACGACGTCGATGTCCTTGCCTGCAGCGGCGGCGTAGTGAAGCAAAGACTCTCCGCGGACAGTGAATTGGCGGAGCGCGACGTCTGGATCATGACAGTAGTCCAAATACAGCTTCAGCTGCTCCAGTGTGCCATTCTTTGCAATGGTGTGCATAGGAGTTTCCCCTTCATGGTCTGCCAACTCGGGTGACGCTCCATGCCGCAGGAGTGCTTCGGTGGTAGCGATATTGACTGAAAGGTGCAGTGGCATCCTTCCGTTGGCTCCCTGGACGTTGGGGTCGGTGCCCTTATCGAGCAGCGCCCTCAAGGCACCGAGATGTGGGCTCCCGAGATGTCTGGGCGAAATTGCTGAAAGAAGCATGGGGTCTGACGAAAAGCCGATGTTCCCATCCCAAGAATCCCCAATTGCGTCGACAAGGTGGCAAACCGTCGTGTACTGTCTTGCGACAGCATCGTCCTCGCAACTTGACTTCTCAAGGGTCGCAGCCAACGCAGCCTTGATGGTTTCGGCGGAAAACTTCTCATCGTCGGGTCGTTGCCTGGACAAACAAGTATTTCTTTTCGGGTTCGACTGATGTATCCTGACGTCGGTTGGAGCCAACACGGCGGCTCTTTCCAGAAGTAAAGCAATGACGTCGTCGTACCAATTCTCCGCGGCGGCGATCAGTGCCCTCCGCAACTCTTCCTTCATCCAAGGAGCCCGCTCCAGGAAGTCCTCAACTAGCTTGGCATGCCCGTACTTTGCCGCAACCTCAATGGATGAGACATGTTGGGGGTTCAAGTACGTATCGTATGGAGAAACGACCTTAAAACGATACTCTAGACCTCCCTGGTTCCAGAGCAAGCGCGCAATGTCGCGCTGTCCGTACTGGGCTGCAGTATGGAGAGGTATGTAGGCTGCCATGATGTATTCTGTGTCGCACTCTCGTTTGTATTCTTCATTGAAGTCCTGTGGGGGGTTCTTGGAGGGGAGGAGGGGGGAAACGCCGGCGTCGAGCATCGCTTGGACATCGGAACTGTAGCCGCGCGAGACTGCATGGTGCAGCAATGTGGAGAGCAAGTCTTCCTTGCGGAGCGAATGGACAGATTTCGAGTTTTCTAGAATTGAGGAAAGAGCGTCGCGGTTCTCATACTGCGTGTAGGCAAGAAATGCGGATTCCAGGTCGAAGGTCAGTGTTTGTTCGGACGAGTTGGGCGCGGAATCAAAATCAGCCATTTTTTAGACTTGGATGGCGAGGTGTGAAGTTAGGAGGTAGAAAAGTTGTCAACCTGATGTGGGGGAACCCTCCCTTTTGAACCACGGCAGGAGCACTCCAGGTTTTCAGCAATGCCAGTCAGGCTAGCATTTGGATTCAGCCAATCACATCCCGTCTTTCAACGATACGCCAAGGTTGCATATGGGGGTGTCCACCACACCTGGACCTGTCACCTTCTGGCTATCAGCTGGGGAAAAAAGCGGCCTAATGGGATGCAGAGACGTCGTAATATAATATTCAATTTGCAACGATACAGATGTTCGCTATTGATGTCAATGGCAGTTCTTGTCAGAAGCGCAGCACACTGGATTCAGGTGAAACTGATGGGGTTGCAACTGTGTGATTTGTATTGCTTGTCTTATCTTCTGCGGTTCTGACTTGCAGCCAGAACCTCCTTATATGATCTTTCTATAGGACTCAGATTCTGCCTTACAGTGGCTTAGTTTGACTGGCGTCCTGGCAGTGCTAGGCTCCAGTCAGCTCCGCTGACTAGATGCCTAGAGGTGTCAGAAGCACCGCACTCTGGATTCTGTGGAATTGAAGGGGTTGCAACTGCGTGATTCTATTGCTTGTCATTCTGCAGGATTCAGGCCTCGTCACTCCAGTGGCTTGCTCACTGGCGTTCTGGCAGTGCCAGGCATCCAGTCAGCTCCGCTGACTAGATGCCCAGGGCCTCTGATCCCCCTTCTTTCTGACAATTTTCATTGTGCGACGAGGTGGTTCATTTGTATGTCCGCGAGTCGATTTGTAAAATTTTCCATACTAAATAGTTTTGCGGAATTCACCGGCTACCGTACGAGCTCCAGCTAGCGTGCGGGGCTCTGACTACAGCCCGGAGGGTTTACAGGTGGTAGAAATAATACAACTGCACCTACAACTGCAACAAGCTTTGTGAAGCCTAACTAGCCCACTATAACAGTTGTTTACAGCCCTGCGTTACAGGGCTGTTTAGTATTCCCAGTGTTGAACTATAGCGTACAAGCCACTATATTCCAGAGCCTAACAGATCTGTAAGTCCTGTAAGAGTGATAAATTCTAACAGAAAGGAAAATTTAGTTTACGTAACCCGTGCTTTGTATTAGACAAAGGAGCGGAAGAGGAGTCTTTTAGGTCTTCGCTTCACTATAAGGTGCCGTAAGCAGAATTTTAGCGACAGGACGCAAATTTCGCTTCTGGCTTTGAAGTTTTTTTTAAAGTGGATTATTTTCGAAATAAAACCCCTAGGTAGCCGCCGCCTTTGTTTAAGGTGTGAGTGGGGCAAAGGTGAGCTGCTGCAAAATTTGCTACATAAGACACGGTGAAGAAACAGAGGGTAATAAACGGTTAACTGCTAAGCAAAGCTATAAGACAGAGGCGAGTTAATGTTAAATATAAAAATAACCGGCGAAGAAATGGAGAGTTTTCAGAAAACAAACCGTCGGCGCTAATGGCGCGGGCGAGGGTGGGGTGTAGATTTGAAGTTTGTTTAATCGCACACCTTTGAGGCAGCCAAAACCGGTAGAGAATTTGCAGAGAAACGATATTACAGGTAAAATAGTCTGTTACCGCGCAGTTGCACGTGGGTTTATTACCCAGCTCAGTACAGAAGTCTTCTTACCGAACTGGCAAGAAAAACGCTCGACGAACCCTTGGTTTTAGGTAGAGGTATATTTTGAGATCTCATGGTCGCTGGTCGTCCGACATGATCGGAGTCCTGAGCGGCTTGGACTTGTCTCCTACTGCAGTCCTTAATACTTCGATGGTTGCCTGAGCCTCAGAAAGTTTCCTTTCTAGCTCTTCGATCTCCCTATCCTTTCCATGAGTCGGGCGAGCTTCGTCCCCCATCATCCGCTTATCCTGAGTCTTGATTTTCCAGAGCCGTGACCTCGTTACAACTGCTCTGGCGAGCCTCCAGATTCCTACGTTCGGGGTCTCCAATATAGCGTTGACTAGATGGAGCCATATGTCTGAGTGGGCGTGATGTACCTCGTCGACCTCTTTGTACTTGTGGGACTTCTCCCGTTAATTCCTGTACTTACACCACTGTTCGCCCAAAGTTCTTGCTATGCGTAGGTTGGCATGATTGTCCTCAGGAACATCTGTTCATGATGTGGCATCCAAAGGCACCCTGCCTAGGGAAGGGTGCAGATATACTCGACGTCGCCTGGAATGCGATGACCTGGTCGGTGGCCTCTATCTTTTGGTGGGGGGAGTTGTGTCTTCCCAGCGTTGATCTATCGGAATTCAGTCCTCTATGTAAAGCTTGGTGCCTGCCCATCCTGGGCCACGACTTGAGTCGTGTTCGGAGAATGAAACCCCGCAACGTGTTCTTAGGGGTTTGTTGTGATTGGTGGTAAAAGGCAAAACATGCATGGATATATATCGTACAGCATCTACGAGTGGAGTTTGGACGTTGTCTAACTTCTTGTCGGTGGAGATGAATCGCTTCTTTTTGACCAAAAATCGCTCACCACATTGGGGCAGACCGTAAGGCAACCAACCAACCACCACTATGTACCTTGCTTTGATTTGTATGAGAAATCACGTGCTACGAAAAATCCTAGCAACACCCCGGGCGGGACGTGACCCGTTGAGCTGAACAGGCTCGAGGCAGCCATGCGCGTTTTTGCCGCAGCCCGTGTTGCATTTAACGTCTTTGATTCCAGTTTTATGCTGAATTGTAATGTTTTATCAAGGTATGTTGATAAATTCAAGATTGAACAACAGGAGTGTTTTATAAGAGGTGTAAGCGCGAGACTCGGAGTAGAGATGTCTCTAGGGGCAAGGTCAGTACTACGAAAATGTAAGAGGAAAGTCAAACTGCAAAAATGGGACCGATTTTGATCATTTTTATATATAGGGCCAACTCTGGGCCCACTCGGCTAGAGTTGAAGCAATTCAACCTGCCGAAAATTGTACTTAGGGTGAGCAAATCCTGAGCAAAGACTGAGCCGAGCCTGAGCTATGGTGAGGAATGCCACGTGGGCGAGGCACGAAAAAAGAAAATTTGTGAGCCTAGATTCGCCTCACATAACCCAGATATGAATTCTTCCGTCTTTGAGGCAAACTGTTCTGCTTCTTGCATTGTGGACTGGCCTAGAAGCTTTCAAATTTCTGTTGTGTTAAGGCAAGCAATTTGCCGCCTACTTCAAGCTGTACAAGGTGACAGATCAGGAGGCTCACCGCTTGAAAGGCTGTCTGTCGGCTGTGTGGAGATGGACCTGAGTCGTAGCCCCTTTCAGATGCAAGGTCGCCCGTAGGGACGAATCGGAGCATTGCAAAGGCCAATACCTACTCACATCAACCCCAGCCTCTTTCAACGCACGCAGGCTAGCCGAGGACCGCAATGGAAAGAAAGACCACAAGATACACAAATATGGTGTGGGTCATGTTGAGAAATGAATCGCCTTCGATACCACAGGCGGCTCTGCAGTAAGCACGCCCTGTTCTTGTGCCTCGGGCGAGCCGTAGAATAGAAAGTCATCGTTGAATCCCTGAATTCTCGCCAGCTCTCTCACTATGAGCAGGTCACCTCGCACTAATGCCCATACAGTTAGAGGTTTGCGTCTCGAGTTTTCCTTGGGGGTGAAACTGACATTTATGAACAAGCAGCCTGGCGCTGTGGCGATTAAGGGGTACGGGTTCCGAACCGTCATTGTCGATTATATGAATGCAATCTCTTGGATGACCACTTGGAGGCTTTCGGCCAGTGTGATGGTTGTACAGATTCAAGTTCTTGCCGTCTGGTGAGAATATTGCCATCGAATAGTTTTCATCGTCGCCCGGGTATGTGGTGGAGGTGAAGGCGTTTGGAATCGGGTTTCTTGACCGATACTTGCACGCAGTGCGAGTGTTGCTAATGGCGAGGCCCCCCAACGGTTCATGGATTGTCGAGCTGTCGACTGAAGGGCGAGTTTCGGGGTGCAGACCCATAATCCCCAGCCCCGGATATGGTGACGCTATGAGTACAAGATTCTGTCGATCCTGATGAATCCCATAGTCCTGAAGCGACACAATGTGAAGTGCTACCGACTGCCCCATCACCAGGAGGGAACGATATACGTGCTCGAATAGCGCACTGCTAGAGTCGTCGTGTAGAATAGCAGTAGGCATTTACAAGACCGTGAGCTGAAACTAGGGAGACGGGCCCGATGCAATGACCGAAAGCACGTCATCGAACGGCCGTAGGAATGCCTTCAATGAAGGCAGCTCTTTGTTCTCGGGTTTCTACCGGAATAGTTTGTTTTCCGAGGCCATTATTGCGGCGAGCGGATGGCTAGGGGGCGGCATCTGGGGAAGGGCAAGTTCCCCAGACTCGAGTTCGTAGATAGTTGTGCTTATATTCCTGTCTAATACGTCGCATGCGGGGTTTCTTGCCTAAAGATCTCACCTACACAGAAACACAACCTATGGTGAAAAGTTCCCCGTGGTCTCAACTTTACTTGGTGCCTTGGAGCGGCTGTGGGCGCCTTGAACAGTTGCGAAATGGTCTTGGGCAACTCTTCCTGATGCCACTTGCGCCACTGATCGTCATATTTCTTAAGTCTCTCGAGAGCGTCTTCGTCCATATTCAAGGTTCTGTGCGCTGGTACCGGGCTGTCGTTCTGGCTGTGAGGACTTTCATCTAGTCGTTGGGGGCTGGCATGGTTGACTGTATCCTCGTCCATATGAGATGGGATGGGGCTGGGAGAATCGCGTGGCGACGAGTTAGCAGGACATATGCTGGGACAGCAACCATGGGCTAGTATAGGGGATGTCTCTGATCTTGATGCTGGGGAAACTGGGGCAGGCGGCGAGCCACATATTGAAGTACCAGTGCCAGCTCGGGCAACCATGGGGAAGTATTTCTCCGTCGGGTCGAGGCCCGTGAAAAGCATCCCAGAGTGTCTCTCTGCACTAACGGTGCGACGGGGCAGCCACAGGCCCCCACGGCATCGCCCTCAGCATCGCCTACGTTTTTGTCAGCTTTCCGCCTTAGCGTAGGCAGGCTAAGTGTAGGTGCTGACTTGCACTCTCTGTGGACCAAGCGCTGATATTCTCGAACGGAACAAGAGCTTTCTTTATATATATAACTGGATGTTATGTCTAATATAACGAGTATCCATCCCGCATCTTTCCGCGATCATTTCCGTGGGGTTCGCCGTCCAGCTGACGCTTAGTTCGCCCTCGAGAGACGTTCTTGATGCCTGAACCGCATGATGCATCTGCCGGATCGCTTTTTGGGCGTTCTCGTGCCATTGGGCAATGGTTGCGCGCCGCAACCGAATCGTCGACACTCCGTGAATAGCGATGTCGAACAGGTCGAAAACAACGTGGTCACAATAAAAGTGGCCAAGGGGATCTGGACCCTCCACTCCATTTAGCCCAGCCAGAGCAAAAAACTCGCAACTTGATCCCTCGTGCACTGTGGCAAATTTGAACCACTTTTCGTAGACGAGCAGGTGTATACCTCTTGGTGGCTCGCTGTTCCTTCTTGCAGCACAGAAAACGTTGATACCTGTATCACCACCTCGGACAACACTTAGGCCGACGTGTTGTTTGTTGACTAAAAAGGCGGCACGTAGTAGCCGAGAGACACTCCTCCCAAAACCGCTAACAATGTCCGCTTCGTCAGCCTGCTCAAAGATACGAAGTCGCTCCTCGTGGGGCGTCCTCGCGAGTCTGTGGATTCGGAGCGCTCTCCAAAGCTTTTTCCGAACGCCTATGGGGCGTTTCTTCAGCGCGACCTCGATTATGTTGTTGATCTGCTCGTCGTAATCGACCGGTATGTCGTCGTCATAGCGGTGAAAAAAAGCCGTTCGGCGTGTTCTTCCTCAACTATCTCCACATTACTTTCGCGACATCCCTGGACATGTGTTCATCGGCCAGGAGGATATCCGGGCTACCAGGATGATGACGAAACAGTCCTAGGTAGTGTTGGACAATCCCTTCGCCGCCTTTCAGTACCGCGTCTCTCCAGATAACCGCTAACATCTTGGCCTTCTCGTTCTTGTCTGTCAGGCGCTCCCTATCTCGGTTGAGATAACCCTTCGCAAAATTGTAGCCAAATTTGTACAGCGTCCCCTCCGCACCAGACGAGACTCTGAGCCCCTTCAGATACACCAATCCAGCAAAACGGGGATCCAAGATGACATCTCCCATCACCGTCCGGATGATATCTTCGGGACGTGAGGGGCCTTTGAGGTGCAGCGTGACAGCCACCCAACGGCGGAACGTACTCATCGTTATTTTCTTCCCATTACTGCCCCTGGCTTTGGAAATTTTTACCAGCACATCGTGGGCTAGATACGATTTTAGTTTTGTCCTTGCAGCGGGGTTCCGTGGTATTGTTCAAGTTTGAGAAGCTGGCCCTTTCTCTCTCCAGCGTGCGCTCTGCAGGTCTGGACAGCCTGCAGTAAAATCGGTCTCGAAAAGTCCCGTTGAACCCAAAGTTCCATTAGTACGAACTAGCGCTGATTCGCACGGGGTATCCACTACGCCGCATTACTAGGGCGCCAGCTTTGAAGCCCTCGCTGTGGATGCCGGCGAACTTCTTGTCGTTGCCGTGCCCCCGTTTGCTCGTTCCGCCGAGATGCAAGTTCGACATCTCGAGCCGAGCGTCGAAATTGGCCAGCTCGAAGGAGCCGGTCCTCTCGTCGAATTTGATGTAACCGAGAAGCTCTTTGCCAGAAGGCGATTCCCGATGGACCGTGACTTCGACGCGGGTCCCGGTTTCGGTCCATTTCGGTGCAAACGAGCGAGGGTTAACCCCAAATGATGCGACTATAGCATCCCTCCAGTTCTGATAAAACTCTCGAAACGCATCACGAGTGTCCCAATTGCGGGGATATTCCTTGGTCATCCCAAGGGAGCGTATGCATGGGCGGAGATCATCGTCAGGGAGTTCATCGGTATGGTGCGTCAGTGAAGTGTCTGCCGAAGAATAGCCATCTTCATCGGAGTTGGGTATTGCTTCCATTGCTGTGTGAATTCCCCGAGTGAGTTGTAGTGTGGATAGTATGCCAGACAGAATAAAATTCCCTTGAGGTTCGGAGGAAAGACGCCTCCCAACGAGGAAGAGGGTGATTGCCGGCGTTTGTTGACAGCAACAGCAAACAGACTGAGCCCCTGCCCGATTCTGTCAGTTTCAACATCCTGATGACTAGCATCTGTCGGCTTCAGCTGTGGCATTGCATGGCCCAAGCAAGACGTATCACAGAGCCGGCTTCTCCTCTGGCCTGGGTCGCGGAGGGGAAGAATTGGCCTTTCAGCCACGGCGCCGACCTGGCGAAAGTGGGACCTGACATCGCAACTTCCAATTTTGGAATAGTACACAGAACCTCAAAGCAGGTAGCCGCTCAAACCGCCCCCATCTTGTGGCGTGAAACAAACTGAAATGCTCCACTTTGTACAGCTGCCAAATTCCCACACAAACGGCATCCTGGTGCCTAGCACACATCACCACCCATCAGATCCCCCAGACGGGCTGGGCCCATCCCATCTCCAGCAACCACTCTGACCTATCCCTTTCCTCTTCAGCACCGCTCACACCCCGGTCCTCCCAGCCCATATGTCACCGGTGGCGCCTCTCGACACGTCGGACATGTCACACAAGGTACACCCGTGCTCAGATACGTCGTACAGCCATCAACCCTTGTCACCGTCGTCCGCGTCGGTCTCGTCAGCGGCACTGCGGGATAGCTGCAGATGGACGTTGCCAGGGTGCAATCAAGGTACCGTGGGCACTGCAGAGCGCGGGTCTGGGTCGCGGAGTGGTCTGGTCCACATGCTTCAGGGATAGGTGACGGGGGGATAGCTGCTAGGGCGCTGTAATGATAGGTATTTGTTAGCATCTGTCAGTGCTGAAGGTAACTTGTGGGAGTGGAGGCAGACGCACGGGAGCCCAATTGCCCAGATGCCCCAAAGCAAGATTTGGCAAACAGCCATCTTTGATGGATAAATACCTGCTCTAAGAAAATCTGCGGAGAGCTTGTCGTCGGTTTATCACCAGCGCTTTATATGCAGGTTTCGATATTGCAGGTAGCCTATCGCTGCTGGGTCTGACTAGACCCGAGCCCTATTGCCGAGCCATACAGGTTCAAGAGGTTGAACCCGGGTTCGAAATATAAATTGGGAGCATCCCAGACCCGGTTATTAAGGAACACGTCATGCCTGCATATGGATCACCAAAACGGTAAAATTGATACCACGTATAGAAATCCTGTCTTTCACTGAGCTCAAGAGCGTGTGTCAGTACCTAGGCGTGACAGGGGAGGCACTCAAATTGATAACAAAGCTATTAACCTGAAGTATATAAAATGCTGCACCCATCCCAGATGTTGATCAGGGTGCTGGAGCACACAGTACTTGAAGCCCCGATTACTGTTCAATCAGAATGCTCTCCTGTCCTGGAGCGCGACCGTCGTCCCGGCTTTTCGAAGGTTTTCTTCAACCTCACGCGCCCAAGCAGTCCCGAAATCTGCTCTCTCTGGGTAACCCCTGCCCAAAGAGCGAAGGTGCCAACGGTGATTGGGATGGCAAACGCCCAGTACACAGAAAAGTTCTCAGGCTGATTCCAACCAAGTGAGAGCATCGAGAACAAAGCCGCGAGGAATCTAGCTGGGAGGAACACCATGGTTAGGACGGCAATTGTCTTCATGGACGAGCCGTCACGCTGTGCGGCTTCTGCGAGCGCCTTGCTTGCGTTTGCCACCTCGATGTTGATTTTGGAGTCCTCGTGGGTTAAAAAGGCAAACAGCTGGAGCGAATTAGTCTCTCGAGGAACAGCACGTGCGTTGGAGTTGCGTATCTTACTACAGACGACTGATTTCGCACCCGGCCCTGGAGGTATTCGCATTGCTTCTTTGCACTTGAGGCCTGTATGCGCAGTACCGTCGCTGCGGCGAGAATGCTGAGGCTGCTCGATTGCACCCCGTCGCTCTCGTCTGGGCCGATTCCATCGTACATCCTTGACATTGAGTCGATCACAGATTTGATGATACTAGCATGCTTTTCAGCGGTGAGAATGAAGTTACTCATCAACGCTAACCTTGAAGTCAGATGTGGAATAGACTCTCTTTTCTCCGTGAAGCGAGTCGAGCCCCAAGAGCCATGGCCAGTTCGTTCTTCAATACTCCGCACGCCATTGAGGCCGTCCAACACATCGTATTCCACCCATCTCAGTGTGAAGGCGCAGAGCACTAAGGAGAGGCAGAGTGCGGAGTTTGATACAAGCTGAAAGGCGGCGGCGCATTCGATTAGGGAATCTGGGCCAGCCAGAACATCGGTGTACCTCGTAGGGGCGAATGACCTGAAGGCCGGTGATAGGACAAGTCAGTCGGTACTGAAGTCAGCCGACCCTTCGCAACGAGTTGTCTTCCACACGCACCGCGCAAAGCACGTTCCCAGGAAATAGCTAGCAACTCCATCTCGACTTAGACAGCCGGAGCGGTGGAATCCGTATGCACCCGTGACGAGAAGATGTTTGACCTAGGAATCCACGCTGATATCGGATAAGATGTCGTGGAATATAGGACGTTCAAGATAAATGACCCTCTCGTAATCGATCGGTATGCAAGCGAGCCGAAGAGCACTCTTCTCCCCATTCTCAGATGTCACACGGTAGAATTGGCGCAAAGTCGACCCGTCAATGCTGGATTAGGCGACATTCCTATCCCCAATGCCGCTTGCCTCTAGCGAGATACGCACGGCGGGGAACCGGTCATGCTTGTGAGAGGAAAACCTGAGCGGGAACTGAGCATCAGACCCAGCAAGTTGAAGAAGCTCATCCATTGTCTTATGTGCGCTTGCGTCGGGTGTCAGCGTAGAGCGCGGTTTGATGGAATTGAGGGGATGCGGGGTGCGAGGCTCTGGGTCACCGTGCAGGAACCCCCTCCTCCCAGACCCAGGCAACCAATCCATTTCGGCGTGCAGGAGCGAATTATCTCGGGGAAACACCGATGGCTGAGACGACGGCAGCAGACTCGAGGATATATTCGTAGATCGTGCTGTCTGAGCGCCGACACGAGGACGGGAAGCCCGAAAGGCACGAGACGCAAGTTGAACCACAGATTGCGGGAGGAGTTCTTTGAGCATAACCCTGAGCCGATATGGACGTTCCTTCCCAACACTCGGGTAGCAAACATTGGCCTGAAAGGCAAACCGCGGTTTTCCGTCTTCTTTCTCTGCCAGCGTACAAACCGTCCAAGTCAATCCAAAGGTTCAAACCCCGCCTGCTCCAAGTCATTTCTGCTGCTGGGGATCAAAGGCGGGGGTTGTCTCAGGGCAGGCCAGAAAAGCGCGCCCCTCAACACATCTGACGACTGCAGCAGGGACATCATCGCATCCCCCGACGGCTTCGCCCCTAAATCGTCCTCTGTCAGATCTTGCCCGCTATCGACGCCACTATCATCCTGTTCCTTAGGGGACAAGAAAAAGTCCGTCCCTCGCTTGGCCGACACCGACGCCCAGTATTGATCGTGCCCGCCCCGGCGCCGCCCCCCTTCCAGCACGCGGCCGATTTCGACGTATACCTTCCACACATCCACGAGATACTTCAGCATCTTCCAGGCGATAGAGGCAACACGGTGGCATGCCTGCATCTCACCCAGGTCGTCAATGCCACGCTGGACCTTCTTCAGCGTCTCGTCACGTTCTGATGCGCTTCGCCGAACAGTGAATCCCTTCGGCCACCCTTGTTTCCTCTGGCCGGCACTGCTCGACGACCCAGGTTCAAGAGATAATCCATCAGCGGCGAGATACAGACGGCAGGACATCAGAACCAAATACGGGACGAAGGAGGGCGTACGCCGGAGCGAATACAGCTGAGCGTAGGACCTCATGTGACCCTGGATGGCATCGGCGGCTTGGGTACACAGACTCCGTGGGAGGATACCTGAGCTGATGATCCGAAGGTCGATGAAGGGGCGAAAGGTCAGGATGATGGCGTAGTGGTAATACACGCTGGTAGCTCTCTGTCAGTATTCTTGACAGGTGTGGGAACGGCGAAGACGCCGGAGGACGAACTGCATGAATAGCACCTGCGGGGTGAAGTTGGTGCCCAATCGTAACATCGCCGGAAGGTTGTTGTACCAGGAGAGGAAACGGGTGTAGACCCCAATCATGTCCTGTCGGTTTGCTGTCTTGGCTGGACAGTGGAGAGTATACAACGCCTCGTGGACGATTTCGGTAAGTTCGCAAAAGGAGTTGAAGACGGAGATGATGTGGCAAGGCTGTTCACATGGGGGTTCCAATGTAGATCCTGTTACCGAGATCAGTTTCATGGTTCATTTTCTGGAGCACTGACAGGACACGGATAGGTTCGGACGTACCGTCGTCGGTGTATGGTATCCAGAGGGATTCTTCGATTTGGGGGTCTGCCCAGAGCTTCGGGGGGAAGTGAGGGAAGCGCGAGAATTGAGGAAGAGATCCCATTGTGAGAGACCACGCGCTACCATACCGCATCAGCATTTATTCAAGCGAGTTCCCTTCAACTTACTGGTCCAATGCAAACGCGCCCCAGAAGGTGGCCAACTGGACAACACTTTCATCATCCTGCTTGTCCTCGACCTTGAGTCTGTGCAACCCCATCTCAATGCAGAGCCGAACGCTCTGGCCAGCATAGTATCGGCTCTCGGTATCCCTCGCGCAGCTGGCCTCTCGGATAGCCATGATACCCAGCGCCTGAATGGTTGCCAGGCTGTGATGGCCGTCCATACCCCAAAACAGGCGCTGGGCCTCGTTGAAAAAGTGGTCGCCGGCCGTATGGGGATTGTCTGGATCAGGGCGTACCTCGGGCCGATCCGAGAAACGAGAGGCGAGGGCGCACAGTGCATTGACCAAAAGGGGTGAGCAAAAGCGAGGCCTTCCCGCTGCGTAGTCCACCAAGAAACGTTCCTTGTTGAACGATGCTAACGTCGGGTATTCCCAGCAAAAGTACAAGTCGAGAAGATGGCGGACAAGGACTGTATCTGATGTTACCTTTGTCCATGAGTCTGTTAGAGAGTCCATGCTTGGAAACTGGTGGAGGAGCCCCAACAAAACGTTTGAGGGGGAAAAGTGGTCTCGGCCAAAAAAAAAAAAAAGGAAACAATTGCGAGCTATATTCGGATGCCATGGCTGACGATCTCACGTTTTCTTGGCACTTTACGAACGCCCTATTAAAAGTCGTACCACATTCGCGTTCTGGAACATCTCAGTGTCACGGAATAATGACCTCATAGGGATCTGATATGCATGCAAAAGACAATCCTCTGCCTTGTGTACACGCGAAATTATAAGGAACTTACGGCAAAGGATTTTTTTCATTGGTCCCCTTCCATCTCATAGAGCTCAGCGTATTTTTGACATCCTTGTTGTTGACATTTGCCCTCGTACTCTTGCGAGCTTGAGACAAGCCGCCTTGTCTTAATCGAAATACTGTGATTTGCGATTGTAGTAAGTTGGGTTATCGATGAATTCCCAGATCAAGAAGGGATTTTAGCCTTCCTTCATTTTTCCTCTACTTTATATTCCTTGGCCGCGTACAGCCAGCCACCCACCAATTTCAGAATCTGAGCGGATGGTTCCGTGCAATAGTTGTGAAAAACACATACAAGAGCCCGAGTTTCGGTAAGTGGAAGAGGGGAGAGGGGTGGCAGGAAAAACAAGAGCACTGCTAATAAATCCCGATATCGCGGCTGCAAAGGATTTCCCAGCCCCGGAAAGAAACGGACGCGGAACTATTAATTACAGGACGAACTATGGGACTCATTTGATACTACTGGGTAATGTGCTGACTCAAACCAGGTCCACCATGCCAAGATTCAGAGGAATCTTGCGGATCGGTCTCTTTGCGAAGCATCTCAACCCAAGACTTCCACCAGCTCTCTCGTAGCCTAGGGACGAGCTACGAGTGTTATCCAACATCACCATCTCATCAAGGGCGTGTGGCTCAGTTGGTAGAGCGTTCGCTTAGCATACCACAATATGCGAAAGGTCCTGGGTTCAATTCCCAGCTCGTCCAAGAAACAGTGTTGATGGCGAGTCATGATCCCTGGAATTATTGATTCCACTCCTTTTTGCCCCGTTTGAGTGCTCGGTGATTTGTTGGACGCGGATTCTAGGCCATCAAGCAAGACAACGCCAGTGTTTGCAGTGCGTGTGGCGACTCGTCTTGTTGAGGGGGTCCGTCTTTTTGGTACAAGTTGGCCGTGGTCTCGGTCGCTGGCATCGCCCCAGTTAGCCAGTACGAAGAACGGTTGCATGCGAGCAGGTCTCCCTCGAGAATTATATCAGTCCGAGTGAAATCCCTCTTACTCCCTGCGGTTCTCAGTCTCGAGCTCGGCTACCCTCATGCCGCCCGGCAGCTCAAATTTCCCACGTGGAGAGTTCGATGACACCGTTCTGTATGGCGAGCCAATATCGGAGGCACCGGCAGAGTTCGGCGAGAGTGTTCAGAATGGCGAGTTCAACTCGGATACACCGGGGTCGCTCGGCAGCTCCCAATTCTCATTCACACCGACCTCATGAGGCACCGCATCATCCCGAAGCTTTGCCGCATGCTTGACACGTCTGCTCAGGTACAGACGATACAATCCATATCCTGAGAGAATTAGCGCGATGAGACCACCTGCAACAGCGATGGCGACGACGGCCCTAGTAGGAAGCCCCTTTCCACCCCCATCACTGTCCGGTGCAGATGGGGGTGGAGGCGGGGATGAGGATGGGTTCGGGTCGCTTGGCTCGTCGGGCAACGTTCCCGGCGGCGGTGTCTCTGTGAATAGCTTTCGTACGGCATCGCTCGACCACTTCACCGACGCCATACCGTCTTTTGAATACCACTCGTTCACAGCCGCGTGCGGCTGGTACGACGCCGCTTGCACGTTATACCGGTCTTGCCAGGCCAAGCTGGTAAGATCGAAGACGCCAAGCCCATTGGTCCAGGGGTCAGGGTCGAGGAAGTTTTTGGGGAAAAGGAGGTCAGTGTCGATCCCGCCCACGGAAAGCAGTTGTCGGCGACCGACGAGGACGCAGGTATGATCAGCGCGTTTAGAGGAGAATTCGGGAGCGGATGCCTTGAAGAAGACAAACCCAGGAAGCGAGAGAACGTAGACTTCGTCGGATGACTTGTATGAGTCTGTTGTGATCCCGCCATACATGAATATATCATAAGTCTTGTTCGGAGCTGGAGCGCCGACAATGCAGAAGCGCTCCCGTCGTGTTGGCCGGTCGCCTGTGGTGGTTTGGGTGTACCATGAATTAGCTGGAAATTGGTCAGCTCTCGATACTCTTTCTACCGAATCAAGTTCAAGTGAGAGGACCACATACTCGCCAGGTCATACACACGCAGGTTGTCAAAGCCCAGAGATTTCCAGCTGCTCTGAGTTGTTAAGACAGGCGAGGAACTCCCTCCCAGGAACAACAGCAAGCCGCTCACTCCAAAAGGCACGAACTGCGTTGATCCGCCTACCAACGTACCATAGGGGCCCATTTCAGTAGAAGAGACGTTGGTCAACTGTCCACTGGTCATGTTCAGCGCAACGAGACCCGACACAGCAAGGGTTGTGTTGCCTGGAACGCTTGTATCGTTTGGTCTGTGGCCTTTCCACCCAGCAGATACCCAACGTTTCTGCTCTGTGTCCACGCGCCGTCAGTGGTCCTCAGAAATCCTGTCGCATCAAAAGTCTGCTTGGCCCACGAGCCACCACCAGAACCATCGGCAGAAAAGCTCCAAAGCTCACGGGGTGGTGGCGCCGCCATGTAGGATGTCACGCCGCCCCAGACATAGAAGCCCTTCCCTGTGGGATCACGCCAGACTGACTGGCGGCCGAGGTGGGGAGCAGAGGACGGCTTTTCCACGTTCTTGAGGGCCACAGATGTGTTGGTCCACGAGGTTTCGAGGGAGATGGAAATAGTGCCGTTTACGGCGAATGAGCTTTCACCAGCATCCAACTGTGACACTTCCCCTCCGTCGATGTAAAGATGGTTTCCAACCACAATTGCTGCAAGATGGATGCGTCAAACTCTGGGTCCACTGGCAGCATTCTCGGGTTGGAGCTCGTACCTGCCGCAGACGATCGCCTGAGGAAATTAGATTTGGAAGGCGCATCGTCGCGGGGCCCGAGGTTACGGGTGCCAGATGCTAGTGATATGGGAAGGCTGGCAATAAAAACCACAAGGGCTGCCCAGATCGCCATGGAAAACGTGAGTACGTATACGCCCTCGATAGAACTTGCCTCTAACCAAGGGCAAAATAAAGAAAACGAGATAAAGGAGAGAAACTGAAACCTGAATAAATTGGGAAGGAGAGCCTGATCTAAAGGCAAACAAACCCCCACCACTCTGCGGATAGCAGGGACTTGGGCCAATCAAAGTGCAAAAGTGCCGATCGGGCAGCCCTGAATTGAACAGTACTATTTTCATTGGAGTATGCAAACCTCGATCTCTTAGGTTCGTCCCAAGCCAGGCACCCACATGCACGTACATATGCACCGGGCGTTAGTGAAAGCCGGGAGCCTCGCGCGGTGTCCCGGCTGTCACGCAACCATTACCTCACCGCATTCAACAAACTCGGAAGGCTTTGTCCGCTACCAGGATTTTCAGCCTCCACTCGACTTGGGCCTTTTCCCAGAACAAGAGACGTGCATCATGCGGGCGTAAAACGATTGGTAATGACCTCAGCCCCAACACCCGGGGAGCAAGCTCCCGTGCTGACAAGCTATGCGGTCGTTGCACGTGGCTGAAGATAACGAAATAATCAATTCTCATCTTTCCTGTCACCCGAGTCTCTTCCATCGGGGCTGTATTTTATTCGTGGATCCTCTCAGACCGGTCCAGAGATCATTACGAGGGCATCTAGCATGGGCGTTCCGTAGCTGAGGCAGACTGATCACAGAAACTCACCGTCGTCGTATTAAACATGGCTGTGGATTGGGGGCAGTGGCAAGCCACACTCAATTGTTCCTTCCTTGTTTCTGCGAAGGTTTGGCATCAAAACCAGGCCCTCGGTGAGGCTCTGCGTCACGACTCACAAGCCCAGCCAATGCAGCCTCAAACAACTGCTCGGCCTTCATGTTCTCACAGCAGCAATCAATAGGAGACATGAAAATTTAGGCGTTATTACCAAAACGTAACATCTGTCAATGACTGCTGGAAGGGGTTATCATCCGACACCCGGTTGCTCTCGCCCCTCAATCTGGACTGCCAGCCAAAACGCCCAGATCCGGACGACATTCCATCAACAGCTGAATAAGCTGGCCTTGTGGCGCAACGGCTAGCGCGTTCGCCTCCAGAGCGAAAGGTTATCCGTTCAAATCGGGTCAGGGTCAAGTATTTGTTTTTGGGGGCCGTAGAGGGGCCGATTTCTTTTTTAGTCATTGACCCTTGTGGGGTCTGAGACTTCACGTGACCGGCATGAGGGGCCGAGATGTCTCATCTCTCCAGAGCAAGCACAAAGTACGGAGTAGCCTGCCTATGACAAACAAGGCCTTAGCGACATATGGGATGGCAGACAGCTTTCATGATTACTCTAGGTATCCTAGATAACTGCCTATGGCTTGGCCTGCACGAGCGTTTTAGTTCTAGAAGCAGAGCAACAGATTCACAGCAGTGCACGGATGCTAGACTGGATGAACGGGCTTGCGGAAAGGGGGCGGGCTCCAGAAAAAGGGGGCAAGGATCCACCACCGACAATGACCCGCTTTTCCCAGGGCACGGGCCTGCGACTGTCCCTCTTCCTCGGAGACTCGAGATGGAATCATGAGGCGCTGTGGGGAAACTGATTGACATTCGTAGCTTACAGTGCGGGATGTAGCCCATCTTTCAGGGAGGATCTCTAAGAGTTCGCGCATTTTGTCTAATCATGACAGCCCCGTTGTTGACAACGACACATCACCAACCCCCGGAGACTCATGGCTCAAGGGGCTGGGCAGTGACCTGGAACGGCTCCATATTGAATGACCAGGTCCCGACCTCGTCGGCGTCCTTCGTCTCGGCCTTGGTTGATGGATCCAGTCGGCTTGCAGTGCTTGCAGATTGACGGAAGGACCGCGCATGCGTGGTTTGGTTGACCATTGACACTCCGCCTTCTGGCCATTGCAATATTGAACAATCCCAATCGTGCCAATGTACGTCCGACGGGGTCTGAGCGTATCACAACCACTTCGGCAGCTTCCAGGTTGGAAGGTGCTAGATCGCACACTGGCGCGGCTATGGAGCGCTTCGTGAGCTGTGATTTCTGCAAGTATCTAAGAGACCATTCTCTTCAAGATGATCTTTAGAACAGTGTCAGCCACGCGTAGCCGCCACCGCGTGTGATGCTTCCGAAGTGAGACATTGAAGATTGCAGGCCAAGAAAAAAGGACGACCTCAGTTCGCAAACTTAAAGTTCCGGTCGGGGTTTGCCTGCACGGACCAGCTTCCAATCCAGGTTTGACGAGCTGAGACTTGGGACAGTCGCTTTCGAGTAACAGGCTTGAGGCATTGAGGTCCAGAATAATCTTTGTATCCTGGCCTCGAACTCTAAATACAGTCGGGCTGCTCAATCTGGTGTTTTGGCGATCTGGAAATGTGATCGTCGATTTGTCAAATCAGAACTCCGCACCGACTCCTCTTGCCGCTACTAGGAAAGACGCGCGAAGCAGCGGGAGACCCTTGGCGTCCCCCCTCACAATTTTTCTGCCAACCTCGCGCCGCACTTTGTCGACACCAAGGGCCGGCAGTGTCTTGATGAGGCAAGTTTGAGAGCAGTCGAGGTGAGTGCAATTGCCCCCATCAATTCCATTTTGCCAGGCTGCGTCTGTGGGTTTGCGACCTGCATTCTGGGAGCACTCATCGCTAAAAGCTCCAGCACAAGCAGCTTCCCTGTTTCCCGAGACCCACGTTAGCTCTGACTACTTCTTGCGACGATAGTTTACCGCACCCCTCCGAGACCGACCCGGCGTCCGAACTCCATGAACACCACATTGCGACGAACACGGAACCATAGCTCTTCTTCCACCGCCAGGGAGGGACGAACTGGTAGCCAGTTGAGAAGGGCCGCCGAGTGCAGGAGCTCAAGGTAGCCGGTCCCGATTTCGCCGCCGGCAGCCTCCGACGGAGCGCGCAATCGCCAGACACAACACCTGGCTCGCGAGACCAAACCAGCCCTGCGGTAGATGCATTCCTGGACACAATGCCGTGGCAACCATTGCCTCGCATCGCCTTCGCCGTAGCGACGTACCCGTTCACGGCCTCGAGCCCGGCCGACCTGCCGCTCGAGCTTGGCGATGAGCTGTACATAATCGAGGAGACGCCTGATGGCAATTGGCTACGTGGATACCTGGTCGCACCGCCTAGTTTGCTGGCCGGGCTCACCAGCGTCAAGGGACAGACTCTCGAGGCGCGCGTCTTCAGCGGCATCTTCCCGCGAAGCTGCGTCGAGGTGCGCGAAGTGCTTGGCGAGTCAGACGACACAGACGACGAGACCGAAGATGGCGTTCGCGAAGCGACCGACGCCCCGCACCAGGGCAGCGACTCGGCGAAGAGCGGACTTGCCGACAGAGAAAAGCGGAAAGACAAGTCCAAGGCTCCGGGGGTATTGCTTGCTGGCCTCGATTCTAAGAGCCAACGAAAAGGCGCATCAGGATTGCCCAATGGGACGCAAGGACAACTATCTGTACCGATCAAGCGCGATCCGAACGAGCCTCGACCGCCGGCGCCAGTGCCCATGCTGAAGATTGGAGACGAGACTCCCACCTCGGCATCTGAGCCACTGATTGACGAGATCGCGTCATGCCTCCGAGAATGGCACTCCACCAACCTCCATGAGCTGTTGCTTTCGCGCCAATACAGCAAACTGGACACGCTATACCAGCTCATCACGAGCCTGAACTTTTCCCGGCAGCAATTTTTGCACGACGTCCTCACGACGTGGGAGTACAAAACCCTCCGGGAGAAGACGGTATGGGACTTGGTACGGGTCAACAAGCTCTGCGGGGGAGAGGTGATTGTACGCGACCCGCACGAGCGCGGGCGGGTCCTGACCGGGGACGACTCCGTGGTAGAGATAACACAACTGCAATCGATAATGAGCTTGTTGGATGAGCCTCCCACGCATACAGTGGAGATGACTGCCCTACATCACCTCTTGGTTGACATAAAAGGCTTCGCAGGCGCGTCTACGGAAGCTACGACCTTAGTCATATATCTCGCCATGAAACCTGCAGGAGGAGCGTTGACGCCCCTCTCTGAGAGTTATATCGTCGAAGTCCCCGCCGGCGGACAGATGGGACACTTGGCCAGGAACATGCAGATGCGCACCCTATTTGCCGACCTTTCTTCAGCGGACATCGGTGATGCGCCCTCCATCGACTCGGAGATTTTCTTGGTCGTCAAAATCCGGGCGCCGCAACAAGTAGTAGCCACGGCTAAGCCGCTCTCGCGCTCTGGAACAATGTCTCAGGGGCTCCAGCAGGGGCTGCAGCAATTCACCAAGGACTCTTCCTCTAAGCCGCCATTGTCTTCCGGAAACAAATCAGTGCGTAGGAGCCTGATGTGGGCTGGTAAGAGCACTCGGTCGGCGTTTTCGAGAGGAAATCCCAAACTGGACGCATTGTCGGAGCAGCCGGAGGAAGTTCCACAAACTACTGCTGGTGCTGAGAGTAGGGACGGCCCACCGCCAAGCACTGCGAACTCGAGGGGGCGGCCTTCCATAGACATGCAGCCGGCGCAAACAACGGCCGACAGGACCGTCGGCGTTGGCGTGCTCAAGCTCAACTCGATCATGAAGCAGGACGAAGAGGTCGAGCATGTCGTCAGTATCTGGGCTCCATCTGTACGCTCACAGTCTGATCGCCACGAGAATGGGGACGAGTGGGATCCGATAGTGCGAGACCTTCTGGAGAGCAAGACGGGCCACTACGAAAAGTCGAGAAGGGCCGAGCGCTTGCAAGTCCATCTCAAGGCGTTCAATGATCCCGATGCAGACGGTCTCATCAAGGCTACGCCCACCGTCTTGTCCGGAATCTTCAAGACGAATAAGATCGGCTTCTCGGGCGCGCCGACAAAACAAAGATCCGACATCTACTTGACGATCGATGAGGCCATCTTGACACGGCAGACATTGCTGTCGCGATATGGAGCCAGTGCGACATCATTGCCAAGTAGCATGCACGGAAACAATCTCCAGCTTACCGTAGAGGTTAGGAGGGCGTCGGGCGAGCGCATCGAAAACTGCATATTTCCTTCGTCTAACAACGAGGGCATCACAACCTGGAAGACAGTAGCAGCTGAACGCGGAGAGAAGTGGAAACAGACCGTGAAGCTGGTACTTGCGCCCCAAGATGTCCACACCGCGCACGTTGTGATGCATCTTGCAGACGCGCCAAACCCTCCGTTTGCAATCGCATACATGCCGCTTTGGGAGCAGCAAGCATTCATACGCGACGGCTCACACGGCTTGCTTCTCTACCGTGTTGACGAGAACACGGCAACACCCCAGCCCTCGACGCCAGGGAAAGGTGGGTATCTCAGCCTACCATTTACTTCAAGGGGCCATCACGAGCATGAGGTCACTGGCCCCTTCGCCATGATCCGTGCCGACACGTACCTCTGCAGCACGCGATTTTCCCAGAACAGAGTGGTACTGGGTCTCATCGGCTGGAAGGAATCTGCCCGGGACCAGGTTCCGAACTTGCTGAAGGAGTTCATTTTCGTCGCCGAGATCGAGGTAGTCAAGCTGTTAAATGATGTCTTGGACGCGCTGTTCGGCATCCTTGTTGAGTACGCAGGCAATGATGACTACGAGGATCTCGTGTTTACCGCGCTCGTGCGGGTCCTGGATATCGTGCATGACAGGAGGTTCAACCTGACTCCCCTGGTGGACCAGTACGCCGAAAACAAGTTCAACTACCCCTTCGCAACCCCCTGTCTAGTTAGATCCTTCACCCGGCTGTTGTCCAAGCCCGCCGAGCCTGAGACATCAAGGAAACTGCGTGCTACGTTCAAAGTCGCACGGCATATTCTGAAATTCATTACCCACGCGAGGGGCCAGCAAAAGGCGAAGGAGGCGGGCATCGGCATCACCAGTTCCAACCCTGGCTTCACACGCCACCTTCGAAGCATCTTCAAGGCCCTCGACGCGATGATGCGCAGCACGTCCCCGGTCCTCGTTGGAAGCCAGACCTTGGCCGTGCAGCATTTCCACACTTGGCTCCCAGAGCTGGCCGGTTTGTTGACAACCGAGGAGATCCTACATATCGCTATCGACTTTATGGATTCTTGCTCCATGGTCAAGGGCAAGCTCGTGCTGTACAAGCTGGTCCTGATTATCAACTATGCCAGGCTGGACATCTTCTCGCACCCGGAACAGCGGTCCGCCCTGAGCGCTAACACCGTCAGGTGGATTGCCCCTCACTGGGGTCACACGGACGAGGTAACAGAGCAGTGGAGGGAGCAGGTGAGACTCTGCTGCTCGGTTCTCGCCAGCCAGGTCGACCACCTCGGCCCCGAGATCCCCGACTACATCCCAAAGATCATTCAGTCCTACCTCACTATCCAGACTGTCGAGCAAAAACCTAAAAGCCGCCTCTCGCTACTATTTCCTACGTCGTACCCCTTTCCCACGAAACCCACCGCCGAGGAGGCTGTGTTTGATGAGGCACTCATCGAGCTCTCGGCGGTGCTGTCTGCGCTATCCAACTCGCCGAGCGGGATGCAGCTGGAGCTGGCCGAGGATGATCTCAACGTCATTGTAGAGAACGCGCTCCGCGTGCACATGAGCATTTTGCAGGGCGAGACATTCCCATCGAACTGGCTGAGCGTACATATTTTCCATCATAAGTCAACCATGCGAACACTGCAGTACCTTGCCGGCATCTTGCTCGAGTCTTTTCTCCCACATCCCGACGAGGCCGAAAATTTCAACACGGAACTATGGAAGCTGTTCTTCACAGCGCTGCTCAAACTGGTCGGCAGCCCAATGCTTGCGCTCGAGACGTTCCCGGAGCAAAAGAGAAGGGCCGTCTGGAAGATTGCCGGCGACGTCCGGGAGCACGGTGCGGAGCTGCTGCGCAAGACATGGGAGGCCATCGGCTGGGAGACAAGCTTGGAGGAGCGAGCTAGGTTCGGCCTCTCCAAGATGGGCGGCTACCAAGTTCAATACGTGCCAACCCTCGTGGGTCCTATCGTCGAGCTCTGTCTCAGCGTCCACGAGGGGCTTCGGCGGATGGCCGTGGAGGTATTACAAACCATGATCGTCAGCGAGTGGACGCTTAGCGAGGATCTGTCGGTGATACAGACGGAGATGATCGACTGTCTGGATATCTACTTCAAGACGAAGCCGTTGACGGAGAGCATACTGCAGAAGCTTTTCGTGAGTGAGTTGCTGGACAGGTTTGACGCTTTGTCGAAAATATCCAACGAGCCCCTGTACCTTGCTCTGCGGGAGCTCGTCAGCACGGTTAACGAGTTCTTGGATCTGTTGGTTGCGGTGCACAGCGGGGATGGTTCTGGGGAAGCATCACACCTCATCCACCGCTTGAGGCTTATGGAGTTCCTGCGCGACATGCAAAAAGAGGAGATCTTCATTCGATACGTCCACCAGCTCGCCAATCTTCAGGCAGAGGCAAGGAACTACGCTGAAGCAGGCCTGGCTCTGCGACTTCATGCTGATCTCTACGACTGGGACCCCACTAGGACAACAGCCGCGCTGCAAGACCCGGAGTTCCCTACGCAAACGCACTTTGAGCGAAAGGAGCGGATATATTTCAACATGATCAGGCACTTTGAGGACGGAGAGGCGTGGAGCAGTGCTCTCGCTGCATACAAGGAGCTACAGACACAGTACGAAACCAATATCTTTGACTTCGCCAAGCTTGCCCGCACAGAGCGTGCCATTGCGACGATCTACGAGACGATTGCGAAGAGCGATAAGTTGGTACCGAAGTACTTCAAGGTCATCTACAAGGGCCTTGGCTTCCCAACGAGTGTGCAGGATAAGGAGTTTGTTTTCGAAGGTTCGCCGACGGAACGTGCCTCTGCGTTTACGGACCGCATGCAGGAGATGTATCCGTCGGCGCAGATCGTCATGAACGAGGACATTGATGAGGTGGAGGGTCAGTTCTTGGTCATTTCGGCCCTCAGTCCACACCGCGATCTAAACCACCACGTCTTTCAACGTGCACGGGTGCCGCAGGTCATCAGGGACTATCTAGTGTCGAGCCACCCGCAATCGTTCTCGGTTAGCACTAAGAGGAATACGAGCGGGCCCGTCACGGGGCATTACGCTGAGAAGATCGTCTACACGACGGCGGAGGCCTTCCCGACTATTTTGCGGCGGAGTGAGATTGTCTCGACCCATGAGATCCGCCTATCGGCCAAGGAGACGGCGCTCGAGCGCATCGTGCGCAAGACGGCCGAAATGACAGTGGTCGAGAGGAAGGTGCTGGATGGCGAGGGCGGGGACGAGGCCGCGCAGCTGCTCTACGATGCTGTTAGCATCAGTGTCAACCCTAACTCAGAGAGTAGTGTGGTCTGCTACCGCGACCTAATTCCCGGTATGGCGAAGAGGGGCGGGGCCGACTCGTTCGCGAATGAGACCGAAATGGAGGAGGATGACCTGGAGCCGCCTGAGATGGACGCACAGGAAAATGCTATCAAGATGGCCCTAGTTGACCACGCTATCATGATCAAGAGGTGTCTTGGGACGTTTGCGAAGAGCGGGTATGAGATCCTCACAATACATGTCGAGGATCTTCTACAACGTAAGTGACTGCGATGACTCAAATGAGGGTAATACTAACGAGAAGCCAGTCTTCGAAAGCACGTTTGCGCCAGAAATTGCTGTCTTCATGCCATCGCAGCCGATCCGAGAAGTCAACCCATCGCCGACTCCTAGTTGGACTCGGTCGCCACCGACAACAACTCCCTTCGCGCCACAGCCACAAAAGACCGGGGGCCCTCTCCTTGCGAACGGGGCGACCACCGAAGAGGTCAAGATCCTTCAGCCTATTTCCCTCCGACAAGGACGTGGCGCCAGGCTCAGTTTCCTCGGCGGACGTAAGAAGGACGCCAAAGAAAACGTACCGCCTTTACCACACATAAACGGCGACGGTCACGCATATGAGGATGAGACCAGCGCACTCAGTCGCAGTCGCAGCACCGGGAAGGAGAACGGGAACCGGAGGAGCTTCTTCCGAGGGCACTCGTCGTCGGAGAACGCCGTCGGGCGGTCGGGCGGGTACACCAACGGCACCGAAATGAGCCCCGCCACCGTCGGCGGAGGCAGGGTTGATCAGTCTATGGACTGGGTCACGGACTCGGGCGCGGCTCGCGAGAGCACCGATGCCACGGCCGTCGACAGGGAGAGGACCCTCTCCGACCAGGGGAGCGGTGGCGGCGGGATTCAAAGCCTAGGCAGCGTTAGGAAGCGACTGAGCATCCTGAGGCTGGGGAAGAAGAGCAGCAAAGGGAACGGCCTCATGGGAAGCTTGGATGAGGAGTAGTCCGTCCGAGACTTGTCTTTTCTTGTGTCAATGTCACTACTACTGTTGTTCAGGATATACCACCCGAGCGGAGCTTCTTTCTTTTCTGTTCTTTTTTACTTTGCACTGGAAACTTTTTAACTACTTACATGCCACTACACAGGGGAAAGGGAGACAGGAAATGGATGGGTTGTGCTGGATAGACGTCCTTTCTACCTAGTTTCCATTCGTATTGTGTCTTTATCTTCCTGCTGCGGGGAAGGGGGCGGGAGTTGGGGTGGAAAAGGAGGGGATCAACACCAGCGAGCTAACGCAAATCAGGGCATTGGCGGCCGTCTTCTTTTTGTCTTTTTTTTCTTCTTGTCCGTGGTTGAGTGAGCGCTTCAGCGAGCGAGCGTTTCGTCTCCGTTGAGATTTCCCATTCCCGTTCCCATTCTCTCCGTCTGTACAAAGAGATGTCCCTTGCTGCTACGTATCTTTTTTTCTTCTCATTTAATTTGCGATTTTGGGGGGTGGTTATGTTTGGTGACTGGGAGGAGGGCGAAGGGAGTGGTGCATTGAGCGAGGGGGCCCGTGTATTGTATGTACGCTTTGCGGTACCACCCGCGGGACAGTGAATTGTGAGGATGATGAGAGAAATAGAAGCGATTCCCGGGGTTCCGTTCCATGCAGTCACGTTTGACCAATTGGGAGAGGTGAGCGATTGCGACACGCTCACTTTCACTTCTCCATACGAGGGTTTCCCGGTCGTGAATTAAATGGCGTCGTCTGTCGGCTAAAGTCGATGGCTGGTGTGTGGTGCTGTTGTGCGGTTTTCCGTCGTGATTAAGCTTTCCCAAACGATGGCGGTTAATTCTGGCGCGCTCTAGCGTAGCACTGGTGGTCTTGGTGCCTGCGTGGCCTGTGGAGTTCACCCAGGACATTGGGCGGGGGGATTTGTGTTTATTGGTGGTGACATTGACAACGAGCCCCTGAAACGGCTGGCAGGGAACCAAGAGACGTCAGCAACGGAAGGATTTCCCGGTTGAGAACCCCACGGAACCTGGACGGGATTTGGACATTCTAGGCCTAGATTGTATGTAAGGAGCCGTGGGATTGATGTCCGCGTACTTTCTTTGAGACGAATTCGAGTGAGAAAATTGGGCTGGGAAGTTGGATAAAGTTCATCTTCTGTCCCGTCCCTCCTTCCCTGGTTGGCGCCCCCCACCAAACACCGGTTCGTCCGCCTGCGGGAAAGAGAGCGACACAATCTATTTCGATGCTGTCCCGAAAGGCCAGAACGCTTCGCTAGCAATTCATCTACAAAGGTATAGCAGGTCCCGGCGCGATGCCACCCTATATATAGTGCTGATCGCCTGTGGTAGCCCGCGTCCGGCGCATATTAATCGCAGCCATGACTCGGCCGCGGTCTGGACTTGCTGTCCTCGACGCAACCTCACCTGTTGAGGCCCTCACGACATCGCTCCGACCTGGACCATGAGGTGACTATCGATCACTACGCTCAATCGCCATGCCAAAGGTGGTGCACCTGTCGGTGCGCTCGCGGTACCGCGCGCTGCTCGTGTGCACAGTTGTCGCGTTCGTGTACCTCTTGTCCCCTCGCGGCGACGACTTCGCCATCGTCCGGTTCTCGTCGCGCCTCAAAGAAACCACCCACTTCTGGACCAGCAGCACCCGCCGCCGCGAAGACCACGCGCCCCCGGAAACCGAAAAGATCACAGTCCCCGCCGAGTCGCTCCAGAGCGACTTCTTCTCCTGGAAGGGAGCCGACTGGGTCCCGGGCCCAAAGCCCCCGTACAAAGCCCCTCGCGAACCAACCCCGCCAGTTCCGGACCCCTTCCCGCTCCTCTCCTGGAACCTCAAGGCCTCCAAGCGGTCACACCTCCTCCGGCCCCCGGTCATCAACCGCCCCCCGAAGGTCCACTATGCCGAAGCCACCCCGCTCCTCATCGGCTTCACGCGCAACTGGCCGCAGCTCCTGCAATGCGTCTCCTCCTACCTCGCCGCGGGCTGGCCCGCCTCAGACATCTACATCGTCGAAAACACAGGCGTCATGTACTCCAATCTGCACAACAAACTCACTCTGCAAAACCCCTTCTACCTCAACCACACCCAGCTCGCCATGCTGGGCGTCAACGTCATCATCACGCCCACCCTGCTCACCTTCGCGCAGCTCCAGAACTTCTACGCCTGGACGGCCCTCGAGCAGAACTGGGAGCAGTTCTTCTGGTCGCACCAGGACGTGCTGGTGTTCTCACTCGAGAACGAGACGTACCCCGACGATGCGCCCATGGCTTACAATGACAGGGGAAACAGCCCGGTTACTTACAGTCTGTATGACCGCGCGGTGGGGGTTTTGCAGTTCTTGCGCAAGCCGGAGGCGCCGAAATGGGCGAATCATTTCTTTGCGTATGATCATTTGACGTTGGTGAATCGGGATTCGATTCTCGACGTCGGAGGGTGGGATACGCATATCCCGTTCTATGCGACGGATTGTGATATGTATGTGAGGTTGATGTGGGCGGGGTATTGGCAGGGAGAGACGGAGGTTGGGCTCATCTTGGACGTAGCGACCGTGATGGAGGATGTTGCGGCGCTGTTTAGGGTTCCGGGCGTGAAGGCCAGTTTTAAGGGGGACCCGAAGGGAGAGAAGACGGAGAGGAAGGGGAAGCAGAGGGTGTTGACGCCGGATAAGGTGGAGGATGCGGATCAGGAAGGGGAGACGTTTGAGCATCTGGTTGAGGTTGCGAAGCGGATGGAGGAGGCAAAGTATATGGATGGCAATCAGTGGAGGAATCAGTGGCAGTTGAGCCAGACCGGAGGAGAAGGCGAGCCGTTTGCGAGGGACTTCGAGGGGTTCGAGGTCGGGCTGAGGATGATGATTGACACAGGCAGGGCCGTGTTTGCGGAGAAGTGGGGCCACCGCGGGTGCGATATCGCGAAGATGAACATCAAGCTTGAGGATGCGTGGAAGCTAGAGCGGGACTGGGACCCAGAGACTCAAGGGTTGGGACACGAGGGCGATGAGTGGTGATAGACGGCAGACTAGACGGAATACATCAGTACATGCGCTTCCGAGCTTGCCGAAGATCGTGTGGAGATGGGATGACACGGAGCCTCGTGGCCGGAAAGGGGCATATCCCTCGAGACGACGACTGGTCTTTCGTATTACTCACCATCCATCAGATCGCCAACTGCGCGTCTGCGGAAAGATCATCATCTGCCTCGCCCCATGAGCAGCAACCCAACCGGGCCAGGACCAGGCCATCAGCGCAACAGCGAGCATCCAAGGAAATCCCGGAGGCATGGAACTTGTGTAAATGCAGCAAAGGAGCCGCTCCGCCCCTAGAGCCACTTCACTTCGGCGTGCCAGCGACAACCCTCCTTCCTTGGAAGCGGCTGCAGCTGTTAATATCCAGGAAACACGAAGGATCACCCCCCGTGAGCGTGCGAACAAACCAGTGGACGGGTCATGCGCATCTGAACTCCAATCGGCGACGGCACATGTATGCTGTATCCTGTACGCTGTATTATGCGCTGCACTGCGCACTGCAGCTCATACTTCTGATACATGTACGTATGTACGCATCTGCAGCGCCATCACAGCTGGACACGCTCGTAATGACTCCCTCCCTCCACCCTACCTACTTGGACGGAATGACAAGACGACGACAACGACACGATGCAAGGAGGAGGCCGCCCAAGGCCCAGTTTCCGGCCGGGTCCTACATGCCTAGACCACACCACCCACCGAGGACCCAATCCCGCGGCAGATATGTCAGTCTTGGGCCGCAGTCACGACCAATGGAATGGGGGAGTCTCAGCGAGATTTTATTTATTTGGCATTGGAAATGTGTATGTGGTTGGTTCCTCTCGTGATGTAACCAATGTCGTACCTCGGAAAAGTATGCGCAGAATCTGGGGATCACGGCGATGGGACATGTGGGGGAGGGGTCGTGAGGGGCACTGCAGCAGCAGCAGCAGCAATTGGGCTGGGCAGAGTGATGAGTGAGATGTCGTCAGTCAGTCGACGGGGGAGAGACAACCCCGCGCCGAAAGCGGACAGCCGCTGGCCGATTGGAACAGATAAGCATGCCGGGTCTCGGATCTCGGGTTTCGGTCTCTTGGGGTTGTACGAGGGCTTTGGTCGAGTAAATACGAGGATGTTTTGTCATTGTTAGGGCAAGCCGTGATTCTTGGTGTCTTTGGTCAGATCCTACTCCTTCGCCGTGTAGTCCGATACGATTGAGGCGGCTTCTAATGTTCTGAAGGTCTCTTACGGTGTAAGCGGTGTTTGTGATGTGGGAATATAAGAGGCTTTCTTTTAGTTACGGACGACGCAAGCAGGAAAGACAGAGTGATAAAGCCAATGCTGTATTCCTGACACTATCATCTACAAATGAACTGAGTAGCAAGTGATGCTAAGAATTACAATCCCTTCCAAAGACCTTGATAGTGACAAAAACAAAAGGGAGATGGAGATATTCGACACTCATCCTACCAAACCACCAGAAACTGAAGAGAACCCGACGCTGGACAGTGAGCTTACATCCATGATCCCACAACAGAAAAACAAAACCGCCAACAAGATATCCGTTCGCACACCCAGAAACACACCCAATTGACAGTATTCTTGGCACACCCAAGACCTCGCACATTCAGGAAGGGTAATAATAAGAACCACTGGTCAAACTTCCACCGCCCTCTTCCAGCGTAAAGTACGCAGAGTCATGCACCGACCCAGTACCACCACACTCCGCTCCCGAGATCTCATTGAGTCCCATGTACATACATCCGTCCCAATCAAACATCCCATCGGGCAGCAAGAACGGCAGAATAGGATCACCACTCAAGGTCCCAATGATGGTGCTCAAGTCCGGGACAGCAGGGTCAGCCTTCTTAGGGGTAACAGCCTCCTCGGGCTCCGGCGTGGCAGGCGTCTCCAACAACGAAGCCTGCTCGGACTGGAACTGCCACGTCCGGAACAACCTTGTCTGGACTTCTTTTGCCAGGTCGGTGGCTTTCTGAACAACGGTTGCCTCGACGACTTGCAGAGCGCGTTCGACTTCTGCGATGAGCATGGGCTTGACGGCCTTGAGCAGCTCGCGCTTGACGAAACCTTTGCATTCGTCAAGGTCCTTGAAGTGGGATTGCTCTTCAGCTTTGGCGATCATTTCCGAGTCAGTGGCGTCGTAGTCTATATCGTTGTTAGTGACGGGGGCAGAATGGTAGCAACAAGTCGGGTGAGGCTTACATGGTGAAGGGACTCTGGCATCCGCGGGGAAGATGATACGGTACATCTCCTGCCAGTTTGCCTCGGCCGACGAGCCTGCCTTCGCGCGAGTGCGGAGGAGGTCCTCTTCCTTCTCGCTGATGATGTCGGTGGGCGCATCTTTCTTGACTTTGCAAGGCGGATCGGTGCGCTGATGCTCCTTGAGGCTCTTGGGGTCCTTGAAGAACTCAAAACAGCGGTTGCACGCGTTCTTCAGCGAGTGGCGGCGGTAAACGTGCTCTTTGACTCGGTGCACGTCGTTCCATCCGGGACCGCAGCATGTCTTGACATTCTTGAACTCAGCCGGGTTGTGTTTAGCGAAGGGGCACGCGAAGCGACGGGTGGGCTCGCGCTTGGTACGCTTCTGGGCCGCCTTGGGGTTTCCTCTCTCGACGACGGCATGGTGGTTGTCCTCGGTACCGCTGTCCGTGTCTTCACGCGCCCGCTTCGCTTGCCGCTTCATCGGCTTCAAATCGTTTTCAAGCCATATATCAATCTGTTTTTCAAGTGCAGCCATAGATCTGGCTATGATTGCGTCCTTTCGCTTGCTCAGGAGGCTCTCGGGAGGTGAGGGTTTGCCTGAGATTTGGTCCATACGGATGATTGAATCATGAAATCGATCCGCTTGTGGCGAGACAGCGGACCTTAAGACATGGGATTCGGTCCTACGTGTGATCGATCTCGTTTTTGAGGTAAGTTGTGAATGGCGATGTTGGGAAGTTTTGAGGTGAGTTGTTCAAGAAGATAAGGCCCAGCCTTGCTCCGTCGGCGTCCTGACGACCGACTGCTGTTGTGCTGTAGGGTCAACGAGGCTAGAGTCTAGCAGTGAAGAAACAGTCGATGAGGGAGCAGGTGGTGTCAGACGGACAGCTCAGAGGCAGGCTAACTCATGCAGGCAAGAGAGGAGTGCTGTTCGGGAGACAAGGGGGCAGTCCCAGGAGGCACCTCATGGCATTCTCTTATAGCCGCCTCTTGTCTCTGCGCAAATGCGGAGAAGGGACGGCTTGTCCTCCGTGACGATAACACATCCCTTCGGTTCCGAGGGATCAGCCATTCGACAATGCCGAGGGCGCAGCTGGCGTGGAGTGCCATGCGGACGCGGTTGAGTAACCCTATAGTCTAGCAGCGCATTGGGTAGCTGCATGCGATGTCACGCATGACTGACGAGCCCGGCCAGTGGCTCAGCCGGCCGACGCGTGCTTGGCCATGGCTGCCCTCGTGTGGGAAGCGTGCATAGGGCGAATGCTCAATTGCGAAATCTTTGTTCTTGCCGTGGCCATTGGGCCCCTGATAAGGCTGGGAGTGGGGAAGGAAGCCATCGCAGCCCGATTCGGCATGGCCGGCGAGCATGGCGAGCCGTTCGTCCGCGACCTCGGATTGGGTGTGGGATGAGATGTGACGGGATGTCTCACATGAGGAAAGGGTCAGGCTCTGGATTTGCCAAGCTGTGCGCTGCTTGGTTGGCGCGCAAACCGACGAAGCGTGCGGGTATTGTGGTGAGTTGGCTCAAATGCGGACAGCTGTCGGGGTCGTATTGTGGCTTGGATCGGCCTCACGGAGGCAGTTTCGGTGAGGCAGCGCCGCAGCCTTCCCGCTTCCGGAGTGGAGACGTCGGGCCCTTTAAGCCGGCCAGCTTTAGCCCGAGCGGGATTCGGGGCCCACTTGTCGATTGCTCATTTGCGGAGAGCAACAAACTCTCACGTATGTTACTGTGATAGTGATGGCTGAAACAATTCCAGGAGACGGCAGCCTGGATTTATCCCCTTTGCTCGCTTTGGTGGCCGGTGACGGCTCGAAGTTGGTGTGCTGTCGACGGCGATTAGAATGATATTGACCCGTCCTGACTGTCCACCCGCGTCTCTGGAAATCTGGCCAAGAATGCCGCTGCCATCAACCCCTGCATTCCCACCATGAAGTGCCCCGGCAGGTTCACAGCCTTGTTGGTCTCGTTATGCCTCAGAGTCATTGTATGTTGGTTCTTTGGGAAATCTCCGACGCCTTTGAGCGCGCAAACGCGGACTGAGGCAAGTTGGATGGCGATGATACGCCTCAGCTAGGGACAGTGTAGATAAAAACCACCATCATTTCGATGTTCTGAAGATGAGTTGGTCCCAGCATCAACGCCAAAAGTCGAGAAAGCCGAGATCGCCCCATACACAAGACCCGACACAGACAAAACACCACCCCTGTCATTCAGATAACTCCATCGACATGAACCAAAGAGCTGAGCCTCCGATCCGTCTCTCAGGAGAAGAGTAGGCGCTGAACCCTTCTCCACCCTTCCATGCAGTGACTGACACTTGAACAGGCGAGCGTCTCAGGAGCCAAGCTATGCTCTAACTCAGTACCTAGGAGGCAGCGAAGGCGTCGCTGACAGGCTGTTGAGAGACAACGTCGACTTGGAAGATCAAATAGCTCGGTGTCAGGAACTAAATGACGAACTAGAGAGGTTGGCGAGAACGATCTCTGGGTCTTGACACGCCCTGATTGGGTTGGCGTGTGCCTGGTTGGACGATGGTGGACAAGACCCGACGGCCGGCAGGTAGAAAGAATTGGATTCCAAGTCTATTCATTAAACAGTAATACAAGAACGAAGATACCCTCTCATATTCTTGAAAGAGGCCGCCTGCTGTCGAAAAGTTATTGCTTACACGCCGGCCTGTTGGGGCTATTATGTATGATCCTCAACGCTGGCAAAATCAGATATCGGGCCAAAGGCCTACAACAACTGTCAGCCACAAACATCCATGAATCTCGCGATGGAACTTACCGCAGAGTCCAAGTCAACCCAATCCGTGATCTTAAACGTATCCCTGGGATTGTCAGTTTGAGCACAAACAACATACACGACAACACGTACCAAAGCCTCTTGGGTCCGCCGGGGGCGGCGCCCTCTGTCGGGTTTTGAGGGTTCCACGTCACATGCCCCGAAAGATCCGCCTCCCAATCGGCACGGAGGGCGTCAGCCAGCAGCTGTTCGCTCGGCGATGTGATTTCACTGTCAGTTTGGATAGGTTCTGGGGGATTGTTGGGATTCATCTGGCGTTCAGCTTCAGCCTTAAGCTCCCTCAAAATGACAGCACACCGAGGGCCTGGCGAGTATGGGTTTGTGCCATCCGCAAGTGTGTCCGCCACCCTGTCGGCAAGCTCCATCTTTTGCTTGTCAGTCGATTCATAGCCGCGATAGTGAGGACCGCCAAATAGCCTCTGGCGCTCTCTGAAGTGGGGAATCATGTACATGATGCTAGCGGCGCAGTATCCAACCTGGTGGGCGTACCAGATGGTCCCGAACATGCGCGGCTGCATATTTCTGGCCAGGTCGAAGAAGACGGTAGTGGTGAGCCTGCAGGCCTCAAGACAGTCTCGGACGGCACTATCAGCAGCCCGCTTGCGTTCGCCCCAGTGAGGATATGGGGCCATGAGGAAAGGCCGGTACACGAGCATCTGAGCGTGGTAGTACGCCAGCCTGAGCAGTGTCGCTTGTCGCCGGAAGATGGGCAACAGTGTCGTCTCTCTTTGCTTCGAGATGAGTGGTGGCAGGTTCGTGTGCCAATCCTCCACATCGGCCCCGCGGCGATAAGCGCACGCAAGCCTTTCGTCTTCGGGCACATCACGGAGTGTGTACACCTCGCTGAATATCCGCTCTAGAATCTTGTTCAGCTTAGCGTGGGAAACCAAAGCTTCCATGTAACAATCGCTCGGATGAGCCCTTATCGGGCCGTTTTCGTCGCAGTCTTCATCGTTCACGGCGTCGGGGAGCTCCTGGTCTATCGTATCGTCATTGAGGTTGCTGGGCTTTCCAAGCATGATGCTGAGCTGTTTGTCGAGAATATAAACAGACCAGAATAGCCGCCTCTCACACTGGAGTTTTGCGTAGTTGGGCCTTATGGTAACGTTGAGACCAAGACCTCTGTTGCGGCCGATGCGACGGTGATAGCCAAGAGCGGTAATCGTCTGCAGAGTGTTTCCAAAGGTGTTCCATGCCTGCAAAAAGCGGCTTGTGCATATCAGATAAATATCTTGCAGCAAGCGGACCTGGGCCGACTCGAGTGTTGGATAACCGTCCTCGGCGTCAGTGAAAGCGATGGAGGTGGAAAATAAGTTATCTCCGAAGTTGAGGCTCCAGATCCACTCATCGGGCTTATTTGCCTTCTTATCACGATGCGCTCTGTCGCGGTAGAATGACCCAAGCGCCAAAGCCATCAAAACAATGGCTGCCTTCGCACGGCTGATACCCTCCCACAGCTCGGCCCCAGAACTACCATTTTGCTCCACCACATCGGCCCATTGCTGCACAGATGGACGATGCAGAACATGGAACGTACCGCTGAAACCGCTCCAGAACTGGTCCATTAACTCGGGCCATCTATACTGTGGAGGGAGCCGGAAAGGGGCGGATCGGTCAAAGGGCTGGTCGCTCGACCGCATCGACGCTGGGCTTGACGGGTGGGCTATCTTGCGCCATGCCCTGTGAAGAAAAACAAGGGGCGGCGTCTGCCCTGCCGCATATCTTCGAGCGGGCTGGAGTTTCTCGAGCTCAGGGTCAAGGGGCCCGGGCTTAGCCTCCAGGAAGGTGGAGGGGTCTGGTAACGGCTCATTTTCGTCCCTCGGAGCACCAACATCGAAGATGTCAGGAACACTGCAGCACGTCAGAAAAAGCGTGAGGAATACAAACCAAAGGATATCACGAACTATTTGTAGCTGCACTCGACTCGCGCACCGAAGCAAACTTCACAAGGCTGCTTCCCTGAACATTTTTCGATCTTCATGACACGACACCTATCGCAGGCTATACTCTCCCAGCTGCGGAAGCGCTTGACCTTTCCGCGCACAACACGGCCTTTGGCCCGATGGCGGGCATTTTCGGCCTCAAGGTCATCCGGCGGCGGTGGCGGCGTCTTCATGCGGCCCCTGTAAAAGGGCGCGACGTAGGAACACTCCTTCCCTTTCGAAGTACCTGCGAGATCATCAGCCGGAACTCAGAGCAGAGGTCGCGGCGATGCCACAAATATCGGGAATTTGGGGATAGCTACATATTTGGCACGGCAAAAACCCTGAGCACCGGAACCTTGTATTGCGGCATTGGTCGCAAGACCGGTTGATTCTCATGGGTTTCTTGGCAGGTGAAGCGTCTGCAGGAGGGTCCTCTGCAGGGCGTTTGTCCGCCGATGTTGCCGACATTCCTGATATCTCGGCTGCATCGACGTCAACGGGCGCGAAATGCTGCCCTGTAGTCGGTAGCGACATGACGGCCGGCGTATAAGTCGCGGTGGGAACTCGCTTCCACGCGCTGTCTGTGCCGACCGATGTTTGGGAGAAGCTCCACAAATTGGAGATATGCGGATTAGTAATCACAATGAAACTAGGGTTAGGGTTTGGCGCATCTCGCCCAAGCTTCGATGCACGAGACTGAAGGTGCCGGGCTCGCCCCGCACGACATCTGATATCCATGAGATTCCGTTGCTCAATGCTGAAATTCCATCACGACTTGGGGAGCTGGGATTGCCATCCCTCTCGCCCCTCGAAATTGCACCACAGTGACTTATAAAAGGCAGGAATGACTGAGGCCAGCAGGCCTAGGCGGCCCTCTCCGCCACTTGTGGCTGTCAGATAGTTGGGTACCACGTATACGTGGCGAGGAAGCTATTGGCGTTCTCGAACCCTTGCTGAGGTTCGGACCTACCTTCACTAGGATCATGTCTCTCATCAGAATCCTCTCCACCCCCCCC
>Ga0247780_1000049_pt1 | contig 106007 bp, 118 predicted proteins | sample UWRJL079202R5_FD_179927 | JGI IMG/M metagenome (GOLD analysis project Ga0247780, IMG submission 179927) | Plant litter microbial communities from Arlington Agricultural Research Station in Wisconsin, United States - UWRJ-L079-202R-5 | ecosystem: Environmental > Terrestrial > Plant litter >...
TTGGGGATGGGTGGGGGGGGGGGGGGGGTGAATCTATGTGGGCTTGGAACATAAAAGCAATTTGTTGGCTGGTCTGACCTTACCTTCTACTGCACATATTGTCCTCGCTTTCTCTATACCGTACATAGCTAGATTTCAGTGCTCGGCTGTAGCCAATGTACACAGATGGACATGAAAAGTGACGGGAAAAGGAGGCTGTCAACTACCACGGCAAGTAAACCAACATGTCTCAAAGAAGAGGCGGCCCAGCCCTCGGGTGTCTCAAAGACAATAGGGACGCGTCTTTGGGGTCAAAGTCGGCACAGATTCCCGGCCCTACATCCTTGCCCAAGTCCGCAAATCAGATCGAAGTGCTGACGCCCCTAACTCTGGACTTGCGGGATAATGTGTAGGCACAAGTGTCTTGTACAGTACAATCAAAACACGCACACGACAGCTTTGCTTTTTTCGTAGATGACAGTTGCTGTCCAGCGGCAACGACGGTAACTAGGATCCCGTGAGACATTGTCTCAGCACCCAATATTGTGCCAAATGGCGCAGAGGCTTGAGTGAGCACGCCGCCGAATCGGGACCTGAGAATCTGGGGCAATGCGCAGCAGTTTCAGTTATCCAGCCCAATGGGTCAGGGCCTGTGCACATGCTTGTGAGATCTAGGCCAATCGGTTTTGTGATCTGACGCTTTTAGGGGGTAGGATTTCCTCCCCCCCCCTTCCTCGTCTGTTGCGTCTAGCCGTTATGCGCTCCGCAATCCAACAGGGAGGGGGAAATCGAGGGTGATTGGTTTGCACGGGGATGCAACAACAACAACCCCCTTTTCCCTTTTCTTTTCTCGGCTCCTTCGAGAGCAGCCTTGCTATTTATACAGTGATATTGGTCTCTCCTTGGTTACAGCACCCCGCTGAGGCTGACGAATCTGTGCAGGCGTGGGAATATGTAAACGTTTTGTTTGGGAGGAGTATCCCCAGTCCGTTTTTGGCCAATGTTTCGGAGCACCGGTCCGGTACTTGGACCCTGGTCGGCTGGGCTGGGTCAGGGCCCTCGGGCTGCAGAATCGGGTAAGCAAGCTACTGCAAGACATCGCACCCTCACGATGTCACCATTGTGGCATTGTGACATTGAGGCTAGCCTCGCCTAGTGGAAAGGCGGGAAATCCTGTGACACAGTGAGAAAAATAAAATAGGCACCGATCTGATGAGATAACCGATCGGCCGTGCATTTTCACTAAGGGGAAACCGGACAGGAGAGTGGTAACCGAGCGATGGGATATTGCCCGTGCGTCCCGCTGCGAGGCGCCGACGGTGGTGGATGGACCGCTGCAGCTTCACTGGTCTCCCTGCAGGATTGTGCCCGTTTCCCCTTCACCTCATCTTTGCCTTGCCTGCACTTCACACGGTGTGGTCACCTCTCACCCCCACACCCAAACCGGCCAGTCATGAAATTCCCATCGGGAGGGGATCGACATTGAAGATGGCCATGCCAGCTGAACTGAACACAACAGCCCAAAGAGGTGAAATGTTCCCAACCACCGCCACACCGAGGCCCAAACCCGCAACAGCACGAAGAATAAAATGAAAGAAGGGTGTGATACTTCTATGGAAAGTAGGTATGCCCGAAATGCGTCGGATAAGTCGCAAGGTATGTGTACTTGTTGACGGAAGCGGATGTCTGCAGCAAAGCCACCGTGACTGAATTTCTTTTCCTCCGATCGCCGTTGACACTGCAATCACCCGACGCCAGCGCAGTACCCGGTGATTGACACACTGAGGAAGGCACGGCTCTTACACCGGGCGCTAAGTCAAACAGATGGTGGATGGCGAATTCCGCTTCGGAGAAAGGCTTGGGCGACGAGATCACCAGCCAAAATGAAACAAGAAAGCTGGTATCGTAAGCTCAGAGGTGGGGATGGCATACGGTCAAAATTCAGAATTTGAGGGCATTCCCGCCTCCCTCCCGTGCTCAGGACCCCGGCCCTCGTTTGTTTAGGATCTCCACTGTGGCTTAGACAGGCGGGACCCAGAGCCATGGATCGCTGAAAGATGCCCCCCCATCACTGCAGGCGGGGGGTAATGACTACGAAGTAGAACCTAGCTATTTCACCTGGCGTGCGTCCGTCCGCCACAAAAGGAAAGGAGGGGCCGGCTGACATGACAAATGCAAAGAGGGTCCCATCGCTGGACGCCCAGTAAGGATCAACGCGGCTCAATTGTGCCCCTGACAACTTATACGTAGTTTTTCTTGATGGTGCAGCTTCTGCTTTCTTTAACAGATGGCCGGGCGGCCGTCCACTGCCGCTCAACGGCCCCACCACGGCCCCATCCAAGCGCGGCTGAAGCGATGAGGCGCTCTCGTGACCTAGTCACCGTCCTGACTACCCGTGCATCCCATTGGACATTGGGAATGGGTGACGTTGGATGGAGAGGGTGCAAGGAAGTCCCGGCGGCTTAATTGACACTAAATTGCCGCGGCTACCGTTTCGTAGCCCCCCAAAGTCATTCCCTGTCACCAATTGCCCACTTTGAGATCGGAACCACCGCTCGCAAACGATGCCGTTTCAAGCAGCACACTTCTGCATCCTGTGCGGGCGGACTGTCCCGTTCACGCTAATAGAACAGCTCGATTGCCGCCGACCTGGCGTTTTCGGGCGATCGAGGTTTCCTATCACCTCACCTGGTCCTAGACGGAGTCATGTGCCAACTAGCTTCACCGAGAGCTGGAAGAGGGGTGGGGTAAACGTAGATGGCGAGCCAAGATATCCAACCTAGACAACAATGTGATGTCTTGATGGGCTCCGAGGGTGCTTTGGGGTTGGTTCATGATACAACTCAACCGGCTCACCGCCGTGAACGGCTTGGTTATCTTCGAATCCCAGACAGACAACCCACATCCGACCCCCCTTGTTGGCCGGAAAACATGCAGAACTCATGGGGGGTGGGGAGCCAACCACTCCTTGTGGGAAGCCGAGGTCAAGTGGGACACATCAAGTTGGCAACAAACCTATCTCGAATATGAATGGCTCTCCGAGAACTGAATAGCAGCGAGAATGGGGGCCTCGTAGCATTGCCGACGTTCTATAACCTAGCTCCGTCACCAACCCTGCCTAGCATGCGACCAGCGGAAGCCAGGGAGAAGCATCTCATTGCGTCTTAATTTCATGACTGTAATTCATATCGTGGTATCTCTGAGCTAATGAAATGTTCAGAATTGGTCTTGGGAGCATGGGTTAGCAATGCTATATCAAAGCACGAAGACGAGAATAATATAAACTCACCCAAGGTCATGCTCATGCTAACGTCCGTGTTCTGCACCATCTTGGAGAACTCCTCGAAGCTGATCTTTCCATCCTTGTCGAGATCCGCCTCCATGATGGTCTTGTCGACGATCTGCTGGAGCTGCTGGTCTTTGAGGTTGTTGCCAACCATCATCTTCAGCACAATGAAGAGTTCGCCGTTGCTGATGTAGCCGTCGCGATCAATGTCGTAGACCTTGAAGGCAAACTGGAGCTTCTGCTCTTTATTTCCCTTGCTCGAGAAGGCGCTCAACCCTGAGACAAACTCCTGGAAGTCCACATCGCCGCCTCCGTCCTCATCGAAGATTGCAATCATTCTGTAAAGACGCATCGGCCCGAAGCCGGGCCAGCCCGAGTTAGTTTCACCGACCCATCGAGCTTCTCAGTGCTCAGAAACCTCGGCAATCGAGAATCGAGATCGGGGGAGGGGTGCTGACCTGGTGGCGAGGGGGTTGGATGATATTTGCGGCAGGCTAAGGAACTCCTCACGCTCGATGGTACCCGAGTTATCCTGTAAGCCGGAGCCTCATGTCAACACATATTCCGTCGGCCCACCCGGATCACGGGAGGCAATGCATGCGGGACGAACCTTATCCAACTTCATGAATCTCTTTCGCAGGCGGTCAACTTCCTCCCTGTCGACTACATCACGAGCGCACCGAAGTTAGCAACCGCCTTCCTTAATGCAACGTGGGAAAACAATCGCAGCCCCTCCAACTATTCCTCGTTCGCCTCTTTCTTCTAGCCACGCAGACTAGATGCGAAGCCGGCGTAGGCGCGACGCGACGCGACATGCGGGAGAGGCCGTGGCGGGGTACACTTTATTTGAGGGCGCGCATTGCACCAAAGAGGAGGGACAAGAACCACTGACAGTTAGACCCCTGCACTATACCGTCCAGCACTGCGCTGGTAGTGTTGCCCATGATGGCGGTATTTGTAGCGTAGAAGATGCGAGCAGCGATAGCAGAAGTGGTACGGTGAGGGAGATATCAGGAGGTATGGCCAAGTAAGTAGGTATGTAGTCGACCACAAATCCTCCCCGCCTCCAATGTGTCAGCTTTCCTACTCTTGCACCGATTTGTTTTCGCCTTACACCCTGCTTTGCATTGAATAATACGGATTTCCTCGGGTTGTGTTGACCTCAGTGTTGGCACAGCGATTAAGTGGTGGGCGTTCGAGGTTAGGTCACCGTCCGGCGGGGAAGTTTGTCAGGCAAGGCTGAGCTGAGAGGTCGGGAATCGAGTTTGGCGGGGAACTTGGAAGATTGTTGCGATTTTTGCGATTGCAGAAACAAGCCACACTCCAGGCTGTGGAGGCGCATCAGAGGCCATCAGCCACATTTTGGGTCGACACGCTTGTTTCGCAGGTGAACGCACGTGCTGCTGCCCAGCGGTGGCTACGCGTCTAGCCGGATCCATCCAGATGTGGCAAAACACTGCACACGCCGTCTGATTTGTTGGGGATGGAAACACGGTTTCCTCTCCGCGAGACTCTGAATGGGGCTAACTTGGAGTGTCAACTTTCAATGGTCATTTCTATTGAAAGAAAGCTCCCAGTCTGACAGAATGCTCGTTGACTGTAAAAAAAATAAAAATAAAAAATCTTCATTGATGAATTGCGAGGTTGCACGCAGAAGAAAGGGGTCCAGCGCTGAAAAGGAATGGCATGGAAAAATTGGCGGGTTACATAATAGTGGGCGCCTTATCGTTTGGGAGAGTGGTAAGGTCATCCAGGGTGGGCACGTCCCCTTCAGGAGCCAATCGCCAGAACCAGCATCGGGGGAACCGCCGCAGCAAAATCTGCGCCGACATTTCAACGACATCCCATCAAGAGACGAGACTTTAGCCATCAAAAGATCAACCACGACGCTCTTTTCCCATCAAAAAAATCGAGCAATCGATGTCGCATGGTATTCTGAATGACCTAAAAAAAATTCACGCGGGGTTTCCCCAGGCTTTTCGCCGAACTCACCGCCTCTAGCAGCCATGGCCACCCGCAAAGTACGCTACAAGAAACTGAGCGTCAAAACACCTCTGCCAGTGCTTCGAGAGGACCAGATCGATCCCAGCGAATATGAATCACTCACAAACGAAGCCCATATCGCGACCGGAGTCGAGTCTGCTGAGGAAAATGTAAGTTGGACACGTACTCAATGGAGCCGGTTGTCACGTGCACGGTCACGTGCACCCATTGGCCTCGCCCCATATTCCACATTCTGTCACCGATTGACTGACCACCTTCCCTTCAAACAGGAATTCCATTTGCAGGAAGTTCTCCAGGGCACGGGGGTTGCCGCTGACAAGGAGATTCCCGTGCCACCTCCGGAAGAGAGCTCGCTCAACTATGACGAGCTCTATCCTCAGCAGTGCTCAAAGACATGTACGTACATCCGCTTCTCCCAAACGGTAGAAGAGTGCATCGGATGTATGTATGACATGACTGAGGAGGATGAGGAGTTCTTGAAGTCATATAACCTGAAGCGAGCACCTTCTGCTCAGCTCTCAGATGACGACTTTGAGAAGATTATGGAGGTGTTTGAGGATACCGCCTATATCAGAGCCCCCTTTGCTGCGGTAGACCAAACCATAGTATCCTATGACGAAATGCTGCACGGCCTGCACGAGCTCGATAAGTCTAAGGTCATGCCTTATGCTAAGGATATATATGAGCACTGGAAGGCCCGTCGGCAGGCGGTGAACAACCGACCACTCCATGCGACTCTCAAGTTCGAGTTGCATCAGGAGAGCGATGACATGGACCCTTATGTTTGTTTCAGACGCCGGGAGGTCCGCCAAACTCGCAAAACAAGGGCCCGAGATGTCCAAAGTGCAGAAAAACTCAAGCGCCTGCGGAGGGAGTTGGAGGACGGTCGGCAGTTAGTGCTGGCTTCCCACAACAGGGAACTGCTCAAGGCGGAGATGCTCAAGATTGATCGGGCTATCTTCGAGCAGAGGTCTCAGTTGAAAGAGCATAAGATTCGGTTGGGCATCAAGACCGACGATGAAGACCTGATCAATCAAAAGGTTAGTAGTACACAACCGCACTGCCCCCAACACCACTTGATGCTGACAATGTGCAGCCTCAGAAAAGAAAGGCCCCCGAGGTCCCCTCGGTACAAAGGCCGCCACCCCCCTCCCAACTCCGTATGCCTATTCGTCCAGATGGGCGACCTACCGAAGCCGATCTTGCGCAGCTGGCCGATCGGCTGGCTGAAAAGGAGAATGAGCTGCGTGCCGACATTGAGAAGAAGGTACAGAATCACAGTGACTGGAACAGGAACCATGTGGATCTCACACGGGGCCCCCTTTCACCTGTTCAGGGGCCACGGCCAGATCTGAGCTTCAGACCGGCCAAGACCCAGTATCTGATGACACCCCCTGCTTCCGCATCATCGGCCTCCCTTGAAGAGCCCACACCCATGGACCTTGACAAGCCTCACAACCCTCAACCTGTCTTCAAGTTTAGAGGAGTGTCGCAGGACGAGACGGCGATGGACAATCCACCTACGTATCGTCGTCGCATTGGTCGACTCAACCGACTGTGGATCGACCGCCGTGGCTTAGCAAGTCCACCCCGAGATAGCGGTGAAGAACATTCGGATCGGTGGAAGTATGACAATTCTTCAGATGATGAAGAAGACACTCCAATGTATGAGGTCGATCCTTTCGATACTCTGGCGTTGAAGTTCAGAGCTTCTGTACCCCTGCCACCCTGGATGAGTAGGGCATCGTCGGCGAGCGGTCGATCAACCCTACCACCCCAACCTCATCCAGCACTTTTGCAAGCAGCTGTGTCCGCGGCCTTGCCATCAAGCCAACCGCAGCCGCAGTTGCAACAGCAAGCTATGCAACAAGCACTGCCACGGCCGCAGTCGCGAGGGCAACCAACTTCATAAGTGATGGCTCTTGCAATAACGTTGAAGGCGCAAGAAAGACGGTGTTTTCCCCCCCACACAAATGATGGACTGCGGGAGAAGAATCCCGAAGAGAGAGTGTGCGCAAGAGCGTTGTCGTGGATACCCTCTGCACTCGAGATGATGCATTTAGCGATCGGCCTAGGAAAAGATAGGAAATCTGACCTAGCGAGGAGTTTGGGTGGTTGGTTGTGGGTTTGGTGTATAATATGGGAGCGGGTTGGGGCGAGCAGTGTAAATATTTTGTGTGTTCGTAGCTGGTTGCTGAGTCCGGCCGTGGAGATCGTGACGAAGCACCCAAGCTACCGTAATAAAAAGAAAACAGCTCTTGGAGCGAAATCATCAAACTCTGTTGAGCCGCGCTGTTGATGCCGTGGATGGCCCAGAGGTTTTGGTGCGGAGGCATTGCGGACGAAGCTTGTTTTCATGTCGGTATTTGGCGAAGCCCGCCTATTGGTGCCGTTGTCTTTGACAGCTATCTGTCATCGCCGCTAGAAGGAGCTGTTGGCGGTGTGATCATGAGTTTCGCTATCCTATGAAGGAAACACGTTTCTGTTGCGCCGGCGATCGAGGCGGGGAAAGGAGAAAATGGGGGTGGTGGTGGTGGCTGACCAGACCTGACGAGGTGATTTTTGTCCATGTGGTAGAAGCGGAGCCCTTACCCCCCGTGGAGAGGTTGGTTCTGACGTCGATGTTTTGATCATGCGAAAGTGAGGTAGCGTTTCCCAGGCTTGCCAGATTCCGCGACGTACGGTAAAGGCGGTGCGACTTTTGCGACGCCCTAATCCTAGCAGCCAGGGCGGTGGTCGTATTTTGCGAAATCCTATCCTGAGGACACCCACCAGGAGGAAGTTTGATGGGAAAGGCGGGAGGGACCACGGACGCAGTCCCACGATCGTACACAACCCCTGATTCTGAAGTATGACCATATGGGGGTTTGTTGTGCGTTAGCGGAACATCAGCCACCGGCTTGGGCCGGCCGCTGAAGTTTCAGGTTGATCGTCGAACGAGCTGGAAAGGAGAGCCGTTCGAGGCCCGCGATTTGGAAGAAAGCCGGAAGAAGGCCATGAGACTTTGCTCTGGCGGTACTCCAAAACTGTCTTGCGTCCCTGAGAAGAAGGTCCCCAGTCAGCCATGTCCAACCTGTAAGCGCCGGAGCGAGCATCTTCCCTTCCAGGCGCGAGAGGGAGAATTGCCAAGGCGATTAGGGATCCGTGATCAGAATAACATACCTCATGGAATGTGATATCCTGTACGAATCAGAGGGGTCTGCGGTGGTCGCCTTTAACTGTGATGCTGGTTGGAAAAGGGGGTATTCCTCAGCTGGGGTAGCGTAAGCATTGAAGCTTGATTTCGGGGGAGCTCGTCCCATCGTTGCGGCTTCGTCAAGGAGATGGTCGGAATGCGGGGGAAAGAACGGAAAGTTGGAAAAGAAGTCAGAGAAGAGCAGGATTCCGGCAATGACATGAGCGGTGGTTTTACTGCGGCGCCTTCGAGAATCCGTACAAGTGTGTGTGTTGCCCAGTAGAGAGAAATAGGAATACTCGGTGCAGTGGGGTCAGGTTGACGGCGACAGCCCTGCGCGGCACTGAGACGCACGGACCAAGGCACCCAGGGGGACCCACGCTATGCAGACACCACCCCCCCATCTGACGAAATGCCTGCTTCCCGCCTGGAGCCGATCACCTCTCGGCACCCAGTCGTTTTGTTTGGATATGACAACTCCGGTCTAGTAGTCGACAAACACTCCACACTGGACACTCTATCTCTGGGGATTCATTCCCCGTGACATACCGCGCAGGATCAGAATACTTCTAGAAGACGTTCACTACCAGGGGTCGCTTTGTTCAGACCTTCCTCAACGAGGGGCAATATCAAACCAAAAAAAGTACATCCACATTTGTCACCCAACCCCACGCCAAAATGACCACCACTACACATACAACCAAGAGGAAGCGACACATCGCCCTCGGTTGCGAGGGTTCGGCAAACAAGCTAGGAGTGGGTGTGATTGCGCATGATGCCGAAACAGGCGAGGCGACGGTGCTCTCCAACGTGCGGCACACATTCGTTTCGCCGCCCGGAACTGGCTTCCTGCCCAAGGACACGGCGCGGCACCACCGATCCTTTTTTGTGCAGGTAGCCAAGCAGGCGCTCTCCGACGCCGGGATCTCGGTCTCTGAAATCGACTGCATTTGCTACACCCGAGGGCCTGGCATGGGCGGGCCGCTGACGTCGGTTGCAGCGGGAGCGCGAACGCTGGCACTTCTTTGGGGCAAGGAGTTAGTAGGCGTGAACCACTGCGTTGGTCACATTGAGATGGGTCGGGCGATCACAGGGGCGGCGAACCCGGTGGTCCTGTATGTGAGCGGCGGAAACACGCAGGTGATTGCATATGCGGAGCAGCGATATCGCATCTTTGGCGAAGCTCTCGACATCGCCGTCGGCAACTGCCTCGATCGTTTCGCGCGAGCGCTAGAAATCAGCAACGATCCCGCACCGGGATACAACATCGAGCAGCTGGCTAAGCAGGGCGGGCAGGTTTTGGTCGATCTCCCTTACGCCGTCAAGGGCATGGACTGCTCTTTCAGTGGCATCCTCACGCGCGCTGAGGAGATTGTCGCCCATATGAAGGCGGGCAAGAAGGGGCCGGACGGTGAGGCTATCACGCCGGCTGACATGTGCTTCAGTCTGCAGGAGACTGTATTTGCGATGCTGGTAGAGATCACAGAGCGAGCCATGGCCCATGTCGGCAGCAACCAGGTGCTCATAGTTGGCGGAGTCGGGTGCAACGAGCGCCTTCAAGAGATGATGGGCGCCATGGCAACGGAACGGGGCGGCAGTGTCTACGCGACGGACGAGCGGTTCTGCATAGACAACGGAATAATGATAGCGCATGCCGGTCTCTTAGCGTATGAGGCAGGCCTCCGAACGCCCTTCGAAGAAAGCACATGTACACAGCGCTTTAGGACTGATGAGGTATTTATCAAATGGAGGAAGTGAAATCCCTACCCGTAGAAACTCTCAGTATGATGCAGCGGCTCTTACCCGTGCTCCATGCAACTATTGCGACCCGACCCGTCGCTCATGCTCATAATACCCAAAAGATTCGTCACATTGCCCCCTTATCCGGTTGACTCACATCGCATCAAAGCTACCCCTGAGACCCTTCAATCCGATCCACAGTTCTACCACGACACTTCCAAGCAACGCCTCAGTCTGTAGTCGTGGGCTTGTACATGATGGTTGTCACATACTATCCTCACAATTAGCACGCGTAACAAAAAAGGGACAACCGGGAGGGAGAACGAACCTTGCTCTTATACCTCGTTGTCGCGGAGACTGCTAGGATGTTGTTCTTGATACTGCTAGTAGCAAGGTGGTTCAACACCGTATGATTCGGCATGTTCAATACGCTGTTGTCGTCCTTGATCAGCGTAGCTGCGTTCAAAATAGGCTTGCCGAGGAATCCGGGAAGAGCAGGGGGGTTTGGGAGCTTGTCGATGGCCGATATTGCGCTGTGATATGGTGGTGTGTCCTCTGGCTGATCAAAATCAAGCAGATACTTGGGAATTTTGTGGGCGAAGACGTTCGGGGGCGGAACTTCCCTGTCTTTGGGCTTCTTGTTCTCCTGCTGGTGGGCCGTAGATGGGTTTGCTTGGGTGGACTGTTGCCCGTCCTTGTCTGTTGACTTACCGGACGCCTCTGGCTCTTCAGAAAGCACATCATCGGGATTCACCTCGATGTAATTAACCAGGTTGTTGCCAAAATCCACCGTAGTTGGTAGATCAGGGGATGTTTGCATTTGATTATCCACCAGGAACCGAATATGGTGGGTTCCTGGGAGAATATTGATGGTTGCTGCAAACACGCCTGGCTGCCCTTCACTGTGTTGCATCCTTGTTAGCAACATTGTCATGTCCTGCCTGAAGAGTGCTTACACAGGATGCAGGGGTGTTTTGCGATTCCACTGAAAGATGGTGCCCGTGACATAGACCTTATCGCCCCCTCGCCGCCATTCTAGCCTTGTAGGAACAGTGGGCCTGTTCTTGTCTACTAGTAACTCATCGACTTCATCGTCCTCCAACGTTGAGCTGTTGCTCAGGTTTGAGGGTGGTCTTGGGAGGCTGTCCCCATCCAAGCCGTCAACGTCGTCCAGAGCTTGACCCACATCCGTTGGTGCGATGATCGGCGAGCCAGGGGTGTGGACCTCTTCGTCGATTGGAAGGGGTAATCGGGGTGGACGTGTGAGATATGAAATGTCTTGTAAGCTGCTCATTGGAACAGGGGCGGCCTCGTAGCTGTCTGGCCTGGACGATCTCGGCGACGGGGGCGGGATGCTATTATTGTTGTTGTGATTGGGGTTTGGGACCGGCAAGGGCTTCGAGGGTTCATGGCTAGGTTCGGACGGCCTGGGTCTCACATCCAGGGGTCTGGAAGATGATGATACGGAACTGGGGGCCGTCATAGACGGAGCGGGCGAGTTGTTCAGCGAAGGTATCGCCCTTGGGGGTAAGGATTTCGGCCGGTTGTTTTGCGGTGGTTGGACGGCGGTGCCTTGGGCCTGCGCGAGCGTCTGCTCTGGGGGCGCTGCGACACGCTGGTGGTGGACCGGAATGGGGTGTCTGTTGTCGCGCCTCACAGGCCTGGCGGAGTCATGCTGGCCGGGGATTTGTGACGCCGACGACGGGTTGACGGGTCTGTTCGTGGAGGGGTTGTTCCCCATTGTGAACGGGCGATGTCTAGTTGCTGCTGCTTCGTTTGCCGAATGTCGCGGTGGAACCTCGGGAAGGACTGGGAAAGGGGCTCAATTCATCTTGCTAACACTCAGACGTTTTGGGGTAGGCGCATCTCATGTCCGGGGAGTGTAGCAAGTGGGTTCGCAGGGAGCAAGCTCAAGAATCCAAGGTTCACAAGCGATCAGAGGTCCACAGCTGGGGGTCGATAAGGAGTGGAAGGGACCGGTCGTCGCATTTAACATGCAGACCCCAAAGTGGGCCGTGCCACCCTAGATTCCACCTGCCATTAGGTTTCCAGGGTTCCATCGGCCTCATCCAAGCGACTCAAACCGCTTTTCATTGAAAGACGCCGCCTCACTGTCATTTCCATTCTCACCTCCATCAGTCGAAACTCACCTCTCACAACAACAAAAAAACGAAAGGAAGGAAAGGGGGCAAAATGTCCGAAAACTTCGTCCAACCCAACCAGCAGCGCTACCTTCGCGCCTGCATGGTCTGCTCGATCGTGATGACACTTGCCGTATGTCCCCCCTCAGTGTCCCCAAGCTCACTTGGTCCCCAAACTCACATGAGAACCCGACCTAGCGCTTCCGCGACGAAGGCTGCCCGAATTGTGAGGAGTTCCTCCATCTCCAAGGTTCCACCGATCAGATCGAGACCTGCACCTCGCAGGTCTTTGAGGGGATCATCTCGCTCGCGAACCCCAGCAGGTCGTGGGTCGCAAAGTGGCAACGACTGGACGGCTACGTGAAGGGTATCTACGCCACCAAAGTGTTGGGACAGCTCCCTGACGATGTGCGATCTACGATAGAAGAGGAGTATCGCATCCAGTACATCCCGTGAGTTATCAGGCCTCAACCCGGTTGCGTGCCAGCTGGCTAACTCCGAACAAAGACGCGACGGTAGCGCTACGGAAGCAGACTAAAACCCAATACATGGACGCGAAGCGCGTAGCGTAACACGCACAATACAGGCATTTAGGCAGGGAGTTCGGAGTATGAGGTGTTGTGGATGTATTTATGGTATCTCAGGAAACAAATTTTTCTCTTAACCTTTCATCCGGGACCAGTCTCTGTGCCCATGCAGTCCCAAGCATTCCATGGTATCATGTCTGTTAATACCCCAAACGCCAGAACAAGTGCAAACCCCAGCTCAAAAAGAGCACCGATGTCTCTGAGCTAGAATTAGAACTTCATCTTTTTACTCGGCGGACCTCCTCCTGCTTCGCGGGTTCGCTTCCGCTCAATTTCCTCCCTCATAATCCTTTCGGCTTCGCTCATCTTTTTCGGGGGAGCTGCCATGACCTTTTTAGAACTGCCAGAAAAAGCATTCTTGAAGACGTTTTTCGCCTGTGGCTTGGCGCCAAACTTCAATGACACCGGTTTTGGTGCGGGAGGCTCAGCATGCTTGCTATCCCCCCCGTCCCCGGATTCGACTCCTGGTGTCCCAGCCCCAAACGCCGTCGGCTCGGAGCTCCCCTCCGAGCCCGCGACACCCTCCGCCGATGCAGCGCGAGAAGAACCCGCCGTCGCGGATGATGGCGGAGGCCCAAATTGGAGCTTAATCTTCTCTCCCTCTTCCCTTCGAAGTTCATGAGTCCTCTCCCCCTCATCTTCATCATCCTCCAAGATGTCTCCTTTCGCCTGTGCCGCTTTTTGTGCCCTCTTGATCTGCGCCCGGAGAAGCGCCTGCTCCCGCTCCTCATCCCCCCTATCCTGGAGCTCTTTCCTCCTGACCTTTTCCCTACGCTCTATCGCCTCTTGTGACATGTCCACATACGCGATGAAGATACCATCTTCCTTCTCTTCCACTCTAACCATCCCCGACCGGCCGATGTGTTTGACGAATTCGGTAAGGGAGTGCCATTTGGTCGAGTTAAGATGCACGTGCGTCTTATCGGCAATAACTTCTTGGTAGAACCTACGGCGAAACAAATGTGTCAGGAAACCCGATCTACTTGTCCCGAATAGAGGCAGAAATACTCACTTGTTTGCATGGACCTCTTTTTCGCCATGCGCCGTCTTCAAAAGCTGGATGAAGTTGCCTTCGAACTCCTTGCTGAAGTTCTCCTGCGTCCCCTTGAAATCTCGCCCGACCTCGAGAGCCTTGCGCGTGTGGCTTTCGCTTTGGCAGTGCATCTTGAATGCGTTCTCGTCTCGTGCCGCCTTTTCGCATATTTGACAGCTATTTGGGAAATGTTAGACATCATATAAGCCAGGCTCAGCGATGGTGGGGGTTTTGAACTTACTACCACCGTAGTCTAGTCAAACCCTTTGACTTCATTTGGTTTGACAAATGCTTTAACGATCCAGCCTCGGCTTTGGGCATTTTGACTGCGGTGACTCCTGCGCGGAGTCGAGCGGCTTGTGGGAGAAAGAGGTACTGTTGAGAGCGAGGATCAACGGTCGAAGCTGTGTGCTCGAGGTTGTGATGCGCAGATGTTGGAGTTGCTTGGGGAAGTCACTTGATGTGGGGCAAGCAAAGGACTTGGTCTGCCGTTGAGACCCTAACCCTCGTTCTCGAATTCATTGACCTACGAAGTATCCTACACCACTTTGTCGGTGCTGGGTAGATCATCTGCGATTTGTCATATTTCACTATCTTCTTGGGCATAACCAGAGCATCTACAAGAACTACCATCAATTGTAAGATCGAACCAAAAAACAAATGTCGAATTATTCACGAGCCAACGCTAAACATACTCGCTTGCTCTCTATATCGCGGGTCTTTTGCTTCTCAACCATGCGGGCCTTGCCACACCGCCTCGATGCTAACCACCCATGATTCCATGATTCCATGCAACATGCAGATGGTCCCAATAGCAAACATGCACGTGACCTCTATATGTCTCACCTATCACCTTCCACACAGTGCTAAATCAGAGAAATGCAACGAATAACCACCTCAACCCCCTTACTCTAGGAAGGTGAAAAGGTTGGTGTGCAGAATGTTCATCGCCCTCTCGGCATTGCGCCCGTCAATCACACAAGAGATGTTGATTTCGCTCGCACCTGGGATCCAAGTTAGCCAACATCGCCTCAAGCACCAAAGATCGAAAAGCGGCTCATACCTTGAGAGATCATCTCGATGTTAATCCGATGCTCGCCTAGGGTCGAAAACATCTTCCCCGCTATTCCAACCATATTCTTCATCTCTGCTCCCACCAAGCTCAGGATCGTCATCTGCGGGAGAACACTCACATCACCGCATTCCTTTAGGTCCTCAACTGCCGCTTCGAAGTTGGACCTCTCTGAGTTACCCATGTGTATGGCGATCGAGACATGAACTTCGCTGGTTGAGATGAGGTCAACCGAGACTTTGTGTTGATTCAGGATGGCGAAGACGCGGGCCAGGAAGGTATGGGCTATCGACCTCTTGTTGGAGTGAATATTGATGACAGTAATCTGGTCCTTGATGGTAACAGCTGTCGGCCGCTTTGGCTTCTTACGCTGTAGCGGGTCTGAGGGCTTCCTAGGCCTTTGGATCTGCTGGTCAGCCGCCAGTAACGGGTCTGGCTTTACGATGGTCCCGTCGCCGCGGGGGTTCTTGACATTCTTTATCCGGATCGGGATCGGAGGCACCGCCTTGATGACTTGGTCCATCGTCAAGTGGTGGATAACCTCGGAGCCATAGAATGTGAGCTCGGCGGCTTCGGCGGGTGTGATGGAGCGAATCAGCCTCGCAGTGGGAACCTTGCTGGGATCCGCGGTAAAGATACCGTCCACCTCTTTCCAAATCTGAAGCTCTGCAGCCTTCAGACCCACAGCTGCTAGAGATGCGCAGAGATCTGTGTAGCCCCGGCCGATGTCTCCGTCAAGCAGGCTTCCGGGCACATTTCCGAAAAAACCAGTCACGACTGGGACGCGGCCCTCACACGTCAGGATTTTGTTGGCAATAGCGGTCGAGGCTCGGCGATAGAATGCAATGTCAAGGCGTCCCGGGCTCTCGGTGTGCAGGAGATCGGCTAGGTCGACATATTCGGCATCAACACCCTATTCCTCAAGAAATCAGCACTACAGCACATCATGGCCTGGTATTCATGTGACTTACCCTGTCCTTGAGCAAACAGGCCATAAACCTGCAGCTTAGCTTCTCGCCAAAGCTCACAACCCGGTCCTTAGCGCGAGAGTTGCATTCCAGCTTGAAGCGCTTGGCAGCCTCGAGATACTCGATGAGCAGCTGACATTCCTTTTCTGTGTCGGCCCTCAAGGTATCCCTCAGTTGGGGGTCGCGAACAAAGGTATCACCTGCCTCGGCGTGATCCTTGCAGATGTCATGAACAATGCGCTTAGCATCCTTCAGCAGGTCTTCCTGGGAGGGCTCGTCCCCTGGTGTAGCGACGATGGCCCTGAGATTCTTGAAGACCTCAAGTAACCTGTTTTGGCGCAAAGCAACCCACGCATCGGTTAGCCCATCCCGCGACAGCCTCGTCACTGTTGACTAATAGTAGACACCCTAGATCGAAAGCCCCAAAAGCGCGACCCCTCCCCCTTCGACCGGTGCGGGGGGCAAGGGGGCACAAGGGTGAAAGTGGGAGGATGGTGATCGGGCTGCCCAAAAAAGCCACTTACCTGCTTGTTGTCCCCGTCACTTTCTTGCCCGTACTCCTGGCCGAACACACCACCACCAGCCGATTGTTTTCAACGTGTGTTCTGAGAAAGTGTAACTGTCAGCACCGGTCCTCGACGTCTCACCGAACTCTCTCTCACACACACACCCCCTGCAGTTTCTCACAAGGAAGGACATGGGGCATACCTAATGATATCCTCTGCGATCTTGTCAGGAAACTTGCCCACACTCGTGCCGCCAAACTTCTGGACGATCCAGCCGTTGGGGCTGGCGTTCTGAAGAAGCGCCCCGGTCATGGCGGGCAGCGGAATTGAGTCACACAAGGTGACCGTTTTGGCCGGTTTTTTTTCCTGGTGTATCCAAATCGCGGGCCGAGCTCGGCGGGGTACTCAAAACTTGTAAGACACGGTAACGCTCGCGACAGTAGATTGCCCAGCCTGCGGGCGAGCCTGGTAGACGGAATTGGCTAAGGGGCAGAAATACAGCGTTGGCAAGCTCAAGGTCAGTAGTACGTATACGAAAAAAGACTGCCGGCAGGTAGTGTTGGAATGTTGCTTCTGAAGATGGCGGTTTCGCAAAGCCAGCGATAACAGATAGGAGTCAAGTATTGTGGGGGAGGGGCTTGCGGCTTTATAAGTGAAATGGAACCTGGGTGCCAACACGTTGAACAAGCGGTCTCTAGCTTCTCGGAACCAAAAATTGCGAGAGCGGTGGGCAACCACGCTTATGAGAACGTGGGAGCTGAAATCAAGGCAATTGAGGGTTTGGAAGGAGGTAAAAAATTACGAGATCGCACCCGATTGACGGACAGTTACCCTCCCATTCAATTCACGGGGGAGACAAAGGGTACCCCCAACCTGACGAGGTACCATTCGGGGTACCCACACCACGTCTCGCGCGCTGCACACCTCACTTCCGTCCCGTCTGATGGTGCGAGTCGCCATCCTGGTATCCTACTTCGGAACGCAACGAATGCAGGGCTTTCCAGACTTGGCCTCTCAGAGCGCCCTGGCACGGTGGAGCTCCCACATCAGATACCCGCCGCGCCCCCCTTGATTATGGGCAACGCGGACGAGGTGGGGCCTGCCATATTCTGCTGTGGAGCCACCCTTTGCGCCAAATTGACAGCCAACTGCTCTGAAGATTCCAGCAGTTTGCCACAACTCTGCCGCAGTCACTGAGATTTTCCAAGATTCGCCTGCGACTGAGTCGATTAGTCGACTTTGCCCACCCGTACCTATTCGGCACCTCTCGGAAACCCGAAGGAGGATCATAGTACGTACAGAGAAAAGCGTAGCTTCTCTCCTGCCCAAACATAGATATGTAAATCGTTTGTTTGTCGAGTGGAGTGCCTGTGCTCACATACTATATGTACATGAGAGGAAGAGCGCAGATTAATAATAATGATCCCTTTCCAGCTCCATAGCTTATCTATCCCGCCTTAGATGCTATGATATTTGGTATGCGACCCGGACATATGAGATGAGCCCCCTCGCCTTCCGGAACTTTCATGGCTGGGAGTTGTAGCCGAAATCATCGATCCTTCTCGATAACCTCAGAGGCCTCGTCCTCATCCTCGGCCTCCAGATCCTCCTCAATCTCTTCAACTTCCGTGATATGGGCGCTTCCTGGTGGACGATGATCCGGCGGCACATCCCCACCGCTCATCTGCCACTCCATCAATTTGCTGAAGGCGCTGTGCGGATCAGCGCTGAGCTCCGTGTAGCTCCCAATCTCTGCCACCGTCCCATCACTAGAGAGGACGATGAGCTTGTCGGACCGCTTGATTGTGGACAGTCTGTGGGCGATTGAAATTGTGGTGCTCCGCCCCTCAAGCAGCGCAGCGAGCGCCGAGTTCACCAGCGTCTCGGACTCGGCGTCGAGAGCCGATGTGGCCTCATCGAGTAAGAGAATATCAGGGTCCTTAAGCAGCGCCCGAGCAATAGCAATACGTTGCTTCTGGCCGCCTGAAAGCTGGGCACCTCGAGCGCCGACCTGGGTTTCCAAACCGTCTGGGAAGTCGCTTATAAACCCGCAGTTTGCTTTCTGGGCAGCAATGATAATGTCTGTTCGAGTTGCCGACGGTTTTCCGTACGCGATGTTCTCTGCAACGGTACCTGAGAACAAAACTGGCTCCTGAGCCACCATCCCGATGCGCCGACGCAACGATTTGACGTTCATCTTCGCAATGTCGACGCCATTGATGGTGATAGTTCCCGAGGTGGGGTTGTAGAAGCGTAAAAGCAGCGAGGCGACCGTCGACTTACCGCCTCCAGAGGGTCCAACGATACACACGTTGCTACCAGACGGTATCTCGAAGTCGAGGCCGCTGAAAATATTCACGGCTGGCCTCGTCGGGTACGCAAACGTAACGTTTGAGAACTTGATGGGACCCTGAGCCGAGATCACTTTAGCTCCCACCGTCGCCGGGATACTCGGTTTCCGGTCCTGGAGCTCGAACAGCCTGCTGGCAGCACCGACACCCTTCATAAGTTCGGAGTAGAAACCGCTTACACCAAACAGACTAGATCCTGCAAAAACCGTGTACATCATGAAGGATGTCAGGTCGCCAAGTGTCATCGCGCCAGTCCGCACCAGGTTACCACCCGCAATAAGCATAGCCAAAATGGTCATGTTCCCGGCCCAGCTTGTCGAAGCGAAGAACGTGCCAGAGATGAGGGCGTCCTTCTTCCCCAAGGCAAATATCTTCTTGACCTGCCTGCTGTAGCGGTGGATCTCTTGAACTTCGCCAGCAAAAGCTTGACTTGTTTTGATGTTTCCAAGTCGCTCTTCCGCAATCTTCATTAGAGTGCCCACATTCTTCTGGATCTGTCTGCTCAGGTTCCTGACGGTACGTCCGTAAAAGAAAGCGCCTAGCGCGATAGGGGGTACCATGACGAGGATGATGGAAGTTAGTTTCGGGCTTAGCCAGGCCATGGCGACGAACCCGGCTGAGCCGCTAACCAGAGACCGGAGGCCGTCCGACACGTTTTGCGTGATGCTCTTGCCAACAATGACAGTATCCGAGTTCAGCCGGGAGATCAGATCGCCTACCCTGTTGGCATCGAAGAACTCGGCATCCTGCACGTAGGTGCGGCGGTACAGTTGCGTGCGCAACCGGGCTACCACCCGCTCGCCGACTATTCGGAGCAATATGATCCTTCCAAAGTTTGCCGACGCACCAACAGTGAGAAAGGCGGCGAGGCCGACGAAGAATTGGGTTAGAGTGAAGCCAAATAGTCGGAGGTCCTCTGCTTCTACGTCTCCCTTGGTGGAAAGATCGAGGATGCGACCCACGGAAAACGGAATTGACATCGTGACGGTCGACGAGATGAGGAGCAAAACGAAGGCGGCCCCAAGCCATCGGATCTCGGGCCTGGCGATTTTGATCAGCCGCCAGACTTCGGAGAAGCCTGGCTTGCCTTCTTTACCCTTGCCTTCTTTTGAGAGACGAGCGCTCATGTTGACATGAGCGGCTCTGGCAGCCTTTTCACTTCTTTGGAATCCATGAGCCTTCAAATGTTGCAGCTCCTCCTCGTCACGCTCCTTTGCCCGTGCCCGCGCCTGCTCCTCGGCGGCCTCGATATCAAACGTCTTTTCGTCCTCCTTGACATCTCGTAATACAGGACGCGTTGTTGAAAGCGCCCGAAGCACGTTGATGGGCGTCGTCCATCTCGGACCTGAGGAGGGGCGCAGCGCTGACCGGAAACCGTGGAGAGCCAAAGCTGGCGCAGCCGGTCGGCCCGGAGATAGTGAAGAGAACGGGCGACATATCTTGCAGGGGAAGCTCGACAATGGTTGTAAGTTTGGTTTGCGGGACTGGGAGTCTCGATGCAGAGTCGGCGCGGCCGGGGATGCGATCGCAGCGGTGATGCGGCGTTGTGGGAGCAGCACCGCGCGACGTACTGCTCCCGTAACGACCATTTTTTGTTACGGGCTTAGGGGGTTGGCTGGAATTGCAGGTTCGCACTATCCGCCCCGCGAGCGTGAGTGTAGAATCGTTGTCGCCGGCTATCCATGCCTTTGTCACTTGCATGTGGTGTGGATTGAGAACGCAGGGGAAAAAAGCGCGGCAAGAGCTTCGAGGTCGGAGCAACCCAGTCGTAATTTTGCAACCAGTCCGAGTTGGGTCAAGCTCCATCGTATTTACGCGCATTCCGTCATCGCTGTACACGTGCTTAAGGTATTCGCATCCGTTTCAATCCACATTTCAAGCCTCCTGTGCTTCCAGGACGTGGGGTGCAATTGAACCTCGCATCTGAAAATCTGGACTTCCTAATGAGGACTGACTGCGTATCCAGCCGTAACAGTATGTAGCGGTTACGGATCTTCTCCTTGGAAGGTGTATGATTGCTGTTCTCCAGGAAAATGGCGTTTGTCAACCAAACATATTAGGAAACAAACCAAATAGAAGAGCATCAATCAAGGTAGCCCAAACTGTGTGATAAAACATACTTTACTAGGAATATCTGATAGTAAAATGATATGATCGAGATCCATGTACACCAAATGTATAGTTGAGGGTGTGGTCAAAGTTTAACACAGCCGCCCAAGAAAAAAGGCCATACAAACCAGCCGGAAACGCTTTGTACCTGTCGAGGAAGACAATATGTCTCAACCGGGATTTTTCCACAGCCTGGAAGAGACATGTTCGTCCCTTGGTCACGATTCTCATACAAATAGTTCCTGAAAGAGGTAGGGCCCAGCGCAAGCCAAGCTACCCCTAGGAGTTTTAACTCTTATGCCTGCAAGAAGATACTTACTACAACCCGGGTAAATATGGGATATAGCTGGCAACAATGTTTGTTGTGATAGCACTAGAACATCAACATCCTTATTTCCCACCCCTAGCATGGAAAGCTAGCTGAACGCCATGTATAGAGAAACCGTCAATATCTGCGCCCCCGTGCGGGGCCCTTCTCTGGGCAGACGGGTGCTAAGTATTGTACATCACATGAGTCCCAAAACACACATAGCTTATAATCAGCATGTCAACTTTGTCGAGTCCTCCTCTGCTTAATTCACACACGTGAGAGATGAGCGTTCAAACCTTGCTATCTTTCAGCATCTCAGCAACATCCGCATCGATACCATCGTCACCGCCGAGATCCGGGAAATCATTCGAGGCGTCGATCTTGCGCTTCTTGGAAGATCCGTTGACCGGAACGGCATGGTACTGAGAAGCAAGATTCGACAGCATCTCAATGCCCGGGGCCGATGGAAACGTCGCCTGAGTGTTCTCCGGACTGCCAAAAACCGGTACGGTATGTGCCTCACCGTTTCGAGCCGGCGAATCATCGTACAAGTCATCGTGGTCCTGTACGTGGGGCGGTGTGAGAGCCTCCACTTTCGGTCTGTCTAGCTCGGGGACAGGACTTCCCGAAGTGCGGTCGCCCGGAGACTGCTCCTCGTTTGAGGGGAAGCCGCCGATAATGACAAGCTCAACTTCCTTCTTCTTACGTTCCATAGCCGTGCGCCGACTGCTGAGCTCCCGGAGCTGATTTTTTTCGTTCTGCAATTCCTCTCGGTTGGCAACGAGAATCTTCTCCAGCGCTGTGACCAATTCTTGGCGAGCCTTGATGCATTCCGTAACAGCTCCCTCTGCACTGGCGAGATTCTTCAGCAGGCCGGTGAGTCGTGCTGCATGGACGGCGGGGGCCGGAGCAGCAGCAGTGGTGTCAAGAATCTTCCCGTACTCCCCGTCCGCAATTTTGCAGGCGTTCTTGGCCACAGGCGCGCTCTTGGAGACATTTTGCAAAGACGTGACAACCGGGGCCAGCTCTGACGGCACAGATGAAGCTGCCGCTGCGGACCCAAAGATCGGGCCACCGAATCCGCCAACTTTCGAAGAGCTGCGGGCTTTGTCGAGCTCTGTAGAGCATCGTTAGCAAGTGTCTCATGAACAAGGTTTGAGAATTTCATGCACTGACCGTCTAAGCGACCCTCCATTGCATCCTGTACCTCGCGTTCGAATATTTTACGCTCCCTCCATACGTCAACAACCCTGCGTAACTTGGATTGAATGTCGGAGGAGGCGCCCTTGTATGCCAGGGCTGTGGCATCTGCAACGAAGGGCGAGAAGGCCTGCAGGAAATCATCCTTCTGGCGGGCTTTCGATTGCTGGACAACCTCTGTAATAGCGACGGCAGTCAGCACCAGGATATTCCACAGGATGTCAAATGACCATTGTCCCAGATGCGTGCTAGGTAGGGAAGCCTAGGCCTATCAATGGATGTCTGGTGTGGGGGACTGACCGTTTGCAAGGTAAATCATATTCAGCCTTTTGGGGCTGGGCAGGTCCTTCAGCTTCGTCAACCATAGGTGGACGGTTGAAGCTGCATGTCGCCTGTACAGGAGGCGTCAGCATACGCACTCCAAGAGAGATGCCAACTTTGTGGTCGGGTGTACACTTACCGATGGAACATGATCCATTGCGCTGTTGTCGCGATGCTATCATGGCTTTCGTTGAGTGCTGACAGCTTGGAGAGCACCGCATCATCGGTGTACGCCATTTTTTTTTTTGGGGGGGGGGGGGGGGGGGGGGGGGGCGGGGGAGTTGGGATTGTGGATGAAGGAGACGGTGAAAGGGGTTGCTGGACCTTCCGGGTCAACGATGGCGGAGACGGAGGGCGTAATGGATTCTTATTGTGTTGTTTGCGGAAATTTCAACTCAAAAGCCTCATCTCATCTACAACGCCGTGGCTTAACGACCGGTGTTTTGGGTCCTCGGTCTGGCCCTTTGACCGCCGCTTCACGCCTGGCAATTGAGCTCCCCGGTCAAGGTTACTTAAATGCTAGGCTGCCAAACTTCGACTGCTTATTTGCATGTATGGAAGCGACTTTGCGCGGTATTGGTTTGGTACGTTTTCTCCGATGGTCTCGGGAAGAAAGGTGGGAAGGAGACGGACGTCAATTAAATGGTGAAGGATGGTTGGAGCTTCTGGTGGCACGTGCAGGCCCACTTGATGGTATCCGTCCGTTCAGCCACGCAGCTCCCAGAGTCAAGACAACCAAACATTACACCGCGCATCCAACAAACTGCCAACACCAGACCTGATTCCAACTTACATCCGTCTTTTGCGATACTAGAGGGTCCCTTCTTTTCTCTTTCAACAACCCATCACAGGCGCCGCCATGGCTGATCGATTCCCAGCACTGGAGGACTTCGAGTCTGGCGGTAAGCACATTCGCATCGAACACCGCCCTGGCTATCATTGACGCTGCGCTCAAGCCCAAACAGACACTAAGACTACGACTGGCGAGTTTTCGGAGGACAGCTTCTTGCAGCGAGAGAAGGCTGTTCTTGGCGACGATGCCAACCAGTTCGCATCGGTTGAAGATGGGGCTCTAGATGGCGACGACGACCTTCTGGGGGGTGGCATTGGCGCGACCAGCGGCAACGCCACTTTCGAGACCCAGTTTCCAGACATCACCAGCCCCAATGAGGTATGGCAGCAATGGAGCTTTGAAGATCTTGCACTGACACCGACTCAAGCGCGTGGCCCCTGGCGGCTCGATCACCGGTCCCTCAGTCAGCTACAACTCGGGCTACGCAGCCTACGCACAGGAAGAGGAGGAGTTAGAGCCAGAGGTTATCAAGGACTGGCGTCAGAAGCGGGATGCACGAAACGCGAAGCGAGCCGAGCAGTTCGCCGCGCAGCGGCAAGAGACCGTCCAGGAAGCGCAGCAGAACATAGATGACTTCTACGAAAACTACAACAACAAGAAGGAGAAGACAATTGCGCAAACCCGGAAAGAGGCGGAACAGTTCCTCGCCAGTCGCGAGGACACCACATCTGGAGGCACGAGCTGGGAGCGCATCGCCAAGCTTGTTGATGTGAGTGGCAAGGGCACAAAGGGTGGCGCTGCCGGCTCCGGAAAAGAACGCTTTCGTGAGCTCCTTACAAGCCTACGGAAGGACGAGAAGGCTCCTGGCGCAGAGGGCTATTGAGGCGGGTCCAGCTGCAATGCAGAATATGACATGATGAAAAGAGCAGCTGCCGCTGTTTACCTCAATGCAAGTCGTGGAGGCTTGGTACTTAAGTACATGATCAGTAGGCGAACACCCTTGTTGTAATTTTAGGAGAAGCTCGTTATTCCCTGGTATCAGAACTGTTTCCACGTGTGGTGTGAAACCTAGTCGGCCATCTGCAAGCAGTAGGAAAACCAGGCCATGCTAGCTTGATTTGCGACGTAAACCCAAGCAGCCGTCTTTGCTGCATCTATGGTGCTATACACATACACGCCCGCCTTCTGCTGACGACCTCGTCCACTACTGCCAAAGTTCCTCTGCCCCCTATGGTTTAGTTCTTCGAGAACCAAGTGTTGTAACCGAGCACCTTACGACCCATACCGTACATGCATGCTGGAAAGAGTCAGTGCCTCCTCAATTATGTTGCTGGACCGGGTACCATACCTCCGAGGGTTCCCCACATGAGAACAACATAAGGAGTCAACAGAACGTTGCTTCGCGGGCTCTGCGTCATTTCATTAGTCCCATCCTGTCGACGAAACTTGGGTTTGATTTTGGCTCACGATCTTCCAGATACGGGTGTGTGCACGGTAGGCTGCTTGGTACACACGCTGGTGCTCCGGCACCTTATTCTTCGCGTTGACGAGACTGGAAGACGGTGTTGTTAGTTTTGCTTTGAGCAACAGCTGCATCGTACGATGACGCTAGGAGAGCCATTGGGTGCTTGGCAAAGCTCGTGGTCGCTCGGTGGTTCGGAAACCGGTTCGACAGAGTACGGAGAGTAAACTTACGACATCTTGAGGGCGCAGAGTCGTTGCGTGGGCGATTGCTGCGGGGGGAGGATAGAGCCGTGAACGTTTGAATGCGAGGAGGTGTGCTCTGAACCTGTCGACTCCTCGCTAAATGACGGTTGGCCAATGCTCAATGACTAAGCTCCGGCATCGTGGCTTGCCAGCGGCTTGCGCGCAGGAGCGGGCCCGCTAACGGATCCGCTTGCTCTGGGAGCTCTGAACTTTTGGATATTCGATCCTGTACTTGGGAATTGCACATCATCAACCTATAACTCAGGACCAAACTAATACCCAGCAATGCGCTATTTCAGTCTTATATAAGTGAAGCGGGTAGGATGATTGGTCTGTGGCGCGACAACCCATCATGCGAATGGTGAACTTTGCATTGAGCAGGATTTTTCGATGCCGCCCAAACAGCTTCCTGCGTCTTCAACAAAATGGAACACAACTTCTCAACCGGCAGGCGCGCACCAATCCTCTCTGGCATTCAAGTTTCGTATCCGGCCAGGCTTCACGCAGAACAGCAGCAACATCCTCCATAGCCGACAGCGCAGAGATTGTACCACACCCTCATCCCCAGCCAAACGAAGCATCTGAGGCATCCCTCGACGAGCCCGAGCTACCGACCGCTGAGGATTTCGACTATGGTAGATGGAACTTTCTATGGCTCGACAAGCAAAGGCTCAAACTTGAAGCCCATCCACCTGAGCCAGGCCAGTCGTGGCTGCTAGTTGATGATCCCGACAACGCCAACGACTTTCACCTCTGGCTATGCATTCTCAATTTCCGACTCCGAAAAGATGGCGCGTCGGGGGCTGCCGCAGTCATGGAGGCGTTGATGGCGAGAGGAAGCTTGTTCATGACCGGGGGAGAGACGGCAAAAGCTTTCTGGAGGACAATGATTGAGGCCGCGCCTGAGGATCGTGATCTACTGGAAAGCATCTGGGCGTACGCTGAGTGGCTTTACGACAAGCACAACACGCAGCTGCCGGGTCTCTACATATCCGTCATCTCAGGCCTTGTGCGTACACGCCGATGGCGAGACGTTCTGGAATGGCACTTTCGCCTCAGTCCAAAATTCGGTCCCGACGCAACGGCATTCACCCAACTGCTTAGACGATTCATCAAGACCACCGACATGCAACACCAACAGCTTTTGAAGGCACTTTATCACACGAGCCCTCACCATCAGCTTTATGATGAGATTATTCCCTTCCTCTACAAAAGAGGACTGGCGAGAGTGGCTCGACATTGGCGGGAGTTACTGCTTTGCCATGGCGATGTTCCCCTCTCTCACGCTTCCCGACCGTTCTTGCGGTTTCTTCGCGGGTACTATCCCGATGACTCATTACATGAGAGGGAACTCCTAGTCGCTCAACAGGCGCCTGTCGAGATATCTGGTCCTGTGGAACTGAAGCAGAGTTTGAACCCAGATCCGCTCATGAATGTTCGCGAGCTCAACAACCGAGCCAAAGGCCTGATCTACGGAATCAAAGAAAAAACATACAATGACGAGTATGGAGCAAAATATTTTGCAACCACTTGGGTGTCCCTCGACTTCGCAATGGAATCGCTTGTCAGTCTGGGGATGTCTTCTATTGGACCTCTCACATTGCAAGCCATTGCGCTCCGGGAAAAAACATGCAAGCCAATGAGGCGGCGCCTCGAACAGCTGGAAGAAGGAGGAATCAATGTCAGCGACTCGAGCTATACGCAAGCTCTCCGCTACTGGGTCATGACCGACGACCAAAGGATGCTGACGGAGCTGATTCACTCAGATGTGCACCCCAGCGTGTTTGACGACGTCAAGTTGGAGCGCGACCTTCTCAGGTCTTCGGTTTCAGTTGGGAACCAGGGTCCAGCTCAGCTTGCCATGTCTGTCAGACTAATCGCCTCAGCCAACTTGGCAACGACGGTGTCCAACGAGCTTCTCCTGGTCTCTTTGAAGAGCGATAACAAGGCAGTGACTCTGCGAGTTCTCGACTCTATGAGCCGCCATCAGATCAAGCTTTCTGAATCGACAGGCGACGCCATTTCTCTCCAAATTGTGCAAACAATGGATTATTATCATGGAAGAGATGCAAGCTTTTACGCATGCGTATGCAGTATGCTGCTCCATCTCCAGTTCACACTTCCTTCGGCTGCCCTCCGGATAGTTTTGTACTATCTCATCTCGCAGGGGCGGTTCGATGAATTTCAACTCCTCGCTTCAGAAGCCATCGAACATCACCAGCAATCTGCACGGCTTGGCATCTCTAACTTTCGTGTCCATAAGATCGACGTACCAACAGTAGCACAAGAGGAGGGCGAGGACGAGTTTCAGACTATGTCGGCGTCTAATCTTAATCTCGGACACGAACAGCACCCGATCCAGTTGATATTCGACGACGAGATGAAGCGTCGGATAATCCGGCAAGGATTCAGAGGTCGACGCGTTACGGACTCGACGCCGCGACGTCATTTTACCGATGGCATTCACCTTCTAGCTCAGCTTCGCAATAAGGGCATTATTACGAATACTACAAAAGTGAAAAAGCACATTCTAAGTTGCATTGTCGATTTCTGGAGGCCACTTGTCCAGCTCTGCCCGATGCCCATGAGAAACCTGCTAAGAGCCAAGGGTAGACAAACACGAATTCTGCGGGCCGTGAAGATCTTGGTCACCGAAGCCTGGGGTGTACATATACTTCCCTCCTTAAGATGGCTGATCCGCGACGTTATGCGATTAAAAAGACTGGGGCCAAGGGGAAAAGCAGTCTGGGAAAAAGCCCCCGCGGAAAGAATCCGCTTTCGGAAGGTTTTCCTTGGAAGAAGCCGCTGGAAGAAAAGGTCCCTGAGAAGAAGCCGGTGGGGGAATAGTTCCTTGGTAAGAACCGGCTGGGGGAAAAGTTCCTTGGGAAGAAGACGTTGGGGAAGAGAGCGCTTAGGAGAAGCGTACAGATGGGTACGATAGTTATTCCCAAAGTATATATACAAGATCATACAGTGAGCAAGAAAGAATAGTCCTTCCCGGGCTCTCTAATTTTTAATGTAGCAGTGTCTATTCAAACACCGTCTTTAAGAGTACAATGCTTTACAGAGTGCATTTCCATTGGGCGAGCTCACCCAGCTTCATTCCTCAGGCACGGCGCTATGCCTTCTGGGTTTGAGGACAAGCAATATTATCATACCAGCAATGATCAACAGCAAGAGAAAGATGATCTTCCTCTTGGTAGTCTTCTTTTGGTACCCCTCGGCAACTTTGAGCTCCTTGTCGGCCTCTTTTACGTCCGTACCCATTCGCTCAACGTTATAGTCTATCCTGTCCAGCATTGTGCCTTGATCTATCACCATGTTCTGCAGATCCCGGAAGAGGTCGGCGAGTTCGATGATTCCTTGGGCGATATCCTCAATTTCGCGCTCTCGTTGTGATATTGCCACGTCATTGGATTGAAGAAGTTTTTGATGTGACGAGGCTTGTAAAGTGGATTGGGAAAATGACCTGTCCGCATCTGACTCTAAGACGGATGGGTCGGTATAGCCCCCGCCCCCTGTCAGAGGCGTTGAGGAGCGGTCGGCAGGACTGGATATGCCGCTCATGCCTCGGAGCTCTGGGTGAAAGATAAGTTAGCACATTGAAATATGTGGCGGCTGAGTGGGGTTGGTAGAGGATGTACTCACTCTTGAGGTATGTGCTCTGCCTCTTGCGAAACCCGGAGCTTGCTTCTTGCACTCTCGTGGCCAGGTTGACCTGTATATTCTTGGCCATGACCTCGTCGGCTCGGCTGATCTGGCCGGCGGCCTTGCCTTCGCGCACCATCTGCTCAACACGCTGGATGCAGCGGTGGCAGTCGTGAAAGCCGCGCGTGATGGCCTGCGTCAGCTGCTCGATCTCGCCCTCCTCGGCCTTTTTGGCCTCATCATCGTTGAACCCCGGGAGTACGTGCTTCTGATGTAAGCGCTCGAGCTTCTGGCTCTTGTGGGCGATATCGGCCAGCAGTTCCGACACCTCGTCGGACACATCAGCCCATCGCGGCGGCAACAGGTCCATCTCAATCACCGCATCGCCATCGTCGGCTTCGTATGCGCCCGAGGAGAGAAGACCCAGGCGGTCATCGTCGGCTGAGAAGAGCACCCCCGTGCTGGAGCCGCCTGCTGCGCTTGCGCCGAAGCGATCGCCCCGGCCAGGAGGGCCATACCGGTTGCGCTGTGTCGGGTGGTGGGCGTACGACTGCCGGTAGGAGATGTAGCTGCAATAATCGCCGTTAGCTTGTGCTGTTCTTCATGCTCTGGCCCAGATACTGGTAAAAAGGGGGCCCGGCTCAACCAATGCTGGCTTACAGGTTTGTGCGATCGCGCCACATGGCCGACGCCTGGAGGGAAGAGAAGCGCCCTACAGCACTTCAGCACCTCTTCGAGCCAAAAGCAATTGATCCTAACGATGGGTGATGTTCACGTCGTCGAGTATCCTGCCCTTTGGTCGTTTTCTGGCGCAGACATCACATCACATCGCATGTTCGCATGCACATGAATCCAGGATGGCTCGCGGCTTCGCAGTTGGCTTCTGGATGACGACGAAACAATGGCCAATTCAACGTGTTGCTGACCAGGGACCCAAGGATGGCGGCTCCTGCCAGCTGGCATCAAGTGGGGCTTCACAGGAATGGCGGCCTTGCGAGCGCTGGGCTGATCCGCGCGCCAGGCCGCCAATTCTACGGCTCCACAGCCTGGTCGCAGAGCGTGCACGCCCGGGCCTCTTTAACTGTCAGGTCCCTCATTTCAACCAGTCGACCGCCTTCTACGATTCATCCAAGACGAACTTCACATCCAAACTTGCCGATAGCTTGCAGCACTTCGGGTATCAGTTGCGATAGCCCCCCCAGAGACTTTCCTCACCTATTTCCTCGCCCCCCGACGTAGCCCTCGAGAATCATCACGATGGTCAGTGTTTCTTGCTCCCCGCGCAACCTCCGGTTGGGAGCCCCGCGGCTGAGGGGCAACCCAGTCGGGATCGTCGAGTTTGGGAGCTGACGACGACTTTGTTTACAGGCGGATTCCCTCACCGAAGAGCAGGTCTCTGAGTTCAAGGAGGCCTTCTCCTTGTTTGTAAGTGATCGCACCTTATCCACTTCCTGTTATTTGCGCCGGCTGCATCCATCATCGCAAACCCAACCGTGCATGGAATGCGGACTGACAGGACCCCAAACAATAGGACAAGGATGGCGATGGTTAGTTACCCTGAGCCGCGTATTTTAAACCCTCGGCCAGCCCCTCGTACATGTCTACGCCTACGATGGCCTTGTCCCCGGGTAGGCATGGCATGCACACACGACAGCCTCTGTGACGTGGTGGGGGTGGTGGCAGCCTTGGGGCCATATCACGAAGGCATGCTAAAATGTAAACCAGGACAAATCACTACTAAGGAACTTGGTACCGTTATGCGATCTCTTGGCCAGAACCCCTCGGAGTCGGAGCTACAGGATATGATCAACGAGGTCGACGCCGACAACAATGGAACGATTGATTTCCCCGGTAGGTCGCTCAGCGCCCAAAAAAAAAACATCCGATTTCTGACAAAGCTTGAAGAATTCCTCACCATGATGGCCAGAAAAATGAAGGACACGGATTCCGAAGAGGAAATTCGCGAGGCATTCAAGGTCCGTTCCCTTTGCGTCAGTGGCTCTAGGAAACTCGGGCTAACTGTTGCCAGGTCTTCGATCGTGACAATAACGGCTTCATCTCGGCGGCTGAGCTCCGCCACGTCATGACTTCCATTGGTGAGAAGTTGACGGATGATGAAGTCGACGAGATGATCCGTGAGGCTGACCAGGACGGCGATGGACGTATCGACTGTAGGTTCAGTTACTCCTGCCCCAAGATGACAGCTGCTAATCTCCTATCAACAGATAACGAGTTCGTCCAGCTTATGATGCAAAAGTAGATCTTCGCGTCTGCACTGATATCCCTCACTCGCCGTTACAAAACCGAACCCCCTGTTTCGGATTTCTTCTACATTATTCTGGGTGGACCCTGGGTCGCTTTCCGTAGAGGCTTGAGGCCAAGCGCAAGGAATGTCTATTTTCGAGCCCAAAATCGTGTTTGGTCTTACTATGCGTCTCCTCTTTTTACGAGGAGTATCGCCAAGCGTAACCGGGGTGGAGGTTATAACCTATGGACCGGTAGACTCGTTATTTCTTGCGCTTCTGTTTCTAAGACGAGCGATCTTGACATTGGTTGTTCCGGTTCCATCTGTCTCTGGCGTGTTGAGTAACTTGCACAATAATCAATCCGGCATGGTTAGGCAGAACGAGGGATCCAGACCGCAACAACACTTGAGCCCCAAAACCCCCAAGTTCCGTCCTCTTAACAATAATACCGTTGTTGAGGAAACTCACCGTCCGTTCACGTCATTGCTGTTGGAGACAACACCCAATAGCCAGGAACAGCATGCATGAGATTGTGGCAGTGCTGTCTAGCGGCATCGGACCGGGCTCGCCCATTTGGCTCCCATCGCCGGCTGCAGCCCTTCAGCCTTATAGGGAGACACAGCACTTTAGAACACTGCTCGGCTCGGGACGAATATCGCTTTGCACTGCCCCCAAACTGATATCGCAGACGGGGAAGATTGCTCGGAGCGGAGGTAAGCGCGGGCGGGCGATTTCTCACAATCGACCGCCAAGCCATCGACGTGCCGCAACTGCTAGCAACCCCGCGAGGGGTAGCACACTCTCCTTGCGTGGACAGGTACCTCCTGTTTTGCTGGCCTGGCCGGGATGAGGCCACCAAATGGTGGTGCTTGACAGAGATTGTAAAACCGGATGAGTGCTCTAGCATCCCAGGCCAGAAGGGTTTGGTGGCCTGACGGATGCTGCTTTTCTTACTTAGGTATCTCTTTTCAATACCCCCGGTGTGAACCTCGACTGTAGTGTTGCTAGCAACTTTGCAGGCTTCGCATTCCCAAGAGGTGTTAATGCACTCAAGTTCTTGAAGCCTGCTTTCGAGGTAATTGGAACCTCTTACAATGCAGGCAAGGCCTCTCTGTCGGCATGGGTTGTGCGAGGCATTCTCTAATTGTGCCAGAAACCTATTCTTTTGACCGAGCCTTCGCCCTACGATTTGCACTGTATCCATTTGTACCGTATATTACGTCGGAGAACAGGCTTTGGGCTGATGAGACAAAGAGCCACAGGGTGCGCACCTTAACAGTTGAGAAGGCGGGCCTACATAGCTGGTGTCAATCTTGGATATGTTTTATTTCAATGGGCTGCTGTCCTCTGTCTCCTAGACTTGGTGTTGAGCCCAGATTATTGCGACCCAGGACCCACTTTTATCTGGCTTGCTGTTGCCTGAGGCAAAAAGCGGGCAGCCTGACAGCTCGTTGGCCGGTTCCTTGCGGGCCACATCTCAATGAGCAGTGAGGCGCGGTTACGGCAACGGTCGAGAATAGCCCCTTCGCAATAACCTGCCCAGCGCCTCGTGCCTCTTCACCGACTCCAAGCTTTCCCAAGCTGGTCAGAACACGCTACCAGGCCCCCTCGCGGGCCCCGACAACTTCAAAATGAGTTCACGTAGGTACTCCGACGCTCGGGGACGGCCTGCCCGCTGCGAATCGCCGCGAGCTGACATGTCTCCAACCCTACAGTCAAGCAGTTCATCCGCAACGTTCGCGCCGCGAAGACCATCGCCGACGAGAGGGCCGTCATCCAGAAGGAGAGCGCCGCCATTCGAGCCAGCTTCCGAGAAGAAAGCGGCGACCATGCCGTGAGGTGCATATGGCCCAACCCAACCGCTGTTGTTGAGAGAGCATGTGTGTGCTGATCATCCCCCGTGCTGTTGCAGGCGCAACAACGTAGCCAAGCTCCTCTATCTTTTTACCCTCGGAGAACGGACACATTTTGGGCAGATCGAATGCCTCAAGCTTCTGGCCTCCCCCCGGTTCGCCGACAAGCGCTTGGGGCATCTCGCCACAAGCTTGCTCCTCGACGAGAACCAGGAAGTCCTAACCCTGGTTACCAACTCCCTTAAAAAGTACGGCCGAGATGTAGATGTGTTGTGTGCCGTGCGCAACCCCGCTGACTGGAGTGACTAGTGATCTGGGGCATTCGAATCAGTATATTGTAGGCCTCGCCCTCTGCACTCTCGGAAACATCGCCTCGGTGGAGATGTCGAGGGATCTTTTCCCTGAAATCGAGAACCTGATCTCCACGGCAAACCCCTATATTCGAAGGAAGGCCGCCTTGTGCGCCATGCGGATATGTCGCAAAGTCCCGGACTTGCAAGAGCACTTCGTGGAGAAGGCGTCGCAGTTGCTATCTGATAGGAATCATGGCGTGCTGCTGTCCGGCCTGACACTTGTTGTCAGTCTCTGTGAAGCTGACGAGGCCGAGGGTGGTGACGAGGGCATCATTGAAAAGTTCCGCCAGTTCGTACCCGTTCTCGTGAGGACCTTGAAGGGGCTTGCGTCTTCTGGCTATGCTCCCGAGCATGATGTCACAGGTATTACCGACCCCTTCCTACAGGTCAAGATTTTGCGATTACTCCGTGTGCTCGCTCGTGGCGATGCCCAAGTGACGGAGCAGATCAACGACATTCTAGCCCAAGTCGCAACCAACACGGACTCGTCCAAGAATGTCGGCAACTCTATCCTGTACGAGGCGGTCCTTACCATCCTGGATATCGAAGCGGACGCTGGTTTGCGCGTCCTGGGTGTGAACATTCTGGGCAAGTTCCTCTCCAACAGAGACAACAATATCCGCTATGTTGCCTTGAATACACTGGTCAAAGTGGTGGCGATTGATACGAACGCCGTGCAAAGACACCGAAATACGATTTTGGAATGTCTAAGGGATCCAGATATCAGCATTCGGAGGAGGGCTCTCGACCTCAGTTTCACACTCATCAACGACAGTAATGTGCGCGTGCTCATCCGCGAACTGCTGGCTTTCCTGGAGGTAGCGGACAACGAGTTCAAGACAACTATGACAACTCAAATTGGCGTCGCTGCTGATCGCTATGCGCCCAACAAGCGGTGGCACTTCGATACTATGCTGCGTGTATTAACGCTGGCTGGCAACTACGTAAAGGAGTTGATCCTGTCATCTTTTGTCCGCCTCATCGCAACGACTCCTGAGCTGCAAACATATGCGGTGCAAAAACTTTATGCCAACTTGAAGAAGGACATTACCCAAGAAAGCTTGGCACAAGCTGGTGCTTGGTGCATTGGCGAATACGGCGAGTCCCTCCTCAAGGGTGGCCAGTACGAGGAAGAAGAGCTTGTCCAAGAGGTCAAGGAGCACGAGATCATTGATCTGTTCTCGACGATACTCAACAGCAGTTATGCCACACAAATTACTACCGAGTACATTATCACAGCCCTCATCAAACTCACAACGCGTCTATCTGATCCGGCTCAGATAGAGAGAGTCAGGCGGATCCTTCAAACACACCAGACAAGTTTGGATGTCGAAGTACAGCAGCGTGCGGTCGAATTCGGCAATCTCTTTGCATATGATCAGATCCGCCGCGGCGTGTTGGAGAAGATGCCTCCGCCACAAATCAAAGAAGAGTCGCGGGTCCTTGGCGAAGCGGCAAAGAAGACGACGGCCAAGGCGCCTAATCGGAAACCCAAGGTCGCCAAACCCAAGGAAGAAGACCTCCTTTTCGATCTCATGGGTGACAGTGGACCCCCCCCATCAGTACCAGTTAACGGAAGTCAGAATAATGCGGACCTGTTGGCAGATATTCTCGGCGGGAGCGGCGCACCCGTGGCGGCCTCGGCAACCCCTGCTGGACAGTCGAACGTCACTTCTATCATGGATCTGTTCTCTCAGGGGCCCAGCGTCGGCTCTGCTCCGGCCCCTGTCGCGTCCGCAAGCGCCGATCTGTTCTCGACAACCACGTCTCCTCCCCCACAGGCAGCGGCTCCCCCCCAAGCGCCAGCTGGGCACCCCTGCTACGACAAGAACGGGCTGAACGTGACCATCCAAACGCAGAGAAATGCCGAAGGGATGATTCAAGCTGTCGCTCGATTCCGAAATACCGGTGCTGGCGGTGTCCTCTCCAATGTTGGGCTGCAGGCAGCCGTTCCAAAATCCCAGAAGTTACAGCTTTTGAGCATCTCATCTACAGACGTCGCGCCCGGAGCCGAGGCCACGCAGACAATGAGAGTAGCGGGGTGTCAAGGGGTAAGTTTTAGCCATATCGCCCTTGTCCGATAATACTAATATATTTTTGTCCTACAGCCATTGCGTTTGCGCTTAAGGATAGGCTACTCTCACCCCTCGGCAGGGCAGGTTATGGATGTGGTTAACTGGGCAGAGCCGTCGTAGGGACAGTAACCGGGCCGGCTATTGGTAGATGCGTTTCACACAAGCACCGAAGCTGGGAGTATATATACCAGTCGGTCCACTAGATGTTCTGTAGAGAGGGGGCATTATGTCACCTGGAATGATCAAAGGATACAGCAAGAGAGATCTAGGCCAGCCGCTAAATGGGCGGGACCACCCAAGGTGTTTGACACGGGAAGAATAATGACATGGGTGAAGCTAGATCCTAGGCAACGTCGGCGGATGGCACAGATCGCCAAGGCGGAGATCGGTTGCAGATCTAAGGCTGGAACATCCCTCCTGTAGTGTACCTTCAAGCTCCCATACTCGCAGATTGCTGTTCCTATGGGTCACCGTGCAGGTCCTCTTTTGGGTGTGGTGGTCAGCTTGTCCGTCTCACGTCCCTGGGTCTCGAAGCGAAGTTGATCCGACGAGGGGATGTCGAGCTGAGCATGTGGCCTGAGACACCATGGCTTACTCTGTATCTCCTTCCAAGACGAACACAAGTTTCCGGGCTTATGCCGTGGGCCAAACTACTTGGTAGCACGATTTGCTTCCAGGGGTTCTAACTTGAGTTGGGTCAGGGCGCTCGGGTTTAGAGACAGACGGACGTTTTAACGTTTGGAGGGGGACCCCCCGAGGACGGTAACGACAGAGGTCGGGGCCTCGGTCATCGGGGGCCGGTGGCGGTGGTTTTGTTCACTTTGCGCGTCGCGACCGGGTTGCCAGCTGTCTGAGTGGCTATCGTGCGTGCCACAACGCACTTTCGTCTGAACATTCGTTCGTTCCTCTCACAGCTTGCGGGCCCGAGCGAAGCGATGCGATCATGTTTCAGGGGGTCTGACATACTTCTTCTGCTACTGCTCCCGGGTCCCCCCCTTTTGTACCCTGTCTCCAATCGCGTCACCTCCTTTTGTGTCTAGACCACGCTCCAGGTGCATCGCGATAAGCTTCAATTTTGTCGCAGGTGGTCGTGTTTGCTTCAACAAATGCAGTGAGAATTGGTAAAAAGTTCGGATGGGCCTTAGGATCAAACCTGCAGCTTGCTACCAACCTTAGGATTGGTTGCTGGTCGACCACATGGTAAGAAGGCCTCCCCCACACTGGTTGTGGCGGCCCTCTCATTCCGTTCCAGATCGATATTTCGGAGGAAAAGTGATAAGTGATGATTCCTTCGGCCCAGTGAGCACACACAACCAACCAAACGAACCCACCACCACGTGGTGGAAGGAAGATAGATACGTAAAGGCTGAAACTGTGCCGTTGGGGCTTGGCGAGGGAATTTGACCCCAAACCCGGAGCCATGGTTGGGGTTTTTGACAGAACATCATCACCCAAGACACCTGGCCATATGTGCCTATCGTTTTGGGACCCGATTCCATATTCTCTACACAGGTGGGCTAGCTTTAAATCCGACAAGAGTTTGTAGCCAGACAGAATAATGCGCACAAGTCCCTTGCGTAAATACAAAAGTTCCCTCGACATTTCCTCGTCTGATCACCAAGTAAGATTCAAGGGGTAGTTGGTTGTATTTGAGTATATTGACCATTACGCTATCTAGTTTCTACCCACCTCCCGGAGGGTGTATGCCCTTCCTATCCGGCATCACATGCTCTGCTCCCAGCAAGATCAACTTGATGACTAGATGTAAGGGGGTATTTGTTTGGAGACCCAACCCATGGCCGCTCTGGGCCGCTTGGTTGCAGATCCCCGGGCTCATAGGCCCTGGAGGAGCTAGCTAATTAGGAAAGAAAGAAAGAAAGAAAAAGACAAATAGGTCGCAAAAACTGTGACCGCCGGAGCGCCAATAACGCCCGCGGTACGATGCATGGAAATGTGCAAGCCGAAGTCTTAGCCCGTATGATACAACTTCGTAATCATTACTCCGTTTTGGTATATGTATAATCGTGGTGGAATCAAATTGAGCGACGCTCATTGCGGAGGACCCTCGAAGAACCAATACCTGAGGAGAATAATTGTTAGCCAAGCCATCCCGTAGTTTTACTGCAGTGAAATTTGACGTACTGTGTTGCGTATTGGATCTCAAAGGCGGCGGGCATGCCCTTGCAAGTTGCAGGTGCGCTGCCGCCGACTGTCTCCACGCGATACACCTCCTGAAGGCTTCCAGTGGCACCGACGCGTGCTTTCAGCTTGAGCCATGCCACCGCTGCCTCGCCTTGCTGACCCTTAGGCGCGTCGGCTGGGGCAGCAGTCGCCGCATCCTTGGCACACGGTACCTCGCCCAGTTGCTGTGCCGGCGAGCTATCGAGGGTAAAGAAGGGCGTCGTAGAGTTGGTGAAGAAGTGCTTCCCGCTGATGATGAGATTTGACGGCGCGAGCTTCCTAGAGGCCTCGCTTTGCGTCAGGTTGAACTGCATGGAGACTCGTCCGAGCATCTTGGCGAGGTCCGGATAGGTAGCTACGATGCATGAAGCGTTGAAAAGGGTGGCGACAGCTCCGGTGGCGGCAGGGATTGCCGTGGCATTCTTGACATCGCAAGTGTAGTTCTGGGTACCGCGGCCAATGGCGACATGCTTGAGGGTCAAGCCCTTGGATACCGCAGGGAGAGGAATGGGCGCTGTCATGGACTGTTAGTGGATGCTGAGGTGGTAAAAGAACACGGGAAGCCGCACCTTCTGGCAGAACCGCCTTGGACAGATCGCAGACTGGCGCAGACGACATCAGTCGGCTCTGCTGGACCTTCGCGGCGAGCATGGCGAAGTACTCGGACATGGTTTCGATGCCGCCGGGTTGGGCAGCCGCCACGTTAAGGTCGGGGAAGGCGGGGGCGGCATAGACGGCGGTTGCGCCGAGCACCGACAGGAGGAGCGTGGAGAGCTGCATCCTAACGGGCGATGAAAGTTTGTAGGCGTGGTAGGTAGTCGGTTTGGAAGTTCGGAGAACGGGTTCGTATAGATTCGTTGAAAGCAGTCGCGGAGAGAGACCCAGACATAAAGTACCGAAAGGAAACCCGGAGATGGAAAAGGAAAAGAAGGAAATGCCGGTCCGGGTTGGGAGGCGTCCGGCGAGGTGATATATGACTGGGAGAATGGGACGAACAGGAGATAAGGATCACGAAGATCACGGCCACCGATGAGGGGAGGGCGTGCGGAAGGCTATATACGACTGGCGGGTTGTACTACAGAACGGCTGGCCAGGAGCGCACCTTCGTCGTCCCCTACCCGCGGACCAGCGGCACAAGCGATGTAGCCAGCCGGGGCGGCCCAGGGTCTGCAGGAACTCAGAGTGTACACCCCATCGATGCTCTCCCGTCTTCCTGGGGAGAGAAGGACTGGAAGTCGTTAGCTCACGGGCAGCCGCCCGCAACCCAGCAAGATGGCGGGTCAAGGGACTTGGAGCCAAACATTGGAGCAGGGATTAAATTGCGCTCGATTTGGCATCCTCCCGTCTGACTGGCCGAACCAAGCGATCCGCGTCGATATGCCCCTGTCTGTCAAATCCCTGTCTTCCACCACTGGTTGCTCATGGGCCGTGCGTTGTTGATCTTGCCGCGATTCAACGTCGCTGACCCACACCCCACCTTTGGAGGGGCGTGTACCCACCAGGCCATCTCAAGTCCAGCACGATGGCGAGCTGGTGGTCATCGCTTTGAAGACCGCCAAAATCCAGCTACCGAACGGCTGGAATCCATCCCGACCACTTCAAGCCTGTAACTGTAAAGTCTAAATACAGACAGCTTGCAAAGACACGCCTCCACTTTTCAATCGTCAAACTTAGAGTACGAGGACGTGGAGAGAGGGAATCATGCGAGGGGCTTCCATCAGCAAGCTGCGTGGAGGGGGGAACTGAGAATAAATTCTGCACTGCTACTACCTTCCCCCGCTCCCCACCACGATTGAATACTAGGGTATCAGAGCCACCTACCGATGACTTGCTGACCTGTGTTCAGTCGGCAGCCAGAGCCCGAGGCCCGCCCTAGAGTAGTGAAATCGACCAAGGCGTGGGCGTGGGCATAGGAAACCAAGGTTAGCCAATGTGAGAGCGGGCAAATTAGCACCGGCGGAGATACCAAGGCCGCTCACTCTCTGGCAGTTGCGGTGAGCCTTCAACCTGACGCGGCTGTCCTACACGTGTACCAGCATGCGGATACGTGTTCAAGGACGAGAATAGGTGGCCAGCTGGGTAAAAGTGGAGGGGGGAGATTGAACAAGCGCGTCCTGCTGTCAATTGGGTAGCCTTGGACGTGGGGATGGGCAACAATGGGGGTGTGGTAATCTGGAAAGCCGACCTCCCGTCGTCGTGCCTGCGCTCCCGGCGAATTGAGTGGACGGGGGGTGGGCGGGTAAAAACCTTGAATTACCCAGCCAAGCATCGGAGCGCGGCAAACAAACTGGGCAAAAATAGGCACTGGCCCCACATTTCCCGGCCATAGGCAAATTTGCCCGTAAATGAGAAAGAAAGAGGTTGGGCAAATTACCCAAATCTCCCGGTGAGCTCCGCTTTATTCCTGATCGAGGACTTTGCCCACTTTGTGGCCCCCCGTCTTCTTTAAGATCTGACCTCGGCGGAGGCGCCAGTGCGACTTCGACATTTCTCCATATTGGCCTTGCCGCCTTTCTCACTCTCAATGAATGTCCTCTTGTCTGTTTCTCTGGTTGCACGGCGTGCTAGGCAGACATTCGTGCTCGGAGCGACAGCAGAAGGTTACCTCGACCGCCCAATGTTGTAGCGACCAAAAGGGTTGCACGGACAGCCCGGATAGAATACATTCGGTACGCCATCCTGCTGACAGTCGTTGAAGGTGCTCCGCTGTCCACACCTAGCCGCGAGCCAAGTTCCTTGGTGTTCTTAGTGCCCCGCTGCGGTCCGCGGAAGAAGCAGGGGGTGGCCAGGACCCGCTCGCCTCCGCGTGCGCGAGAAGGTCCCACCAGATAGACGCTGGCGCTGGCCGCGCTCACTGCGGCCTCCCAATTATCGACGTCCCGTATCCAACGATTCCCGGCCACGCGTGGATCCCTAGCCCAGCTGGTTCCCATTGTCGTCATCGCTATCGCAGTGTTCTACCTATCGGACGAGAGATTTCTCTCCCGTTACGCCTTTCCCTGATCGATGTTTTCTGAACGGCAACCAGATTGGATAGCTTGACTTTGTCATCCACACCACCAGCCAACATCTGTCCGACGCACGATCTGAACATGCAAGCGATAACTTACAAGCCATCAAGGGCGGAACCCCAACTGCTGGAGAAAAACGCATCGTCCGTGGAAAGCAGCCATCTCCACGGAATACCGGCATCCTTCCATTTTGAATAGTGTGTCAAATGGCCACTACCACTTACACCAAGCTCGGCCAATCGTAACAAGCGGTCATTTATCCAGATTGCAGACACATCCTCACCTCGCAACAGCTTGCTCTTACGTACATACAGCAACAGTGTATACAACAAAAGAGTGTGAGAAAAAAGTAACAAATCTTTTTTACAAGGTTCCATCATCCCTCCACATGTAAGACAAGGACCCAAGTCTGGTCTCCCATGTCAAGATGCCAGTCGGAAGGCCGCCTTGCGCAGCCGCCGCCCCACAAATAAACGCCCTCAACGGAACAACCATGCTCTTCATCCCCCTTCCAAGCGGCAGCCACCTCTGCGTGTTGCATACCCATGCCTATGGATTACTTGTGTAAGACCACAGGATTCTTCTACTGATATTCTTCTCCACCCACATGCCTCGGAGCCGTTCTTGGCTCACCGAGCGGCGAGGCAACCATCTACCCTCTGTGCGAGGCGTATGCAGACAGACGCCCGTCGACCCGTTTCAGCAGGAGACAGGTGCGCACACCCTTTTTTCCCTCGTTCTCGTCTTTGGTCCATTCCCCTCACCTGCACCCTCACCGTACCACAACCTCCAAGCAGGGACAAGGCTTCATCATGACCCACTGAACCCCTCCTCCCGCCAATTCTCCCCTGTCCCAGCTTTGGCGGCGGCAACGGCAGCGGCTTGCCCAAGTTGGGTAGCGTGCTTGTCGACGTCGGCTGCGCCTAGCCAGTACAGAGAAAAGAAGACCAGTACATGCAGAACAACGCAGTAAGCAGCAAAGAGGTTGCGGCTGGTACGGCTCGCCAGGACCATGCGTGTGACCGAGTAGACAACACGCTCGGGGAGGCTCATCCGCTTGTAGGCGCGAGCGGACTCGCGACCGCGGAAAGCGGCAAAGGGCGACAGGTTGGACTCATACGCTTTGCGGTATCGATCTAGTGCGATACCTGGGCTTCCTGTGCCACCCATCGAGACGGCTGACGGGTTTGGATTCGATGCGTATGCCGATGATGACGACGAGGAAGCCCCACCCGCCGTCCCGGCTGGCGCTGCGCGGTTGTATGATGACACGTATCGTGTCTTTTCGTATAGGTTCAGGTTGTCTCGCTGAAGGGCTGCGATCTCCTGCCGCAGCTGTGACACGTTCCGGTGGCTCTCTGAGAGCTCCTGCTCAAGTTGTGAGTTGCGCTTTTTGAAGCGGTCGCGCTGCGCTGTAATCATGGGCAGAATACCCGACCCTCCGCCAATGGGCTCCCTGTCCGAGTCGCGGGGATTGAAGCCGCTGATGATAGATGAGGTCGGCGACGTCCGCCCCCCTTTACGGCCAGGTGCTACTGATGGCGCATACCGGCTCACGTAGGTGCCGGCTACCGAGGCACCCGACGGAAATGTATTGGGCGCCTCGGCTTGAATGGTTGAGAGCTCGTTCTCAAGTTTCTCGTTGAGATTCTGTGACTTTTCCAACTCTCCGTTCGTCCTTGATAGCTCCTCCTGGAGGTTCTGCAACCGAGTTTGGAGATCTTGGTGCGACATGCGTAGGATAGTTAGCTCGTCGCCAAGCTTTTTGTTGCGGGCGAGAAGAAGTTGCTCCAGGGTGTCTCCTTTTCCGTTAGTCGCGGCACCGCTCTGGTTGCTAGTGAGAGCCCCCGTTTCGTCATCGTCGCCTGTCGAGAACTCGATACTCTTGAGAACTTCGAGCTCCTGCTTAACATCATCATAATCGCTCCACTTTTGGACCTTGGTCTTGAGCGCGTCTCGCTCTTCTTTGAGCAGGCCGACTTCTCTCTCCAGGCTCCGGAGCTTTGAATCTAGTTGCCTCTTCAGACCCTCCTTCTCCACCCTCGTCGCATCCAGTTTTCGGATGAGGGACGAGTTCTCCGTCCTCACCCGCATGTAACCGGGATCATCTTCCAGAGACACAGTCTGGTGAGCTGGTACTTGAGATTTGGCCTGGGCGAGATCCAGACGCAGTTGCTCATTGCGAGCTTCAACCTCGGCCAGTCTCACGCTTGTGCGCTCGAGGTCAGAATTGACCATCTCCAACTCGGCACTTGTGACATGCCCACGGTATCCATCCTCGTCGTCATTCTTCCCCAGCCGCTGGTTGACTTCGTAGCTGGCTTTAATCTCGTTGAGTAGGCGGTCCTGATTCTCGACTTTGTCCTCCAACGCCTTCTCTTTAGCCGCCCAATTGTCCTGCTTCTCTCCTAGCACAGCCGTCCACGACGTCTCAACTTCCTTAACCTTGGTCTCCAGGTTTTCTTCTAGCTGGTTCCTCGCGTCACGCTCCTTCTGCAGCCTAGATTCTGTGTCGTCAAGCTGGGATGTTAGCCGTGCCACTGTCTGCTGCAAGTGCTGGTTCTCTTGTGTAAGTTTCGGGAGGGTGTCTTCAGACACTAGCATAGAGTCGACCGACGCCTCGAGGAGTGGGTATGGGTCGGGCGCCTCAGATAGTGCCGTATAGGCGTGCAGGAAGGCGGAGTTGATAGATTTGGAGTGATTCGTCAGGAGGTCGATGAACGTTTGGTATGCTGAAGCTTTGGTTTAGTTCTCGATCGCCAGAGACTTTTGTCGGGAAGAGGGTTCGCGCGTACCCTTCAGCAAGCCCTTCATCTCCCCAAGCTTGCTTGCATCGTCCAGTTTCCTGAAGTCCTTTGTCTTTTGCGCCAGGTCTTTCCGCTGCACCGTCGAATCCCGCTGGTACGTCACAATCTCGGAGGCTGTGTTATCCAGGTTCGAGACAAGGGTCGTGAAATCGAGACCTAGAATGCGCATCAGCCATCTCTCGCCGCCAAATTAAGGGTCCGGCGTGTATCCATACTCCTCCATTGTGATATAGCGCTCTGGAACTTGTTTGCCGCGTCGTGGCCCGATGGTGCTGCCGCCGTGTTCGCTCCCGCTGCAGCCCCGGGGGCGTCAACCGTGCCGTTGTCAGCCATTGCTGGGCGTGGCAGGATGCTCTGATGATACGGTTGTTGGTTGTAGCGACATCCAAGCCTGGGCAGCAAGGTGCTCAGTGTCGAGGTGATCGGAACATCAAATGAATGTTTTGTTGGCCCTCCTGAAACCTTTGGAGGCGCCGGCGCAGCGTGATGAGCTAAAGGTGGCCGTAATCGTAAGCGCGACTCTGGTTGGTCCAAGCTCTAGTGGGTCTCCTGAGAGCGCCGGGGGCTGACGTTGGTCGCCGGCAGGGGTTCAACCGTCTTCTTGGTTCCTATGCGGCCTGCTCGGGCAATTCAACCTCCCCAACGTTGTTTGTCAACCGCAGCTACAACGCCTGTTGCTGTCTACCTCACGCTCCGCTAGTCGCGCCGGGCTCGTATTCAAGGGGTGGTTTATTCAGTAACAGCCGGGACACGGCTACGATGGTGTGGGGACGAAATGGCATCCGATGCGCAGCGGAACTCAAAGCAGCTCTCTGGAGCCGGCCCCTATATCTTGCGCCCGCTGCTCCAGAGCGTGCCCCTGTCTGCTGATGGCGGGGACGAGGACGTCAAGATCAACTGCGTTGACTTCCTAGGTATGCGCCTTCGGTTTACTTTTATTAGAAGCACCCGCTGACTGCTTGAGCACAGATGGCAATCTGTATGTTGGCACCACAGCATCAGAGCTGCTCCACTTCTTCCAAATCCCCGCCGACCCTCAGGATCCCGCTGGGACCTCCCAGTTCATTCTCGCCTCGCGCCTGCGTCCGGCGTATTCAGAGAGCCAGACCTCCCCCAGCGGCTCGCGACCGGGTGTTCAACAGATACTCCTGCTTCCTCGCGTCGCAAAGGCCTGTGTCCTATGCAACTGGACCGTTACATTCTACTCTCTCCCCGAACTGAGCCCTGTCTTTGGAACCACACAAGTCAGAAATTGCAATTGGATCGGTGGTGTTGATCTAAATGAGGGTGTCGGAAGCTCGACGGACGAGAGGTCAAGGGGTGTGACAATTCTCCTGTCGCTCAACCGTCGCATACAGGTTATCAGGATCGGTGAAGATGCTCGTGTCGTCAGGAAGATTGACTTTGCGGGCAGCACGCTCTCGGTCCGTAGGGATTCGATCGCCTGTGTGGCCGACTCCAGGAGTTACTCCCTTTTGGATGTGGACCGCCAACTAAAAATTCCGCTGATGAGCATCTCGTCTCTGGACAATTCCCAACCAGGCGGTCCGTTTGGGCAAGCGCAAAACATTGCCGGTGATTCAGACGGTGGACTCCTCAGAAGTTCATCTTCTGCCTCGGCTCGGCCTGGGATTGAGGCCCAAGGACATGCCAGAAGCACAAGTCTAGGTGGGTTTATTGCAGCCGGTGTCCGGAGACAGGACAGGAGGTTGGGGGAAGCCGAGGATCCAGTGTTTCAGGACGGGGAACCCCCGGAACCTTCACGGAGCCCAGGACCAGCGGGAGAGGCTTCAACAAATAAGCCCTTGCCTGCGCCTCCGCGTGACGTTGAAGGGTTGAAAACCGCGCAAGCTGCTGGGACCCAGTCCCCGGTGCGAACAGCCTCTCCTCCAAAACCTGGTTCTGTTTTCCTCAAGCCCCATATCGCCTCACCTTCCTCGGAGGAATTCTTGATCGTCACGGGGACAGGCCCTCTCGATCCGGGTATCGGCATGTTCGTGAATCTTGATGGTGACCCAACGCGACCAACGGTTGAGTTCGATAGATATCCACGTGAAATCGTGGTCGATGGCGTTTCGACCGACCTCTCCTCATCGCGCACGTCTATGGGCGTGGACGAAGATGGCTATGTCCTCGCGTCCATGGGGAGGGAATTTGCCGACGGGCTACATCATGGCCTCGAGATACAACGGTTTGATTTGAATGTGGGAGAGGACGAGCCTCAGAAATTCTGGCTCGAAATTGAGAGCAATAACGCCGCTGAACCAACACCGAGCATACCAATAGGTATTCGATCCCTACTACAAACTGAGGAAATGCGATTTGAGGAGGTTGTGGAGATACTATGTCAACGTCGATTTTCACCGTTTACAGGTCACCCATCGACTCCTACAATGTCTATGGGTAGCTCTGACTCCCGCACAGCCACGTCAATGGAGCATCTATCGCAAGAAAAGGAACTCTTCGATCGGGACTTGGACTCTGATGACGAAACCTTGCCCGAAGGGTGGGAACCTAACCGCAACAAAGAAGGCGAGGACTTTGTAAGAGGCCTTGCAAAGACTTCGTCGAGACTAGCAGTCTGGGCGGGAGCCGATATCTGGTGGGCTGTGCGAAACCCGTTGCTACTACAGCTCGAGTCTACCTTACAAGAAACAGCATCCGACAGTCTGCAAACAGACGCGGACAAAATAGGAGCCCGAAAACAACTTATCTCCCTCCTAGCGACGATCAAAGGCAGGGACGCGAAAAGCGAGCTTGAATTCATGACACTGGGCTACATCAAACAGAGAGCAAGCGTCTTGCTTCTTGTAACCTTCTTGGACTCCTCCGAGACACCCTTCACGGATGACGAGCTGACGACGATGGAACAAAACTTGGTCGGCGGGGATTTGGACGCTAGAGTTGTTCTATCCCTCATTCCCGCTCTTCGCAATGAAATAGTAGTCAACAGAAGAGGCATATGGATCTACGGCGGAGTAAAGGACCTCGTTCAAGGCTACATCAGAGGCGAGAAGCCAAAGCCAGTCATACAGGCTGTCAGCTCTTTGGCTCCAAATGTGCTCCAGTTTCTGAGGCGGTTTCTCACGGCGTGGAGAAAGAAGAAGGGCTTTGGAAGTATACCAGAAGAGGTCTTCAGGACAGTTGATGCGTCCCTGCTGCTGGTTCTCTTGGAGTTAGACCAAGATACGCCAAAAGGCCAGACCGGCAAGACCGGCACGATCCGAAAGGAGCTCTATGATCTCGTTGATCACGGCGTCGACTGTTTTGAGAGGGCAGTGGACCTCCTCGAAACATACCGCCGTCTCTTTGTCCTTAGTAGGCTCTACCAACATCGCAAGATGGCCGGTGAGGTGCTCGGAACTTGGAGACGCATCGTCGAAGGGGAAGAGGATAGGGGCGGTGAGCTCGGCGATGGAGAGCAACGGGTCAGGGGCTATCTCACCAACATCAGCAATCAGACCTTGGTGCAGGAATATGGCATTTGGCTCGCCACACGCAACCCAAAGCTGGGCGTCCAAGTGTTCGCCGACGACAAGGGCAAAGCGCCCAAGTTCGAGCCAACTCGAGTCGTGGCGGTGCTGAAAGAAGAGGCGCCAGACGCGGTAAAATACTACCTCGAGCATCTTGTGTTTGGCAAAGGCAACACTGCCTATGTGAACGAGCTGATCGCTTACTATCTTGATATCGTCATCGAGGACCTGCGGGCATCGGCGGCTTCCCGTGAGACCGTCACAGCGTCGTATGAAGCATATCGCGCTCTCCGGCCGCCGAAGCCGACCTTCTTCCGATTTCTAACGGATAATGCGCCGCCCGACGACGAAGTGTGGCAAAGCCGGCTACGGCTGCTCCAACTCCTCGGTGGGGGGCACGATTACGATACGGCGGCGATCCGTAAGCGCATTGATGGGTCGCTGGAGTCACAACAACAACTCCTAGTGCCCGAGGCAATCATCCTGGATGGCCGCGCCAAGCGCCACGAAGACGCCATCCGCCTTCTAGTACATCGACTAGGTGATTACGATACTGCCGTGTCATACTGTCTGCGAGGCGGTGGGTCCCTATCGGCTTCTGCTCCGGGCCGTCGCGACAGTCTGCCGACCAAAGAGACGCAGGCGCGCTTGTTCCGCGTCCTGCTAGCAGAGTTCCTGGTCATCGATGACCTCAGCGATCGCGTCGAGCAAACCGGGGCGCTTCTCGAAAGATTTGGGGGTTGGTTCGATGTGCTCGAGGTGCTGTCCTTGGTCCCAGACAACTGGTCAGTTGATGTAACGGCGGGATTCCTGATCACGGCGCTCCGGACACTGGTCCGCGAGAGGCAGGAGACCATGCTTGCTCGGTCATTGAGCGGCGCGGAGAACCTAAGGGTGAATTACGACCGGCTCACGAACATAGATGAGAAGGGACCTGTGGTGTCGGAATAGCGGAGCGGAACCGAACTCTCTATGACAATTATCACTGATGATAAAATACGAAAACTTAATTCAAACGGCCTCTGCCAAGACAGTTTATTGATGACATGTCTTGTTGACGCAGCAATGGAGCAATGGAGTGGCTGGCCCCTTTTCTCTTCCATCAGTATTCTCTTAGGCTGTCGTGCACTGCCAACCATTCCTCGACCATCCAAACCCACTCAAATTCTATTGTCATAACGCCTTGCTCCCCACCGCCCATTTTCTACACCCTACCCCAAAAGCCCTCCATGCCAGGAGGAGGTGAACCCCTATCTAGTCCCTCCACATCTCCGACAAAGTCAGCACCAACGTGGTAAACACCCCCCCCCGAATAGGGAGTCAAACCAGAGCACGACTGACCTGAATCTCTGTAGGTTGTGAAACCATCGTTGAAAAACCGCGGCAAAGGGTTCATGCCTGCCCCAGGCCCAAAACGAGGCCGGAATCATGCCCAGCCTGTCCCGGAAGCGATCCATCCATATTCCCCATCTCCATATCCTCCTCCTCCGCATCCTCAACGGTCGCCTGCATCGGCACGAACTCAGACACCGACTCGGGAGGCGTCGGTATCTGGAAACCCTGGTTGTTGGTGTTGTCCGGATGATGATATGTGCGGTTGCTGCTCTCGGGAGGCGTCGGTACCCGGAAACCCTGGTTGCCGGCGTTGTGCGGATGATGATGATACGCGCCGTTGTTGCCCTCGCTGCTGCCGGCAGCACTGCTTTGCATCACGGGCATGGTGCTATGTCGGCGTTGGCGCTCCCGTTCGATGACCAGTGTTGTTCCTTCGGCTTGCCACTCCATTTCCTCGACGCTGAGTCCCAGTGCTTCCGCCCACCGCTCGAAGGCCAGGCTCCACTTGCTGGATAGCTCGAGGAGGCTTTGGCCCAGGTGTCTGTGCAGGTGGAATGTCGTGGCACACGTGGAGCAACCCTGGTCCCCCTGTTTCTCCTGGTTCCCCTGGATCCCTTGATTCTGGGAGGGAACATCGCCGCTCTCTGTGGCCTTGGGTTGACGGCGAGGGCCCGGGATGGTGATGCGGCTGCGTTGGTGGGTGAAGGTGCTTTGTTTCTTGATGTTACTGCGCGGTGGGTTCTTGCGGGGAGTTGGTGTGTAGTTCGAGTCCTCGGCGGCGCGGGACTTTGATTTTGATTTCGCCATGGCTCCTGAGATGGTTGCAAGAGGGCTCTCGAGATGGGTCACTCTACTCAGTTGTTTTGGTTTACAGCTTGTTCTGTGGTGTGGATGGAGACGGCGGCCGTCTCCTTATTAGTAGCCCGGGCGGGCGAAAAAATTACGACATGACAGTTGCAAAGAATCCTTTCAGCTGGATCATCTAGGGAGTCGTGGAAGGTGTTGTGAAGGAGAGCATGCGAGGCTGCGAGGCCAAGTCACCAGGGCAGTGAGACACAGAGCAAGGCCTGATAGCCAGGACAAAACTACCAGCTTGAGCGAGGGGAATCCAACACGTTCGCGATGTTGACAAGAGCTATTTTTTGGCGTTGCGCTCGCGGTTCGGAACAGGGCCACTAGGCTACAGATCAGGGGGGCTGAACGAATCGCTGCCCCTTCAAGCTTACCGCTCTTGATAAAGGGGGCTTCGATTAGGCTCGCTGAGGACGTATGACAGGCTGCTCATGCCCGTGGACACAAACAAAACCGGAGAGAATGCGCCTCCGCCCGAGCCCTGGGTCGAGACAATTCCATCGTAGCACGTCAGAATATGCTGTGGTCTTGTGGACACTCTGGGAGAGGGAATTCTCCGATCTCGATTCCTGGCGAGAGCTCTTTGTCTCGCTCGCCCACGCGTGCCTGCATTGCCTCGTCTCACAACCTTCACAAAAAGGCCCACGCCGCGCCGAGCACTGGGTGATCGGAAGGAACTGCCACCATCATCGACAGACCTCTCTTGGGTTCTGTAGCTCTTGGCGTATCTCATGAGGATGAAGCGGGATCGGGAGCAAATCAGCGGCAGTGAGCTTATCACTAGGACCTACGGACGAATGCTCAGGTCAGAGTTAGGGTCATCCCCGTAAGTCTAGAGTTGGCTTCCTTGTCTAGGTATCCAACCACCCTTCCTAGATAAGTTGGCGCAAACCACGATTTGATGTCGCATTCCTGAGCAGGTCCTTCAACGGACTATTCTAATGTGTGTTAGACCCCTTGCGATGTTAGCACAGCCTGTCGGCATGGGGTCTTGTTGTCCAGGCTTGATTGAGTATGTTGATGTTTTTTTTGGTCGCTTTTCGCCGAAGCCTTCTGTGCCTTTGTACACGTTCTGTGCCGCACAATTTTTGTTGATCGCTTCATTAAAGACAGGGTTGACTCTTTGACATGATCTGCGGCGATGATGCTCGACAACCTGGAGAAGAGCGTTCCGGTTGCAGCAGGAACCCCTGCAGCGCGCAATGTCATCCCGACGGGGACGATGTGCTCTGGAGAAATGACGCCCTTTGTCGTTCCAACTATGACATTTTGGTTGAGTCAGACAGAATAGGTGGTTATTCCCGTCTGCTCGCCACTCTTTGCTCTGTTGAGGAGTCGAGTCCAGACGTGACGTCCTCGCTACCAGACATGTCAGAATTGAACTCCCTGGCCGTTCGGTACGCCAAGCCGGACGACTTTCCATACTGGTGCGCTAGGCCCTTGGCATTTGGCGACTGGAAACGCCGCTGACGATGACGGCGGTTGGTTGATGAAGTATGGAAATGGTGTTGATGATGACCGGGCGACGTCACTCCAAAATGCGCTCGGGGAAGTGAGTACACTAGGTATCCAAAGTGTGTCAGTGGGTTGTGATAACCTGGGATGTTGTATCGCCCCTTTGCACCCTCTTGCTCAAGGTCAGAGCGTCCTGAGAGTCTGACCCTCTGCCATGAAGCATTGGATGATCGTCGCCATCGGTGAGCGACCACTTGACACACATACACACACCGAAGCAGGCCAGAGTGCAAAGTCATTACCTGCCTAGCCGAGCAGCACGAGTAGCTAGGTCGATGTGTAAACTTGCCCGACTCAGAAAGACGCCACCAGCAAAGCAAACACAGGTGTGAAAAGCTTAGTTGCATCTCCGCGTTTGCCCCATTGATTGCATGAGATGGCTGACCATGAAAGAGATCAAGCAGTTTGCCGGTGGCGTATTGCATTGAGTATTCGACCGTCCGCGACAGTAGATGCGCTTCCCGTATCCAATAGGCAAGCCGCATCCCTAATGACTTGCAGCCCAGCGCATTTCGAACGATCCCGATCGTGGCACGATGTTCCCAGCGCCGCCACGCGAAACACATGGGTTGAAACATGCTTGGCACCTGGAACGGCTTTGGGAAACCCACCTTACCACAGATACCTCAAGGGTCGGCCCTGGACGTTCAAGCCGGACTGGAAATATCTGAATTGAACCGACACACACAAATGTCTGAGCGACGCGAAAAACCCGGAACGGCGGCCATGCAGAGTCGGTAGACGAGTCTGCAATGGCATCGAAGCATTCCGACAACGGGACAACGGGACAGAAATGGAACGGCGGCAGCACAAACGGATCCAATCGCTAGTGAGACGTTGCTGCCCGCCTAGCCGACGGAACCAGGGGTGCACGGTGGGGCGTCCTACCCCATGTTCTCAACGGCGTGCACTCCACGTGGGCCCTTACCAATTGGTGCAACAATTGTCCACCCGTTTACGGACCTACACAACCACTTTTCTTTGCTCGGTTTGCCGATACACTGCATTCCTCCTCCCCTCTGCAAGTCTGCATATTCAGTGCGCTCGCTGACCAGAGAGGTTTCCAGGCGCCAGGCACTGCACAATACCTCGCTTGCCTGACTTAGGTAGGTGTTGTACAGCCAGCGCTGGATGACAAGGCTCGGTAGTGTCACATCCTGGAACACGCGACTCGACTCAAGCCGTCGAGGAAAAAGTTATTTTCTTCTGGGCGTCTTAGACAGAGGGGTGCCTGGCTTCTTCGGGTGGCTTGAACGTCAAAATAGGGGGCAATCGACCGGATATTCGACCGACACAGCTGATTTCGGTCTCAGCGAGCGGTGTTCCCGGAGCAGAGCCTACTGTTGGGGCCATATCTCCATATCTGCCGGACACAGGCACAGCATCCCCACCCATGCGTAACGGACGGCCGGCACGGATGCTTACTCTGCCCCAAGCCAGTCCCCGACACGATATGAAGCCAGCCGGCCGGCAGGTCATTCTGGCTATTTGTACCCGTCTCCAGCAGCGACATGTATTTCATGTCTACGGGCCAAAATCTTACCCCGAACATTGGGTATGCTGTCTCAGTTTTACAGAAGCTGGTAGTAATGTGCGCACCGCTCTATCGCTGGCTTCTAGTTGCATCGCTCTGCGTCCCTCGTTCGGTTTGCGTCCGTCTGCAGGTGTCTGTGCAGATGTGACTGTGACCTCTTCAAGGTCAAGGGTAGGATGCATATGCGGCCCCGCCATTCGATGACGATACGACCCCTGCCTTATCCTCGCCCTCCCCGCGCCAAGAAGCTTCGAGGACACAGCAGGCTTACAGCTGCTGACGAGAAAGTATGATTTTGTCGTGCGGTTCCTCTGGCTCTGTCTCTTGGTAGCCCACCGTCATGATCGGCAGCGGCGGCCGTCGGGACGCAAATAAAGAGAAACAAGATAAACGAGACGGCCCTTAGAATATGACTGTTGGTCGCGGACTTCCTCGTTGTTCTGAGGTATTCTGACATCTTCCTCGTGCCTTCCTTCTCAAGATCCGTTGTCTATCTTTGCGCCGACTCTGCACACACACACACATTATACGTTGTCTGCCGGAGCTGATACGGACGGCCAATCCGGAGTCCGTCTGACCCATCCTGTCTCCTAGGCTCTTTCCTCCCTCGGCCACCCTTGAATTTTGCCGTCGAAAGGCATTTTGCGGTTCAAGCGTTTTGCTGCACCACGGCCTGTCCACAGCACCGGTTGTCCACACCCACCCGCAGCGCCTATAGTACCTAGCAGCTGTGTACGGGGACGAACGCCATTTCGCATCACCCACTCCCGTACCATTCCTCCTCCAACAAACAAGTATCGGCGAGCTTCCATGCCACGGGAGCTATGGTCTGCTGGCCATCTACCAGGGGTGTGAGTTACCCCCAAGTTCCCCAGCGAGGAACTGCATAAGATCCCTCCAACACGACCTGCTGCCACTTTGACCCCTTGCCTATCCGTAGGAAACGGTCGCCTCCCACACCCGTTCCGGTTCACACCTTTGCCAGCTTCCCCAGAGGACGATACACCCCCGTCTAGGATCTGCTGTCGCTCCTCTCGGGTTTGTTGCCGTTCGGTGGTCTCATAAGGCCAACTGCTCTGGGAACCACGCCCCTCGGACGAGTACTTGTATTCTCCCACCCTCGATCATCACCGCCAAGCGATTCTCACCGCCAGGGTCAGATCTCCATGAACTCTTAGGCCAGCGACTTCCCACAACAAGCCCAACTCACCATCGTGCCCACCTTCAGGCGGTGCCGTAGGTGAAAGAAGGCTTTGAGCGAACACTGTCGTCATTGTTGTCGTCTTCGCGTCTACCATAATCACCGCCGTCCGATCTTGTCCAGGGCAGACTCCCATGCCGCCTCTGCCTCCATTGTTGGCCCGGATACATCGAACGCTCCCTTCGCCTTGATCCTCGTACGAGGGCCGGAATACTGACATGGACCGTTCCCTACCTACGCCTCCGGGGCAACTCGACCTTTTCAGTATCATCGAGCGCTCGTGTTCTGTATTCTCACTTATGGGCTGTTTCTTTATCATTGTAACGTTCTGTATGTCGAAGGCCTTTCACAAGCCGATCAACCGACTCGTGTTCTATGCCTCATTTGGCAACGCCATCACAAATGTCGCAACACTCATCGCCAGATCGTATATTGGCGATACGAACTCTGCGGGATGCCAATTTCAAGCCTTCCTCATCCAAATGTAGGCTATCAGTCTGAGCGTCTGCTCCGTGAGCCTTACTGACGCGTGTTATCTCAGGTTCATGCCCGCGGATGCATTCTGGACTTTGGCCATGGCAGTGAACGTCTACTTGACCTTCTACTTCAAGTTTGACGCACAGAGGCTGCGTAGAATGGAGGCACCATACCTTATCTGCTGTTATGGGATCCCTTTTGTTGTCGCCCTGACCTATATCTTTGTCGCCACGCCAGCTAAGGGTCGTATGTATGGAAACGCAACGCTATGGTGCTGGGTCAGTTCAAACTGGGATATCTTCCGCATCGCCACCTTCTACGGGCCGGTCTGGTGAGTTTCACATATTCCCCTGATGGCGAGAATCTGATTTCTAACACCACTCAGGATTGTGATCCTTATCACCTTCTTTATTTACATTCGTGCCGGCCGCGAGATCTACAAGAAACATAAGCAATTGCGAGACTTCAGCTACAGCCACCACGAACCCGAGCCGACGCCTGGACTGGTCGACGCATTTAGCTCGAGCAAAACTACTGAAGTTGTGGTCACATCAGAATCCCGCGACAGGGCTCCTTTTGATCTGGCTCCCCTCGGGCCCGGTATTCGCCGTGGATCTGAGGCTGCGTCTGGGCCGAAGACGCCCGGTAGCGCCGCATACTCAGTTGTGATTCAGTCAGGCAGACGTGGGACTGGCCGGGAGCCTTTCCCTAATGTCGTATTACCCATTCAGACCAACATCACTATGGATTCTGTCCCGGCACCACAACGGACAGCGAACCCGCTGCGACGAAAGGCCGCTTTCGAGGCCAACAACGCAACGTGGTCATACACCAAGTGCTCTATCCTATTCTTCACGGCTATGCTAGTGACGTGGATTCCCTCTAGTGCGAACCGCGTCTACTCGGTCGTACACAATAATCAGGCATCGGTTGCGCTCGAGTACATGAGCGCCTTCGTTCTGCCACTACAGGGCTTTTGGAATGCCATAATCTACATGGTCACATCGTGGAAGGCATGCAAGATGCTCTTTAGCGATACCTTCCGAGGAGGCCGCCATCAGAAACAGGAGCTTTCCGGCCGCTCATATCCAATGATGACTGGCGGGCGTGGCGGATCGAAGGACGCCGACAAGTTCTATGAAAGCGAGAGCATGACCGAGCTGGCCCACAGTCGGCCCAGCACCAACGAACGATATTCTAAGTCTCGAGGCTGACAGCATCCACAAACACTCACACGATGGAGCAAACAATTTTTTGTTTGAAAAGACTAACGAAAACCTCGACGAAACGAACTTTACGTATCACACGTTCGCCACCGCTATAAACACAAACACTTCACAGGTCTTGTAATGATATTCGCCAATGTTTTTATCTTTATTTGAGAGATATACCCCTGGAGGCATGGACTGTTGGAACGTATCCTTTTCTATGTAAACGGGAGCTCTTTCATCTGTTTTCTTTGGCTGGAGTTGGAGTATCTTGTCGGGTCTGGCACGTATGAACACTGTTGTCTCTGAAATGAATTACAGTTGGCGTCTGGGATGGACCGGGCGGGAAAACTCAGGGATGTACGATGCATATCTGTGGACTGAGGGCGAAGGAGCTTTGCCCACTCTTGGCGACTTTGAGCAAGAATGAATACAGCTTATTGTTACATGACTGATACGAAAACCACCTCTGTTCAGACAGTGTCGGCGCAAGTTGGTGTGAGTTTGGTTTCGACCATGTCCGTATCTATTAGCTTCAAGATTTCCCTTCCCCAGCAATCCGATGTACACTTATCAGGCGATATATCACACAGCTAGGATCTCTCAAGGAGACGACCTACTCTTTTCCGGTCCCCCATATTGTCTTGGTTGGGGTAGCGTATATCTTGTTGTCTTCTCCGAGCGTCAAATCGTGAATTCATAAGCTATCCTGAATGCTAACAGAGTCCCATTTACACAATCACCAGGTCGCTCTGCCCGGGAACGGAATCTCGATTTTACCCATCCCCCACACCCTCCAGTTTCTGGGCCTCGATGCGCTGCGTGAGGCTGAAATATACACCCCCGGTAAGCTGAGGTTCCGTCCCGTTATCAGTTCCATCTTGTGCCTGAGGTCTTCGTTGATGGAACAGTCCTAGGACTTTGGCATCTCCTAGAAGCAGCGGCCGCCCGCCGGTCCCAGCTTGAGTCAAAACAGCTGGATAACAGCCCGCACATGTTTCCGCGGGAGGTCTTCATTGCTAGATTAGGGTTGGTGTTTCGGCGAAGGAGGGCTACAAGCTACACAGACCGACCGCCACAAACACACCCCGAAGTAAGTGGTCGTAAGTGGTCAACGCGTATCTTGACATATGAACTCGTGTGCAAACTATTGAACTTCTAAGCATCCCAACGATAAGAAGTTCACTAGTATCGTGGGGTTCGTCGTGGGGCTTGCATGTTGTTGAGAAATTCAAGGGGCAATGAGTCTGCAATGCAACATCAAGAATGCTTGAGTTTTGTCCAAGCCGCTTCCACGAGGGGTTCCCCACTGCTCTGACTCTCACCTGCGCCACCGCGGAGAAAGATTGATGAGCATGTCTCTCGGCTTCTTTGCTTCATTATTTTTTCTACTTATTTCTCGTTCGTTCTCCCCCGGCGGCAAAAACAACCGCGACGCTTTGCAGTTTACAAAGCGCGGGACGGTCGAGGTGGTGGGTGGACGATGAAACCCGAATCGACTCGTATCTTCAGATCGCCGTGTTCCAGCTTTCAGCTCCCGTGCTTTTCCCCACCCCCATCTCTCTCCGTTTTTTCTCTCTTAGCTTCGCCGGCTTATCTCTGCTGGCACGGTTCGTGATGGGGACGATGCCTCGCGAATCCCATACGAGGCAGCTTGGCTGCAAAGCAAGGACCACCATCCACCAGTTCAATGAGTTATTGGAGTGAAAATGCAGGAGGTTTGAAATACGGAGGGAGGTAGTAGTTTTAGAGAAAGGCGGCCAGCACCGTTTTCAATGCGGGGCCGCTAGCGGGTCCACAATCAGGGGTGTTGACGCTTGGCAGCGCCCTGAACTCGCACAGACACTTCTCCATTTTTCTTGGCAACCCCGGCGGACCGGCGTGCTTGGCTCCCGTTCGTGCCGAGTGCCTGCTTGCCGACCGCGGATTCGATTCCCTCACAGCTCGTTTACACTTCGGCCACTGCAGCACTGGAGCTACGGTCCGGCAAGGGGAAGACACGCTGTGGCTTGTCTTGGTACCGGGAGAAGCCGCGGGCCTTCCCTCCTGGGTACTTCGTACGCCCGTGATCCTCTGTCTAAGAGCGGAAACCGTATGTACCGAGGTACCTGGAATTAGTTCTCCATGTTATTGTTTTTTTTTTTTTTTTGGAAAAGGGGTTGGAGAGTTATTATGAATTCCAGCAAATATCATCCCTTATTTTCTGACTGGAGCTTCACATAAGAACAGAGAGATCCCGGTTCAATGTTTCCGAGTGATACATAATGCGGTCGCTATCTTGGGAACAGAATTCCCAAGCATAGACCGACAAGCCAAGCCGAGTTAGCTTGAGATTGATCCCTCCATGATACTGCGAGTCGGTATTCTCTGCAAAGATACAATATAGGGAACCACAATTATTATTGAGGACCACCCAAGAAGTACCCACGGAAATGCCAACACCCTCCATCATTCGCCATTCTGTCATCACAGCCTAGTCTCGCCCGGAAACCTGCAAGTGACATATCTTCTAGAGATCTAGCCTCACAGTCATCTGGTGACAGGAAATTCCGCAACATTCCACCTCAAATGTATCAGACATTGCTGGGGCTACCGGTTTCCCCATCTGAATTTCAAGGTTATCTGAGAAATGGTGGTAGTAAATTTCGAGGCCAAGCTAGAGTCCCCTGCCACCACCGAGTAGTTTTGTTCTTCCCGAGCAGATTCCCGAGCAGATTCCCTGCCTAGACCGTATCTTTGACCGCCTCGATGAGCGAATACTCGAAGTATGTTCCCAACCTGATGCATTCCTCGATGCATGCTGGGTCGTCCCACCACCAAGCAGCGGCGTGGACGAAACTTCCCCAGACTTCTTGCCACAACTTCCTGCCTACTGTGCTTCGGAGTTCCGCCTCAGCTCCCACGTCGTCTTCGGTGCGTCTATACACCGCGTCGAATTTCATTTTCGAAATGACACTGCCATCGGCGCGAAGCCTGGCGTCAGCCAACCAAGCTGGAAGTAGTCTGCTGGGGCTAATGCATCGAAACTGAGTCTCCAGGTTCAGCATGAGGTTTTGGTCAAGCCAGTGTCTCATCCGAGGTCCGAGAGACTGAGTGGCAGGAGATGGGTCGATCACTGTCAGATGCAAAATACCCTTGGGAGCCAGGCAACGGTGGACGTTCTGTAGCAATCGAGGGATGCTTTGACTTGGCATCATTGATGGCAGACCCAAACAGTAGACCTTGGAAAACCTATTAGAGGGTAGAGGGAGCAGCCCACCGACGTCCAACGGCAAAGGCTGGACATTCGGGAAGAGGATTTGTGACAGCGGTTGTGGTGACATGTGGGTAAACTGTGCGCCGGGGTGGATAGCTGCTAGGTAAGAAGTAGTGGCTCTTCAAAGTTAGCGCTTCGTTGCAACACGCAGTGTTGGGACTAGCATCTACCTTGCGACTCAAACAACGCGAGCATCCTTTGTCCCTGGCCGCTGTCTTTGCCGATTTCGCACGTATCACAGCCCTCGGTGTACATCCGCATATTTTGCAGTGCCGAGAGCATCCACCGCTTCTTCTCCATCTCAAGCTCTCTGTAAAATGAGGCATCACTGGAATTGCCCCAGTTCTCATTGAGACGGACAACGACAATTTCGGCACTTGCCGCAGCCATCCTAGCAACCTCACGTTGCATGGCAGTAAGGTCCAAAGCCATTGAGTATTGCATTGCATCTTGCTTGCGTGGCGAAGTGTTAAAGGGGCTTGGGCTCTGCGAAGCAGGCTTCTTTGCATCGGTTGTCAGTTGGCAGTTCCAATTATCAGGCGGCTTCCATGCATCCGGGTTGTTGGCTCTTAGTCTTGCCGACGAAGTCGTGTTTTTTCGCCTTGGAGAACGTGCCGTCTTGTTGGCGATCGGGCTTGGTGGATTCAGGTCTGGGGCTGCCTGGGTTGACTCCAAGTCAAACGATCCTTGGGGGTGTTTGCCATTGGCCGACTCGTCTTTAGCTACTGGCGACAAAGGGCTGCCTGGACTGTTGACGGATGTGAACCATTTATCGATCAAAAGGGAGGCTGACACGTCCGTATTCGGGGCGATGGGCGATGAAGGCGATGAGGGTGCCGAGTACGAAGGTGCCGAATGAAACGAGGCGGAATGTACCAACGGGTTACGAACGGACACCACTTGAGTTTCCGTTCTTTTAGCATCGTCTTTGAGTTCATATTTCGTCTCAGTTGTCTTGGTAACTAGAAACCCAGGCTCTGCAACCGGCGTGATTTTGTCGCCTGTGCATACCGAGTCAACCACTGGGCTTTTGCACGGGGATGGAATTGTCAGGGCGGTTGTCCCAGTTGATTTTGAAAGCACTGAGCCTAAAGGTTTGTCAGAGTCTCTCCGGGAATCAAGATCTTTTTAACACGCGAAATACCTTTTGAAGATCGATTTGTAGAGTTATCCGAAGTCGCCGTTGATGTGTTGAGACTTAACCCACCGATTGGAGGAATCGCGACACACAATTTGTCCTCGGAGACAGGTGTGTAGTCGTTTGAGCAAGCGACCGATGGAGTTACAGCAGTTTGACTGAGAATTGATGCGCGCTTTGAAGCACCATCGTCCGCAGGAACCTGTAGGGTGTTCGGGGTGAGCCTTTTGCCCCTCAGAGACGCGCTGCTGATTTTCAGGCCAAGGCTCCCTAGGAAACCCTGCGACTTTTCTCCGGAGGAGAGGGAACTCCGACTCGAGACAGACTCCCGCACACTGCGACGTTCATCTTTCTTCTTCAGGTCGCGCTCAACTTCCTTGCGAACACGCCTCTGACCAACCCTCTCGATTTCGTAGTCGGCCCAATCAACGTCGAACATGTTTTCCGAGGTAGAATATCGCGCGATCCATACAATTGCGCCCCGGGGAACAGGATATCTGAGGTCGAGAAGCGCTAGCGCGGTAGGACGTCGGTGGTAGGCGACGTTGGTGCGAGGATGGATGGTCTTCTGACTGCCGCAGTCGGGGCAGCTGGGCTGCAAGTGCGACGAGAACCCAAATGGTGAGGAAGATTGTTTGCTTCCACCTCGGCCGCGTGGTGAAACTGCGGATTCGAAAGGCCGTCGAACAATGATCTGGTGTAAAGGAAGGAATTGGCGGGTGGAAAGGTCTTATCGCTCGGCGATATGCGGTGTGAGAGAAGAGGAACCGAAGATGAAACGACTTCGGGCGCGGAAGGAATGATGAAAAGAAATTTGGCAACCGGCCAAGTTGATTCAGAGCTGAACTCGCGGTCACCAAACAGTGAGGGGAAGGAACCGATTTTGAGACTTCGCGGGCCGTGAAGTCAGAAGTGAGACATCACCAGGGTTTCCGTCTTCGTAGGGCAAGAACGCGAGACGAGGCACCAAATGAAAACGAAGCCAATGCAGTGTGAGTAAACTTCGGAGCACATGACCCATCAGCTGGAAGCGGCCTCACAGTTGGGAATTGAGGGAAGGTGCGATGGTGGGAGCGCAGACTTGTTGCTAAGAGCCACCGGCCTTGCAAAGCTCACCGAGTACCACACCACTGTGTCTCGGCCGTTGGGGCTAGGAAGAAGGCGAGATTATATCCTATCTCCCTGTACCTACCTATTTTGTGGGTGGCTGGCAGCATCATGATCTGGCAGGCAGCTTGCTGGCTTCTGGTCGGGATGACATCCACAGCTCGGCATCTTCGAGAGCTTTACCGGCACCGAGTTGTGTCTAAATCCGTGATCTGCCCTTTGACTTCCTCCAGCACCTTCCACCGGTACATGCGATGAGCGATGAAGAAGCCGCACGCGATTGCTAACGATATGACTGTACTTGGCTATCATGAGCTGGCCCACAATATCAGCTTCCTCTTGGGCACAAATACTTTCCCGTAGGTAGTACAGAACAATTTGATGGACGGGACCGACGAGGTTGGTGGCACTATGAATGCAGTAGTTTCGTGAGCGCACAAGTAGATCAGGCATACAGTGGTATAACCGCGGCTGCGTCACCTGTCTCTCGTACTCCAGCATATTCCTTCGATTCTGCATCCAGAAACCCAGACGTTGTATTGCTGCAGCCTCTCAGTTGCTGGCACCTCGAGACCCGCCGTACTGATTAGCAAGCGTCGCCGTTGCAAGCTCACCACGACTCGGCGCAACTGATTTTACCACACGTAGTTAGATCCACCCATTTGTCCTCGGTGAATGAGGCTTGATGAGATGCTGAAAGGATGGCTTCCTCAAACACGAACTTGTCGACGGGCGTGATTGAGTCAGAAGTGGTTATGATGCGTTCGGTTCGATTAGATGTTTGCCTCTGGCTTCCCCCCCCTCATGCGGCCCGCCTATGATATATGCCGGGACAGTGACAGCAAGGTAAGACGAAGGGTGGTACTAGTCACCCTGACATCTGCTCTTAGGCTCCGGGAACTCGGGGGCCCGCCCTTCAAGAGTAACCATGATGGTTGCGCGGAAGCGAGGGAGGACGGCGCCTGGATTTCGCATAATTCACAATCTTGCTCGCACCACCCAGGCAGGTTGGGTATGGTCTCCTTTCAGCCAGGGCAGTTTGGAATGACTGTGGGCAACAGTTCAGGGGACACCCAGTCGGATTGAAGTCAATCCGATGATCCACTTCAATATGCGCCAGTATATTTATGGCTAGTGCCGGATGCGGCTCGCAAATCCGGGGAGAGCCATTCGGCAGAACTGCAGCAAGCGGGTCACTTTCAGCCCAATGAGGTGGAGCCACTGATCAACGCCCCAGAATTGACCGCATCGAGGCATCGAGAGAAGATTTGAGCCTCAAAGACAGCCACCCAAGCACGGAATACTGGGCACGCGGTATCACCCCGCCAGTCTCCGGCAATCGCACAGAGCAGCTGCCGGTGTCAAATGTGCCGGTGATGACTAACTCGAATGCAACAGATATCTGAAGTCCCAAGCGCTTTTTGAAGTTGACTGGCCAAAGTTGAGGACACACACACCTATGTTCGTACAACGCTGTGCATAGCCCACAGCTGCAGCTTTCCGTACGCCGAGACCAGCGTGCTGTCTTGGACGACAACGTCTCAGACTGTAGTACGTGGCCCATGCCCATCTGCCTGTCCTATCAGAGACACCAGCACCAGGTTTCACGCCCAACTTGGTGTCTAGTCCTGTCGTACGGCAGGGTACCTGCAGCAGAGTGAAATATTTAAAAACGGCCGGCAATGCTGTGACGGTAACCCATGACAATATATCATATGCAGGCAAGCAAGATTCACCCATGCAGTCAACCCTCTGTTTTCGAGCCAGTAACGCGACTCACCGAGCGAGCTGCCTGCCATTGGTTCTCTTGCTGGGAACTGCCATCGGATCAGACGACACGACGAGTGGCACGGCCTCCGCGAGCGAGACCTGGTAGTATGTGTCACATACCTAACCTGGGCCAGTCTTGGTAGTAGAGGAAGGATCTCCTAATTTCTGCATATATCAAGTCTCTGAAGATATTGCAAGACAACATGGGTGCTTACTGCATTGATGGAAATATAGGTAGGTATACCATTGCTGAGATGTTGCCGAAAACTGACCCGCACACCCTTGACCAGTTTCGATCTGAGCTGCTCCATGAATGATTCCCAGCTCTCCATCGAAAGTGATTCTATCACTTCCACTGCCGAGGCTTCCCTTGGTGCTGACATCCTGTCCTTTTCGAGTATTCATCCGACCTTTGTTGTAGCGTGCATGGACCAAGTGTAACCAGTCTGGCTTCGATGCTGCGTGCCGAATCGACTGTTTTGGTAACGGGCCGACAAGCATTTATATTTTCTCTCCGACTTGCCAACTGCCACAGTCCCTTGCCCCGGATTGTACCTCCGCTGCTGCTACGGAGATTTGATCCGTCGCACCAGCGCACCACCACACCAGCGTCCAGATTCCTCCTCGACCCAGGAAATTCACGATTAGATAGGTGACACTCGGCCGGTGTCTTGTCTCTTCCTGCTGCTCCTAGAACGAGATTCTGGGTTAGGTCTCCGGGCGCGCCGAAGCTGAGAAAGGGGAGCACGATTTACTACCCCGCGGTTGCTGCCGACCTCGACTTACCCACGAACAACCCCAAGCCGTTACCCAATAGATACACTCTTTATGGCAGTTCTGCTTTCTTCCGATTAAACCAGACATCACATTTCTGATGTTTGGCTAGCGGCCTATCAGAATGCCCAGTCCGTAAGTCATTTTCCCCCATTCTTGCACCGCCGAGAGATATCGATAGGCATCGCCGAGAGGCCGGGGCTCCTTCCACAGGGAGTTCTTTCCTTTTCCCACCAAGCCCGTACTTCCTCGCACTTTCGAGTCCAGGTTGTCTCTTCCACTTCACGCTCGGTGTTACCCAAGAGGGACCCAAGCACTGAAATTCACAATCCTCCTCCACTACAACCTACCCTACCCAACTCTTGTCTGCCTCGGTGTCGCGGAATCCCCCCTGTGGCTTGCCCTGAGTCGTTAAACTCGCTGCTAACACTGCTTCAAATCTGCTTGATCATGCCTTCCGTTGCTGATGGCATACCCAGGGAGGAGATTGAGATGCAACCCCCGGGTGCTCACCAATCCCAGCGGGCGTCACGGTCATTCTTTGACAGGGAGATTGACCGTGGTATCGCGCTTGTCCAGTCCATCGACGAGTATATCAACACCTCTACATTCGGCCGCATATTCCGGCTAAAAGGCTCCGGCCACGTAGGTCCACACCCAGCTAACCATCCCTTGGGGGTGCATTGTCTGAATGTGACCTTCAGACGATCAAGACTAACCCGCTTCCAACAAACAGCCTGACGCAATATCAGATGCCAACTTCTCGACAGAGCTCCGCGCTGGCTTGACTACGTTTGCCACAATGGCTTACATTATAGCTGTCAATGTCAGTACCTGCCAACCCCTTGTTCCTTCCCGGGCAAGTGTCTAACAGCCCGCAGGCCTCAATCCTCGCCGACACAGGCTTCGATTGCCTCTGCGAGGGCCCGATTGATGGGCTTGGAAACTGCCAAAACAAGGAAGAATGGGAGCAATGCCACCAAGGTCCTCACAGCCCCTCTCGGCGATTCTATCAGGAATAAATTGGCTAATATTCCACTAGAAGTCCGTCTTGATCTCATTACCGCAACCGCTGCTATCTCTGGTCTTTCGAGTATTATGATGGGTTTTCTTACTAACCTCCCGGTAGCTTTGGCGTAAGTCAGATAGTAACACTAGACTGTGTGAATGATCTTTATACTAACACATTTCGTTCGCTTCTGCAAGACCGGGAATGGGCCTCAACGCATACTTCACCTACCAGGTCGTTGGCATAAAGGGCACTGGGGCAATCTCGTTTCGACTTGCTCTCATGGCTGTCTTTCTTGAGGGATGGATATTTGTAATCCTTGCCTTGACGGGAATGCGCCACTGGCTTGTGAAGATCATCCCTTCCAGCATCAAGACTGCCAGCGGTGTAGGCATCGGTCTGTTTTTGACTCTGATTGGAATGTCGTACTCCTCGGGCGTTGGCCTCATTACTGGTGCTTCGAGCACGCCGCTGGCAATTGGGGGATGCCCAGCCGAAGATCTCTCAACTACAGGAGAGTGTTCGCGGAACATTTTGATGAACCCAAAGGTACGCCGCCCTGCGACCCAGGGCCACATTTTGTGTTTCTAACATTACGGTGGCAGATGTGGGTCGGGATTCTCTTTGGTGGAATATTCACGGCTTTTCTCATGGCATTCCGGGTTAAGCCGGCCATTGTGATTGGTATCGCCCTTGTGTCAATTTTGTCATGGCCGTTAGTACCACAAACCCTCCTGAGAACCGCATTCAAGAACTAACGGGGTATCGGCAGGCGAAATACCCCCCTGACATATTTTCCTGACACAGAGGAAGGAACTATCAGGTGGGAGTACTTCAAGCAAGTTGTGTCATTCCACCCTATCCAACACACCCTCGGCCAACTGCAATGGCATATCGGAGACCCTGGCCGGTTCGCAATTGCTTTGTTCACTTTTCTCTATGTGGACATCATCGACTGCACTGCAACATTGTATTCAATGGCCCGTTTCTGCAAAAGAGTTCGGCCCTCAGAGAAAGACTTCCCGCGTTCCACTCTTGCATTTTGCACGGATGCGGTTTGTATCTCCATCGGAGCTTTACTCGGAACGTCTCCGGTGACAGCCTTCATCGAAAGTGGCGCGGGGGTGGCTGAAGGAGGACGGACAGGACTCACAGCGATGACGACGGGGTTCTGCTTCTTGGTGTCTCTCTTCTTTGCTCCTATTTTCGCATCTATTCCTCCATGGGCTACTGGGAGCACGCTCATTCTGGTGAGAAAGCAACTGAAGCTTTTTGACTTGGCATCTAACTGACGAGAACACAGGTTGGCTGTCTCATGATTCGACAAGTTACAAGGATCAACTGGGGTTATATCGGTGATGCACTCCCGTCCTTCATCACTCTGACATTCATCCCCTTCAGCTACAGTGTCGCCTACGGGCTCATCGCGTAAGCATGGTGCGCTATTGATTTATTCACAAGGTCGTGGTAGCTAACCTTTTCCAGTGGTCTCTTCTCGTACACATTACTGAATCTGATGATATGGCTTGTGATCAAAGCATCCAGAGGAGCCATCGCCCCCCAGGACTACGAGCAGAAAGAGTACTGGACATGGAGGCCAGCAGGGGAGAAGCCGTGGATTATACGAATATTTACTAAGAGTCGGGTTTGGGATGATGATCGGGAGCTCAAGCAAGATGCTGGCTTCCCTTCGCATTCGGCTGAAGGCGACGGTCAATCATACCGCTAATCACCTATCCCACCCCCCCGGAAAGTCTCGAGCCATTTCAGCAGAGCAGAGTAGCTGACAGGCGCTTCGATTATTAGCCTGGCGGTCCGACGTACCTGGACTTCCCATAGGGCAGAGATCTGGAAAGTAAGACGGTGGGAATAGAACTGAACGAGATTCAAAGGCTTCTTTACGTCTGATATGAGGGTGCGATTGTTGCGGTTTGGTTCTTCACTGTAGCCCCGCTTTTGATGGGGAAATGAAATGATGAATTCCAGTACTCTCAATCGCCGGGACTTTGGGACTATGTATATAGAGATTGGTGTCGGGATCCTAGTATGGCTCCCAAGCGAGTGTGTTTATCAATGGGTGCCGTCACTTGAAGATGCAGTTGCGTGGTGGCGGGAGGTCCCGCTTGCCTGAAAAGGTCCCAAGCTTCCCAAGAGCTCACAGCTGCGGCCTCTTATCTTATCGGGAAGCGACACCAACCTACCTTGATGAGTTCATCCCAAAATTTCAACCCGTGTCCTATGTTACGTGCCGTCGTTTTGGTTTTCTCGTGCCACAGAGACTGGAAGCACATCGTTCTGTAAAAGCCGATCATAAGTCAAAAAGCAGTGTGTGCCAACCTGATCAGCCTCAAACCTGATCTCCGCCTGTCAGCGTCCTATCCTGACCCCACTTCTAGCCGCTTCAGAAGACAACCGAGTTCGACAATCCCGTGGTATTTGACTGCAGCGCAGTCTGCATTATCAAGATGAGTGGTGGTTGGAATACCAGTGAGTAGCTTCAGCAATGTCGGTCGACGCCGCACCGCACAAGCAAGACGGCTGACCAGCGAATCATAGTCGAGTCCGATGCGGTACGTGGAGACATCGCGGGGAGGCGCGGTTGCTCAATGCTGGTGGCTTCTCATGATTTAAGCCAAGGCCAAATTTGCTGACCCAGCAGAACGGGCTTCTTTGGCTATAGGGCGTATTTACCTATCTGCTTGACAACCTAGGCGTCAAGAACGTGCAGTTCGAGGAGCTCCTGTCGCTCGATTCGGACGCCCTCGCACAGCTGCACCCCGTGTACGGCGTCATCTTCCTCTTCAAGTTTCCCACCGATGCGCCCTACCATGCCGGAGAGAAGCCACTTGATGGAGTGTTCGATAACGAAGCTGGCGAGCACCTCTTCTTCGCCGCGCAGACGATCCAGAACGCCTGCGGTACCCAGGCATTGCTGAGCGTGCTGCTCAACAAGTCCGATCCCGAGGCCGGCGAGGCCGGCTACGTCGACGTCGGCCAGAGTCTACGCGAGTTTCGCGAGTTCACTATGGTCCTACCGCCCGAGTTCCGCGGCGAGGCACTCTCCAATTCGGAGCTGATCCGGGACGTGCACAACAGCTTCGCCAAGAGCAGTCCCTTCGTTGACGAGACGCAGCGCCAATCCGACGAGTCCGAAGACGCCTTCCACTTCATCGCCTACACACCTATCAACGGCACACTCTACGAGCTGGACGGCCTCCAGCCCGCCCCTATCAGCCATGGATCCTGCTCCCAGGACGAATTCCCCGTCAAGGTCATGGAGGTGCTGCAGCGCCGCATCGCCCGCTACGATTCTACCGAGATCCGATTCAACCTGCTCGCCATGGTGCGCGACCTGCGCATCCGCGCGCGTGAGATCGGCGACTTTGAGCTGCTGGCGCGCGAGGAGCGCAAGCGCCGGGATTGGCAGTTTGAGAACGCACTGCGCAGGCACAACTTTGTGGGCTTCGCCGGCGAGGTGCTGAAAGGCGTCGTTGCAGCTAAGCTCAAGGAGGGCGGCGATGCCGCGTACAACACCTGGGTTGACGATGCCACAACCAAGATGAAGAAGAGGATAGACGAGCGCAAGAAAGGCACTGGCGCAGGCCAGGACGTTGAAATGGAGGGCTAGCTGGATGCCCAACATGATGATCTTGGATGGCCCGGGTATTTCGGTGTCAAGACAAAAGACACCAGCTAAATACTACTCAACGAGGAGTTCCCACCTCATGAGACATGGTTTTTTTTTGGTTGCCAAGACGTTGTGAGCATCTTTGGCGTCTGTATGAACAATCAACGAACAGTCTCCATGAGGGGAACTACGAAATCCGATACAAGTCCCCCTAGGCGGCCAAACTAGCTGCAGCCAGGAGACGCCACGGGAGTGAACAATTGCCTTATATAGGGCGGATATGGGCGAGGTGGATATGGTGGGGGTGTAGAGTGTTGGTTCGATGTGTCAAGGTACATATTTCTGTATTCATCAGACTCTGTGCTGGCCACCCATTTTTATCCGATGCAAAGTCATCTGCACGTTACGTAGATAGCCCAGAATCGAGGACTGATGAGGCACATGTCTCTTCGGACATAGCCAGAGATGCTCAAGCATATACACATGTTCCAGCTCCCTTATGGGTCGGCGCTCGGGTAGCAGCTCCATGCTCTCAATGATCCTTTTATTGAGTATTCATGACCGACTCCCTTTCTGTGGAATCGTAGCCTTGACCCGAAAAATGCCATGCACGCGGTACACCGTTCCGGAAGATATCAAGCCCTCAGTCAAATGATTCCCCACCCAATCTCAAGTCCCAGCCCAAAATCTATGCGGCAGTGATAGCCTGGCGAACGCGGACACCACGCTGCCTGGAGGTAAGGTGCTCCTCACGGACAACAGCCTCCGATTTCTGGATCGACTCCTCAGCCTCGGTGAGGATGAGCTCGATGTGGCAGGGGTTGGACATGTAGGGATTGATCTGCAACGGATATTAGCCTCCCAAATCACATGGAGTCAAGCTGAGGATTCGATAACGTACACGACCGTGAGCACGGTATGTGCGGCGGCGCTGCTTGGGGGCCTGGTTGACCTGGATGTGCTTGACGACCAGGTTACCGGTGTCGAGACCCTTAGCATCGGCGTTGGACTCGGCGTTCTTAAGGAGACCGAGGAGGAACTCGGCCGACTTAACGGGCCAGCGGGCGCGGGTGACACCGAACTGCTTGCCTATTGACGAAATCGTCAGCAGAGTCCAGAAACCTTCTGTGGCTCCCAATTCCCTGATCTGGCGGGCATGGCTCCTGGCAAACACCAATTCCTGCCTCCGTCCCAGCAAACCAGACTAGATCGAAAACGGGCCCCATTGATGTTAAGTCGTACCTTGAGCAGTGCGACCGATGCTACCGCAGTAGCGTCTCATGGGGACGGCCTCCTTCTTCTCAAGGACATTCTCAAGGAACTTCTGGGCACGGGCGAGCTTCCAGCCGTTGATCGCTTGAGCGGTCTCGCGGGTGTTCTTGAAGGAAACACGGAGGTAAGAGCCGCGCGAGCGGGCCGACTTCGCCGGGGCAATTTCTGTCGCTGCGTACCGAACCTAGAGTCGTGAAATCCGCGGTCAGCCTCTGGTTCGTGGAGTTGCGGAAAATGCTGTCGCAAGATCGTCGAGCATTGCGGCAAACGCCAAAACGGCAGGATTCGTTTCAATCTTCGTAGAGTTGTGCAATCGGGTCATATTCACGCTCGCAATGGGTACTCACCATCTTGGCTGGTTGTCGATGCAAATGCTGAAATCGACGAGGTGGGTGTTCGGAAGTTGGAGGCGGGAAGGTCGATTCAGCTTTTGCTAAATTTTGGCCGATTTTCGCGATTTGGCTCTGTGGGTGGTAGGTGCAACGGGCTTGTGGGGAAAAGGGTTTATCTGCCTCAGGCAGAAACGAGGTGCTGTGGGGTCTTGGCGTGCATTTGCCTTGAACAAATTCAGCTCAACGCCAATGCTTGTCTGAGCGACCAGGGTTTGTGAAAATTGATAATGTTCCTAACAGTCGAACATACTCTGCACTGTCAAATCGAGATAGTGCTGCAACAGCCCTATTCGCACCAATTGGCGGTGGCTGGTGGCGGGGTCGCAGGTGGAGTGTCGGCGGATCATTCGCCGACCGAGAAAAACTGAGAGTTGACTTTGGGACCCACTATTATTTTCTGGAGTTCAGAAATTTTGCACCAGCTCCAAAGCTCCTCGAGACTATCGAGGCAAGGTCGCGCAACGATACCAATTGTTTGCCGCACATCACTAGTACACCAACTCGACGCTGTTTACGAAAGCAGTGCGCATCAACACACAAGTTCTCTACGCTAATTACCAAAAGTTTCACCATGGGCTTCGAGCGCGGTGGACGGGGCGGTGGCCGTGGCGGTGGTAGCCGCGGTGGTGATCGCGGTGGCTTCGGTGGTCGTGGTGGTGGCCGCGGCGGCTTCGGTGACCGTGGTGGTGGTGGTTTCGGCGGTCGCGGCGGTGGCCGTGGCGGCTTTGGTGACCGCGGTGGTGGTAAGTCTTCATTCTCCATGCCATCCCAACTGTGATCTTGTCGACAGGTCCTCCCGCTGCCCAGCACCCAACAGCTTTGGGCCGCACAGGCCGGGCCCATCAAGCCTTCTACATCTTCACGGCTGCTTGGCTGAACAGAATAGCTAATAGGTCGCATTAGGTCGTGGACGTGGTGCCCCTCGTGGCCGTGGCGGGTGAGTCTCGCCTTGCGCTTCTCTTGCGACATGAAGACATGAAGACTAACCGAACTATAGTCCCTCGCGCGGAGGTCGTGGCGGCGCTGCTGGAGGTGCTGGAGGCAGGAAGGTTGTTGTCGAGCCCCATCGCCACAAGGGTGTTTTCGTCGCCCGTGGTGGAAAGGAGGATCTCCTCGCGACTGCCAACCTTGTTCCTGGAGAGTCCGTCTACGGCGAGAAGAGAATCTCGGTCGAGAACGCCAGCAAGGACGAAGGTGGTGCGACCACGAAGACCGAGTACCGCATTTGGAACCCTTTGTCAGTGAACCGCGTTTGGATCTGTTGGTCTTAGTCTATTGCTAACCCAAAACAGCCGAAGCAAGATCGCCGCCGGTATCTTGGGTGGCCTGGAGAACATTTACATGAAGCCCGGCTCTAAGGTCCTTTACCTTGGTGCTGCTTCCGGAACCTCGGTGTCTCACGTTGCCGATATTGTCGGCCCTACTGGCGCTGTCTTCGTAAGATTTTCGCAGTGTGTTATGTGTTGCGACGGCTCTAACAGTAATCATAGGCTGTCGAGTTCTCCCACCGATCCGGCAGAGATCTCATCAACATGGCGGTAAGTTCTTTGCGCACTTATCGAGTTTAGTGGTCATAAAACTGACATTCACTAGACCCGGAGGACAAATGTTATCCCGATCGTTGAGGATGCTCGCAAGCCTATGTCCTACAGAATGCTCCTCCCCATGGTTGATGTCATCTTCGCCGATGTTGCTCAGCCTGATCAAGCTCGGTAAGCTGTCTATGAATTTCACGTTTTCTGAGTTCGGGGCTAATATGATTGCAATAGTATTGTCGGCCTTAACGCAAGGCTTTTCCTCAAGCAGGGTGGCGGTCTCTTGATTTCGATCAAGGCCAGCTGCATTGACAGCACAGCACCCCCTGAGCAAGTCTTTGCCAGTGAGGTCCAGAAGCTCAGGGAAGACAAGTTCTTCCCCAAGGAGCAGCTTACTTTGGGTGAGTTCTTTTCCCGCTTCTTGTATCAGACGGCGTCTAACTGCAAACAGAACCGTATGAGCGTGACCACGCTATGGTGTCCGCCGTCTATCTCCAGAAGGAGTTCGAGGGCTGAGCTAGGAGGTCGAATCATGGCATCGTTCAGTGCTCTGCTCGAGGGCCTTCTCCCATTACTTGGTGTTCAACTGGCTGGTTGGTTTGCGTGAAGTCTGGAAAGGCGAATGGCGTTCTGGGGGGGATTGCTTATTTCAGCATGTGTGAAAAGTAACATGTCGGCGAAACTAGGGGGGTGAGAGCAGTCTCGCGCCCTCGACTCGACATCGCCTGGGCGAGATTTGACGATGGTTATCAGAGCTCTTCAGATTTTGCCACAGCGCCAGATACTTCACTGCGGTGGTCGGGAATGACATGTCAAGCCAATGTCAAACATCTAATAAACCGTCAGCCAGGTGTTGTAAATACTAGATAGATCAACAGAGTGGCTTCGTTGAGTTGGACTATGTTTGCCATGTTCCATGCCGATCGAAAATGTGCGTAGCCATGATCTCCTAACATGTACAGTACCTGGAACATGGAAATTTCGGAGGTATTATGCCATCTGCAGCGCGAAGTATGAGGGGCATCCATACATGTTGCGCAACGGTGACACTCGACATTGGACTCAGCATTGGCTGACTACTGAAGCGTTTGACAGAGAGTTGGCAACCCGAGAGCAGGTCTCGGACGGAATGTCCAATATCGCAATCAGAATAAAATGGCTGGTTACCTTTGCACCCAGCAGGGCTGGTGTATCCGTCTCATTAGGTATCTCGTCGTCGAGGCCGTCGTGGGTTTTGGTGCGAAACTATCCACAGGCACTCGTTCATTAATGATCTAAATATATATTCCAATTACACCACATAACGAGTTGGCTCTCGTACAATGCAAACAAATGCCTCGGCGTCATTCATTGAAATGTGAGGACTTCTTCAACACACGTTGCTTAAAGCAGCGCGCCCCTTTCTGTCAACCACCTCAGTCCATCGTGCAGCACTTTGAAACCGACAGCAGTTGAGCTCTCCTATTCTATAGGTACAATGTTATGAACTGTCAAGAGATCACCGTTCCTGTACTTTTATAGGGGAAATTGTTGCACTCGTCTACTCATGGCATTGACAGATGTAGACCCTCTCGTTCAAATGCGAGCTGCTATGATCCGGGAATGACCATTCCAACATAGAATAAATACATCTTTTACGTATCAATCAAGTAGGCCGAACCCCCTCTCTGTTGGCCCAGACATCATCATACAAATCTTTACTCGCAAAAGGAACTACATCCTCACCCTCCCCAAGCAATTGACCTCTCCCATTCCACCTCGCGCATTCCCACCTACCATACCGACTGGTGATCTGCAGAATGATTGCCGCTTTCTCACCCTCCCTCCCACAAGCTCACCACCTTCTCCAACCTTTCAACCCGCCCGCCTGCCCGCCTGCCCGCCCGCCCGCTCCGATTCGACCTATCACCAACACGGCATGATACCCACCCCTCCATCTTCCTACTGGCCAGCTGGTGGGGTGACATGAAAGGCACGTGTGGTGGCTGGACTCTCATGCCGTCGCTTCTCTCTTCAGGACATTGAACATGACTCTTGGACCTAAAGGGGGGGTCGCATGCCGCATCTAGAACTGACGAGCTCGTCGCCGTCGAGCCATACCCGACATACATATGCACACACACACACACACACACACACACAGCAGAATGTACACATTGCATGTTTCACGATGTTCTCGCGCGGGCCTGGGACGCAAGCCTCCGGGCGGGCGGGTAAGCAGGCGCTGCTGGCCTCGAGCTAACTGACCGTCTTTCTGTTTCTGTTTATTCTTTCCAGGAGTCTCCTCTAGTCTCAATGGACAGACAGCAAGCACTCTGACTCAAGGGCAGACGGGGGAAGAAGAAAAAAAAAAGGGGTGGGTGTCGCAGCCTTGCGGTGTGCGTATCTATGTATGTGTGCGTGTATCCGTACTTACCTTAGTCTACATCCACTCGGATGTCAAGATACATGCTGGCTGCTGTGTAAGAGGCTAGTTAGCCCCTGTGTTGCGGGTTGCACAGACGAAACTATTGCAATGATACGCACATTCCCGATTACTCAACGGGTCTCGTTTTTTGTTCTGTTGCCCCATTCCCGCCGCACAGTACGTGCACATTGTTTTCGTCTCGCTCGTCAGGCACGGGAGCTACGAGGGCGAGGCTGGGCCAACTGATAGGGGATAATAGAGAGCAAAGCAGTAAGTCTGACGGCTCTCAGGGACCATGCAGCAAGCTCTGCGAAAAAAATTCATCCGCATCGGCGTCTCAGCAACGGGCGGCTCAGGGGACTTGGACGGGGCAGGCAGGCAGGCTAGAGACGGCCACGGCATTTGCCGCTCGCTCCTTAAGGAAACTGCAGGATACATAGCTGGGTACGAAGTACGTCCCTGTGTCCTGCGAGTCCATATCACACCACATTTCTTACACGCAGCATGTACTCTACTTGTCATCAGTATTTCCGCCTGTCAGAGCGAGAGCAACAAGGGGGTTCGATGGGAAAGGAATGAGGATGGCTGCAATATTGTTGATTGTGTGTAATCTTGTCAAGATGCGAAAGAAATGAGGTTCTAGACCGCGTCTTCCCCCGTGATGCCGCGAAACAAGCACACCCTTGCTTTGTGTTCAGGGGGGAGGACCCTGTGGGCGCCTCCGACGCGCCCCGTGCAAGCACACAAGCCGAGAATAAAAAATAAAATAAAAAGCAAGTTCCACAGCGTGGTGGTGTCTGTCCCAAGGCTTGGTTGGGGTGCACTGGGCACCACAATCCATGTTCACTCGAGGAGGACCAGGACGAGGGAAGAGCAGGGCCCCGATCGCCCGAACCGAGCGCCAGCCAGCCTCAGATCGGCCATCATCTTCCAGTTGGGTTGGGCGCTGGGGAGGACCACAGTGCCACGTTTAGTCGCGTCAGGGAATATCGAATCTTGTTGCATTCCCTGCCCGTACAGTTTTAGCAACGAGCAAAATCCAAGTCGTACAAACCAACTAGCACTTCTTGGGAAGAATTAAGCGTGCAGACTGCCATTACTACTCTGTCTGCGGGGCTTCGGTGAGCGTCCACGGCATCTTCCTCCCCACCCGATCTACCGGGAGTTCAGACTGCTGGGACTTGATTGCCCCCTTGGATTCGCTGGAGCAGGAGGCGCGCTAGGCTGCGCTATGCTGAAGGAGGAAGGAGGAAAACAGCGACCCAGATCCCCGGGAACAAGTTGACGAACCTAATGAGATCAGCGCCCCTCTATGTCGGGACTCGGGATTCATCGATGACATCCTCTTTCCGCAGAGAAAGTAGAAATCTGCGGATCAGACAGAGAATTAATCGAACCGATCCCACAAGGACACAACTGCTGTGCAAAGAACTGCGAGTGGAGACTGAGGTTATGGATCTTGAGTGCTCTGGCACTCAAAGTCGCCCCGGTCGGTTTGTCTCGCTCGTCTGTCTGCCAATTAGATTGGCCAGAGCTTGGGGGTCCAGGCAGATAAAAATCGGTCCCCGAGTGGCTTTGTTTGCAGTTGTCCCCGAACGGTCAGTCATGTGGTTTTGTCTCGGGGGAAGGCTCGCGCTGGTGTACAGCATTCCACGGTAATTTTCGCAACTGAGGTACCTGCTCTCAATCCTGGTAGAACATCCAGGGGCCCTGGTGTTTTATAACTGGGATTTCCAATTCAACTGTGAAAGAACCATGCAATAATTGTTTTGGCCCTGGGGAAGAGGCGTCAGGAAAGTCACAAATACGCCCCTGTCAAGTCAGCCAGTTGCGAAAATTACCGTGGAATGCTGTAATGATTCCACCACTTCCCCGGGTCCTGTCTCCTGTCCCCGGTCAGTCTCGCCCCGGCGATTTCTGGCGGCAGCTTCGGGGCGAGGGGAGGGGATACCCGCGTTCCTGTGTGGCACACTGAGCTGGGGCTCCCGACCCAATCCTCCGGGACAGGACAAGCCCGCTCGCTGCTGCCCGGACCAATTCACCCCTCGTTGCAACCTCACCTGCGGCGAGCAAGTAATATACGTACTGGATAAGAGCTCTCTTGGTTGATGTGACGAGATAAGCAGGGTGAGGGCGAGCGGCAAGTTCTTTCGGGTACCTTGGCAAGAGTAACGCTGGCTAGCTAGACTTCCTGGCCGGCAAAGATGGAACCATGGATCGCCGATAGCGAGCCCTCCATGCCCTTAAGAGTGGCGAGCTATTTGCGCCTGTCTTGTCTCCAGATAGTGATTGTCTGTGCATCGCTGTGTCCTCATGGCAGGGCCCTTGAACGGTCGCGATCCAGCCAATGCCCAAACCTGGGTTCCGAGACAGAACTGTCTTTCTCTCTCGGCCTGCTGCTGCCCACATCCCTTCCCAAAAAGCGGGAAGCAAATGAGACAAGACGGCTGCTTGCATGCTTCCCCACTGCGAGTGTTGCGATAAAGTTGTCGACCGAGACGTCTCATGTGAGAGGGGACGGATGAGGACGTGATCCAAGACATGCAGAAATACGAAGCTCGCACACCAATGAGGGAGAATTGCTCCCTAGGCAGGTACTCGTTTGGCAGCGTCCCTCTGTGTAATCTGTGGGTTGGTGGTTGTGATGGTGGTCGAAGCCTGCAGCATACCATCCATCCATATGCGCATTGAGGATGCGACGATGATGGGGATTCACCTCCATGCCAAAACAGCAAGCGAGGTCTAGAACGCAACAACGATCCATAGTTCCCACAACACCGGCCGGGTCGTCCTGAAATAAACCCTCAAGCTTGCTTGGGGTCAGTCTCGATCTCGCCGCGTTTGAAACCCTGGCGGTCGGCTGTTTTCCGCCCAACAGCCAATACTCACTCACACTTGTGGTGGTTGCTCTGCGGAACTTGAAGGGCAATAGGGAGAGGTAAATGCTGTGGATTGGATTTTTGCCCCAATGAAAGCTGCGCAGGGCAGCCCTATATCAGACATGATATGATCCACGTTGACAGGTGGTGTGGCCAACCCCCCAAAAGCCTCTGCGCCATCCCACCAACCCCGGCTTTCGCAGGGCGCCATCACGCCTCCGATGGAGGTTGCCGTCCTTGCGGGGGAGAAGCGGTGGCGGCGGCGGCGGGAAGCCCACCAAAATGCCAATTCCCCCACTAGCACCACACGAAGAGGGAGTGCTCTCGATGCGGCGGCGGCTCAATGCCCCCCTCGTCTCCTTCCTCCCGTTGTCGCAATAGGACGATGCTATCGCTGCCATCCAATATCTAGTCGGGTCCTGCAACGTTAGTTTGATGAATCGATTGATTGATCGATGTTCGGGTCGGCGAGATCCTTGCAATGCCCATATCGTCTTCGGGCAAGGGTTGTGAACTTTGTCGATCTACGATGTGTGTGTGCGTGTGTCCAAATTTAGGACCATCAAGTTACATCGAGACTGTGTATCCTTTCACTGCCTCTTCGGGACCTGATTGAGGCTGGGTTCAGGTACGTGACGGAACAGACTCCGAGCGAAACAAGAACCGCAGGTCCCCCGCTCGGTTGCGTTGGGACGAGATGGAGTGACGAATGGCAAGGACGGAGAGTTGGGGGGGGGGGCAAACCTTGCGGAAGCACCGCCCCGCCGTGGCCGGGCACATGACTTCTTCACAAGCTCCCCCTCTACCCGTGATCTCACCGGGTTGGCGTCTTGCAAACTTGAGGAGTGTCCGCCAGCTACCTCCGATGCTGTGATTGATGGTAGAATAGACCGTTCTGGTGCTGGGCTTACTTTGATCTTCCTGTATCTGAGCATGAGGGCCTGCTTCCACCCTGAAGATGCAATGGACTGCGCCACCCGTCCCTCTGTTAAGTTGTGATGGAGGTGACGGTGCGGTCGAAATGGTTCGCCAGCAGCAGTAAGCCACCGATCGATCGGACGGATGACTTTGGAGGGAGCCATTGATCTCCAACTAGCTACGGGGGCTTGTCTTTCCTCTCACCAATGTCAACGACGTGGCCCATATTCCTCCTCAATACATTACGGCATGATGGATCCATGGGTTCTGGTTGAACCACGCATCTTGCCTAGAGACCAATCCCTTCGTGCGCACAAACAAACCGGCTTGTTCCGCACGCTAGGTAGGTGGCTGCTCACTTGGTTCTCGTCGTTGCTTGGGTGCGGCTCAAGAACCCCTTTGGGCGTTCCATCCAATCTTGTGTCCCGACAGGAAATTAACAGGAGTTAAACTTAGAACACTGCCAATCGAGCCCAATGACCACCATTTTCTCATTCTTCATTGACTGCCACTGACCGCAGTCGATATACACAGTATGCCAGCCCATCTTCTGAGGTCGTTCTTCCTGGAAGTCTTGATCTCAGGGGTGAAACGTTGCACGTATGGAGACCCTCAGGGGCTTCGGATGGATGTTGGCGCTAGATTGGCGCTGGCTTAACGATGGCCAGACTTTTGTGGTCCGTGCTGAGTAGGTGGGGTGAAGGGATAATTTCTCGCTTGCTCTTTCTTCTTTTGGCCACTCGCTAGTCGGTACTCTACAGGGCGGCACGATTCTAACACCGCAAGAAAGGGAGCGTTTCGGAGTGTCTGGTCGTTGCATACCCCTAATATCGGCTCGCAGAATATTGAGGCTCTGCTCAATGTTTTCTCTCCTCAATGGCGGGGCCAAACCCATGGCGGTTGTCACAACTGAGCATGGTGCCGCCAGTTCTGTTCAAGGTCCTCGGGTTATTCCGTCCCTCCACCGGATAGCGCTTGTCGACTGTTCAAAGCAGATTGGCGCCATCTCCGGCTCCTGCTGTTGGCCAACAGTGAAGCTGTGATGAGCCCTAGGATCGAGTTGTTATTGCTACCTTGGCGGCTGGCGGCCTGGGTCCAGGAATAGCCTTTTCGATGAGGTTGGCACCAGGATTTAGGAGATATGCTGTCTGTTGCTGCTAGCGGTAAGCGGGCGGGGAGCGTATCGCTGCGAGAGTCAACCTGCATCTGACCCTTTCTTTCGTTGGCGGAATTGCAGACAGCATCATGTTGGCGGTCCAGCTCCGGGTGAGCAAATGAAACTCCTTCTCACAACCGCATCAGCGTCCCGGTCCCGATCGAGAGACCCGGACCTCAGGGTTTTCGGTGTGACCGTCTTGGCAAAATCTCTTGCTGTCAGCAAGCCAGGAACACAGAGCTCCGACCAATCTCCTTAGCTGCGGGCCCCGCAACAACGAGATGGCGTTCGATGGCTTAACTGGTGGCGCGGAAAACTACCGGGAAGCAGGGAACGTGGATGCTAACCGATCTAACAGTAAAAAGCCTACCGCGGTTGACGGAGCGGTGGTGAGTCCAGATCGCGACGTCAACGAAAAATCTATCCATCCCTAAGACTCTGGGAGCATTTGGTTGGGCTGGATGCTTCAATTGGCGTGCAAGAGTTCCTTACCAGAGAAGGGCTCGATCGGACTCGAAACTATCCGTTGCTGCCAGTACCTTTTGGGCCTGTCGCACAGGTTGCTGTAAATGGTTAGACACAGAATGGAGTCTAAAGGAACCTCCACTCACAAGGGACAAGGGGGGTAACGTTATCGGATGGGGTCAGCGAAGATCAGTCGTGAAGTACCGCAGGGGCTGGTCGAAGTACCGACCATTCGGCTCCGCCCTCAGCCAGGAATCAGCCCTATCTGCCTGTCAGCCACACATCTTCCTTGAGCTTCTCGGTACTTGTCATTGAGCATGAGGATAAAGATGAAACGAGATAAAATATGGATATTCGATGATAGTGTGATCCGTAGGTGACATTCGTCAAGACCGGCCTGGTGAAGCGTTGGCCCGCCATCGCTTCCACAAACTGATTCAATTTGCGAGCTAGGTTCAATTCTGAAATGGCCGCTTCCTCTGAAGGTTGGCCGCGTGAAGCCCCTGGGCGCCGAGGGTGCTCAGATGGGCTGTTTTCTCTCTTTGGGAATGGGTTGGCCTTGGACGAATTTGTGGCAGCGGAAGCGGCAAGCGGCAGCGCGGGATGGATGTCAGTGCTTGTTCCCGTGAAAGAATTTCTACGCACCCAATTCCACGCCGCACACGCCTTGTTCTTGCCTGCGCCAAACTGCCCCGCAAGCCATCTTCATGTGGAACTTTGCGCTCTTTCCAGTACGAAGTACGGATTTCCTATCCGTACCTGCGGCCATTTCGCCCACCTGTTCCGGTCTGGGATGTTGATTTATGAGCCTAACAGCTGGCCCCCAAGAGTAGCGGGTAGTTTTTTCTTCTCCCCCAGCGCACTCCTCCCATCCAACCTTTTGGGCGGACCGCACTGCCGGTTTTGTGTTTCGTCCCCGCCCTGCAGATGAAAAATCCACCTGTACGGCAAGATCCGTAGTGTAGGGTTTGGGTCTGACGTTTCGGACAAGCATGAAAACAAGCCACTCTCCTTTTCCTCACAGATGCCAACGTCGGCTGAGGGCCAATCACAGCTTTACGACCGAGTCGCATAAAATCTCGGCCACCAGGTGACAACGGCTGCTAGCTAAGCTGTACGAAATTACCGCGCTGGTTGCGGAATCGAAGCCAGGAGCTTGGACTCATGCGGGAAGCGCGCCATCGGCACTGCGGTCACTGGTTCTGGCTCCACGCCGAAGGCCTGGGAGACCTGGCCGAGGCAGACCCTTCGAACCACCAATGTGGGCGCTACATGGTCCTTCGGCTATGACTTGACTGACGTGTCGATCCAAAAGAGAGTGGACTGTGCGCTATTTGGGTCATCTGCGCTCTTCATTCGCTGACGCGTGGGATCTGTGAGATCCGGCGTGGAATCGCCCGACAAAGGCGGTGAAGGGGAAAAAAAAGGTGCCTTCGAATTGGCATCGTTATTTTACACCGGAGTCGTCAGGCAGCCAAAGGTCATAGGTACGTCAACATCACTGCCAGTTCACCCTGTCGTATCCGTCTCTGTGGCGCACTCACAAGAACCGATGGCGGTTCTCGTAGGGCTGAGAGCGCCCGCATCGCATCATCGCGTTAATGCTGGCGCCGCCCCATCCGCCCTGAGCAGCAGACGCAGTCTGCATACAAGACATAGTACTTCTACGTCGTGGCTAACGTAAATTCAGGCTTGATTGATGGAGCGTCTGGCGGCCGATGCTACTGATTGGCTGGCCTAGTGATGTTAGACAACTCGATGCAGCAGCGACATACCTTCTGAGGGACATCTGGAGTTACATCTTCATTGCAGTATCATTTCACTGGCAAGGGAATGGAGCTGGTGTATCTTGTGGCGCGGTCCATGGAGGTAGTTCCAGCCCCACGTTCTTCCCCTCGATATGGTGCTGATATGCATCGAGTTATAGTGCTATGCGGTCTTTTTCGTGCGGAGAAATAACTATCAGCTGTCCGTATATTGGAATCAAATGAATTCCCCCGCGTCGGTTTCGGCGTACCATTGCAAATGTCCTTTTCAGACGACCATATCTGCCGCGTGCCGCCGTGGAACCGGTCCGGCAGCAACCACATCTCGTCACTAATATCGCGGGCTCACTCCTGTTGGCTGGGCTCATCACCTAAGCGATGGCATATATTAAATGGGAGCAAGGCTCGTACCGCTACCCGGCAGCGCCCCTCAACCACAGAATCCCGCACTTCTTCCCGCTGGTATCACACACATCGCGTTGGCGGGACTGGTTGCCAAGCGGTTTGGTGGCTGTCCACAGGTTCCAGGACCAAGGTTACTCCGCCCCCCTACGAGGCTGCCGGTTCTTTTTTTGGATTTTACCTTTGCTACGTCCCAGCAGTGTGCATCAAGGATGGGGACTGGGGTGCCTCGGGATCCGGCCAATCATAATGCTCATCGGCGAGAGCTTGGGCTGCGGAGCCACGGCTAGTCCGGTTCTGGCAGCATTCCTCGAGTCGGGCTCGAACGACGCCGATCTGCTTGCTCGAACCCCTGCCGTCACACGTGCTTTCGCTGCAATCTCCCCCCACTGCCCACTGATTTGTCTCCTGGGTCAACAGAGCGAGGTGACGAGGATAGCGACAAGGGGTAATACACAGTAGAAAGAAACAACTGACTCTATCATCCTCCAGCGACTTCAAACGTCAACAGAGACACGGGTATAGGAAAGTCTCTCTCTACGCATTGTCATTGGTGGCCCTGGTGGGTATGCCTCGCCGGCCCCTTTCGCCATGCATCTTTGCTCCCCTGTTTCGAACATTCTGTCAAACGAGTTGTTTGTGGATTTGATTTCGGAACAAACAACTACGCTACACCGTAGCGACACAGAACTCCTTGGCCGCAAAATACTGGTGAGGTTAGCTCCTGGTTGAAACTTCCGAAAATTACACTTGCATTTGGGCGGGGCTCTGTGATGGGGGCAGTCGGCTGGAGCTTTCCTTCCGAAGCACATCACTCTTCGACGTCTGTTTGTAGGTCTCCATCTCCAATGCAGCACTCATTCCACCCCGTGCGATTGCTGTTGATCGAGAATTCGAGACTCAGCACCATGGAAGCTCGTCACGTTTTGATGCCGAACATATAGGCAGAGGCCTCGGCTGAGACTCAATCTCAACCTGAGAGAGAGAAGACAACCGGGCGGAAGCCCCCTCATTCCCGATCCAATCACATTCCGCCCTTCGCAAGCAAAACCGAGCAGGGTTGGGATGCCCTTCAAAACTCCACCCACAGGAACTCCACCCACAGGACAGTGGGAATTGCCGCTCCCCGCTCGCGTCACCACTCTCGAGCTCTTATCACCGGGATTTACACTGACTGGACAGAGTACGGCCTTGGCTTGCTTGAGTAGGGACTACGACAGCCCCTCTCCGGAATCGTGGGTCTCCGATGTTGCCCTCTGATCAACACTATCTGGCGTTTCTCCGAAATCCTGCAACTACGGTTCTCTAGCAGACGCAACTACCGTCCTTATTCAGTGCGCTGTCCGCAAGTGCCATTTCAGATGCGACGTGACAACCGGTGGCCTGACGTCCATTCACAGCCCACGGTTCGCACATAAGTCCCCGACGGCGCGGGGCTGGTGGCTCATCAGTTTTTTTGGCGCACGGCGCGCCAAATCAGCCTGATGGAGCCGCCGGCATGGGGAGAGGCGCTCGGGGGGTTGCCGCCGGCTCGGGAGCACCTCGCTGGCGGCTGGTGTGGAGTGCTGCTGCCAAGAGTTTCCAACTTCTACGCCACCGTCCGGTATCCGTTCGTCCAAGCGGAGATCTGGCCCGAGGACCTTTGCTCGTCGCGGGGCGAGTGTGCTGTTCAGCGTGGACTGCGAGGGGAACGTTGAATCCGCTTTGGGAGGCCGCCCTGCAAAAACAAGAGCTGACATTTTCGCGATACACCTCGCAGCACCTTACGTCCTCACGTCACTGGCACCCCATGGGGATCGCTGACTGCTGCCGTGACAGCTTGGTCGCTGGTGCTTCCACCCGAGACCCCCCACTGGCGAGCGCAGTACGGTGCAGTGTATCCTATCCGTAACGCAGTGTGGGCTCTTGATGGCGTTGTGTCACATCATGACCTCACTCATCTCAGTTCACCCGCTGCTCATGCGCGATGGGAACGTAGAGAAGTGCCACATCTTCGATGTCGAGAGCACTGATGATACGTCCAAGCCACGATTCGCACCGTGCCGTTCTCCAGTTTGTGGAGGGACGGACATCCCAATGCGGACTCGAATAAGGCTGTGCAGATATTTCGGGTGAGGGGGGAGTCCCCTCCCTCACCACAACTGGGTAATCTCCACAGAAGCTGCGTGTTGCCATTGGATGTCAATGGCCACGGAGCACAGCGAGGGACGGCAGCAGCAAGCAGCAAGCACCAGCAGAAGCAGTGACCATGCGCCGCCAGGGGCTCCCACCTCCTCGGGTGTGCGCAGCAGCGGGCACTGCACAATTTGCGAATAAAAATATCCCTCGAATCTGGCATTCGCGATCGCACTATCGGTAGGGAGCGGTGCACTGCGGATTAGACGCGACAACCACAACCACTACCAAGCACTGGCCCATCACACACACGGCACGAGGTTTGCCCATTGCAGTGCTGCGGGAGGAGCATGGGGTTATGAGGCGCGGCCAGAGCCTCCACAATCCACAATCGCTTGCCAGGAGCAGTGATGGCTTGCATCGCGACACGTTCTCACGACCCTGCCAAACTTTGGTGTCTGAACTGCCGGGCAGCCAACGGGGCTATGGTCGACGTTTGTGGCCCATGGACATCCCATGTTTCGCGAAGCACCTGGGGCGTCTGATCTTGACGGGCACGGAACTTGGAAAGGGTCTCGCCCACACGCCATAGTGGGGGAAGTGGATGTGGAATTGCACTTTCTCTCCCAGTTTGGGCTTGGTGGGCCACCAGACCGCCTCACCAGCCTTTTTTCTGACATTCCACACATTGACGCTAGCTGCTGTCGTTGTTAGCCTCAGCGGTCGAGCGAAACACACAGTATTTGCAATCCTTCACTTGGAGCGTGATCCATTGGCCGGTTCACCGACTTTGAACGGGGCAGGAAGCTTGAGACGGTGTCAACACCTGCCCTCGGGCTCAGCGCCCGCTAGACAGAGCACTGATCCAGCGTTGACTACCGCTGCCCGCTAGCCGCGAACTAACTAGATGTAAGTCCATGCCAGAGCGCAGATAACGCTTCGAGACAGGCCCGCCGACTCTCAGACAATGGGTCTAGAGCACTTAGAAAGCAGAGCAGATGAACTGGCGCTTGGCAGAGCGGCGGTCTTCCCGATCGCATCTTACTGGCTGGCCGAGAATCAGGGGGGGAAGAAGCAACGAGCGCCAGGCGGGAAACAGCTTCGTGCACTTCCAGGGGCCAGACCACCCGCTGCATCTGAGCAACGTAGGAGAGAAAAACCGGCAGATTTTGGTCAACACAACACGTTTCCCTCCCCTGCGAAAGCCTGATCGTGTCTCAACTCCATCTTTGGCCATGGCAGGCCGAAGAGAACGATATGTGATGACAGCCGAACCCCCTGCACACTCGGTCGGCGTCAAGCCCGATGGAGAGAGCCGGCCAGGTGACGGGGGCCTTCTGGCACTTTGGGGGAGCAACGGCAGGGATGCGTCGAATAAAATGCCCGCCCGCTTGCCAATAATCGAGGCCCAGAACCTCCAACACAGTCACGTAGACTCCAGATTCCGGGCTTCCAGAGACGCCATGAGATGGCTGATGTTGTTGGATCAATTAAACGAGGGGCACTGTGTAGATAGGTGTGCGGTGCGTTGGTCTCAGTGGACCAAGCCGAAAGGTCTCTCTCCTGCATGTTCTGCAATGTCTTGCGAACCGCCGCCCGAATGCACCGCGTTTCCTCGACTAGGATGCTCGTGCGCGCGCGATGGTCCTAGCTTGGTACGGACTATTTACTATACAGCGTGTCTACACTACGAGGGAGCTTTGGTGCCGTGCGTGCACTGCACTGTAGAGCAGCGTCTCTTCCATGGATGTCTTGTTGGCGGAGCGGACGAAGAAGGGCTCTCATCCTCGCTTGGTCGCCGGTTGCTGATCGGCCGGCCGCTGGCGGGACACCCCTCCCCCTGCCTGCCAGCCATGATCCATCCACACCAACGCAAAAATCGGGGGCACAACCACCACTGAGAAGGGGGCTCATTTTCGTGAGGGCTCCAACCGCGTCGCCCGTACCGCACCCCCCCTGTCGGTCTTGGGGCCTTGGGTCCAAAGGGACTCCGCGGCAGGGTCGTAGCCACCACAGCAAGTCACCAGGTACTCCCAGGTACGTACCTCCCGGGGTCCTCACCTACCCCTGCCCTTGTCGCGACCGCATGTACCAGCCCATGCAAATGTAAGTCTCCGCCTCAGTCGCTGGGCCTGGGAGCCCTACAGGACAGAGCGATCGTGCCTCCACCAGGCCTTGTGCTGCACGATGCTCATGGGCCAGAGGTATATAGAATCCTCGCGCCCTCCCCAGGACTATACGCGATCCGTACACACTCTCATCGTCGTCGACCTGCCCTGCACCCCGCGTCTCCTTGCACCACTAGCAAGTCGGGCATCCTCGACTCAATCCACCATCGTGCCGAGTCCAAGGTTGCCGAGTCTCTCGTTCCCATCACCACCACCTACCACCACACCAGAACCGCCCTGCACTGTCCCTGGCACACGAGTAGTCGAAGCTACCTGGTTGAAGGAGAAGACCAGGAGACAGAAACAGAAGCAGCAGCAAGACCAGCAAGCACAAAGACAGCTAGCTCTTCTCAACACCCAGGACGAACGCTGCTATCTCCTGCTCGTCTGGCCACCAAACAATTCCGCTCGTTACCTGTTTCGTTGGCATGTGCTCTGGTAAAGGTCAGTGACAACAATAACTTCCATGCGCTGCCTGGTGGGCGGGCATGACTGACGCGCGAACCACAGCTTGAGGCAGGAGCTCTTTGCAACTTGCACACCGAGCCGCCCGGTCCACCCTCGAACGGCCTCCAAGGTCCCACCTTCGCTTTTACAAATGGCCGCGACCGGCCTCCACGATCGCGACGATTACAACATGAACTATCCCGAGCCACCGCAGTTTGCCACCTCCTCGATGGAGCTCACCCCCGAGTCCTATTCTTACCAGCGCCAGCCGTCCATCGAGTACCCTGCTGCCGTGGGCTACAACGGCCCCATCTTCGCCGAGACTCCCTACATGTACCACACGAAGTCTTCGCCTGGCGGGTACGGCGATGATAACAGCGATATGCGTGTTCCTTCGTCGGACTTGAGCATTGCCAGCGCCTCATCATCCAACGTGGGCAGCGACATGGGCTCCCCAATCTCCACTCACGGCAATCTTGCGCCGATTCCCGAGTGGGCCACCGCGCCCCACGGCCTCGGGGTAACCCCGGGGATCGTCGACCAGAACGACTATTTCCCAGGCTCCGAGTACTCGTTCGCGCCTGGTGCAATCGACGGCTTCAATCACACATTCGACTTCCCTCCCCACGCCAAAGGTCCTGGGTTTGTTGGTGAGTTGTCACAGGTCCCTAGATCCCGTCTTTCTCCCAGTCCGCGTTATGAGCCCCCTCGTGGGTCCTCCATGTCCTCTTCGGCCTCGTCCGAGTCTGTCTCTACTGTCGTTCCGCTCAAGTCATCGAGCCTGGCGCTCGACACGCGCCTCGCGCTGGCCTCGATGACGGCTTCGCCTGTCTCAACCTCTGCGTCGTCAATGGCGTCCAGTCTTGTGTTTGCGTCGCCTGCTACTTCCGTTTCTTCCTTTTGCTCTCTCCCGCCTCCGGCGGCTTGGTGCAGCCCGGGTCGCGGCGACATGAGTCCACCCACGGCGCCCAAGACGCCCCGCAGCCTGGTTTCTCCTTTTTTCTCTCAATCAAGCGGGCATTTTGTTCCTCCCCTTGAGACTTCGTGTTGGTTTCCTCTGTCAAAATCCTCACCGCCGTCCCGCATGTGGATTGCTGACACGACTTTCTCCACCGCAGACCCCTCACTCATTCACCCAGACGTGAGGACAATGGCAATGCCCGGTTATGAGCCCTCGTATGCGGCCGCCCCCAACTCAGCGTATCCGGCATCTCCCGCCCTCTCGGCTTCCCCGCAACTGCGCTCCGGGAACAGCTCCCCGTTTGTGCATAACAATAGCGGCTATCAACCCTTTTCGCCATTTCAGCCCCCACCCGCCGACCACCTCCAGCAGCGGCGACAGAGTCACGCCTCCTTCCACTCAGGATACTCGGGCGATCAAACAGCCAGCGGCGATGAGTCAAAGGAGAAGCAAAGATGCCCGCACCACGACTGTGGAAAGATCTTCAAGGATCTCCGCGCTCACATGCTCACCCACCAAACAGAGCGACCCGAGAAGTGCCCGATTGCGACGTGCGAGTACCACGTCAAAGGATTCGCGAGGAAGTATGACAAGAACCGCCATACTCTCACACACTACAAGGGCACCATGGTCTGCGGCTTCTGCCCGGGCTCCGGCTCGGCCGCTGAGAAGTCGTTTAACCGTGCCGATGTTTTCAAACGCCACTTGACCGCCGTGCACGGTGTTGAGCAGACGCCTCCCAACAGTCGCAAGAAGGCCGGCTCGAACGCTTCTGCCACTGCTAAGAAGCTGACGGCCTATGCGCCAGACGCCACCGGAAAGTGCTCCACCTGCTCGCAGACATTTAGCAACGCGCAGGACTTCTATGAGCATTTGGACGACTGTGTGCTGCGCATTGTGCAGCAAGAAGACCCGGCTGAGGCGATCAACGCCAAGCGCCTGGCTGAGGTTGAGAACGATCGTGATGTGCACAACACACTCGAGAAGAACCACCTCCCAACTACTACCATGACGACAAGCGTCGAAGATGATGACGATGACGACATGGAGGACGACGACTTGGCCGACGAAGACTTCAAGGCCGGTCGCGGACCTAGGTCGTCTAACTCGCCGACAAAGAAGAGCAAGGGCAACCCCCCCGGTGGCGTACAAAAGTCTCGCGGGCTCACACACTCGCGCGGTGGAGTCCCTCTTCTCGCAAGGAACAGGGGCCGCAAGAACCGTCGCGACTATCCTTCTTCGTGGGGCTTCGACAAGGGCCAGATGAACATGAAGAAGCGCGTCATGGCTGTCTTTGACGGCGCTCGGCGTTTGGCAAAGGATGACATGATGCTGTCGACTGAGCATGAAGTGCGCGTCAAGCTACCAGATGGAAAGTCGTATGTCACCGACCTTGACATCCAGACTCTCAAGCGCGCCGAGGGCTTCCTTGAAGCGACAGACGAGGAGAAGGGCCCCTGGATCTCAGATGACCCCACTGATGACGACTTGAAGCAAATGCTCGAGTTTGATGCGCAATCGCTCGCGCGGCAACAACATCAGCAATAGTGATGTCTGCCATCTTTCCTCTCCATTATACACAACCACCTCTCCATTTCAAACATCACCATAAAGGCAGAATACACGGATGGAATTATTCAGGCGAAGAAGCGAAAGGGAAAAAAACACTTGGTTCAAGGGCATGACTCGGCGCGTCAGGGTTCTATTTTTTCGAGATCCCCCTCTTTCCTGAGATGGGACATGGTCTAATGAATGAATGATATATATATGCGGGACGGAAAGGAGGGATGGAGCCTATATTTCCTTTCTCTTTTTTGAGACACTACCCACTTTATTGTTTGTTCTTTGTCTTTTATTTTTCTCAGCACCATCTTGTGGTGGCACGATACCCTGTTTCACTTCCTCAACCTTTTACTTCTTGGCTCCTGTCGCTCAACGCTCAGATGCCACACAGAGAAAAGAAAAAGGGCTCCATCCCTATCTTTAAGAAACAAATCTTTACTTCAAGTGGGTGCTCTTGTGATAATACATTTGGCTCCTCTTCCGTTTGGTATATTTCAGAAACTTGTGGATGGGGCGTTTTGGCTTATTCACCCAATTTGGGCAGCTATCGTCCCACCACGGGAGATTTTGGCGACGTAATACTGCTGTTTACGAAGAGTTGGTACTAGTATCTATGGAAACTGGTTGACTTTGGCACGCTGCAATGCTTGGGTGACATGGAATTTCTTGGATATACGGTTGATAATAAAACTGAAACATATGTACATGCTCTCCCCGATTGAACGTGATGTTGTGAAAGGCAAGCCCAAAAGAAATGTTGGGCCGACGCTTCCACAAGCCGCAGGCGCCCGTGCTTCCGACCCGACAGCAGGGACCTGTTGGTGGCCGGAGACGGGAGATCGCGGATTGCAGATCTTGGATCGTGGAACTTGGTTGACACCTTCCTAAGTTGAAACAGGCAGGTGTCAGTGATGGGCCCTCCCAAGAGTTCTTGTCTGCACTTCATGGGCGGTCAACAACGGCAGTTCCCTTTTCGTTTGAGCCGTCCTTTCGCTGGATTAAGGTTGGAAGTCTCCAGTGTTTTTCCCCTGTCTTTGCAGTCTGAACAGACTGCGGCGCCCCACAACTCCTGTGCATTTGCCGCGCAAACGCCGGTCCCCGGATCCCGGTCCCGAGTGGGATGACGATAAAGTCGGTGATGCAATGACGTTCGGGATATGGGGCGGCTTGAATTCTTGTCACTGTCATTTTGGAAAGATTGCCATGTCTACCGTCCGTCCCTACCTGTCGAACTGTTGGCGCCAAGCTGATTGCGGGGGGTAGGAAGACAAAATGCTCGCGCAAAGCGCTGCCTCCTTTCCTGTAGGCCTGGCGGGACTGGATCCAGAGGATATCCTCGCGTTCTCGCTCGGTGTCGTATTTTATGACGGCCTCGCAAGTTCTAGGTCCACAACGTTTTGTGGTTTTATCTGGGGGTGGCTCTACTCGCACTGCATGGTATGGAGGCCCGCGCTGGCAAGCGAGACGGATAGGCGGCGCGATGCCGTTTTACGACCTACCTTTCTTGAGGTGCAAGGTGCACCCTAACTCGACGAATGAATGTATCAGCTGATCGTGGGGCTGGAGCCTGGCGACTTTATCCGTAACGGCCTCAAGTATGCATCGCTCGCGACGTTGAGTCCAAGCCGTGGATATCCAGTCTCGGATTCGAAAGCATAGTTGTCCAGCGACTCACTCGCCTCGAAGCTCATCGTTGTCGTAGCAAGGGTTGTCGATGTGTTTTCTGAGGTTGTCAAGACCGGCTCAGCCGGGCACCGGCCCAAATAAGAATCCACCTCGGCCCGCGGATCATCGTGCTGCCCCGTTTCAGACCCTGACACCCCGATCACTCCTTTGGGATTGGCGTTAGAACTGCTTGTTCTTCGTGGATATCGGCTCTCCCCGGCGGCCGTCGCGTCGTGATGATGAAGTCCCCCTCGCCAGTCATTCTTCAGGTTCTTCGTCACATGGTTGCCGCTGGTTCCTAGTCCTGCTTCTCGCTGATGGTTTTTGCCACGGCAGATCATTTCGGAATCGGAAACTGGCAGAGTGGTAGCTGGGTTGAGTATGGTTGTCCGCTAGCCTTGACTAATAAGGACGCCTTCGAGACGGTCCTCTAGACCGGCTGCCTTTGGATGGCATCCCAAGAATCTTCGGTTGTCGACGGTTTAGTTCCTCCAGGACGATCAAGTGTTATCGGCCTGGGTCACCGCGGGCTTTCGAGCGTATTTGGGGGCGAGATGGCGATGTGAAGATCCAGAGGGAAGCCTGGTCTCGGGGCATCGAAGATACGGTGGTCATGAATCGACAGTTAGTAGTAGCGGTGCTCCGGAGGCTGATGTCTAGTAAAACGGGGGAAGAAGGGAGGAAAAGGGGGAGGGGATTGCAGCATAGTAATATACTCTCTTGCCCAGGCAGATGCACTCAGCCGCAGACACATCGGGAAGGCCAAGACGCTGTGGGGGCGATATTGACCTCGGTCCTCCGGCCAAGCTGCCGAGCGAAGTTCAGCTGGCGAAAGCATCTAGCTTGATTGGGCCGGCCCGGGTCTGGTGGCGCTCCCTGCTCCTCTCCCTTGTCAGCCCGGACAATGCTTCTGTCCGAACCGCGCCTTGACCACTGACCAGCAGAAATCTGGTCCGCCTGCTTATCCGTGAAGTCGATTGATTGTGGTGCATTCGTAACCTTTGAATGGGCTGTTGTGTACCTAGATAACGAGCTGGTGAGAAGTCAGATTGGCTGAATGCCAAGATGTTTAGACGCCAAAGAGGTTGATCGTCCGCACCCCCCCCCCTGAGACCCATTCGGGCTGTTATAATAACATAGGGAGGACACGAGGGGTAACCCGGAAGGAACATGCTAGTTGCCAGTATCGAAAAAGGGATGGAACTAGCAGTGGGTAGTGCGGAGCGAAAGGATCCTGATGCTGGGACGGATGTGGATTCATTGGAAGACCATCTTTCAAGCCCTGTTGCCCGCTCGTTTGCATAACATTGCTGGGTCTGGTTTTCTCATTGTGGAGATTCGGTCCCAGCACACTCCGTGGCAAATGCGCATGGTGCAAAGGCTCCAAAGAGCGACGGAGTTTGTGCCTAAACAATCGTCAAGGCGAATAGGGGCTCAAAGATGGAGCGAAATGTGACGCACGGGGTTCTTGTGTAGTCAACCAGGGGCCATGAGAATCGGTCCGGAGAGAGCCGTTCCTTGGCTTCTCAACAGACACCCACTACGAAGTATTGACCTTCAGTTATATTGGAAAGGGCGTTCTGTCGCTCAAACGCCACAACGCCACAACGCCACAACGCCACAGTACAGCACCGCCACAAGTGCCACAATGCCTCACTTTTCAAACGCGAAGCTCGGACGACAGAGTGGCTGGTGCCTATCCCACTTCCATCACGTCACGGCACTCTAAGCACATGGTAGCTAACGTGGCATCAATTGAATTGGCCGGTATCGTCGTCTTCTTTGTTTGCCGCCCCGAGCCATGACAAAACATCCAACTCCGATAAATACCATGGCCGTCTAGGTTTTGCACCAATAATTCGACAGCTGCGAATCTCCTTTTTACCAGTCTGTCTACTCAGCCCGACCGATGAAAATGCGGTTCGCGTGGTACGCCGGGGTAAGCAAGCTGTCGCAGCTCGAATAGCTATCGCGGCTCCCCCTCCAAGATAATGGAGCTCCCGGATTACTGACGTTCGACTTTATAAAGATCTCAGCTGCCCTTGCGGGCAGCGTGGTCGTGTCGGCATTCCACCAGCGAGCCAATTTCTACTCCGCCATGGTTCATCTCTCACAAAGCAGTCTATCGCTGATGGTCGGTCTCAACCCCCCCAACCCCCCCAAGCCATGCGCTGCCACCCGACGACCCCCTAATCTGACTCTTACTATGGGTGTAGGTCCTTGTGAACTTAGTATTTGTCGTCTATGGCTCTTTCATCTACCTCGCCCAGCGACTATGCTTCGGGCCGCTCCGACCCGTCGAGATCGAGCAGCTCTACGAGAAAGCTTGGTTCGCCGTCACCGAGACCTGCCTAGCCATGACAATCTTCCGCGAAGAGGTCGGCGCCTTCTTCCTGATCATGTTTACGGCTCTTGTCACAGGCAAGGTCTGGGGATGGATCGGCGAAGGCCGCGTCGAGGTTCTAGAACAACAACCCCCCACAAACCCCCGCCTCTTCCACACCCGTCTGAGCATATCCCTACTCATAAGTGTCATATATGATACATGGCTACTAATCTACGCCGTCCGCACCGTGGTGCAGAATGCCCGGCCAACCATGATGGTCATGTTTCTCTTCGAGTTCGCCGTCCTAGCCGTTTGCTCTTTCCAGACGGGCTCCCGGTACATTATCTCGTTGATGGAGCAGCATGTGGTCAAGGTCCAGACCCGCCAGCGCCTGGAGAGCCGCAGGCGGCAGATTCGAGAGCAAAGAGAGGCCATCCTTCATCGCAGAGAGACCGGCGAGACAATCGACGGTGATGACGGCGAGCTTCCAGACGAAGACGACGTGGACGAGATGGATATCGAGGTGCCCGGCTGGGAATCCAAAGGACAGTGGGTATTGACCCTAGATCTGATTGCAGGTAAGTCTTCCAAAGCTCCCCCGGAGGATCTGCTGGATTTGTCTTTAACTCTTTTCCAGACTTTGTCAAGCTCGGTATTTACACCGCGTTCTTCTGCGTGCTCATGGCGTTCTACGGACTTCCAATTCATATCATCCGCGATTGGTTTATGACCACGAGATCCTTCCTTAAGAGACTGAGCGCTCTCATTCGCTACCGCCAGGCACTGCGGGATATGGACCAATACCCAGACGCCTCATCTGAAGAGCTAGACCGCGAAAATACCTGCATCATTTGCAGGGAAGAGATGCGCCCCTGGGACCCCGCCGATGCCAGCCAAGTCGAGCGCACTCGCGCAAAGAAGCTCCCTTGCGGACATATTCTTCACTTCGGGTGTCTCAAGAGTTGGTTAGAGCGCCAGCAGGTTTGCCCAACATGCCGCCGCCCGGTCTCCCGAGAGGAAGACCAGCCAGCTAGGAATGGCGATGCTATGGTATTTCGGCTCGGTCTTAATTTTGCCGGCGGCCAGAACCGACAGCCCCAGCCTCCTGCCAATGGGCAAGCTGCGGCTGGCCAGGGCCAAGCAGGTCCGAACGATCAAGGGAATAACCAGGGCCAAAACAGAGCTGTCAGGATGTTCAACTTTGGACCCCTTAGGTTAGGGATCGCTCAGGGTGGGGTCAATGACATTCGCGAGATGGCCCAGCGACTAGGAATGCCGGCAGATGCCGGCGATGCTGCTGCTGCCGGGCCCCCGGCTCCTCTTCAACAGGGCGAGAATAATCCTTCTCCGAGCCTCGAGCAGATCCGAACACAGCTCTTGGATGTTGGGCAGCGTGTTCAACAGGAAATGATGGTGCTGCATAACACTGCGCACGAGATACAGGTGCTGAACGATGTGGTCAATCAGCTCGGCCGGCTCCGTCAGGTACAGCAGCAACAACAAGCACAACAACAGACCGCACCCCACGGAGCCCCGGCAGCACCTCCCGTCGCACCAGGGCTGCCCGTTGGGCAGCTGCCGCTGCCTCCACTCGCAAACCAGTATATGCCACCGCCGCCCATGATGATGCCCCCAATGGCACCTGGGCAGTTGTTTCACCCGTTCGCTGTTAGACCGCCAGCCACCTTCACTAGGCACGGAGGCGCTGGATACGGGACAGCTATCCCTGCCGGGAGCCCCGACCTCCCTGAGGGTGTAGTTATTCCCCCTGGATGGACATTGCTTCCTCTTCAACGATTAGAGGGAGGTGCGCCAGCGGACCCCGTATCTCACACGGTTCAGCCGCAAGATGCCTTCCAAAACTCTCGGCACCCCAGAGGAGCCAGCTCGATGGTAGCGACCCAGGGCTCAGACCAAGCGGCCACGGGTGATGCCGGGGCTAACGAGACGGCCCAAGCGCCAGCAACTCAGGTTTCGTCGGCGATACCATCAGAAGCCCAGCAAGCAACCGCAGTGCCCTCAATGACGGCGCCAACTCCTATTACGCCTAACTGGGGTGGGTCTGCCCGGATGTTTGGCAACCAAGGCGCGCCCAACATGTTTGGCTTTGAGCGTGCGGACGCCCCGACACATCAAAATGAGGTGGGCGAGAGCAGTCACAGCCTATCCTCCCAGAGACAACCTGTCAGCGAGAGTGAGCGGCCGGCGGAAAATGGGCAGACCGAGTCAGCGGAGAGTAAAGGCAAGGCCAGAGCGGCTACGGTAGAGGAAGCCTCAGATGACGAAGCCGAGGAGTAAAAATCCAAGACGCCTGTATTTATTTCGGAGAGGCCCTCGCCCTCCATGGGCCGACAAGCCACAGCGTTGTGTTTGCATTTGGGGGCGTTTGGGCTGGGGGGCTGCGTTGACTCGATGTACAAAACCTCTACAGTTGGTAGACATTTTAGGCAGAGCGGGATACGTGCTGACCTAGAATATATTAGATACCAACTACTAGTGCCATATCCCAATAGCAAGGTAGCTTCGTTGTTCGGGAAGGCGCCACGAATAGATGTTTTCTTTTGAGGGCTGCGAGAATTGTCTGTGACTGACCGGGCCGGGGTATTTAGTTTTGCAGAACGCCGGCAGCCTTTTTTTTTTTCCTCCGCTATATCATCCATCAGTCTCGAAAACAAAATCAACCAACGAGCACTCTTTCAGCTTTTAGTCAAGGCAAGTATTGCACAGAAGAAATCTGTCATTCATTGACGACTCTTTGCCCTCCAAGCGCAGGTAATCGGTTCCCAAGAAAGCACTCACTTGCAGGGCACGCACTTTCAGGGTGCGTACCCGCAGATGACGGCCACCGGTTTATAAACCTCTACAACATGTGAACCGTGAGTCTACGGATCATCAGCAAGCTCCGCGAACCTTGCAACGCCAACGCAACGGCTCCGCGATTTACCCGCTTTCTCGTTTAAAACAGACCCCTCGTCGGCGACAACACTGTTCACGCCCGTCGTTTATTTCAGAGCTGCTCCTTCTCACGCCGGAATTCCAACGCCAGATTGCCTTACCAACATCGCCAACGACAAGGCCACCAGGCTGAGCTGCTGGAAGAGCGGCTTGCTAAGTCCCACACTTGGTTCAGCTAACAGCACAGAGGATTCAGTGCCAACTGAGGATGGGACTCTCAATGGACCTGCTGCGGTGGCAGGAGGTTGGACTGAGAGATGGCGCTAGGTCTAGAACCGACCTGAGGATTCCAGTGGATATCACGGCGGTTTTTGGGACTGAGCCTGCCCGCTTGGCGGATGCACCCACCAGTGCCACGGAGGTATGCTTCCACGGCATAGGCCGCCTTCCGACTCTTTCCACTGTGCCCCTCGTGGACCCGGTAGCAACGAGTAATACGACCCCACGTTACGCTGGTACTGGCAGTCCCGACTCCTGGTCATGCCGTGGCTCACATGCCAGCGATGCCTGGCTGTCAGCAACGCCGAGGCCGAAAACCGACAGCTCCAGTCCTCCCGCATCAATTACGGGGTCACCAATCTCGGAATGCCCCGGAGCACCTAAAATGGTACATGCCACTGTGTACACCAAAACCCCTCCAACAACTTTTGCCCCAGCGGCTGAGATAGCTGATCTCCTCGAAAGCCTGCCACTTGAGCCTTTCAGACAACCTAATGGCCCGCCAGGAAAGATCTCTTCTACAACATCCTGTGCCGATGTGAAGGACTGGATTAGCCGCGCCTATGAAAGTTCGACGCAGAAGGACACCAGTACGCAAACATATCTCTCGTGCTTCTACCCGAGGGGCTGGGAGTTCAAAATCATCCCGTCAACGTCATCTCACACCAATGTTACCCCAATGAAGAAATCCAGCACCGCGATCTTGGCACCCTCCCCTGGAGGCGGAGCCATGTTATCGGGATCACCTTACCGATCTATCTCGGGCACCACGGCAAGCTTGGCATCCTCCCCTGGAGGCGGAGCCATGTTAGCGGGATCACCTTACAGATCTATCCCGGGCAGCACTGACAAGTCTTCCAAACGGGGCGCGCTCCTTGAAGTTCCTGGCCAAGACAGCAGCAACAGTGAAGCTTCAACATCTGACGAGCACCCCTCGAACTAGCATGTTATCTGCCCCAGACAGCTTTCCCGGGAACCTTAGCTAACACTTCCCATAGTGACCAGGAGGAAGATTCACCTTCCAAGAGCCATAGTGAACGACGTAGCTTGCGTCTGCTGGTCAACCGCATCATTCTCAAAAAGAGATTAGACGGAATAATTGCAAAGAGCAGGGCATTTGCAAACGACCAGGCCACTGCGAAGGGCAACTGCGATGACGGAAAGAAGTACGTCGGCAAGGGAAAGCTTCCGGCTGCGGGACCAGGACTGGCAGATGGTAAGGCGCTATGAAAGTGGCGGGGAGAACTGCAGGATGTGCAGTGGATGTTGAAGACGACAGGGTTATTTCACGCCTCATTCACTTGTGTTCAAGTAAGAGCCCGAGCGCTTAGTGGGAAATATTGACTAGGGCTCAGTGGTGTGTATAGACTATATGATAGCGAACCGCTATCTCTGTTGTTTACTGTTCGATGAGGATGGTGATAGGTCACTGTACTGCCTTTCCATCGCGGGTGGATACATATTTCGACCAAATTGCACATAATCACTGCCAGTGTCAGTTCAGTCTCGCATCTGCTTCTCTAGTTGAAAGGCAAATCTACTGAATATCACAGGGTCTGAGCAAACACCACAGAAAGCCACACACAGAATGCACTTCACGATGCAAGAACTAATTTGGAAATATGATTTCGGCAATGTGTTTGTTGTAACTGCAATCGCTTGCTATCAACCTACTCTTCGTGGGATAGTAAAAGCAGCAAGGAGATTTACTGCAGAATGGTAAAGTGCCCCTTTGTTCTTCTTCCTTCGTTCAACCCACGCCCGTGTTTATTCCCCTTCTCTATGCCTCAAATACCCGAAACCTACCGAGCCAGGGAAATGGAAAACGAAAAAGAAAGTTGCAGAATGTAAAAACCTCACCGCCGATTTGATGGAGCCTTGTCCTACCTATATTGTGCATATGTCGGAACGGAAGACTAGCTTGGCTGGGTCGAGATTGTACCCTATGTAATCCCCTTATTATGCAAGTGTAAATAGCACTTCGGTGAGGGGGGCGGAAACGGGCGGATCATCCCGGATTCTTGGTGGAGCAGCAGATGCAGGGGATGAGTCCCGCGGATCTGGGTCCGTCGATCGCCTCCACCTTGGAATTTACAGCTGGGCGGGGCGGGGAACAGGAAGAGAGGAAAGCAGCTTGACCATCCTTCCTGCATGACAGGCGGAGCTCATGAGGGAGGGAAGCATGTACTACGAAAGGAGGTATTCTTGGAGAGCTATCCGATTGGCTGGGGAGGGAGGGGTTGTGGCACATCTTGAAGGCTTTTGTTTGCTCCTATCACACTTCTCGGAGAAAGAAGAGAAGGGGAAGGGCGAGAGGTTTTCTGCACTTTCGTTTGGTGCTAACTCTCTCGGGGCGGAGAGCTTTACCCGAGAGCTTTTAAAAAGGGGGGTTTGGCTTTCATTGGGGAAAAGCGGCGGAGGGAGGCTCAAAAAAACTCTTCCTACTGGGCCGTCTCGGACGCAGACCCTCACTAGTCGGGCCCGCGCAGCGTGAGATCGAGCTACCTGGTCAACTTGTGACCAAATGGAAACAAGCATCGCGTACCGTCCTCGCCACCCCCATTGCCTTTTGTCGGTCGCTTTGCACACAGAATTGCGGTGAGAACCTCCTTGACGTATCAGAAAACGCCTGATTCGGCATTTGCCACTCCTCTCGTTCGTTGGGCGAGACCAACCTCCCCACGCCTTGCAACCTAATCCCCGAACGGATATGTATTTGCTGGAGGAGCTTGGGACGACAGGTTGTGTTAATGTCGTTGTGTGAGTGGGGAGGTGGGATTCGTGCGCTAATAGGCCCGTCGTCATGCCCGAATTTACATTTGCCCAATCTGGACATGCCGTCAGTTGCCTGCCGCCTGATTCGTGAGAAGGCGTTGACGCCCAGCGGATACGATGGCAGATGGCTCCGTTGTCCTTGCGGCCGCTGTTAGTCCGCATGTATCATTGCCATCTCAAGAATAGGATACCGAAGGCGGCAAAAAGGCGAAGAAACTCCGTCTGCTGGCTGACTTCATCATCTTGTAATCATAGGGGAATATGGAGGGCCCGGGAGACGCACCCGGAAGTCATCGGGACTTGTGCAAACACCTAGGGGTGTGCCCAGACGAATACACCATTCCTGGTAAGAATGGCTCGGCCCGCAACCCGTCGACTTAGCCGGTGTGGGGCTAGTTATTGCAGGTCGACAGCTCATTGCGGTGCTCATGGAGGGATTGAGTAATAACAGTCACCAGATTACAAAGTATGTAGCAGTAGCATTCCCCTCCAAACAAGGGCTCTCGGCCGAAGAGACAAAATATAAAAAAGATCCCAAAAGCAAACCTGCTCTCAAAAGCATTCCTCGACCCAGCTCTAGAAACCTCCTCTCCACCCGTTACAATACAAAATGGGTATAAAACAATGGTTTTCCAAAAACCTGCTCCTGCATCAAAGCCCAGAAAAAGAAAGCAAGATAACCCCGCTTGATGCAATTTTCCGGCATGCCCGGACTCAGTGTTGATACGATCAAAGGAAACAGGGGAAGGGACCGGAGTTGTTGGTGGATCTGAACTATTAGAAGGGGCTTGGATTATTTGCAATGTCAGGGCGAGCTGTTGATCGTCCGAGACCCAGTCCCTCGCCTGTGATGATGATGGCGATAGTGGCGATGGTGTTGTTCTTGTTGGGTATGCCTATCATTCTCGCTCTTTGCCCGAACTGAGGCCAAGACAGCAGAATTGACACCGTCGATACTGCTGTTGGATTGCAGATCGTCCTGCGCCGTCATCGGCCCACTGAAGTCTTGTGGTAAGAGACTGGCCGCCGCGTCTTGCCGCCAATAGTAGAGAACATCCTCCTGCCATCGCCTAAGGTTGCGGATCTTGAATGAGCTCTCAAAAATTGAGAACATGAGCTCGACCTCCATAGGCGTCGTGCGTAGCCGGTGGATCAACCACTGGTTGATGTAGTCAGGCTTGCTGTCCGCATTCTTCATCAGATTCTCGATTCCGTACTCCTTCATGCAATCCGCCCTGCGCTGCGCGACGGCTGGATCATCCTTAGGACCCTTCATCGCCCGTGCAAGCGCGGCTTGAGGGGTGAGTAAGTCCAATACGTGCGACGGGTTTGACAGCAAGGTCGGGTAAACTGGATGTGACAGATCGGCGGGTATCCCTTCGGGCGGCTCAATCGCCACATTCCCCTCGGGTGAGAAGGAAGCCCAATCGCTGTCCGCGTAGATGGCGTACTCTTCATTGTACGGTGCGTTTTTGCGCATGACACCCTTCTCCCTGCAGAGGGCTGCAAGATGCTCGACTTTGCGGGACGTTGCTTCCAAGTTCCTCCGTACACTCTCTTCGTCACGCTTGTAGTCTCGGAGGAAGTCAAGGTCGTCTTTCTCGATCTCAACTCCGAACTTGGCTTTGAATTCCATAGGGTCTGTGGGAATGTGGCTGAGCGATGACTTGAGTGACTCCAGCTCCTCCTCGCTGATAAGATTCCCCGGATCAGTGCGCACCCGCTCCCGGTGGAGCTTCATCTTAATATCGTAGAGGATTCTGTCGCGCTGCACTAGGAGCTCGTCGTGGTGCTCTTTGGCGAGGCCGCGGTCCCCGGCGGCATCGAGCAACTCGTAGTACAGCGGGTGTATATCTTGCTGAAGATCAGCCGATATACCCAGAAGCGAGTATCTTGAGGCTAAATCATCCCCCGAGTCGTCATCTGAGGCATCATTTGAGTAGTTCTCCGAACCAGAGCTACCCTCTGATTCACCAGACTCCGTCGCCGCGTCGGTCTCAAGGTTTGCGTGCGCCACGTCCTCCAGGAAGCGGTACAGCTCGTCCTCGAGCTCCTGAAGTTTGAATTCCTCGTATGTCAGCTCTACTTCGATGCGTTCGTATTCGGACTCGACCGCGTAGTAGTCATCGCGAACTTGCTGCATGTCTTCAAATTTTTTTTTTATCACATCAACCGCAACGACGGCCATAGGCCTGCTCGAGGTCAACTGCGGTCTGAAAATTTGCATCAGTGCGTTGTCGGCACGGTCTTTCTCGTTCCGGAGAGCCCGTCCATCTCGCCTCTTCCCCGACAGATACTCTCGTATTTGACGTATTTTGAGACGCTGGGCTGACATCGCTGCCCAGAGTCTACGCCGCTCCGCTCCGTTGGATTGATTTGTTGACCCCTCCGAATAGGAGTTGGATCCAGACTCAGAGCTAAAAGAGTGAACGCTTTGACGGCGAGGATCTTGTCGTTGCAAATGATAGCTCCCTACTGGTTGTGTAGGACGTCCACGAGTTGGCGGTCCTACTTGCGCCCTCAAGGTTGCAGAACCTCGACCGGGAACAGGAAAGGGCCTTGACGAACGGAGAATCTCGTTGTCGTCCCCAGAGCTGTCCGTGGTCTCCGTATCCCCAGGCCAAGCCGAGGTTGGGTCCGGTGTAAAGTCTGGCAGCGTGTTGGACGTAGCGCCCCTGGCGTACGGGTCATTTATTGTCCCATTTGTCGCGTTTCTGTCGTTGGAGCGGCCGAGACGGGGCGGCGGAACAGGGTGGGTTCTAACGGGGGACCGGATGGTGGAGTGAGCGACCGCGACGCTCGCTTGAGGCCGAACCACATTGATCGGGGAAGCTCTGGGTGGAGTCTCGGTCCTTCTGGCTTCCCGGAATGGGCCCGCAATCTGGTTGTGGGCGGACCCATTCGCGGGGGAGAATTCGTGAGGATGCTGGAGTCTTGGAGGCGCCATGTGACTTAGTTGCATCGCGTCCTCGGTCCGTTGACATTCTCGGTGGCCATCGCCATCAAATGAGAGCGTGCAGGCGAGTGTCGGGCAGACGTTGGCAGTCGCTGACAGTCCAAAGGACTGGAGGTTCAGATGGGCGTCGTGTTAGAGCTCAGGCGGTAAAAATGAGGTTAACCTGGGACGAGTGCAAAGGAGGATCGGTGGATTGGTATAGCACCGACCAAGGTGTGAAGATGAAGAGATAGGCATCCGAGAAAACCTCCATGCGGGCTTGGTGTGTGCCGCCTCACCCACGCTGGGACGGCATGGCGGGCGGCTCTGCTGCAACACAGCTCGCCTCATAATTTACTGAGGTCCTGTGCCTGGACACGAGGACCACCCTCCCGCGGCTGCTAAACCTCGTTCGAAAACTGCAGCTACACAGTCATAACTGATAGTAAATATGTTTCTCGAACTCGCGCATCGACCCACCTTAAATGAATTCGACTGCTCTTTGGTGGCACACGATGCGAAGAGGTAGTATGTACATCGCATCGCGTTCATCGTCCCCAGACGACCCCGCGACAGGCAATGATCAAAGATCATTCCTAGCCCCGGAAGGCACAGTTGCCCGCAGCTGGTGAGGGGAAAGTGCCACGCCACTACTCCTGCCCGCTCGTTGCTGCGTCGTGAGCGGAACGAGTGTCTGCCGCCCCCGGCCGTCGGCAGGCAGGCCGCAGGCCGCCTTTTCTCTTCCCGAACAATCAGCCCATCCCCACACATATGATCTTGGGCCACGAGATCCTGTCCAGCGTTGCACCATAAGCCAAGCTTACCGAGCTACCTGAGGCATAACAGCATGCATAGGACCGGGAGACAGGGAGGAGACTGTTAGGCGATTTACGCTTGCCTCAATCCGGGATTTGTACTTTGTATTTCCCACCTGCCAGTCCGCGTTTTCGACTCTCCAGCTCCTCACCTATTCCATATCCTCGGTGCGCCAGCCAGTCGCTTGTCGGCCAGGGCTGCTGGTCCCGGTTTCTGTGTCGCGGCCTGATGCCCACTCGGTGAAAGACATTCATGACAGAACATTCGGGCATTTTGGGCCAGTAGCTCTGTCTCCCCGCGCTTTCTCGTTGGTTTTGCCAGGGTACGGCGGGTCGCCATGCAAGACACCCACCTGGGCTGAGATCAACGCGCATTGGGTGTCACTCTGGCTGGTGGTGGACCGCTGGGGCCGCACGGAGGGTGTGTCTGGGAACAGCCAACACTTGCCGACTGCGAAAGAGTTGAGGGTGGTATGGGTCAACTGCACATTGGAGCAATCCGAGGGAAGATAAGAGAGGCGGCCACCCTGCGCGGTGCCAGAACAGACCAGTCCTCGCGCCCCCCCTCTCGAGCCGACTGCCTGATTCGACCGCTACCTAGTCCAGTCGCTGCTCGTTCGCCGCCTTTTGGCATGCCTGGTCCACCCGTCTGACATTTGGGACCATCCTGCTTCCTGCCCGCGTCAAGGTTGCGTCCACTGGCTCGCTGGCTCGCTGGCCTCCACTGCTTGCTCCTCGTCGCTGCCCGCTTGTTGCTTTGCAAGGTAACCTGCCGTGGACGCTGCTGCACTCATTGTCGTGCCGCCCCCTCGGCTACACCCTCCCAGAGGTACTTTCGGTCACTCATACGTCGCCGCCATTCAGCCGACGACGGCGTACAGTTGTCGACGCGAATGGGGCCGTGTCACGAGCGACTCCCCCCACCAATTACAGGCGCAGTTAATATCCTCAGGAGAGTTACCATAGGCTCGAAGTTCAGTGTCTTCCGGCGGCCAGTCGCCGTTGCCGCTGCAGTTTGCGGCTCTGCCGCCCTGTAGCTTGACAAGCGTCTTAAGTAGGAGCTGCCGGCGATAACCTCCTGTGGGATTTCCTCCCACCGGCTGCTCCTGGATAGCTCGCCAGTTCCTGGACTATCTAGTTCCTGCCCCGGTTTCCCGACCCGTAATCGACTCCGCTGCTGTGGTTGACTGATGCGTCGTCTTGCCGTCTGGCACACCCACCCAAACACCCCTTTGCGGTTTGTGCCGCAAAATGACCCATCGCCATGAGTAACCGAAACCAGTACTATGGCAATGCCCCACCGAGCAACTCAGGCCAGTACTACGCGTACCCGGAGGACGACAGTGGTAGGTGTTCAACTTATTGCCGTGACAGGTTCGGTTCTTGAGCGTACCACTCACTATTCTTAGGCAATTACCAGCATGATGCGTATGCGCCCTCGTACGCACCACGTGCTGGTACGGAGGATGTTGCCCATCTGGAGAGTGGCTTTGGGAGCATGAACATTCAAGACGATCCATCCCCTGGGCAGGATGCTAGTTATCAACCCGAGTACTCGCATTACCCCACGGGTCCCGATGCATCGGTGGCGGGAGACCCATATAGGGGTCAGGGTCAACAATACGGCTCACCGCCCCAAACAGTCCACGCTTCCTCTTCAGCGAAGGGGAAAGGAGTCGATAAAAACAGCAGATCGAACCAAAAAGGACGGGATAACCCCAGAGACAAAGAATCAAAGACATCTAAAAAGTCCCATGGCAAGAAGCCAGATAAACGCTATAACGATGGCCCTTTTGACGCTCCCCCTTTTTACGCCAGACCCGCTGAAACGAAACATGGAGACCCGCCTACACACGAGCATCATCCAGTTGGTACTCAGGGGATCAACTACCCCGAGGAGGACGACCAGCAGGGAGTTTATCAGCAAGAGGACCACTCGGACATTCTTTCAGGGCAGGATTATCAACATGATGACTATTCGCACGAGGTTTACTCGGAAACTCGCTCAAGGCAGGGTCAGCAGCGAAGCGAGCAGAGAGCAGAATACCCCGATTCAAGTTACCAGGATGTCAAAAGCCCAGAGGCATATGTCGACCATCTATCTGCTGGGCCTAGTAGTAACTACACTGGCGCCGAGGACCCAGACATGGCGTCCTATCGTCAACAAGGCAAGTAACATTGTCGAATGCTAGTGAGAACGTAGCTGATATAAAACAAACAGGGGATCCATCCAGTCGCGGACAGTGGGCTGAGAGTTACCCTCGTTCCTCAAAATCGAAAGATGCCAAGTCTTCTTCTGGGAGGCGATCAAAGAAGGAACCTCACAGGGATGATTATCCCCCATCAAGTGGTACGTGGTCCACGGCTTCGAAGTGTTTTGCCACGGCGTCTTTACATTCACTGACACGGACATAAGTTACAGCGGCAGGTAATTTCCCGCCCGTGCTAGAAAACCCGGATCTCACGGAGGTACTGCGTCAAAGTGACGGATACCACCGGGGTGGGTCTGACTACTCGGAGACGCCCTTACCGCTACATAGTCACCAGAGAGGCTACTCCAGGTATGACGACGACGAGGGGACTGGAGCACAAACGCCGAAACCAAGCACCTCGTCTGGTAGGGGCCAACCCCCCACCTATCTGCCAGGCACTGAAACCAACGCATACGAGCCGTACCCACCGTCGTATCCGCAGTCATCCGGCGGCCAAGGCGCCCATGCAAGCATCAACCCAGAATATGGCTCAAGCTATGAGCAGGGGCCTTCTCACGGCTACGGCAGCTCCGCGGATTATGGCTCAAGCTATGAGCCGGGGCCCTCCTATAGCTATCCGAACACTGCTACCTATAGCTCAAACTATGAGCCAGGACTACCGCATGCTTATTCCAACCCTGCGGATAGCATTGCTGATGATGCAGATGGGGGGGATTTACTGGACGGCCGTAAGGTTCCCGCAACAAGATAGTTCATAACACGTCCTAACACTGTCATGAAGGATACGTTGTTCAACATTCGTCTAGATTTGCCCCCGGCGAGGTGAGCTGCCCCCAGGAACCTAGCTCCTTACTTCATGTAATTCTGACGCTTGAGTTTTTCAGGTGTTCAAGGTGCTCTGGCCAGAGCCGATGGGGGGAGGAGGCTCTAAGCAAAGCGAAGCTGTCACAGATGTCACGGAGCGTGAGCATAAGGGTCAGAAGTTCTACGTCGGATTTCGCCGCTTCATCGTTGTTGCAAATGACGAGGGACATTGCACTTGCGTGTAAGTACCGATTCTTGCCTCAAAGCTCGGACAAACTAGCTGACACGGGAAGGCCCATACTGACATATGAGCGCCGAGCATGTACTAAGAAAGGAGTGAAACCCAACAAGCATGGGATTGTATACTCCATCCCTGGGCGACCGCAGCTGCTGAAGGACGAGCCCCGCCTCGGCTTCGCTGCTGTCCGGCTGCAGGTCGACATCCAGACTGAGAAGCTCGCCATGGAATCTCGAGTGAACTACTCGAAACTTGTCACAGTCGAGCATAACGTCAAGGTGTTCTTTATTGGGCGCATTGCTCAAGACGACATGGCTATCGTGGACACAGCCGTCAATCAATGCTGGGCAGACAAAGTTCGGAAGGAGAACGAGGGTTCCCACCAACCTCGCTACAAAAATCAGCATGACCAACGGCGGCGAGACCGCCGCCCGTAGGCGATATGTCGATTTCATACTGGAGCAGAGACAGGATCCTCTGGACCTGAACTCGGCCTGCTGAAATCTCAACGTTTTTCATACCCTTATGTGCGAAGACCGCACATAAGGGCCACCACTTCTGATGTGGTCCCAGCCAAACTGGTTGGACATCCTGATGGATATTATACGTTTGCTACTCATACCCACCTAGCTGGCACTAAGCTAAACTGGCAACTTGTCTGCCTCATCTAGCCTCATCCATTGCTCTGGGTCGGGTGGAGCATTTGCCATGTTCTTCGCAACATGTGCGGCCATGAATTTTCTTCTCACGAGCAGCATGATTTCCTTTTGAGCCCGCGACAAATCCCTACAGCATGAGATTGGCCAAACACTTTTCTATTGGAAACCTAGTCCCATATGAATATTTACATTTACCACATCTTAGCAAAGGAGGTTAGAGGGGT